>Ga0081520_100045_pt1 | contig 108703 bp, 79 predicted proteins | sample HotLakmasection1_FD_70988 | JGI IMG/M metagenome (GOLD analysis project Ga0081520, IMG submission 70988) | Hypersaline microbial mat communities from Hot Lake, Washington, USA - Section #1 (SPADES assembly) (version 2) | ecosystem: Environmental > Aquatic > Non-marine Saline and Alkaline >... | reverse complement strand
GTGTCAGGAAACATTGGACGAGCTTTTGCGTATTAACCGTCGTTGGATCAACTTTTACAAGCAGGGACAGCGGGCTATAGAGCTTGCTATGTCTACGTTCTGAGCCCGCTGTCGCCCTGACAGGATCCTGTATTCATTCCAAACTTGTACCAAACTCATACTCGTCTCATACCAAAAAGCGCTCAAACTCATACAGGACAAAGGCTGAACTTTCCAGGCGGCTTGGCGAAGATAAGGGCATCGCATACAACACATGGGATGAATCAATGAAAAAATCTCTTCTTAACTTTGCTGCCGCCATCACCTCTACGGCGATCGCCGCCAGCCTCTACCTGGCTAGCCTCGAAAATCCGACGGAGATCCAAAAGCAACTGAGTACGACGACCAATGCGATCGCCATTGCGGGCACAACTGCCATCTTCGGGCTGCTAGATGACGATAAGGAGACGCCTTAGACGAGAGAACAACGGATTCCAGGCGAATTAAGCCAATGTCTTGCCACAAACCATCTTCTGATAAGGCAGCTCAAGATCTTCGACTTCTTTTTCGCTGTCGTCGGGGACTACCTCAATGAAAGAAGAAGTCGAAGATCTGGGTGACTGAGAAGATCTTGATTGAGACTGTCTCCTAAAAAAGAAATTAGGAGTTGGCTAGCCGAGCCAACTCCTACGCCGATCCTTGAGAGGAGAACACTGAGCTAAGCATAGGCTTATTGAAAAATAATGTCAATACTGATGCGAGTAATTCTCATTAAATTGATCCAGGGAGGTAGGAATGGGTGGGTGGGGGCGGTGATGGGTTGGTGGGTGGGGGATTCTTTGGGGTGGGTGTGTATTCGGGTTGTGCATTTGCTATGATGATTTTCTGGCTCACGCGGATGTGGCGGAATTGGTAGACGCGCTAGATTTAGGTTCTAGTACCGAGAGGTGTGAAGGTTCAAGTCCTTTCATCCGCATCAGCAACTTGGCGTAAATTTGATCGCTTTTCGGTAGAAAGTGGGTAGTCTTGCAGACTAGACGGGCGATCGCAAACTTTTTACAGCCAACGTTTTTATAAATACACAAGTGGTTCCCGGCGTTGGTCATCGGGTCTGCGATCACAAGCCTTTCCCATCTTCTCGAACTGCTTTGCAGTTAACGGCAGCGTTTACGCGAATTCCGGTGCTTTTGCCAATGGCATCAGAGCACCCGTTGCCAGAGAGGTATGGGCTCCCTGTCTGACGACCCACGGTGGGGATGCATCTGTTGACGAACCCAAGCACTACATCCAACTCTTTTACTTCGTCGTCGATTCAGTGTCGAGCGTCGGAGGGGTTTCAGCATTGGCTGAGCCAACAGGGGGGAACTGTGGCGCTGACCACCTATCAGTCTGGCAAGCTGGCGCTGATTGGCTGGAATGGGCAACAGATGACGCTGCTCCTGCGCACCTTCCAAAAACCAATGGGAATGGCGGTGCAAGGGCAACGGCTTGCCCTGGCGACCCGACATGAAGTGTGGCAGTTTGCCAACGCCCCCGACCTGGCAACCCACTACCTGGAGCATCAGCCCGGACGCTACGATGCCCTTTACCTGCCCCGCGTGGCGCACTTTACGGGCGATCTGAATGTGCATGAGGTAGGGTATGTCGGGGAAGACGTGTGGGTTGTCAATACGCGCTTTTCCTGTCTCTCAAGCCTCAGTGCCGATTTTAGTTTTGTTCCCCGTTGGAAGCCCCCATTCATTTCAGACCTGGCTCCCGAAGATCGCTGTCACTTGAATGGGATGGCGATCGCCCAAAATACCCCAAAATTTGTCACAGCCCTCGGCGAAACCAATACCGCTGGTGGGTGGCGACCCCATAAAGCCACGGGCGGCGTTGTCATCGATGTCACGAACAACACCGTAATCTCACGGGGCTTATCCATGCCCCACTCCCCTTGTTGGACGGGCACCGAGTTGCTTGTCCTCAACTCAGGGGCAGGGGAACTTTGGCGGATCGATCCAGCAACCGGAATCCACGCCATAATTTGTGTGCTTCCAGGTTTCCTGCGTGGGTTATCCTGTGTCGGCAGAACAGCTCTTATCGGGCTAAGTCAGATTCGTGAGCAGCATATTTTTGGAGGACTGCCGCTCCAATCCCGTTTTCCTAAACTTATCTGCGGTGTTGCGCTGGTAAACCTCGATACCGGGGAGTGCTTCGGTACCCTTGAGTTCACCAGCCAGTGTCAGGAGATTGGAGATGTTGCCTTCATCCCCGATACGACCCGTCCCAACATTCTCAATACCGAGAAATCTGCCATTCAGGAAGCATTCACTGCTCCCAGCCTTGCTTACTGGCTTCGCCCCAGCAGCGAAATTCCTGAAGCCAGTCCTCCAAACTCTTTCTCAGAGCTTTCTTTTTCTGCATTAACGACTCCTGCATTAACGACTCCTGCATTAACGACTCCTGCACTAACTACCGACTAGCGAGAACAGAACTATGTCTGGCATTCCACAAGGCGGCGAAATTCTAGTCAACACCACAACGGCGGGCGACCAAACCACCGTTGTTAGTGCGACCCTATATACTCCCCGTGCCATCGCTAGCGACGCCACGGGCAACTTCGTCATTACCTGGACGAGTGCAGGGCAGGATGGCAACGCTCAGGGCGTCTTTGCTCGGCTTTATGACAGTGCGGGCAATCCGCTCCCTCTAGGGGAATTTCAGGTCAATACAACGACTCTGGATGACCAGAAGAACGCTGTTGTGGCGATGGATGCAGATGGTGACTTTGTCATCGTCTGGGAAGGAATTATCCCTGATTCTGATCCCACTGATTTTACAGATGACTCTAAGTACGGAATTTATGCTCAGCGGTATAACAGCGCTGGGGTAGCTCAGGGAGGAGAAATTAGAATTGTTGGGGATCCAAGTGATCCTGGGGATCCAGTCTTTAATGAACAGCCCAGTGTTGCTATCGATCCTGATAGTGGAGCATTTGTTGTTACCTGGACAACGAATGGAGGAGAAGACATCGTCGCTCAACGCTATACCAGCGGCGGGCTAGAAGATGGCAGTCGAATGATGGTCAAAACAGGGGGAACTAATACCTTTTCGTCCGTTGCGATGGCTCAAAACGGCAATTTTGTTGTCGTTTGGACGAATGACGGCGAGGACGGAAGTAGTACAGGGGTATATGGTCGGGTTTTTGATAGTTCGGGCAATATCATCAGGGATGAATTTCCGATCAACACAACCACAGGGGGGCGGCAGCAGTCTCCCAGTGTAGCGATGGCTCAAAATGGCAACTTTGTGGTTGCCTGGGAATCGGAAAATCAGGATGGAGAAGGATATGGCATTTATGCGCAGCGCTTTGATAGCAGCGGCGCTCCCCTTGACGGTGAGTTTCAGGTCAATTTAAGTTTTTATCCCGACAATCGCTCGGCTCCTTTACCCATTCAAGAAGGGAACCAGCGTTACCCCGTTGTGACCTATGAGCCAGATGGAGATTCCTTTGCGATCGCCTGGACAGACGACAATTCCGGCATTACCCAAACCGTTGTCAAACGCTTCAACGAGTTTGGCACCGCTCAAGGTGTCGATGTTATCGCCAATGTAAATACGACTGGAAACAAGATTGCTCCGGCGATCGCCATCGACTCCGACAGTGATTTCGTTACGTCCTGGTCATCCAACAATGGTGGCACCACCGCACTGGATATGTATGCTCGGCGATATGGACGAACCGCCGCAGACGCACCTACCGATATTGACCTGACCAGCAGTCCTGCTGTCACCATTGACCCGAATGGTCCCATCGTTATTTCCGAGGGTGAGGAGGCAGGTCTGACCGTTGCCATTATCAGTGGAACAGATGCAGAAACACCTGCTGCCAACCTCACCTATTCCCTGGTGAATGTCACAGGTTCCGACGATACAAATTTTGATGATGAACTATTCACCATCGTCAACGGCAACGAACTCCAGTTGATAGGAGCACCGGATGCCGACCTGTTCCCCTTTTATCGCCTGCAGTTGCGTGTCACGGATGCAAACAGCAACACTTACGACGAAATCTTCGAGATTTTTGTCGATGACATTTCCGACTCTGACCCCACCGACATCCTCCTCAGCAGTGAAACCGTCAATGAAGGGGTGCCCATCGACACTCTGGTGGCGACACTGTCAGCCGTTGACCCCGACGTCATTGATACCTCCTTTACCTTTAGCCTCATCACTGGACCTGGGGACACCGATAATGGTGCGTTCGAGATTCAGGGCGATCAATTATTGATCAAGGAAGTCCCTGATTTTGAAACCCAGCAGAACTACGAAATTCGTCTGCAGGTCACAGATCCATCCGATCGCACCTACGATGAAGCCGTCATCATTTCTGTGGTGGATCTGTCGGACCCTACGGACATTACGCTGACCAACGATCAAATCCAGGAAAATAGCACCGATTTAACGATCGGCACATTAAATGCGATTGATCCAAATAACAGCACGCCGTTTGTTTTTCAACTCGTTACGGGCATTGGGGACACCGATAATGATGCGTTCACCATCACGGGTGACCAACTTACCATTGATGCCACTCCTGACTTTGAGACACAAAACTCCTACAGCATCCGAGTCCGCGTTACCGATGCGGAGAACCTGAGCTTCGAAAAAGCTCTAACTATTACAGTGCTTGACCAGGAGTTTGAGGTCACTCCCTCGAATCTCTTGCTGGATGGAAGTGCGGTGGGAGATGCGATCGCCGAAAACCAACCTGTTGGAACGGCGATCGGAACGTTTACAGCGGATGACTCAGAACTGGGAGCCGGGGATGTTGTCACCTTCTCCCTGGTTCCAGGCGAGGCGGATAACAACCTGTTTCAGCTTGGCGGAACCAACAACAACGAACTGCAACTCAACTTCGTTCCCGACTTTGAGACACCGCCCACCAGCTATACGGTGCGGGTCATTGCAACGGATGCGGGGGGTAACGCCTCTGCCCCACAAGATTTCACCATCACCATTACCGATGTCGAGTTTGAGCTGGCACCAACCGACATTGAACTGGTTGGCACCACCGTTGATGAAAACTCGATTGTTAACACAGTAGTCGGCACCCTGAGCGCCACTGATCCAGAGACGGGAGCCGGAGATAGTGTCACCCTCAGCCTTCCGGCTGGCACCCTGGACAACGACCTCTTCGAGATTGTTGGCAACGAGTTGCAAATCGCCTTTGTGCCTGATTTTGAAACGCGCTCCACCTACAACATCCGCCTCCAGGCAACGGATTTGGGCGGCAATGTTTACGAGGAAGACTTTGAGATCTCCATCAATAACCTGTTTGAGCAGGAACCAACGGCAGTTACGCTGACGCCCAATGCGATCGCCGAAGACAGCGCAACCCTCGACATTGGCATCCTCAGCGCCACCGACCCCGAAGCGGGCGAGGGCGACACCACCTTTACCTTTGCCCTGCCCACCGGACAGGCAGACAACGACCTGTTTAGCCTCAGCGGCAACGCCATCAGCATCAATGCCCAGCCCGACTTTGAGACCCGGCAGACCTACACCCTTGAGGTTGATGTCACCGATGGCGGTGGCAATACCGCTACCCTCCCTGTGACGGTGACGGTCACCAATGTCTTCGATGTCACCCCCACCAACCTTGTGCTCACCAACGGCACGACTACCATTGTCGAAAACACTGCCAGTGGCACGTTGATAGACACACTGGCGGCAACGGATTCAGAAGTGGCAGCGGCGGGGGATGAGCTAACGTTCCGCTTTGTGGCGGGGACGAATGATAATGGGCTGTTCCAGTTGGGCGGAACTAATGGGAGCGAAGTCCGGCTGGCATTTATGCCCGACTTCGAAACGCCTCAATCCGAGGCGGGAAGCAACACCTACACCATTCAGGTGGAAGCGGTGGATTTGGGAGGCAATGTCTCAACGGTTCAGGACTTTACCTTCACCATTACGGATATTGATCCGGAGTCTGTTCTGCCACCCACAGACATAAGCTTGACTCCCCAGGATATTGATGAGAATGAACCGATTGATTCCGTCGTAGGAATCCTGGATTTCGTAGACCCAGATCCGGGTGATGCGGTTACTTACTCCCTGCCAACCAGCACCCCCGACAATACCTTTTTTAAGATCAACGGTAACGAGTTGCAACTCGACTTCGTTCCGGATTTCGAAACGCGCTCTACCTACAACATTCGTATTCGGGCAACGGATTTGGGTGGGAATCCTTACGAAGAAAACTTTGAGATCACTATCAATAACCTGTTTGAGCAGGAACCAACGGCAGTTACGCTGACGCCCAATGCGATCGCCGAAGACAGCGCAACCCTCGACATTGGCATCCTCAGCGCCACCGACCCCGAAGCGGGCGAGGGCGACACCACCTTTACCTTTGCCCTGCCCACCGGACAGGCAGACAACGACCTGTTTAGCCTCAGCGGCAACGCCATCAGCATCAATGCCCAGCCCGACTTTGAGACCCGGCAGACCTACACCCTTGAGGTTGATGTCACCGATGGCGGTGGCAATACCGCTACCCTCCCCGTAACGGTGACGGTCACCAATGTCTTTGATGTCACCCCCACCAACCTTGTGCTCACCAACGGCACAACTACCATTGTTGAAAACACTGCCAGCGGCACGTTGATTGACACACTGGCGGCAACGGACTCAGAAGTAGCAGCGGCGGGGGATGCGCTAACGTTCCGCTTTGTGGCGGGGACGAATGATAATGGGCTGTTCCAGTTGGGCGGAACTAATGGGAGCGAAGTCCGGCTGGCATTTACGCCCGACTTCGAAGCCCCTCAATCCCAGGCGGGAAGCAACACCTACACCATCCAGGTAGAAGCGGTGGATTTGGGAGGCAATGTCTCGACGGTTGAGGACTTTACCTTCACCATCACAGATATTGATCCGGAAGCCTTTGAGCCACCCACCGACATTACGTTGAGCAATCAGGCGATCGCCGAAAACATTCTCAACCCCGTTGTCGGTACCCTGACTGCCCAGGACCCCGAACTACCCAACGACACCATCACCTTCAGCCTGCCCACTGGCTTTGGAGACAACGCCAGCTTTGATATCGTGGGAACCGAACTACAGTTCGTTGGTACGCCCGACTTTGAAACCCAATCCATCTATTCCATCCAGGTTTTAGCGACCGATTCGGGCGGCAACCCCTTCGCGAAAACGTTCACCATCACGGTAGATAACCAGTTTGAACTGGCTCCCGATGACATCGAACTGAGCAACACCACCATTGCCGAAAACGCCACCGATCTGACCATCGGCACCCTGAGCGCCAGCGATCCAGAGTTTGCCGAGGGAGACACGACCTTCACCTTCACCCTGCCCACCGGGGTGGATGACAACGACCTGTTCAGCATCAGTGGCAATGTCCTCAGTATCAACGCTGTACAAGATTTTGAAACCTTACCCAACACCTACACCATTCAAGTCCAGGTAGAAGATGGAGGGGGGAACACCTTCCAGGAGACCTTCACCATCGAGGTAACCAATGAATTTGATGTGACGCCGACGGGGATTACCCTGACCCCCGACAGCATTTTGGAAGGTCGCCCCGTTGGCACATCCGTGGGAACCCTGGCAGCGACCGATCCGGAAGTGGCAGAGGGAGACACCATCACCTACAGTCTGCCGACTGGGGTGGCAGATAATGGCAGCTTTACGATTGTGGGCAACGAGTTGCGGCTCGGCTTTGTGCCAGATTTTGAGACGCGAAACAGCTACACCGTCGAAGTGGTCGCAACGGATAGCGGCAACAATGCTTCAACGCCCCAGTCATTGACGATCACTATTCAAGATGTTTTGGAAACGGACCCGCCGACCGATATTCAGCTCAGTCCCAACCGGATTGATGAGAACGTGGCTCCGGGAACGACTATTGGAACGTTGACGGCGACAGACCCGGACGATACCACGGGATTTACCTTTAGCAAGGTGGTCACGCCAGGGTTGGACAACGATGCCTTCACCGTTGAGGGGGATCAGCTAAACATTGCCATTAGCCCAGACTTTGAGCGGAAAACCCTGTACCGGGTCCGCATCCAGGTTGCAGACCCCACGGGCAATACCTACCAGGAAGATCTGCTGGTTACGGTGAACAATCTGCCGGAAAACCGCCAGCCAACAGATATTATTTTGACCTCTTCGGCGATCGCCGAAGCATCTCCCGCTGGCTCAACGGTCGGCTCCCTGGTAACCACTGACCTCGACTCTGGCGATACCTTCACCTATACCCTGGTCGATGAACCGGGGCTGGATACGGCTAGCTTTGCGATCGCTGACAATCAGCTCACCATCAACGAAGTCCCCGATTTCGAAACGCAATCGTCCTATCGCATCAAAATCCGTTCGACGGATGCAGGCGGCTTATTCCGTGAGGAATTTTTCGACATTCTGGTGCTCAATGTTCAGGAGAACAATCCGCCCACCAGCCTGACTCTAAACGGGTTGAGCGTGGCAGAAAATTCCCCATCCGGCACAGTGGTTGGTTCCTTCATTGGAGCCGATCCAGATCCGGGAGACACCCTCACCTACAGCTTTGTGGCAGGGACGGGGGATACCAACAACGGGCTGTTTCAGATCCAGGGCAATCAACTGCTGATTTTGGAAAGTCCTGATTTTGAAACCCAGCGCAGTTACACAATCCGGGTGCAGGGGCGCGATCGCCAGAACAACACGATTCAGCAGTCTTTCACCATTTCGGTGCTCGACCAGCCCGAATCCTCACCGGGCGTCAACTCCCCCATCCTCGACCTGAACGGCAGCGCACCGGGTGTCAACTTCGCCACGACCTTTAACCCCACTCAGCCGATCGCCCTGATGTCGCCCAGCGCGACCCTCACTGACCCCGACAGCACCAACCTGGTGGCGGCAGCAGTGGTCATTTCCAACCCCCTCGACACCCCCAGCGAAATTTTACAGGTAGACACCACAGGCACCAGCATCCGGGCAGACTACAACCCCACGGGTGTCCTGACCCTGACGGGGAATGCGCCCCTGGCGGAATATCTGCAAGTGTTGAAGACAGTCACCTACTTCAATCTGGCGTCCTTTGAAACGGATGAGCCGCGATCGCTCGTCTTCGTGCTGGATGACGGCGTTAACACCAACGAAGTCGCGACCACAGAGCTAACCCCCATCATCAATAACGATGTGCCCGGCTCCCCCAGCGACGAGCCTTCCCTGGAAACCACGCCCCGCACCGACATCATCAATGCCCTCGGCGGCGACGACACCGTTACTTCGCTGTTCGAGCATTTGCTCCAGGATGACCGGATTGATGGCGGCGACGGGTTCGATCGCTTCCGGCTCACCAATGGCAGCGGCGACCTGTTTGTGGATGTGACCGGGGGCAACCAGATCAGTGGGATTTCCCCAACGACTATCATTTCTAACTTTGAGGAGTTCAACTTTACGGGCTTCCGGGGCAATGTGCAGATGACGGGCGGCGATGTCCAGGTCGATCGCTTCATTGGCGGCAGTGGCAACGACACGCTATTGGGGTTGGATCAGAGCGATTTCCTCTCCGGTGGCATCGGCAACGACATCCTCGATGGCGGCAAAGGTGACGACATTCTCGATGGCGACACTGGCAACGACACCCTCAATGGCGGCGAGGGCACAGATACCCTCAATGGCGGCGAAGGCAACGACACCCTGGATGGTGGCGTCGGCACCAACCTCCTGCGGGGTGGGGCTGGCAACGATCGCTATCTCATCGCCACCACCGACAACGAGCTGGTGGAAGAGGCGAATGCTGGCATTGACGAAGTGCAGTCCTCCATTAGCTTCCGGCTCCCAGACAATATAGAAAACCTGTCCCTGTTGGACGAAGCCTTGCGTGGCGTTGGCAATAGCAGCAACAACCGCATCCGGGGCAATGCGAGCAACAATCGCCTGCTGGGTTCCGAAGGCAACGATGTGCTGATTAGTCTGGCTGGGGATGACCGTCTGGTGGGTGGCGCGGGCAACGATCGCCTCCTCGGTGGCGGTGACAACGACCTGCTCAAGGGCATTAGCGGCAACGATCGCCTGATTGCTGGGGCAGGCAACGACCGCCTCCTCGGTGGGGGTGGCGATGATTTGCTGAAGGGGATTGGGGGCAGCGATCGCCTCGTGGGTGGAGCCGGAAACGACCGCTTGCTAGGCGGTTCTGGCAATGATCGCCTGACTGGCGGTGGTGGCAACGATCGGCTTGTCGGCAATAGTGGAAACAATACTTTGATTGGGAATGCAGGGCGCGATCGCTTTATTCTGGGGCAACCCGGCAGCTTCAACCGTGTCAAAGACTTCAGTGCCGAGCAAAACGATAAGCTGGTGCTGATTGGTCGCCTCTCCTTTGGCGACATTACCCTGTCTCAACAGGGGGCAAACACGGTCATCTTCCAGGGCGACACGCGCATTGCCCTGATTGAGGGTGTCGCGGCTAGCAGTCTCAGCGCGGCAAACTTCATTTAGACACAGGAAAAGGCGATTGCCTTCCACCAAACTCCAATAGGACTGATACACTACATGCGAAAACCCACACAGTTGAACGATTTTCGGGCGCTCCGAGTCCGAACAATCGCTCAACTGCGTCATAACCAACTCTCTGAAATCCCACTTCAGATATTTTCTAGAATGCCCACTGCGCGGACGTTTTAGCAAATATCTGGTTTTGGTTTTCGAGGACTTGCTCATGCCCGTGACAGCACGCGTGCTGTCACGGGCATGAGCACTTGGTATAACCAATAAAAATGGGGTGTGACCACACCCCGATAGAGCATCTTCCACTTTTTCTTTGCAACCGGATGGGTTTGTCCGGTCAAGGTTTGGTGTGTCTGATACGCAAGCGTCCCCCATGCGTTGTAAGCGCATTCACTTGAGATGCAGATGCAACACTAAACAGAATGCAAAGATGAGCTTTAAACAATCCACGCTTAGTTTGAGCGACCCCTTTTTCTTTGTCAAAAGACGGCTTGTCAAACATTGAGAATATTTGAGGCAGCGCCAGCACAGACCCATTGAGCGATATTCTGACGACACACCGTTCAGCGAATCGCTATAGTTAGCAATAAGCATCCCAGCCCAATGCCCATTTATCTCTTTACGCTCGCCGATGGCTCCACTTCCTGATTCACAGCCCCATCAGATTTCTCTCGGTCCCCTGGAGCAGGAGATTCTGGAGATTCTCTGGCAGGCAGGGGCAGCAACGGTCAAAGACATTCATGATCAGATTTTGGCAGACCCCGATCGGGAACTTGCCTATGCCTCCGTCACCACGGTGCTGCGTCGCCTCCAGAAAAAAGGCTGGGTGACTTGCGATAAGCGCGATCGCGCGTTTCTCTGGCAACCCCGCATTTCCCGCGAAGAGGCGCAGATTGTGCAAGCCCACGATCGCCTGCAGCGGTTTCTGGCGGTGGGCAATCCCGATGTGGTTGCCGCTTTTGCCGACAGCCTCGATCGCGCCAGTGCAGAGCAATTTGAGGCGATCGCCGAGCGCATCCGTCGTGCCCGTCAGCAACGGGAGGAGGGGAAATAACCATGCACATCAGTTTGCTCTTGACTGCTCTGGGACTGGCGATCGCCCTCCGCTGGGCATGGCGACCTGCCCCCGACAAAACCCCAACCGCCTGGGGCATAACCCTCAGTGCCTTCCTGGTGCCGCCGCTGATGGTGCTGACCACAGCGATCGCCGTGCTGGCAATGGGCACCCAGGGAACCATGTTTTCCATCCCCGTGGGGATCGTCGGCTATTTACTGGGCATCGGCTGTCTGGGCATCGCGCTGGGGATGCTGGGCTATCGCGGCTGGCAGGGTTGGCGATCGCTCCGCCAGATCCAGTCTTTTCCGCTGTGCGATCGCCCCCATATCCAGGGCTACCTCTTGCAGACCCCCGCCCTCTTTGCCGGACAAATCGGCTTCTGGAATCCCTGTCTGGTGCTTAGCGAAGGCTTGCTGAGCGACCTCTCTCCTGAGCAGTTGGATGCCGTGCTCACCCACGAACAGGCGCATCTGCATTACCGCGACACCTTCTGGTTCTTCTGGCTGGGCTGGGTTCGGGACTTGACCGCGTGGTTACCCAATACCCAGACCTTGTGGCAAGAATTATTGCTGTTGCGAGAGATGCGCGCCGATCGCTACGCCTCACAATCCATTGATCCGCTGGTGTTGGCGGAAGCCCTGCTACAGGTTGCCCAATCCCCGATTCAGCTTGCCGCTACCAACTGCGTTGCCCTGCACGATTCTGCTCCCATTCGCCTGGAGCAACGGATCAATGCGCTGTTGGCAGAACCGGAGGCGATCGCCCCCAACTCTTCTAAAACCCAATGGCTGAAGTGGCTCTGGGTTTTCTTGCCGCTGCTTTCTCTGCCGTTTCATGGGTAGGAGGGGCGATCGTTCCCCTCTTCTAGATCTTCGACTTCTTTTTCACTCAGCAACGGGGATTATCACTGGCACAGAAGAAGTCGAAGATCTTTACGGTTGGCTCAATCGGCTATGACAGATTTTTTGATCTGTTCGAGGAGATCGTAAAACGGTTGCCAGTTGTCGTTTTCCGTGATGGGTTCCCAGATTGCCTCAATCGTTGGGCGCACGATGACCAGATCGGGGTTGTGGGCATCGAGGCAGCGCTGCACGGATGCCATCTCCGTTTCGGGAACCTGTTGGAGTGCCCCGTGATAGGCCTGCCGCCATTGCTTGAAGCTGCTGACCAGTGCCTCCGCATTTTCCGTCATCACATTTTCGAGAATGCACGACCCATCCTCCCGCCATTGGGGTGAAAACTGCTGGCGCAGGGTCAAGAAAAAGTCGTGGTACCCAATCTGCGTTGCCTGGAGGAACTTTTGGGTTAGCCCAATGACATGATCTGCCTGCTCATCCGACAACTGGGGCAGTCCCAGCTTGTTCAGCATTCGCCGACGGTAGGCGCTGAAATAGTGATCCTCAAACTGCGCCAGCCCTGGTTCCATATCTGCCGCATCCATCACCAAACCGAGGGGCACCTGCAACAATTCCAGATTTTTCTTGCAGATGATGGGCTGGTTGCCGTAGGAATACAAGCCGGAATAGTCGAAATAGGCAGCAGTAAAGCGGGGATCAAAGGTTTGGATGAAGGCGTAGGGTCCGTAGTCGAAGCTTTCCCCAGTGATGGACATGTTGTCGGTGTTCAGCACCGCATGGCAAAAGCCCACAGACATCCATTGGGCAGCCAACTCCGCTACCCGTTCCACCAGTTCGGCGTAGAAGCGGGCATCGGCATCCCCTTGTCCCTGCAAATGCGGGTAGTAGGTGGCGATGACATGATCGAGGAGGGTGCGGATCAGGTCGGGGCGATCGCTCCGGTGCAGCCGCTCAAAGGTGCCAAAGCGAATGTGGGAACGGCTGAAGCGCACCATGACTGACGATCGCGTGGGCGATGGCTCATCTCCCCGCCAGAGTTGCTCCCCCGTCTCAATCAAACTCAGGCAGCGCGAGGTGCGTACCCCCAGGCGATGCAGCATCTCCGCTGCCAGCACCTCCCGCACGCCACCCTTGAGGGTAAGGCGACCATCGCCATTGCGCGAGTAGGGCGTCGTCCCTGATCCCTTTGTGCCAAAGTCGTAGAGTTCGCCATCCGTACCCCGCACCTGCCCATACAGGAAGCCGCGACCATCCCCCAGCGCCGGATTGTAGACGCCGAACTGGTAGCCGTGGTAGCGCATTGCCAGAAACGGAACACGCCCTACAAACTTGCCAAAGGCTTCAACAAAATCGGCATCGGAAACGGTGGCGGGGTCCAGTCCCAACCTGGGGAGCAGGGCATCGTTGCGGAAGCGGAGAATGTGCTGAGGGAAGTCAGCCGCATCCACCGGATCGGAGTATTCGTTGCCCAGGGATTCGAAGGCGGGTTCGTAGTCGAGGGCAAGCAAGGGATTGGGCATAGCGATAGACAGGGGAGAGACCAGAGGGAAGGTTTTTGACAAATTGGCGATCGCCCGATGTACGCTTGTATCAAGGCTCGGGGCATACACCTGTATGCAATCAACGCAGGAGTCTGGTCGGGCAAAGACCAGCGGGCGATCGCCCACTCCTTGCTGGTCATTCTAGCGTCCAATGGAATGCCTAGTCGCAAGGAGCCAAGAGTCTGGATTGGAGTTGGGGAACCTGGGGAAAACCATCATGCCACGCAGAGGATTGCTGATTTGGTTGATTATCTTGCCCGTTCTGGCATTTCTGACGGCAGGCATCATTCGTCGTGTGGGACCGGAAATCTCCAATTTCAACATCCCAAGCATAGGATTCAACGGCGGTTCTGGTCGGACGGTCGATTTCCTTTGCGCAAATGATGAAACGTTCAGCGTGGAGTTTCTGCCGCAATATCTGGAGGCAGGGGTGCGCTTAACTTTGCCCTCTGGGCAAACCTTTGACCTAAACCAGGTGGAAGAACAATTTGGCAGTACGCGCTTCACCAACGGAGGATATACCTTCTACATTGATGACGGGCAGGGCTTTGTTGAATTTGATGAGAGTTTGATCTACTTCAACTGCGAACCACAGTCCGAAATCCCGGAGCCTGACCCTGATCCCTCGCCTTCCCCATCGCCAACCGAGACTCCGCCTTCCCCATCGCCAACCGAGTCTCCGTCCCCCTCACCGTTGCCTACCGAATCCCCCTTCCCTTCCCCGTCGCCTAGTCCTTCTCCTTCTCCTTCTCCTTCTCCTACCCTGCCAACCAACCCCAACGCTATTCTCTACATCTGCCAGGACGGGCGGCAATTTGAGGTCATCTACTACTCAAATCAAGCTGAATTGTTCCTGGAAGGGAACAGGTACTATCTCTCGCAAGTACCAGCAGCGTCGGGGACTCGCTACACGGATGGGCAAATTATTCTGACCACTCAGGGAAATCTGGCAACCATCGAATTTGATGGTTTTGCCCAATATGCCAACTGCATTGCCCAAAGTACGCCAGATCCCACGCCACTGCCTACGCCTGCCCCTCGTCCGCCTGACGCCCTTTGGTAGAGAGTTGCCCTAAAAATGTAATTTTTATTCTTTCTTTGGGGTGCCAGTGGGGTGCCAGTGGGATGCCAGTGACAGCACGCAACCCGTGCTGTCACTGGCATGAACGATTGGTATTATTCGCAAACCGTTTTGGCATTGGTTTCGCAGACCCGCCGCAGTTGCAGCACATCGCTCATTTTGCGAATTTGGTTGAAGGTGCGCTCCAGTTGCGGGTGATCCTGGATGTCGATGCCGAGGTTGATGACGGCGGTTTGCCCCGGATAGGTTTTGACCTGGGCGCTGCGGACGTTGATGTTGGAATCGCTGAGGCGGGAAAGAATATCTTTGAGGACGCCAACGCGATCGAACACCTCGATCTGCAACTCCACGGGATAGGTTTGGGGACGGCTGCTGCCATCGGGTTCGTTCCAGCTTACGGGGATCAGGCGATCGCCCGGAATCTGCTCCACATTGCTGCAATCCTGACGGTGAATCGAGATTCCCCGCCCGCTCATGGTCACCACACCGATAATCGGCTCACCGGGAATGGGGTTGCAACAACCCGCTAAGCTGTAAAGCAAGCCTTCGATCCCGGCGATCGGAGCGGTGGAAGTGGAAGGGAGTGGAGCGGAGGAGGTTGGCAGCGGTACTTCATCCTCCAGGAGCAGATCGGTTGCCGCAGTAATGGGCTGACGCGCCTTGATCTCTTCCCGCAAGCGATTGACCACTAAGTTCAGCGTCACCTCGCCATAGCCCAATGCTGCCAGCAAATCATCGACAGTCGGGTAGTTGCACCGTTCGGCGGCGGCTTGGGCGGGGTCAGACTTGAGCAGCGATTCGAAGCCCTGCTTGCCCAGATCTTTCTCCAGCATGTCGCGACCCCGCTGGATGTTTTCGTCGCGGTGCGATCGCTTATACCACTGGCGAATCCGGTTCCGTGCCCCGGCGGTGACCACAAAGTTGAGCCAATCCAGGCTGGGGTGCGAGTTTTTCTGGTTAATGATTTCGACAATATCGCCATTCCGCAACTGCGTATCCAGGGTGACGATGCGCCCGTTTACCTTTGCCCCAGCACAGTGGTTGCCCACTTCTGTATGGATGCGATAGGCAAAGTCTACGGGGGTCGCTCTCTGGGTCAGGGCAATCACATCCCCTTGAGGCGTAAAGACAAACACCTCATCGTCAAACAGGTTGGTGCGAACGTTGTCGAGAAATTCCTGCGCATCCTTCAGGTCGCTGGGCCAATCCAGCAGTTGCCGCAGCCAGGTGAACTTCTCATCATCGGAAGTTAGCTTGCTGCTGGAATGTCCGGCTTCCTTATACTTCCAGTGAGCAGCGATCCCGTACTCCGCGATGTGGTGCATTTCTTCGGTACGAATCTGCACCTCAATGGGACGCCCCTTCGGACCAATCACCACCGTATGCAGGGATTGATAGCGGTTAGGTTTGGGCAGCCCGATATAGTCCTTAAAACGACCGGGGATCGGGCGAAACTTGTCGTGGACGATCGCCAAACTCCGGTAACAGTCTTCTTTTTTATTGACGATGATGCGAATTGCCGTAACGTCGAAAATTTCGTGGAACTCCTTCTGCTGGCGTTCCATCTTTTTGTAAATGCCGTAGAGGTGCTTGGGGCGTCCGTTGATCTCAGCGATGCCGATCCCCGCCTTGTCCAGGTTGGGGCGCAGACGGGCGATCGCCTCATCCAGATAGGCTTCCCGGTCGGTGCGCCGATCCATGACCAGTTCCCGCATGTGCTTGTAAGCATCGGGTTCCAGGTATTTGAAAGACAGATCCTCCAGTTCCCACTTAAACCGACCGATCCCCAGGCGATTGGCGAGGGGGGCGAAGATTTCCAGGGTCTCCTGGGCGATGCGTCGCTGCTTTTCGGGGCGTAGATGTTCCAGGGTACGCATGTTGTGCAACCGATCCGCCAGCTTCACCACAATCACCCGAATGTCCTGCGCCATTGCCAGGAACATCCGCCGAAAATTCTCGGCTTGCCGCTCGGTTTTGCTGGAAAAGTTGAACTTCGAGAGCTTGGTCACCCCTTCCACCAGGCTACCCACATCTTCCCCAAACCGCTGTTCTAGCTCCTCCAGGGTGATATCGGTATCTTCCACCACATCATGCAAGAAGCCTGCGGCGACCATGCTGCTGCTCCCTCCTAAATCCCGCAGGAGCCCTGCAACCGCTACTGGATGGGCGATGTAAGGTTCTCCTGATGCCCGCCGCTGCCCTTCGTGCAGGTCATAGGCAAACTGAAACGCCCGGCAAATGAGTCCCATATCCAACTCTGGAGCGCTGTCTGCATCTGGAGTGCCGCTGGCAGGGACACTAGCTGACCCAGGGATCAGGCACCGTTGCAACCAGTCAGGAAGCTCGATGTCATAGGAACGAGTGGGAAGCATTACCATAAGTCAACTCCTGCGTTTTAAGGAGATCGGGAACAGATGCACGGACAGAGAATGCATGAACGAGAAATGCTCGGAACAGCAAATCAAGGATGAATTAAATAAGTAAATATAGCTACTAACAGCAACTACATCAACGGAGCAGAAGATGAGAATTTCTCATCCCTACTTAGAAAAAGGTTGAATGGGAATAAGGGGTGAAAACATGCGTGAGCGTCACATAAGTGCCCACAAATCCGAGGGGAGCGATCGCCCGCAAGGAAATCCAAATCGCGTCTATATAAAAACGATGTAGGTTAATTTAGCAGCTTGTTTCTATAGAACGAGCAAATTACCCAGTTGTTTTATTAGTATAAACACATTTCTTTACACCCGCTGATTCTGGGCGATCGCCAATCTATCCCGCGTCCTCATTTTCTATAGGGGCAGCCTCTCTGGAACACCTGGCAAGCGTCAGAAAAAAGGGCGATCATTTTTACTATAAAACGACTGCAAAAATATAAGCGGATGGTGCTAAAGCCCCTACTGTACAATCGCTTGAGCACTTATAAGCGCTTGTCAATATTCCCTATTTCGCTCTGGAAAAAGACTCTCAAACAGGATTGGCTTACCTACTTCGACGGCAAACTAAGCCATTAATCTGACTATTTCGACGGAGCCACTACTCATTTCTATAGAGATTTTTCTAAGCACATCTCTAAGGCAGCAAATAGTTTTTGACATGGAGCACAATCATGGCTTTCTATCGATTTATATCGCCCGTCGCGAGAGCCAAAAGGGTTCACAAATCAATCACACCGGAGTACAGGTAAAAAACGAAAGCCCTCTAAAGCCCAGATTTTCTCACTACAATGGCGCTGCCGTTGAACCGAAAAAATCTGGGCTTTGGAATTTTTGTTCTGCACTCTGGGAGTATGCATTCGCCTGAACCTACCGATAGGGTTAAAGCCCAGTTTTACATTCAGCCATTTGGCTGATTGACGATCAAATGAACTAAATTTTCGATCAGAACTTCAGATGCCATTGGTGCAATTTCTTGCCCATGCAGAATGTATTGGGTCATCGCGTAACTGAGAACGGTTCCGGTGAAGATCCGTGCCATCGCTTCTGGGTCAGCTACGTTCAGATTAGGGTGGTTGGCAAAATACTGGCTGAGCACTTGCCATACTCGCTGGGGAAGTGCCTGCACAAACAACTGCGCCAGCTCTGGAAACCGACCTGATTCCCCCACAATCAACCGCATAAATGCCACATACTGCTCGTCGGAGGCAATCAATCGCAGGATGGTGTTGGCAATTTGGTTTAGCACCTGGACTGGCTCCTCATCCAGGGAAAGCGCGCCGCAGACTTTTTCAAACCGCTCTGCTGCAATTTGCTCGATGAGTGCCTTGAATAGCCCTTCCTTATCCTCGAAGTGCTTGTAAATCGTGATTTTGGAGACCCCCGCTGCGGTTGCCACCCGATCCATACTCGTCCCTTCATAGCCCTGGTGCAGAAAAATCTCCATCGCGCCTTGTAGGATTTGCTGGCGTTTTTCGGCGATCGCAGATTCAGTCGGCGTAGGAGGCATGGCAATAGGTAAACAAAAACAAATATTCAAGGAGAAACATTGGCAGATGACTATACTATACCGTATAGTTTAATTGTCGGCAGGACATCTTCGGGGCTAATCGCCAAAGCTTCAAGGGATTAGCCTTTGGTGTTTCTAGCAATAGGTCTGACACAAAACATTTTCATCGGCTCCAGTCGGAGCTATTTTGCCCGTCTTTCATGCTTCTCTCCAAGCAAGCTAGATACTGGCAGACCATTCATCTTTGGGGTTGCACACCATGACTCAAGTCGCACCACCGAATTCCCCTGGTAATCCTGGCGCAAAGGGTGAACCGGATGCGGGGCGATCGCCCCAATCATCTCGACCCAAAAAGCTCTGGCGGCTCATCCCGGTTGGCTTGTTGCTGGTGGGCGTAGCGTTTGGCGTGCGATCCTGGCTTTTTGCGCCAGAGGAGACGGCGATCGCGCTGAGCGGGCGCATCGAAGGGTATGAGACGGATTTGGGAGCAAAAGTCGGCGGGCGGGTCGAGTCGGTGGCGGTGCGGGAGGGCGATCGCGTTGCGGCAGGGGAGGCGATCGCACGGCTGGATGCGGCGGAAGTCCAGGCGCAACTGGCGGCGGCGCAAGCCAGTCGGTCAGCAGCAGAGCAACAAGTGACCCAGGCGCGAAGCCAGATCGGCGTGATCGATAGCCAGATCCAGGAAGCCCAGTTGACCCTGCAACAGTCGGAAGGGGACACCACTGGACGGGTGAACCAGGCTGAGGCACAGGTCGCTGGCGCAGAAGCGCAGCTTGCCCAGGCGCGGGCACAGGCACAGCAGGCGGAGGCAGAGTTGCGGCTGGCACGGTTGGAGCGCGATCGCTTCCAAACCCTGGTCGCCGAAGGTGCGGTTCCCCAGCAACAATTCGACGAAGCCCAGACCCGCTTCGAGACGGCACAGGAAACGGTGGCGGCACGGCAGGCAGCGGTAGCAGCGGCAGAGCGGCAGGTGCGCGCGACTCAGGGTGGCTTGACCCAGGCGGAAACCAGCCAACTCAACCCCGACATTCGCACCGCCCAGATTACCCGACTCCAGCGGCAGTTGGAGCAGGCAAACGCCCAGCTTGCGGCGGCACAGGCGGAGGTGGAGCGGGCGATCGCCAACGAGTCCGAAATCGCCGCCCGCCTCGACAACCTGGAAATCCTCAGCCCCATCGATGGAGTGGTCGTGTCACGCATGGTTGAACCGGGCGAAGTCATCTCCGCCGGAACCACCGTTATAACCGTGGTGAACCTCGATGAGGTCTACCTGCGCGGCTACATCCCCGAAGGCGAAGTGGGCAATGTCCGTGTCGGGCAACCCGCCCAGGTCTTCCTCGACTCTGCCCCCGATGTCCCCCTCGATGCCACCGTCATCGCCATCGACACCGAAGCCTCCTTCACCCCCGAAAACATCTATTTTGAGGACGATCGCGTGACCCAGTCATTTGGCTTACGCATCGGCATCGAAAATCCCGAAGGCTTTGCCAAACCCGGAATGCCCGCCGATGCCGAAATTCCCCTCCCCGAAGAAACCCCATAGCGATTTTTGTTTTTTGATTAGTCGTCCGTAATTTGTAGGATGTGTTAGCGCCGCGTAACGCATCACCCATAGCTTCTGAAGTTGTAGAATTTCAAGATTTTTGACAGTTCTCATTGCAATCTAAACGGATTGAGAAAATGCCGAATTCTCAGGACGGAACTAATAGAAATCCTTCTTTAAGATGGCTAGCCAATATTATGGCGAACTGTCATTTTGTTGGGGGCGATCGCACATCCGTTCTACAAACTCTGGATACTGATCCAAATCCTCAACCGATTGCAGAGGAGGCATTTCAACCCACTGCGCTTCAGCATTTAATTTGTCTATATAAGCATAAAAAGCATCTTGATCATCTCGATGGTCAAGCACATATGCCCGCAAGTCTTTCTGGCTCATTTTTTGAAAATCAGGTTGGCTCATTGAATGTATCTCCATCTGCCATTGGGAAAGATTTCAATAATATTTTCCTCACCTGCCAAAAGAAAGACGTTTCCTGTACGTCCATCAACTCGAAGAAGATTGACGGGAAGGTAAAGCCGCGTCAACCAGCAACACAAAATAAAACACTGAGTTTTCTGTTCTGTTGTAGGAATAAATTTAAGCCTCTCATTTTTGACCTTACAAGATATTCTATTGCAGGCTTCAAGCCTTCAAGTGAAGCTTCTAGAACTGTTTTAGCTCAGATTTAGGATTACCCTCAAAGCCCTTTGAACCCTCATTCTTAGCTTACCTATGACTTTCTCTACGGAACGAACGATCGCCCCCATTCCTGTTAAGCAAGGCGTTCCGGCGATCGCCCTGCAAAATCTCCGCAAGTCCTACGGCAAGGTAGAAGCGGTGAAGGGGATTTCCTTTGAGGTGCGACCGGGGGACATCTTTGGGTTGATTGGTCCCGATGGGGCGGGGAAGACGACGACCTTTCAGATTTTGGCGGGGGTGATGGAGGCGACCGCTGGGGAGGTCAGCGTGTTGGGCAAGCCGCCGAGGGAGGCGCGGCTGAACCTGGGCTATCTCACCCAGAAGTTCTCGCTGTATGCGGATTTGAGCGTGATGGAGAACCTGCGCTACAGTGCTGGGTTGCGGCGGGTGCCCGATGCTCAGTTTGCCAAGCGTGCGCCCTATCTGTTGCAGCAGGTGGATTTGGACAGGTTTGGCGATCGCCTCGCCGGGCAACTCTCTGGCGGCATGAAGCAAAAGCTGGCGCTGTGTTGTGCGCTGATCGCCAATCCCGCTGTGTTGTTGCTGGATGAGCCGACCACCGGGGTCGATCCCGTGTCGCGGCGGGAGTTTTGGGACTTGCTGGCGGCAGTGGCGGCGGAAGGCGTGACTATCGTGGCGGCGACCCCCTACCTGGATGAAGCGGAGCGCTGCCAGCGGATTGCGCTGATCTACGAGGGCGAAATCCAGCAAATCGGCTCCCTGGCATCCTTGCGGGAAAGCCTGGGGCTGCAACGGCTGGAGGTGCGGGCGGGGGATGTGGCGACGGCAGAGCAGGCTTTGCAGGAGAGCGATGCGCCGGAACTGGTGGACATTCAGACCTTTGGCGATCGCCTCGATATCCTTGTCCCCGATGCCGACCAGGGCGAACAGCGGGTGCGCGAAGCCCTGGCATCCCACCCTCTGCACCTGGATAGCGTGCGCCATGACGCCCCCACCCTGGAAAACGTCTTCGTCAATCGCCTCCGTCAGCAAGGTTCCGACCCGCCCTACATCCCCTTTCCCGCCGATCGCCCCGGCAAGCCCAAGGGGGATGTGGCGATCGCCACCCAGGGATTGCAAAAAGTCTTCGGCAATTTCCAGGCCGTTAAAAGCGTTGACCTGACGGTGCGCTACGGCGAAATCTACGGACTGTTGGGTGCGAACGGGGCAGGCAAAACCACCACCATCAAAATGCTCTGCGGGCTGCTGCCCCCCAGCAGTGGGCATATTGAGCTGGCGGGGGAAACGGCGAACCTGAATCGGGCGGATGTGCGATCGCGCATTGGCTACATGAGCCAGAAATTCACCCTCTACGACGACCTCACCATTCTGCAAAACCTCACCTTCTACTGCGGTGTCTACGGCGTGCCCCGACGGTTGCAGCACGACAAAATCGACTGGGTGCTGGAAACCTGCGGACTGAAGGGGCGCGAAGATACCCTCACCGCCAGCCTCCCCGGTGGCTGGAAGCAGCGGGTCGCCTTCGGAGCCTCCGTCATGCACGAACCCGACATTCTCTTTTTGGACGAGCCGACCTCTGGCGTCGATCCCCTGGCGCGGCGGCAGTTCTGGCGCTTAATCCGCGACTTCGCCCGCCAGGGCACCGCCATTCTCGTCACCACCCACTACCTCGAAGAAGCGGAAAACTGCCACGACATGGGCTTCATGGTGGCGGGGGAAGTGGTCGCCCAGGGTTCCCCCAGCGCCATTAAGGGCAACCAACCGGGGCAACTGGTGGAACTCCGCACCGACCAAAACCAAAGAGCCTCTGATGTCCTGAAGCAACGGCTGGAACCGTGGCGCGTGTCCATTTTTGGCGATCGCCTCCACATCGTCCTCGACAATCTCGACCAGGAACTCCCCACCCTCCGCCACTGGCTCCAGGCGGAGGACATCGCCATCCACGCCGCCGAACCCATTCCCTTCTCCCTGGAAGACGCCTTTATTGGCATCGTGCAACGGGCAAATGCGACTTAGTTTTTAGTTTTGGATTTTGAGTTTTGAGTGAGAAAAAAGATGGTGAAACGAGAACAAATAAAGCTCTTTTTGGAAAAGGATATACTTCCGTCATTTCCGCGTAAGCGGGAATCCAGGAAGGCTGAATGGCAATGACCAATAGGCTTATGATGGATGCCCATTTTCATGGGCATGACAGAGCGCTCCGCTCCTGTTGAGGGAATACTCTTCAATCTAAAAAGCCTCGTAGGATGCGTTAGGCGCAGCCGTAACGCATCACTAATAAGCCAATATTTCAGGTCAATTTGTATTTGAATTTTGTGGATGTTTGATGCGTTACGCTGGCGCTAACGCATCCTACGGGAAGAGGGAAATCCTGTTTTTTGAGGGCTGTGATGAAACGAGTTTTCGCTCAATGTTTAAAGGAACTATCGCAATTTCGGCGCGATCGCCTCACCGTCGCCCTGGCATTTCTGCTGCCCCTGGCGGTGCTGCTGATCTATGGTTACGCCATTCGTTTGGAGTCGAAAAACATTCCCCTCAGCATCCAGGATTTTGACAACAGCCAGCTCAGCCGCAGCTATGTCGCGCGCATCTTTGCCAGCAACCAATTTGTTCCCGCTCCCTTGCTGGAAAACAACCCAACTCTGGCGATCGATCGGGGCATTTCCAAAGCCACCGTCGTCATTCCCCCCGACTTTTCCGAATCCATCAAAGAGCATCGTAATGCCGAAGTGCAGGTGTTGGTGGATGGCACCGATGTCAACAACGCCCGCGTCATCCAAAACGGCATTCGCGCCACCACTCAGTTCTTCATCCGCGCCAATAACCTGCTGCCCGATCGCCCCCGTCCCCAGGTCGTCGCTGAAGTGCGCCTCTGGTTCAACCCCGGTCGGGAAGAGGCGCTCTACATCGTCCCCGGCATTTTTGGGGTAATTCTCTGGGTGTTTCCTTCCATGCTGGCGGCGATCGCCACCGTCCGCGAAAAGGAGCAGGGCACTATCGTCCAGATCTACGCCTCCGACCTCAGCGCCCGCGAATGGTTGCTGGGCAAGGAACTCGCCTACTTCGTGGTGGGCATCGGTGAAGCCCTCCTCACCCTGACCGTCGCCGCGATCCTCTTCGGCATCCGCATCCAGGGCGACCCCACTACCCTGCTCGTCGGCACGGGCGTCTTCCTCGCCGCCAGCGTCGCCTTCGGTCTCTTCGTCGGTGTCCGCGCCGGAAACCAGACCGGAGCCGTGCAGGGAACGGCGATCGTCGGATTCCTCACCGCCCTCCTCCTCTCCGGCTTCATCTACCGCATCGAAAACATCCCCTTCCCCCTCTCCGCTATCTCCAACGTTATCCCCGCCCGCTACTACATCCTCATCACCCGCGATGCCCTGGTGCGCGGCACTGGATGGGCTGGTGTGGGGCTGGCTCCACTGGCGATCGCCCTCATCGGCAGCCTCTTCTTCATCGCCGCCACCCGCATCCTCCACCGCATGCAGTTCTCGGATTAAAGGGAATTCTTAATGCAGAAATAAGCGTAATAGGCTCGTCTAAAACGGTTACTGCACACTCTTTTCATTGAACACTATACTCAGGGATAAATAACTTCAATTTTCCTCTATTCCAAGCTCTTTCATTCATTCCAAAAAGCTTTCAAAAGCATCTAACGTATCGAAGTAAGCAGGAAGAAATATGGTTGCGGCATTCAATAAGCCCTCTACATTAATCCATGAAATTCGACTTGAACCCGTTGGGGAATGGTCGCTCTTCAAATTCAGTGATGATCTTCAAAATCGAATGGAAGACCTGTTAGACAAAAAGAAAATGGATCAACTTACGCCCGATGAAGTTGCTGAATTAGATGCGATCGGCGAGTTAGATCGAATTTTTACACACATTAATGCAATGTTAGCGGCACAACATTCCAGTGCGTGAGGAACTGAAACAGGCGATTCGAGAACGCGCCCAGTATTTGTGTGAATACTGCCACTCTCCCGAACGCCTTAGCCCAAGCCGCTTCACCATTGACCACATCATTCCAAGATCTTTCGGAGGTTCTGATGCTGGGGCAAATCTCGCTCTCGCTTGCCGTCGCTGCAACGAAAGACGCTACAACTTTGTTGCAGGAATCGATCCAGAAACTCAAGAAATTGTTCCTATTTTTAATCCCCGACAACAGCAATGGCAAGAGCATTTCATATGGGTTAAAAAAGGTGTTGTGATTGAAGGTATATCCTCCATTGGTCGCGCGACCTGTACTCGGCTGGACTTGAATGATGAACGCTATCCAGAACAAGATTCCATTCAAGAAGCCAGACGGTTATGGATTGTAATTGGCTTACATCCCCCTGCTACGGATCCTTGCCAGGACTGATGCTTTTTCTCTTCACTCTACTAGCTTTATCCTTCATCCCTTACACTTTATCCTTCACACTTTATCCTTTACAGAAATGCCTGAATTATGTCATTTTTTCGTCGTCTTTTTAGCGCTCGCCTTTGGGCATTGATTCGCAAAGAAGTGCAGCAAATTTTGCGAAACAAACAGATTGTTTTCCTTCTGTTGTTTCCGCCCACGGTGCAACTGCTGGTGTTTGGCTTGGCGCTAAACCCGGAGGTGACGGGCTTGGACTTGGGGATTGTGGACTATAGCCGCAGTGCCGACAGCCGCGAACTGGTTGCGGCTCTGGTGGAAAACGATGTGTTCCGGGTCAAAACCTTTGAGGAGAGCCAGGCGGCGTTGGGAGAACAGGTGCGAACGGGGCGTATCACCGCCGGGTTGGTGATTCCGCCGGGCTTCAGCGAGGCGTTGGGCGAGAACCAGCCCTCCCCCGTGCAGGTGTTAGTGGATGGCGTGGATGCGAACACCGCCGGAATCGCCCAGGGCTATGTGAAGCAAATCGTCAACCGCTACAACCAGCGCCTCACGGAACTGCCCAGCGGGCAGGAGCAAGCCCTTCCTGTCGAGACGCAGGTGAAGTTTCTCTACAATCCCGGCTTGCTGAGTAGCTGGTTCTTTGTGCCGGGGGTGATTGGCGTTGTCCTCACCCTCACCGGGTCGCTGGTGTCCTCCACCACCGTTATCCGCGAGAAGGATGTGGGCACGCTGGAGCAACTGCTGATGACCCCCGCTGCGGGCTGGGAAATCCTGACGGCGAAGATTGTACCGCTGTTTGTGCTGCTGATGGGGGATGTGCTGCTGGCGTCGGCGATCGCCCGTGTCATCTTCAACCTCCCCTTTCGCGGCAACTACTTCCTCTTCCTGGCACTCTCTGCCCTTTACCTGTTCGTCTGCATCGGCATCGGCATCCTGCTGGCAACCCTCGCCGAAAACCAGCAACAGGTGGTGCTCACCTCATTTTTCTTCAACGTGCCGCTGATTCAGCTTTCGGGGGCGATCGCCCCCATCGAGAGTATGCCCCCCTTCTTCCGCACCCTCTCCTTCTTCGACCCCCTCCGCCACTATGTCCAGATCGCCCGCAGCCTCATCCTCAAAGATGTCGGCATCGACGCCCTCTGGATTCACATCATCGCGTTGATCGTCTTCGCCCTCTTCTTTCTTGGTTTCAGCATTACTCGCTTCCGCGCCCAGTTGAGTTAAATGACTCCAACAAATAAAGAGCATTTTTGGGAAAGAGGATGCGGCGTTGCCGCATCCTCTTTCCCAAAAATGCTCTTTATTTGTTGCTCAGCTTTTAGAGTTAGTTGACAGGGCAAACACCAAATTTAGGGACGATAAACATCTCGCCGATGTCCAATTTTCACGATCGCGATAACCAATTGCTTGTCCTGAATTTCGTAGATTACACGATAGTTACCAGCAACCCGAATCCGGTAAAGACTTAGCTCTCCCTTAAGCTTTTTACAGCCTTCTGGTCGTGGGTTGTTTGCAAGATCTTCAACTGCACGAATTACAGCAACCTGAACCTCAGTATTAAGCTTTCGAAGTTGGCGTAACGCTGCGGATTTGAATCCAATCTCGTAAGCCATGAATCAAAGCCCCAATTCATGTTTCACTTCAGCTAGAGGAATCAATCCTTCCTCTGCAAGGGCTATTTGAGCATCAACAATATCTTGAGCGTCTTCTTCCTCTTCCAGTTTTGCTTGCTTATGTTGCAGAAATAGAACAAAGTCCAGAACTTCTTGTTTGAGATCTTCTGGAAGCAAATCAAGGTTTTGAAGAATGAGGTCTGCTGTTGTCATAAGGATAAGTTTAAATATTGGGCATGAAAATCTGATAGTGACTTTTTCGTCAAGTCATACAGAAATCAATGTTTTGATTGTAGTGCGATAAATGGGGAAGGGGGTGTTGAGCGATCGCCCCCTCATCTCCCTAATCCTCGTAAATCCTGGCTTCAATCGCATCGGGATTCTCTTCGCAGTACAGCTCAAAATTGCTTTTGGGACGTTCGACAAAATCACTTTTTCGCAGGATATCGCTGATCGAAATGATGCCTAGCAAGCCACCCTGAATGACGGGCGCACGACGGATGCCCGCCTGGGCAAACAGGCGTGCGACATATTCCACACCCAGGTCAGGATTCACGACAATGCAGGGTTTAGTCATGATTTCGTAAACATACATCTTCTTGGGGTCGTGACCAAAAGCAGCAACCTTATAAACAATGTCCGTTTCCGTGACCAAGCCATAGGGATCCATGTCGTGGCGAGGTTCGACGACGAGGGCACGGAGTCCCTTTTCTTTCATCAGCTTGACGGCTTCTGCGACGGTGGCATAGCCACGAATAGTGACCACCTCTTTGGTCATAATTTCCCGTGCTTTCATCATGGTTTGAGACTCCTGAAGTGCCCTTTTATGAATGATTTAGCTTTGTAGAATTCAACAAAATCTGGAATAGTTCGACATTTATTCGACATTTAAAGCGCTAAGCAAGGTGGATTCAATAAGTTGTGAAGGTTGAGTTTTGAGCTTTGAGTGAACGGCTGACCTCAAAACTCAAAACTCAAAACTCGAAACTTAAACCTCTCTCACACCTAAGATTCCTGTTGCTTGCTACGCTGATGGGAAGCTTCTGCTTGAAGTTCTTCCACTACATCCCACGCCACCGCACATTCGGGAGAGGTATCGCCTTTTTCGGCACAAATGCGGCGGGCTTCTTCGCGGGCAACTTCGATTTCGTCTTCAATAAATAACCGCTTGGGCTTTTCAACAAAATCGCTTTTGAAAAGGATGTCGCTAACAGAAATGATGCCCAGCAGTTGTTTGCCCTGAATGACGGGAGCACGACGAATCCCCGTTTGGGCAAACAGCCGAGCCACATATTCCACACCCAGATCTGGGTTGACCATGACGCAGGGTTTGACCATGATTTCGTAGACCCGCATTTTCTTGGGGTCATGCCCCAGGGCGGCGACTTTGTAGGCGATGTCGGTTTCGGTGACGATGCCAAAGGGGTCCTGGTCGTGACGGGGTTCTACGATGAGGGCGCGTAGCTCCTTTTCCTTCATCAGTTTCACGGCGTCTGCGACCGTTGCTGAACCACGAATGGTGACCACATCTTTGGTCATGATTTCGTCTGCTTGCATCATGGGACTATGTTTTTTTGTACAACAGTAATTAAACAGTAATGGAAAGGCTTTTGAAATAGGGTTGATGAATACCCATAAAAAACTTATGGGTATTCCTAGCTTCAAGCTAAAACGATCGCCTCAAATTCACCGTGTCAAGGGCAGCATAGGTGGAAAATTGAGGGGAGTAGTCCCTACTTCTAAAGACCAACGATTGATGTCACAAGAAGGTTTTTCCATGCCAGGTGCATAGGCTTCGAGTACTTTATCATCCTGCCAACACATTGATATGAAATAGTCGCATGTAAGGCATTCCGCAAGCATTACCTGCCTGGCTGGGCATTGGTCACTGTTGGGGAGGCGATCGCTCAACAAACGCCGAGCTACCTCACCACAATTGGGACATCGGATAGCCATGTGGTTTTCCATCAACGAATCTTCGAGAGATTTATTAATGGAGTGAATGAGCCATATTTAGTTGGGCATTGTGCCCATAGATTCGATCTTTTCTCTTCAAGCAAGATAACTCATTAATGTGTTGCTAAATTCTTCATAGGGCTTAACCCCAACCAAAGTTTCCATGAGTTCGCCCTGCTTGAAATACATCACAGCAGGAATACTCCGAACCCCAAACCGTTTAGCTGCAAACTTATTTTCGTCTAAATCGAGCTTATAAATTTTGGCGCGATCGCCATACTCTTCTTGCAATTGATCCATTAATGGAGCAACCAGCTTACAAGGACCGCACCAGCTAGCCGTACAATCGACAACCACTAAGGCTTCTGTTTCCAAAAGGGTGTCAAATTCCGTTTCATCCTGAATAAATGCTACAGTTCCCATGATGCATCTCCATTTTTTATTAAGCGAAGGGGATTACCCAAGTTAATCACAGAATTGAATTTGTGTAATTAACTTGGATAATCGCCAGCAGTTCTCATTATGGGCTTGAAAGCCGAAAGTTCGTACCCGTCGGGCGCGAACTTTCGGCTTTCAAGTCTGAAACTAGCTCGCCGTTAGCGAGTTGTTTTCAAGCTTGATTCCAAAATAAAAATTGCTGAGTAATCGCCCATGCCAAGCAGTGATCATGACCAATTCTCTTCCTGATGGGTTTTAGAGCTACGCAAGAAATAAAAGAACCGTTTTGGGGAAAGCAGGGGCATCTCAGATACCCCTACTTTCCCCAAAACGGTTCTTTTATTTTGTTGCAATACTCTCAGACGACCCAGGCGATCTCCAAGAAAGAATATTCCGATTTTTTGAAAGCGGGCGCAGCTTAGCCGCGCCCGCTTTCAAAAAATCGGAATATTCTTTTTCAGAAATGTCCCTAGCTACTGATTATTTAATGGACTATCGATATTTCATCCATCGTTGAGGGCACTATGGGTCTAGGCACTCGTCGGCACCTGTTATGCAGGTCTATTCCTGGAGATCGGAACGTTGCACTTTCAACCATCCCGCCCCACCGACCCGCTTTCGGCTGAGGACGATCGCACCCTGCCTGCTTCAGATGCGATCGCTCCAACCAGACCTAACGCTGTGCATAAAGATGGGCAAAACAACTTTCTTTCAAAGCTCAGCATTGCTAACAAAATCATCTGGGGCTACGGCATTTCCCTGGGCATAGCCGTGTTGGGCACGGCAACCGGGTTGCTGGTGGGCAATCATTACCAGACCCAGGCACGACAGTCTCAGCAAATTGCCCAGAAACAGGTTCAATTGCTGAGCCGCTTGCAGGTCACAATGTCGCAGTTTCGCCCAGAGCGCGAGTTTTTCCCGGCTATTTGGGAAGAGTCACGGTTTCGCCTGGCACGCACCGAGTCCTTCCAACGCCTGGCAGAAGTTGAGAATTTGTTGGGGCAAATTCGGGCATCCCTGGAACCGAATGCGATGTCGCAAATGCAGACGTTTCTGACGGCATTTGAGGCAGAGGTTGGTATTTATCGCGAGGAACTCGAATCAATTTTGGGACGGCTTGACCCTGAAACGATTGACGCCGCAATGGTAGATCGGGTGGAACAACAGGTCTCTGATTTTGTGAACGGACCCATTTATCTGCGCATGTTTCGGTTTTCGGATGAGCTGACGGAGTTTGTGGAGCAGGCGGAAGAGCGAGACCTGCAAGCGAACCTGGCACTGGATCGGGCGGAGCAACTGAGAACGCAAATTATTCTGGGCAGCATGATGTTGTCGATCGCCATCGCCAGCCTGCTCTCCATCTATACCAGCCGTGCCATTACGCGTCCCATCAAGAAAGTTACTGCCGTCGCCAAACAAGTGACCGAGCGCGATGACTTTAGCCTACGTGCCCCCGTCACCACTCAGGACGAAGTGGGGGTGCTGGCGATCGCCCTAAATGACCTGATTCAGCGCATTGCCGACTATACCCGTGAGTTGCAAGAAACCCAGGCACACCTCATCCAGTCTGAAAAAATGTCGAGTTTGGGGCAGATGGTCGCTGGGGTTGCCCATGAAATTAATAACCCCGTGAATTTCATCTATGGCAACCTGATTCACACGCGGGAATATACCGATAACCTGTTGCATCTGATCACGCTGTTTCAGCAAGAATATCCCTCCCCCCCAGCAGACTTACAGCAGGAGATTGAAACGGCAGATTTAGCGTTTATTCAAGACGATTTACCCAAGCTATTAGCTTCTATGAAAATGGGAGCCGATCGCATTCGACAAATTGTGCTTTCCCTTCGCAACTTCTCGCGATTAGATGAGGCAGAAATGAAAGCGGTTGACTTGCATGAGGGATTGGACAGCACATTACTATTGCTCAGTAATCGACTGAAACGAGGTATTGAGGTTATTAAACATTACGGAAACTTACCCCTTGTTGAATGCTATCCAGCGCAGATTAATCAGGTTTTTATGAATATTCTCAGTAACGCTATTGATGCTTTAGCAGACCATTTAGAAAAACCCAGTAAAACCATTACGATAGCCACCGAAGTGCGATCGCCCACTGTCATAATCCAGATTCAAGATAATGGATTGGGTATTCCCAAAGACTTACTTTCCAAACTCTTCGATCCCTTTTTTACCACCAAACCTATTGGGCAGGGGACAGGATTGGGACTTGCCATCTCCTACCAAATTATTCAGAAACACCAGGGCAATATTCAAGTCGATTCTGAACCTGGCGTGGGGACTAAATTCACTCTCACAATCCCCATCAAGAATATTAAAAACTAAGCGATTTATTCTTCATCTTTTGTTGGCTTCTGATTGACTCATTTCATTGACTCATTTCACTGACTCATTTTTATTGACTCATTTTCGCTCACACTTCTCACACTTCTCACACTTCGTTGATCTTCAGGAGATTTCCATGAATACCCCATCCAATAGGGTGTCGCGTCGGTCTGTGTTGTTCGGCTTTGCCAGTTTTGGGATGGCGATCGCCCTGCATTCCTGTGGGAGTGCCGAGGCACCGGAGGAGGCAGTGGACAGCCGCACCGATGAGACAGCGGCGGTTCCCCTCAAAGTGGGGCTAAATGTGGGCAATGTGCCCTGGGAATATGAGGATGAGCAGGGCAATCTGGTGGGATTTGAAGTGGATTTGGTGAACCTGGTGAGCGATCGCCTGGGGCGTCCTGTTGAGTTTGTGGATATGCCCTTTACGGAATTGTTCCCTGCCGTGTTGTCGGGGCGTGTAGACCTGGCAATGGCATCTATCACTATTACCAGGGAACGGATGGAAACTGTGGATTTTGCCCAGCCTTATTACGACAGCGACCAGTCTTTGACGGTGTTAGCGGAGAGTGCGATCGCCTCCCTATCCGACATGCGGGGCAAAGTGGTGGCAGTAGACAATGGCTCGACAGGCGACGCCTGGGTGCAGGAACACGCAGAGGAATATGGGTTTGGCGAGATTATGCGCTACGAAGGGTTGAATGCCGCCATGATGGCACTCAAAGCAGGGCAGTACGATGGCTACATTTCAGATATGCCTTCCCTGCTGTACTATGCCAAAGATAATCCTGACGTTGCGGTTATAGAAAGGATTCCTACTGGGGAACAGTACAGCATGATGTTTGCCAAAGGAAATCCTCTGCGCGATCAGGTAAATGCGCTCATCACGGAATTTAAGGAGGCTGGGCAAACGGCAGAAATTCATGCCCAATGGTTTGGCAAAGCTCCCGACCCCGAAACATCGACGGTGCAAGTAGCCAATGTCCCCACCCTTTGAGCCGTCCTAAGGAGATTTCTGAGAAAGAATATCCCAATTTTTTTGAAGGAGGGCGCGGCTAAGCCGCGCCCTCCTTCAAAAAAATTGGGATATTCTTTTCTGGAGATCTCCTAAGAGGCTGTTTGAAAAGTTGATTTTTCGTGCGCGTAGCGCACGAAAAATCAACTTTTCAAACAGCCTCTAATTCTGACTTTGCCTTGCCCTGTTGGCAATGGAGGAAGAGGTTCCGGTGGGAAAGGGCAGCGTTATGTCATATAGGAGGAGGGTGGCTTCATGAACGGGGAGGGGCGGGGCGAAGAGGTAGCCCTGCCCCAGTTCGCAGCCGATGGTTTGCAACCACTTCAGTTGGTCTAGCGTTTCGATTCCTTCGGCGATCGCCTTCAACTCCAACAAATTGCTCAGTGCCACGACAGACTCCGCAATCACCTGGTTGCGGGCATCAGAGACGACTGGGCTAATGAAGGAGCGATCGATTTTCAGCGTATCGACGGGCAATTGGTGTAAGTAGCGCAGGGACGAATAGCCTGTGCCAAAGTCATCAATGCTGAGGCGCACGCCTTTGGACTTGAGCTGGTTGAGCAAGTCGCAGGTCATCTCAATATTTTGAATGAGCATCCCCTCGGTAATTTCGAGGACGAGGCGATCGCTCGGTAACCCAGTCTGCTGCAACACCGCATCCAGTTGCCGGAGCAAATCGGGTTGCAGTTGCTGTACCGAAAGGTTGACGGCAATGCGGGGAGGATTTTGCGGAAATGAGGCTTGCCAGACTGCCGCCTGACAGCAGGCGGTGTGCAACACCCACTGTCCCAGTGCCACAATTAAGCCCATCTCCTCGACCACCGGGATAAATTCGATGGGCGAGACCAGTCCCCGCCGGGGATGTTGCCATCGGATCAGCACCTCAAACCCACGAATCGCCAGGGTTTGCAAGTCCACAAGGGGTTGGTAATAAAGGATGAATTCCTGATTTTCCAGGGCTTTTCGCAAATCGCTTTCCAGGTGCAGCCGCTCAACCACTTGCAAGTGCATGGTGGGGTCAAAAATGGCGTAGCAGCCCCGCCCACTTTGCTTCGCGCGATACATGGCTAGATCGGCATCCCGTAGCAGGTTTTCGGCGCTCTGGTGCGTAGCATCTCCAATCACAATGCCGATGCTGGTGCTGGTAAAAACATCGCGATCGCCCACCAGAAAGGGTGCTCCTAAGCCTTCTAAAATACGTTCTGCAATACGCACCGCCTCACTCATTTCAGTAACGTCTTCCAGCAAAATCACAAACTCATCGCCACCCAATCGCGCTGCCAGATCGGCTTCCCCAATCAACTTGCCCAATTGCTCGGCAACCACTAACAGCAACTCATCTCCCACCAGATGCCCAAGGCTATCGTTGACCACCTTGAAATTATCTAGATCCAGAAACAGCACGGCAAAACGCGATTCGGGATGGAGTTTTGCCCGCTGCAACGCACAGGTCAGACGCGCCATCAGCAGGCTGCGGTTGGGTAAGCCGGTTAAGCCATCGTGGAGGGCATCATGCTCCAGTTGTTGCTGGGCTTTAACGCGATCGCTCACATCCCGCGAGGTGGTTTGCAAGTGCTGAATCTGTCCCCGCTCATCGAGAATTGCCTGGGTCAGGGTTTCGAGCCAGATATAGTTCCCATTCTTCTGTCGAATGCGATAGGTGATTAGCGAAGGATTTCCCTCTAAGTTGCGCTGGTGTGCCTCCTGCCGAATTCGCTCCTGGTCGTCGGGGTGAAAAAAATCGTAGGGTGTGCAACCGATGAGTTCTTCAGGGGGGTAGCCCAGCAACACCTGGCTGGATGGCGTGACATAGAGGTAGCGCCCATCGGGGTGGTGCAGGCAGACCAGATCGCGCATATTCTCGGTCACCAGGCGCAGGCGTTCTTCGCTGGTTTTTAGGGCTTGTTCTATCTGTTTTAGCTCGGTGATGTCGCGCCCTACCGATTGAATTTCTACCAGTTGTCCCAGCTCATCAAAAATGCCCTCATTTAGCCATTGTGTCCAGCCTTCCTGCCCATCGGCTCGGGCATCACGGTTTGTCACAAAGCAACGGGGGTTTTCGGGCGTTAAACGGGCAAGTTCTACGAAGGCTTCTTCCTCCAAATCATTGGGATTGGCAAAATCGCTCCATTTTTTTCCTATCACCTCGTCGGGGGGCAGACCCAGGGCACGACAGAGGGCATTGTTGGCAAAGGTGATCGTGGTATCGGGGCGAGAATGCAAAATAAAGTCGGTCTGGGTTTCGACGACTTTGCGATAGCGCACTTCGCTGGCTTGCAGGGCGGCTTCAGTACGTTTGCGATCGCTCACATCCATGATCAACGTGTCCCACACCACATCGCCATTTTCCTGGAGGAGGGGACGTCCCGCCGCTTCCAGCCACTTGTTTTTGCCGGAGGGAGTCGTGATCCGCCATTGCCAGACCCACGGTTGCAGCGTGCGAGCAGAGGCAAGGACTGATTCATACATTGCAGGCAAATCATCGGGATGCACCATGTTCCATAAAACTGCTGCATCTTCGACGACAGCTTCTGCATCAACTTCCCACAACCCATAACAGCCGGGACTCATGTAAGTCACCCCGCTCGTGCCATCTGGGTGCATGACGTATTTGAAAATGGCACCGGGTACATTGGCTGCCATGTTCTGGAACCGTCGCTCGCTCTCCCGCAGGGCTGTCTCAGCCCGCTTGCGATCGCTGATGTCCCAATTCACCCCAATCATTCGTTGGATCTTGCCATCCTCATCCTGCAGGATCACGGCATGGGATTCGATATAACGGATATCTCCTGCTGTGGTGATGACTCGAAATTCGGTGTGGTATTCATGAGCTTCAGTCAAGGCTGCTTCCACTTCCGCAATGGCAGTCAACCTGTCTTCAGGATGCAGACAGTTTTGCCAGTCTTCTAGCCGCCACTGGGCAACCGTTGGGTCAATACCGTAAATTTCGCACAGGCGATCATCCAAAATAAGCCGATCCTCAACCGGGTTGTAGTCCCAAATGCCCATATGAGCCGATTGGGTCGCCAATTCTAGCCGTTGCCACACTTCTTCTGTCTGCGCTTCGGCATACTTGCGATCGCTCACATCTAAAATCAGCCCATCCCAGATGGTGTCTCCATTCCTCTTCCGTCGGGGTCGTGCTGACGCCTGCAACCACTTCTGCTGTCCAGATGCATTTGTAATTCGCCACTCAAAGTTCCAGTATGTCAGCGTCTCTGCCGAATGCAGCACAGAAGCTCGCATCTTCGCCAGGTCCTCTGGGTTTACCTTTTCCCAGAGCCGATTTACATCGTGAAGGGCTGCCTCTGCCTCCACACCCCACAGGTCTATCGACCCAGAACTGATGTAGAGCAGCTCATCAGAGCCGTCAGCACGCAGCATGTACTGATAGATTACGCCGGGGGTATTGTCAGCCAGTGTCTGGAGCCGCATTTCTGCTTGCTGGCGACGATCGATCTCTTGCCTCAGCTTATGATTCCAAAAAAAGAAGGCAGCAAGAGCCACGAGAGGCATATACACAATGATGCCGAAGAAAACCTGCCGCATCTCCAGCCCGCTCAAGGGTGGTTGGGGTTCTAGCCAACGCTCCCGTGCGCGATGATAGGCAGAACGGGGATTCCCATCCATCTCCGCCAGGGCTGCGTCGATCGCCCCCAAAAGCCTGGCTTGTTTGCCCTCCGCTGCCACCACATGGATAAAAGATGGTTGAAAAAGAACGCTGGTTCGCTCCACGTTGTACTGAGATGCCATTTCTGCCCCAAAAAAGCGATTGACCACTCCCGCATCAACGTCTCCGTTTTCCAGTTGCTGGAATACTTTATGAAAGTCATCCACTGGAACAATGCGGATCGTGATATCGAGTGACTCTGCCCGCTCCTGGAGGGCAGTTTGCTGAATGCCATCCCTAAGAACGGCTACCCGCTTTTGGTCTAAATCGAGGAGTGAAGCGAAACCTGTGCCAGGTTGGGCATATACCTCCGACCAACTGACAAAAACAACTTTTTGATTAAAGTCAAAGCGGCGATCGCGCTCTTCCGAATACGCCACATCCACCATTAAATCCAGTTGCCCCTGCTCCACTGCCAGCAAGCAACTTTCCCACTCGCAGGGAACATATTCCAAAAACCAACGCTCATCTTTGGCGATCGCTTCTAACAGATCGACCCAAAAACCAGCGGGATTGCCCGAATCGTCGAAAAAAATTCTTGGGGCATTCTGATAAACACCTACCCGCACCATGTCATCGGCAGTTTGCATGTCTGCACGCTGAGCATGGGCAGTGCCAACAAAGATTTGGGAAAGCCCCACCAAACAACCACCCAACGCTGCGACAAGTCTCATACTTTACATATGGAACAGTTAACCTGGACAAGCTCAGCTCCGCCGCGATCGCATGAGTTCCCACCTCTACCTCTACCAACGCAGGTTTTCTTTGACCAAAAAGTTATTGGTCAAAGAAAATTGATTAGGGAGGGCACACGCAGGGCGCTAGAGCTAGCTTACCCTTCGGGCAGAGCCAGGAAGTTCCGCATTTGCACTATTTTGCTTTCGGCTTAACAAAATGAATCGTTTCGCCTTATTTCAACAGGATTCCTATACATTTTCCCTCATCTATTGATAGGAATCTACCCTTTGATGGTTTCGGATCGGCATCCCACATCCTGATAAGAACTACACACTTTGTGAAAAAAAACATGCAGTTGAGGGATGTTTAGGACGCTCTGCGCTCCAAACATCCCTCAACTGCGTCAGTAAGGAATGCAAATCAAATAAAATCCAGGATTTGTTTTTGATTTGCATTCCTCAGTCCTGCCAAAGCATTTGCCGCCTATTATGGATCAGAATTAAGTCCTTTGCAGGCAAACACATCATGTCAATGGTTGTCCTGGCAAATACATGTGAACCGTTTATTCGGTTCTTTCAACGGGCAGGGGCAAACGAATGCAACGCGTTGTTCCAATCGTTTTTGCAAGGAGGAGAGCGGGCAATTTACTGGGCAAATCACCCATCAACATACTCACCGCCAATTGCACCCGCATCAACCCAACCAAGCCCCAACAAACCCTCCAAAGCCCCGCCAAAACTGGTGATCACTTCAACCCCGGTGCCGCATTTTGCGCTAGCGCAAACCCAGCTAGGGCTGGAGCAGACCCGGTGGATGATGCCAGCCACCCCCAGCCCTTCTTTATGTCAGGACATCTTGCAAGAAAGCAGGTTGCTGAAAGCGCTGAAGGACTGGGCAGGCAGTGCCGCACAACTGGACTTGATTTCCTATGCCACAACCCCAGCATTCATGGAACTGGTCGCCGTCCTGCGCCAGCAGGGGATTACAGTCCGACTCCCGGAGAGTATGGACGCGCACTGGCTGGGACTGCGGAGCTATCTGGCGACGAAGGCTGGATGTCGGGGCGTGATGGTGCAGGTGTTGGGGGCACAGGCTTTGCCGGAGGGGTATCTGGCTCCAACCCTGGAGGATGCCGTGGCGATCGCCCAAACCTTCATCGCCCGCCAGCAACCGTTTCTGGTCAAACCCAATGATGGGTGTCTGGGAATTGGGCAGACCCGCTTTACCTCAAGCCCTTTGCCCGATTGTGAAACCGTGCGATCGCGCCTCCAGCAAAATCCTTTTCTACACAACAATCTCCTGGTCGTGGAAGCCTTTGTTGCGACCCCTACACCGCTATCTCCTTCCATCGAAGTCGTTGTTCCCCGCGACGGTTCACCCCAGGTTTTGTTCGTCGCCATTCAACAATTTTCCAAAGCTGGACAATATGTAGGAGAAGTGGTGAGCGGGCACTGGCAAACGGAGCCGTGGTACAAACCGCTGATGGAAGCGGCAATGGCGATTGCCCATCGGCTTCAGCAAATGGGCTACGTGGGACACTTTGACCTCGACAGCCTGGTTGATGACACCCAAACGCCCTACTTCATCGAATTCAACCCCCGACGCACGGGGGGCAGCCATCTCCATGACCTGGGCACCCACCTCCTGGGCGAGGCGTATCTGGAGCAGGCTGCCATGCTCAGCCATACCGGGCTTACTATTCCCGCATTTCCTTCCCTCGAAGCCTGCCTGGCTCAGCTTCAGCCGTGGCTCTATCCCATTCAGGGCAAGCCCCAGGGGGTCGTCATCACGCACAGCACCACCCTGCCCCAAGGAAAGCTAGGCTATGTGGCGATCGCCCCCGACCTGGAAGCCGTTATGGCACTCAACCAAAACTTTATCCATGCCCTGCAACTCTAATGGAGCAAGGCTTGCAAACAAATCTAAGGGCTAAGCAAGAAAATAAACCCCATTTGGGGAAAGCGGGTGCGGCGTTGCCGCACCCGCTTTCCCCAAATGGGGGTTTATTTTTTGGAGCACTCTAAAATAGGTGTCTGAAAAATTGGCACGACAAGTGGCTCAACCCCCTGTCCACAGTCCAGAAAAAATCGCTATAACTATGAGGCGAGTCCCCCACCTCATGCCCCCAGCCCCAACCGATTGCTGCTCTAAACGACCCTGTAAGAGGGGATGACTCCTCAAATAAACTGCATCACTCCAACTAAACGGCTCTGTCGCAAATATCCCCCTTTGCTGAGTCGTCTTGTTACCATTCTTACTTTTGCTGATGCCTGACCGGATGTCTGTCCAAGACATCACGGGTTTTCTTCCATTCACGACACGCAGAACAAAGTTGTCTTGTATTATCAAACACGCGGCATCTACGTAGTTTTTCTGCATGATGGGATGGCTTGTGCATCTTATGAGCGGACTATCAGTGCATCTTGCTCTTGTTGCTACTGCATCTGGTTTTTACTGCATTTGAATTATTACTAATCGCTTATGCCAGTTACGGCACGCAATGCGTGCTGTCATTGATACCTCAAAGAATAAAACGGACATTTTGGAGCAATCACACATCCGGGAGTATTTATGACCAAAACTCACGAGTTAGTCTGGTCTGACTGGCGATCGCAACTTAAACACCGCATCACCACCCTTGAAGAACTGCACCAGTGGATCCAGGTAACCCCTGCCGAAGAAGAAGCCATTCAGCGCAGTGCGGGCAAATATCGCTGGAGCATCACGCCTTACTATGCCGCTCTCATGGATAAAACCGACCCAAACTGCCCCATCCGGTTGCAGGCGGTTCCCCATCCGGGCGAATTCCAGACCTTTGCCAATGCCGATCCCGACCCCGTCGGCGATACCTACTACCGCAAAACAAATCGGGTGGTTCACAAGTATCCCGACCGCGTCATCATGCTCATTACCGAAGCCTGTGCGGTTTACTGTCGCCACTGCACCCGTAAATATCACACAACTGACCTGGAAGGCTCCTACTTCGAAACCAGCGAAGCGGCTTCCTGGGAAGCCGATTTTGATTACATTGCCAGCCATCCCGAAATTCGGGATGTGCTGCTTACGGGGGGCGATCCGCTCACCTATGGCGACGAAAAGCTAGAACTCATCATTTCTCGCTTGCGCCAGATTCCCCATGTAGAAATTATTCGCATTGGTAGTCGTTATCCCGTGCTATTGCCACAACGGATTACGCCAGAATTTTGTGCGATGCTGGAAAAATATCACCCGATCTGGCTCAACACCCACTTCAACCACCCCAAGGAGATTACCCCAGAGGCAGCAGCAGCGTGCGATCGCCTCCTGCGCCACGGGATTCCCGTACAAAACCAGTCTGTCCTCCTCAAAGGCATCAACGACGACCTGGATACAATGAAAACCTTGCTGAAGGAGTTGCTTAAAATCCGGGTACGCCCTTACTATCTCTATCATTGCGATAATGTGACGGGCGTTTCCCACTTTATGACAACCGTAGAAACCGGGCGTCAGATTATGCGAGGATTATTGGGTCACATGACAGGTTTCGCCGTTCCCCAATATATCGTCACCACGAAGTTGGGCAAAGTTCCCCTGTGGGAGGAGCAATATCATGTCGATCATGATGGTGGTTGGCTCGAAAACTACAAAGGCGAAACCATGCGGTTTAGTGACAGCCCTTAAACTTGTAACCCGTTCGTTCTGAACGAAACCTGTGCGTGGAGGTATCTCATGGCCAAAATCGTCTCTATCCATTCCTATCGAGGCGGTACAGGCAAATCAAATACGACAGCTAACCTCGCTGCATCTGTCGCTCGCATGGGGAACCGCGTCGCCATTGTCGATACAGACATTCAGTCACCGGGGATTCACGTCCTCTTTGGGTTTGATGAAGAGAGCCTCGATCGCTCCCTCAACGATTACCTGTGGGGGCGACGCAGCATCGCTGAAGTCGCTTACGACGTGACCTCGGTACTGGAAGGCAAGCAAACACCGAATGGCAAGTTGTATCTCGTTCCCTCCAGCGTCAAAGCTGGAGAGATTGCCCGTGTGCTGCGGGAAGGCTACGACGTGGGGCTGTTGAACGAAGGGTTTCAGGATTTGCTCACCGACTTGAAGCTAGACTATCTGTTCATTGATACCCACCCTGGCTTAAACGAGGAAACCCTACTTTCGATTACGATCTCCGACGTACTGGTATTGATTTTGCGCCCAGACCAGCAAGACTACCAGGGCACAGCGGTGACGGTAGACGTTGCCCGCAAATTGGAGGTGCCTAAATTATTGATGGTGATCAATAAGGCTCCTACTATTTTCGATTTTGACCAATTGCGGTTAAGAGTCGAAGAAATTTATGATGCTAACGTGGCTGGGGTGCTCCCCCACTCCGACGAAATGATGATACTCGCAAGTGGCGGCATCTTTTCTGTGAAGTATCCAGATAACCCGCTCTCCGAGGTTATCGAGGGAATTGCCCAACAGATTATGCGCTAATCTTCCAACCTTGTCGCCATCTTCCCAGTCGTTCTCATTATGGGTTTGAAAGCCGAAAGTTTGTGTCCGACGGGCGCAAACTTTCAGGGGTAGTCCTCAAAGGGTAATGATTTTTGGGTGTGTGGGCAGCGCCCACACACCCAAAAATCATTACCCTTTGAGGACTACCGTAGATCGCCTTAGGATCGAAAATAAAATAAAACCCGGAATTTTTGAAGAGAAGCGCGGCATTGCCGCGCTTCTCTTCAAACGTGATCCTTAGGGGTTGATATAGATTGAACTGTGCTTATAACCACAACATGGCACAGCCCAAAATTGGATGCCTGTTATATGGGATGCCTGTTATGCGATCGCCAACACATCCCAAATAATACCAATGGAGTTGAGCGATTTTTTGGACACTCCGCGCCCGAAAAATCGCTCAACTGCTTGGATTTGGCGCGAAGTGCGTAAATCCAAGCGCAAATATTAAGACGACCTAATGAAGACTACCTACGCATTCGCTTGGACAAAGCGTTGGGATGAAGTCATGGATTTCAGGGTTATTAAAGGTTACCCGGCTTTACCCAAGCTCCATCCCATCCATCAAGAGCTGGCAGGGGTTTAGAGATCTCCGCCCCGAAATGCCAGCACAAAGATCACGACAGGTCCAGAAATCATAATCAGTCCAACCAGAGTAAGCTGAGCAATGACTTCCCAGTTCAGATTGGTAATAAAGTCCATATTGTGATTTCTCCAAACGTCCGTAGGGCAAAGAATTGATTGCATATTAAGCTAATCTTCATTCTACCCGTCTGTGGGAGTATGTTTATGAGTGAAGTTTACAAATCCTTAGAACGAAGCAAGAAATTAAGGGATCTGCGGATTAATAAAATCCCAATTTTTGAGAGAGAAGGCTGGCAGCGCCAGCCTTCTCTCTCAAAAATTGGGATTTTATTTTCTTGCAAGTCCCTTGGCGCACTTCTATGTCGCGGAGATAAGGCAGTTATTCGCCCCCATTCATCTGTTTGTGATTCAGAATAGGAAAGGAATTTCTTAGTCGGTTGGGGATGTATCCGATGGCGACATGGCAATGTGTGAAGCAGTGTGGGGCTTGCTGCCAGCTTGATCCGGGCGATCGCCCCGACCTGGAAGACTATCTCTCTGAAGAGGAACTGGCGCTTTACCTCAGCCTGATTGGTCCCGATGGCTGGTGCATTCATTTTGACCCAGAGCATCGCGAGTGCCGCATCTATGCCGATCGCCCTTCCTTCTGCCAGGTGAAGCCAGAAACCTTCGAGCGCATGTTTGGCATTGAGCCGGAGGAACTGAACGATTTTGCGATCGACTGCTGTCGCCAGCAAATTGAGGGCGTGTATGGCGATCGCAGCCTGGAATTGATGCGCTTCAATCGAGCGGTAGGGATCTGAAAATACTGCAGTGCTATTAACCCAGCGCCAGCACGACCAAGATTTTCCAAAAATACAAAAACAAAAGCAACATGATCGCCAAAAGCCTTGATTTTGCGTGCGCAACGCCCACGCAAAATCAAGGCTTTTAGAAAAGCAAAGCTACTGAAAAGGGAGAGCAGCAAACTGCTCTCCCTTTTATCTGAGATGCCTCTACTCAAGAGGAACTGAGTACCTTACGCAATCTGCGCCATCTTCACATCGCTGACCATGAGCAATTCTTGCAGCTCTTCAGCATCAACGGTTTCCCGATCAATCAGCATTTGAGCCAGTTGGTCAAGGACGGTGCGGTTTTCGACCAAGACGGTCTTAGCACGGCGATAGGCTTGTTCTACCAGATTCCGTACTTCGTCATCGACAGCCGCCGCCGTTTCTTCGGAGAAGTCGCGCTCAGACATAATGTCGCGTCCCAGGAACATGTTGCCCTGCTGACGACCCAGCGCTACCTGACCCAGGCGCTCGCTCATTCCAAAGCGTGTAACCATCTGACGGGCTACCCGTGCGACCTGTTGCAGGTCATTGGAAGCACCTGTGGTAACTTCTTCGTCGCCGTAGACGATCTCTTCAGCGATGCGTCCGCCCAGGGCAACCGCCATCTGGTTTTGCAGATAGGAGCGCGAGTACAGACCAGAATCCATCCGGTCTTCGCTGGGGGTGAACCAGGTCAAACCGCCTGCACGACCACGAGGAATAATGCTGATTTTCTGCACGGGGTCATAATCAGGCATCAGCGCACCCACGAGAGCGTGACCAGCTTCGTGATAGGCAACCAGCTCTTTCCGCTTTTCGCTCATCACCCGGTCTTTTTTCTCAGGTCCAGCAAGGACGCGATCGATCGCATCATTGACTTCATCCATCGAGATTTCAGTCAGGTTGCGACGGGCTGCGAGAATGGCTGCCTCATTCAACAGGTTGGACAGATCTGCACCTGTGAAGCCGGGAGTCCGGCGGGCGATGCGATCGAGATCCACATCCTTCGAGAGAGTTTTGCCACGGGCATGGACGTTGAGGATTTCGAGGCGACCCTGGTAGTCAGGGCGATCCACAACGACCTGGCGATCGAAACGACCGGGACGGAGCAGCGCCGCATCCAAAACATCAGGACGGTTCGTTGCCGCGATGATGATGATGCCTGTGTTGCCTTCGAAACCGTCCATCTCGGTGAGCAACTGGTTCAGGGTTTGTTCCCGCTCGTCGTTACCGCCACCCAGTCCGGCTCCACGCTGACGACCAACGGCGTCAATTTCATCGATAAATACGATACAGGGAGCATTAGACTTCGCCTGTTCGAACAGGTCGCGTACCCGAGACGCACCTACCCCTACAAACATTTCCACAAATTCAGAACCGGAGATGGAGAAAAAGGGAACGCCCGCTTCTCCGGCAACTGCCCGTGCCAGCAGGGTCTTTCCGGTTCCCGGAGGACCAACCAGCAGCACCCCTTTGGGAATCTTCGCGCCAACAGCGGTGAAGCGCTCAGCATTTTTCAGGAAGTCTACGACCTCGGTCAGTTCCAGCTTGGCTTGCTCAATCCCGGCAACATCCGAGAAGGTCACCTGGGTTTGGGGTTCCATTTGCACCCGTGCCTTCGACTTGCCAAAGTTCATTGCCTGGTTACCCGGACCCGATTGGGCACGACGCAGGATGAAGAACAGGACAGCAATCAGCAAAAACGGAATGATGAGGGTGCTCAATACCCGCGCCACTACATTGTCTTCTGCCTGAGGAGCAACAATAATATCAACGTTATTGTTGTTCAGGATGTCGAGCAGTTCAGGGTCATTCAGCAAGTTAACGGTCGCCCGTTCGCCATCCTGTGTAGTGACGATGGCTCGGCTGCGATCGGAACTGATAGTAACTTTCTCGACGTTTTGCTGTTCGACTTCTTCGATGAACTGGCTATAGCGCCAGGACCGCACATCTTCGGAAGGTCGATCGAGCAATGCCGTTGCCAGGAAGACAACGACCACAATTAACAGAGCATAAAGCCCAGCGTTTCTCCAACGTTTATTCACCGAGGTATCTCCTCCTGAGAACTGAGGGGTGTCTGGGGGTCAGTGAGAGGCTAGTCTGATCAACTCACGGTACCCAAATTATGTAAAAAGCTCTGGGTCGAATGCCTGAGAGAAGCACGAGTCATTTTGCCAGCGGAGCTGCCATGGGGACTTGCAGCAGGCTTGTGCTTTACGCTTAGTTAGCAATTCCAGAGTTTTCCCAAATCGTTTTCTATTGTTAACTTATATTAACTCATCTTTCATAATGTCGAACGATCGCTCTCCCATTCTAGGGGTTTTGCCTCTCAAGGTTGGCGATCGCCCTGGAAAAAGCAGAAAACCTGATCCCAGGAAAGAGCGGTTCTAGCTTCCCTATGGTTTCTGGGTTAGACCCAAATTATAGATCGTTCAATTTTGCGGTGGGGAGCAGACAAGAGAATTTCGTACCTGATCCTAATCTTCGGGTGGAGCAATGACCTGGAAGGAGCCGTCTGGATTTTCGAGAACCTGCCCGCCCAGTTTTTCAATTTCCGACGCTGCCAACTCGCGGGTAAGGTCATCAGGAGCCGTTTGCAATACCGTTGACCAGGAAATAAACTGTGCTGTTTTGCTATCCGGGTTGCGCTCCAGAAATGCAGCGGTTTGCTGAGAGGCTTCGGCAAGCCGTTCCCCATTCGGCAAATTAGACTGAAGTGCCCATTCCGCTGCGGTACTGAAGGATTCCTGTGCGGTTTCCGGATTTCCCAAAAACAGCAATTCCTCAACTCCCTTTTGCCGCCAAATGTAAGGAGACTCCAGAGGAACCTTTGGCGTCATGTGAGTGAGCCCTTCGTCGATGAGCGCAACGGTTTCTTCGGGCATCCCGGCATAGATGCTGACGCTGTGGGAAAGAAATATATAGGACAAGAAGAAGTAGGGATCTTTTTTGACAACGACTTCAAAGTATTCGGGGCTGAGGCGGTAGTCGGTGCGCGATCGCACCTCTGCATCCCCGAAATACTGCAAGAACTGAAGGAACGACCAGTTGGCTATCAGATTGCGGAAACCGAAGGATGGTGTTCTTTCCAGCAAATCGAGCTGCACCTGCTCGGCAGCCAAATCGCGGCGGATAGCTTCGATGGACAGGTCTTCTCCTCGCGTTTTGAGCTGTTGGAGCTGCGGAAATTGCAGGAGTGCGATCGCCCCAAAACAACCAAAAATGCAGGCAACAGTTATCAAAATTTGTTGCCACTCAGGAAAACCCGTTCTTGGTTTCACGTTCTCTTGCTGCATAGGAATCAAGCCAACTTTGGGCAAACTTTGGATTGAGGAATGGGCTTAAAAGATAGTCAAAAGGATGATCCTCAGATTTCCCTTGCTATTTGCCAGAGGCAAAGACTGGGAGATGAGAAGACACAGCTACCGTCCACAGCGCTGCAGATTTTAGACGAATCAGGCTGGACTTCCCCTATCTCCTTATTACCCAATTTTCGGTGAACTGATGCCAGATGCCGGAACTATTTCACCAGAACTATTTCATCAGAACTCTTTCACCGGAATTCTTTCACCGGAACTCTTTTACCGGAATTCTTTCACCGCAACTCTTTTCAAACCGGAACTATTCCAAAAGAAGCTTTGTCAAACACACTTGCCAGAACAACCATCCCATAAATCGGTGTGATGGCTGACAACTCTATTTGCGACTTTGGGCAACCTATAACCAGGCAGACCCAGCCCAAAACCTGAGCCTCAACCTGAGCCTCGCATCCGAGTCTCAGACCTTCGACCCCATACTATTTCCCTGCCTCATTCTTCAGTATCACGCTTCGGTATCACGCTTTAGTATCACGCCTTAGTATCAAGTAGGAACGCCAACTATGACCTCTGCTCATCAGCCCAATAAACCAAAAGCTTCAGACATCATCAAGCGCATATTTATGCTGGGATGTTTGGGGGCTTTTGCCGGGAGTTTCCTGGCGGGACTCATTCCTCTTTACCTGAGTCAATCTCAGCCTCAGGCGGCTGTAGAGACGACAGATGGAGCGGTAGACCCGCAGACTGAACTGCGGCAACGGGAACGGGGCTACGAGATTGTGCTGGAGCGAGAACCCAACAATCCGGTGGCTCTGGAGGGGCTGGCGCATACACGCCTGGAGTTAGGCGATGCAGAAGGGGCGATCGCCCCTCTAGAAATGCTCGTTAAGGCATATCCTGACCGCGCGGACTACCAGGAACAACTGGCGGCTGCCCAGGAGATGGCGACAGCCCAGGTGGCAGAGCCATAAGCGGGCTGCCATTCCCTCAAAACAAAACGCCGATCCGCGAAAGCAGATCGGCGTTGTTGTTTAGAAGTGGAGCTGAGGAGAGTCGAACTCCTGTCCGCATCGGGTATTAATACCCCGCTCATTCACAGGTTTAGCTTCTCTGATCCTCGAAGCGGGAATCGTCGCTTGTCCCCGACGATGGGATGCTCTGGTAAAGTCTTAGCCAACATCTGACCAGAGGCAAGATGTTGGAGCATCCGTTGGGGTTGTGTCTGCAATCCTTAACGGAGTCAAACCGCAGACGCTCGGACCTATGAGAGGTTTTTAGGCGACAGCTACTGCTGCACGCTTACGAGCAAAAGGTACGATGTTGTTCGCATGTACTTTGTTTTGAGCCATTGATTTACGAGAGTTAGCCCGCTCTCGACCTGCATCACGAGATAACTTTCGCCAACACGTCGAAACCGTGGCAGCCCCATGTGCTTCTCTCATTATATCAATCGAATAGGGAATCGTGGGGGAGGGGAGATGGGGGATTTCTTTGGTGATATTGGGTGGGTTGGGGGTGCCGGGGTGGGTTGATGGGATGGGTTTGGGGGTTATCGAGGTGGGTTGGGGGTTGCCGGGGTGGGTTGATGGGATGGGTTTGGGGGTTATCGGGGTGGGTTGGGGGTTGCCGGGGTGGGTTTTGATTGGGAGGTTGTCGTTTTGAGCGGGGTTGGGTTGGGTTGAGGGGTTGCCGGGGTGGGTTTTGATTGGGAGGTTGTCGTTTTGAGCGATTATCCTGGCTAAACCCACCCCTACGTTGTTCCCCTACGTTGTCCCCCTACGTTGTTCCCCTACGTTGTCCCCCTACGTTGTTCCCCTACGTTGTTCCCCTCCGTTGTCCCCTATGTTGTCTCGTCCTGGATTTTGGGGTTAGATGGCGCAGGAGAGGTCGCCGGAGCGTTGGCTGAAGAGGAGGTTTTCGCGGTAGTCTACGGGGCAGTCGATGACGGCGGGGCAGTCGTCGAGGAGGGCTTGCTTGAGGGTGGGCACGAAGTCGGTGGTGGCTTCGATGCGGTAGCCTTTTAGCCCCATGCTTTCGGCAAACTTGACGAAGTCGGGGTTGCCGAATTTGATGAAGCTGGATTCGTGGAACTGGTTGTGCTGCTTCCACTCGATGAGTCCGTAGCCGCCATCGTTGAAGATGATGGTGACGAAGGGGGTGCCGACGCGGAGGGCGGTTTCGAGTTCCTGGCAGTTCATCATGAAGCCACCGTCTCCGGTGACGGCGACGACTTTGCGATCGGGGGCGACGAGTTTGGCGGCGATCGCCCCTGGAATGGCAATCCCCATTGCGGCAAAACCATTGGAGATGATGCAGGTGTTGGGGCGATCGCCATGATAATGCCGTGCCATCCACATCTTGTGGGCACCCACATCGGAAATCACGATGTCTTCTGGTCCCATCACCTGACGCAGATCGTAGATGAGCTTCTGGGGTTTAATGGGGAACTCGCTATCTTTGGCGTGGGCTTCGTAGTCGGCTTTGATGCCCGACCGCAAGTGTACGGCGTAGGGTTCGGGCTTGCCGACGCGATCGGAGCGATAGAGGATCTCCTTGAGGGAATCGGAGATATTGCCGACCACTTCCACCAAGGGAATGTAGCTGCTGTCGATTTCGGCGGGCATCATGCCGATGTGGATGATGGGAATTTCGCCCTGGGGATTCCAGCGCTTCGGCGAATATTCTACCAGGTCATAGCCGACGCAGATGACCAGATCGGTGTGGTCGAAGCCGCAGTTCACCAGGTCGCGCTGCTGCAAGCCGATAGACCAGAGGGCGAGGGGGTGGGTGTAGGGAATTACCCCTTTGCCCATGAAGGTGTTGACTACGGGAATATTGAGGCGAGTGGCAAATTCTACCAGGGCATCGCTGGCATGGTCGCGGATGGCTCCGTTGCCCACCAAAATGATGGGATTTTCGGCTTTGGAAATGAGTTCGGCGGCTTTGGCGGTGCTCTTGAAGGAAGAGAAGATTTTCTCTTGCTCATCCCGCCGCAGGGGCTTGCCGGGGGCCGCCATGGCGGCGATGTTTTCGGGCAGGTCGATGTGGACGGCTCCAGGCTTTTCGCTTTGCGCCAGCTTGAAGGCTTTGCGGACAATTTCGGGGGTGTTGGTGGGGCGGACGATCTGGGCATTCCACTTGGTGACGGGGGCAAACATGGACACTAGGTCGAGGTATTGGTGCGACTCGATGTGCATCCGGTCGGTGCCCACCTGTCCGGTGATGGCAACGAGGGGGGCGCGATCGAGGTTGGCGTCTGCTACGCCCGTCATCAGGTTGGTTGCGCCGGGACCGAGGGTGGAGAGGCAAACTCCAGCTTTTCCGGTGAGCCGTCCATAGACATCCGCCATGAAGGCAGCGCCCTGCTCATGGCGGGTGGTGATGAATTTGATGGAGGAGTTTTTGAGTGCCTGGAGGACATGTAAGTTTTCTTCGCCGGGGAGTCCAAAGACATACTCAACCTGCTCATTTTCCAAACATTGGATGAGGAGATCGGCGGTATTTTGTTCGGTCATGATTTGAGCCTTGCGTATGTGAAAGGGGATTGAGGTGGTCGCGAAAATGGCAGGGAACGGCGGAACAGATGCAGTTCAAGTTAGAAAAAGCTGAAAAATAAGGTCGGAAACGAGAATTTTTAAAGCGGTTGAAATCGAATTTCCCTGATGATTTTTCCTGGGGGATTTTGCATCTTTCGTAAGTTAGCGCAGGGAAATGGAAGTGGGAGCAGATCGTGTTAGAAAACCTGGAGATTTGGGGCGGTTCTATCCAGGGGGAGTGTGGGGCGATCGCCCCACACTCCTCAACCGTTTCATCGAATCCAGATGGTCTTCACATTCACAAATTCGAGAATGCCCTCCCGTCCCAGTTCGCGCCCATAGCCAGAGCGCTTGATGCCCCCAAAGGGTAAGCGCGGGTCTGATTTCACCATGCCATTGAGGAACACGGAACCCGCCTCCAGTTCGTTGATGAAGCGATCGCCCTCTGCCGCATCCTGCGTCCAGGCACTCGCCCCCAAGCCAAACGGAATATTGTTGGCTACGGCGATCGCTTCATCCACATCCGCCACCCGAAACAGCGTCGCCACGGGACCAAATAGCTCCTCCTGGGCAACCGGGGAATCCACAGGAATCTCGGTGAGGATGGTGGGCGGATAGTAGGTTCCGGTGGAAGGCAGGGGCGGACTGGTGGGCAAGCCTTTGCCGCCAACCAGCACCTTTGCGCCCTGCTCGATACAGCGCTGCACCTGCTCCTCCAACTCCTGCAAAATCGGAGCCGTCGCCAGGGGACCGATCGCTACCTGTGGATCTAACGGATCGCCCACCTTCAGCGCCTTGTACTTCTCCACCAGCGCCTCGGCAAAGGCATCGAAAATACTGTCCTGCACAATGAAGCGTTTGGCGGCAATGCAAGACTGTCCATTATTAATCATGCGAGCGGTGACAGCGGTTTCGACGGCACGGGGCAGATCCGCGCTTGCCATCACCACAAACGGATCGCTGCCGCCCAGTTCCAGCACGGTTTTCTTGATCTGAGCGCCGCAGGCTTGCGCCAGGCTTTGCCCAGCGGGTTCGCTGCCTGTGAGGGTTGCCGCTTTGATGCGATCGTCTTCCATCAGCGCCGCCACTTTAGACGCGGGTATTAATAACGTCTGGAACACATCATCGGGGAAGCCTGCTTGCCGAACAATCTCCTCGATCGCCAGCGCACATTGGGGCACATTGGAGGCGTGCTTCAGCAGCCCCACATTGCCCGCCATTAGCGCCGGAGCCACAAAGCGGAACACCTGCCAGAAGGGGAAGTTCCACGGCATCACCGCCAGTACAATACCGATGGGCTGATAGCGCACAAAGCTGTGGCTGGCATCGGTTGCGATCGCCACATCCGCCAAAAACTGCTCAGCGTTTTCCGCATAAAACCGACAGACCCAGGCGCACTTTTCGACCTCGGCGATCGCCGCCTGAATCGGTTTGCCCATCTCCAGGGTCATTAGCTTGCCGAACTCGTCCTTCCGTTCCTCCAAAATTTCCGCTGCCCGCTGCAACCATTGGGCACGATCCGCAAAACTTGTGTGGCGATAGTGGCGAAAGGCGCGATCGGTCTGGTCGATCTTCTGGGCGATCGCCGCGTCGGTCAGTGCCTCAAAGGTTTTGAGCGTTTCCCCTGTCGCCGGATTGATACTCGCAATCCCCATAGTCCCGTCCTCGCTGTGTCTAGAACGCTCCACTCTTCACTCTAACTCTGGTATTTGGTTGAAATCGGCAAATCGTAATATTGGCAACAAATCTTCCAAAGTTGTGAGATTCATCACTTGGGAGCGGGATCAGGGGATTGTGGGATCACGGAGAGCTATGCCACAAAAAAACATTTTGGGAAAGCGGGGGCGGCGTTGCCGCCCCCGCTTTCCCAAAATGTTTTTTTGTGAACACTCTTAGAGGGTTCCTTGGGGGGATTCTGAGAATTACGATTCTCCGTAGAATTGAGGGTGATGGCGGAAGCTGGATAGCTTGTTGGGTTGTGGGGTGATGGGATGAATTTGCCGACCTGGATTACGGTGTCGCGATTGGTAGGGGTGCCGTTTTTGCTGGTGTTGTTGTCGCAGCCGAGCGATCGCCTGCGCTGGATTTCGCTGGGCATCTTTCTGGTGGCGGCGGGGACGGATTGGCTGGATGGGTATCTGGCACGACGGTTGGATATGGTGACGGATCTGGGGAAATTCCTCGACCCACTGGTGGATAAGTTTTTGGTGCTGGCTCCGTTGTTGATGCTAATCCAGTTGGGGCAGATTCCGGCGTGGGGCGTGTTTCTGGTGCTGGCGCGGGAGTTGGCGATCGCCGGATGGCGGGTCAACCAACCAAAAATCTCTGGGGCAAATATCTGGGGCAAGCTCAAGACCGTCACACAAATTTTGGCGATCGCCCTCCTCATCGCTCCCCCGACGGCATTTAGCCTGGTAGCGCAGATAGCGTTTTGGGTGGCGATCGCCCTCACACTGATTTCGGGCGCGTTGTATCTGGTGCCGCAACCTACGCCCAAGCCGGAAGTTTAGGCGTTGCCCTGTCGTGCCCCAGGCACCCGGTCCCTCCCAGGGACCGGGTGCCTTAAGCTTTGGCACTTAGTCCTTCGCTGGGCAGTACCTTGGATTGGGAAACCTCGCTACACTAAACCTATAAGTTTTGTGAAGGAGAAAAATTGTGCAGACTTTGACGCTTCCCAATGGTCTTACGCTCCCGGCTCTGGGGATTGGTACCTGGGCGTGGGGCGACAGCATTTTCTGGAGCTATGGCAAAGAGTATGACACCGAGAGTCTGCACGATGCCTTCAAGGCGGCGATCGCCTCTGGCGTCAACTTCTTCGATACCGCAGAAATCTACGGGTTTGGCGAGTCCGAGCGCTTGCTAGGCAACTTCATGCAAGAGATGACTCAGCCCGTTCACATTGCCACCAAATACTTCCCGCTACCCTGGCGCTTTTCCAAAGATTCTGTGGCGGATACGCTGACTGCCAGCCTCAAACGGTTGCAGGTTGCCTCGATCGATCTGTACCAGGTGCATTGGCCCCTGGACTTTTTTATGGGACAGCCGACGCTGATGGAGGCGCTGGCGGATGAGGTGAAGCAGGGGCGGATTCGGGCGATCGGGGTGAGCAATTATTCGGCGGAGCAGATGCAGCGGGCGTATGACTTGCTGGCACAGCGGGGCATTCCCCTGGCGGTGAACCAGATGCAGTATTCGCTGCTGACGCGGCAAATTGAGACGAATGGGGTGATGCAGGCGGCAAAGGAACGCGACATCGTGATTCTGGCGTACAGTCCGCTGGCGCAGGGCTTGCTCACCGGAAAGTACACGGCTGAAAACTACACCCAACCAACGGGGGCGCGTCGTCTAGACCCCCGGTTCAGCAAAGAGGGTTTGAAAAAAATTGAGCCGTTGATTCAAACCTTGAAGGAAATTGGCGCGGCGCATGACAAAACCGTTGCCCAGGTTTCGTTGAACTGGCTGGTGATGCAGGGCAATGTTATCCCCATCCCCGGTGCGAAGAACGCGAAGCAGGCGGAGCAAAATGCCGGGGCGTTGGGTTGGTCGCTGAATTCTGAGGAGTTGGAGCAGATTGCGATGGTTTCTCGCGGGCTGTGATGAAAAAGGGGCGATCGCCAATAAAGCGATCGCCCCTTCAAACCAACAACTGGTTGATGGAATTGTGCTGTCTCAAGTGGATAAAAAAAGCTTGCTTCGCTATTCTCCCACCCGCAAATGAATTGCGGGCTAATTTTGAGAAGCCCACTTGAAGTGGGCTGAGGAAGCAGGGTTTGGCTTTCAATCCGTTTTAACGGATTTTTGCTTGATAGCCCGCAATTTATTTGCGGGCGTTTCTAGCGCTTGAGAATCAACCTAAGCTTCGGGCATTCGATTTACTCAAACTCCCAAAACCCTATGCAGAGGGCTTCTGCTCATCCACCATCGACAGCATTCCTTGAATCGCAGCGGGGATGCTTTTGGGATCCATGAACATAACCTTGCTGCTTTCGCTGCTGGCGATCGCACCGCCCATATCCAGGTAGCCCAGTGCCAGCAGGATTTGTCCGGCTTCCATTGCCCGTGGGTCTTGCTTGAGCGCCTGGGTGACGATGTGGACGGCTTCGGCGGTTGCCTGTGCCCGGAGTACCTGGCTCTGGCGGTCTGCTTGCGCCTTCAGGACGATCGCCTTTTGCTCCGCTTCCGCTGCCAGAATGGTTGCCTTTTGCTTGGCCGTCGCCTCTAACACCTGGGCATCGGCTTTACCCTGTGCCGAGTTGACAGCCGAATCCCGCTCCCCTTCGGAGGTCAGAATTGCCGCCCGTTTGCGACGTTCTGCCGACATTTGCAGTTCCATCGAGTCCTGCACCGCTTTGGAAGGCATGATGTCCCGCAGTTCCACCCGGGTCACTTTAACGCCCCAGGGGTCGGTGGCAATATCCAGTTCGCGCAACAGGAGTTCGTTGATTTGTTGCCGTGCGGTGAAGGTTTCGTCCAGTTCCATCTGCCCCATCTCGGCACGGATCTGAGTCAGCACCATATTCACCATTGCTGACTGGAGGTTTTGCACCTTGTAATACGCCTTCTCCATGTCCACAATCCGCCAATAGACTACGGCATCCACCGTGATCGAAACATTGTCCTTGGTGATACAGGGTTGGGGCGGAATATCCAGCACCTTTTCCCGAATGGTTTCCTGGTAGGCAACCCGGTCGATAAACGGCATCACAAAGTTCAAACCGGGACCCAGCTTTTTGTTGTAGCTCCCCAACCGCTCCACCAGGAATTCATTGCCCTGGTTGACGATTTTGACGGAGCTAGACAGCCCTGTAATGCCTAGAACAGCAAGCACAATGGCGAAAAACCCTTCCATAGTTGAATTCTCCAAGTTTGATTTATTGAGGTTCGATGTCGTGAAGATGAATGGCGATCGCACCAAAATTCATTGAGAGTGCCGATTTGGCACCAGAGCCAACCCGTTCTCTCACGCAGCGGCTAACGTTCCAGTAGGGGAACCGACGAAATGATGAGGGTCGTACCCCGCCGCCCCAAGACAACGACCATCTGGTTGGGGGCGATCGCATGATCCGCTTCCGAAAAGGCTTGCCAGGAATTTCCTTCGTACAACACACGCCCCGTCTGTCCTGGCAAAATTTCGGTAAGGGTGCGGGCTTCGCGGGCATCTTCCAGCAAGCGAGCGGTGCGTTTTGGGGTGAGGTTACGCATGGCGATCGAGAACACGACCGACAACACCATCCAGATAGCAACCTGCACACCCAACTGAGGAATGAACAGCGCCAGTCCAGCGACTATGAGGGCGGCAATTCCCAAAGCCAGCTCAACAAAAGCTGTAGGGAGCATGACTTCCATCAGGCATAAGATGACGCCTGCGATTAGCCATATCATTGTGGGACTCATGAGTTTTTCTCAACCATAAAACTCGAAAGCATGACGACAGAAAATGACGACGGAAAATGAGAAGGATGGCTACAGCGGTTGACATCCGAGCCGTTTCTAAGCCTTCAACGACCAGGAGCGCGCGAGGAGATGTCACTTGAAATGCCGCATCATCACATAACTTCCGCCTCCAATCTAGTCTAGCCTTGCAAAAATCTGCCGAGGGATCAGCTTGTTTTCAGAGTTACTGTGCTAATCCGCACACCCCCCGCCAGTCCGTAGCGACTCCGGTGCAAAACCATTCCTGGTATGAATAGCTACAAAACTACACTTCACCACCAAGGGCAGCGATTTCGGACACCCCTGATGGATTTGTGCGATCGCTCCTAGCCAGGTTGGCGCAAACTTCGAGTTTCCATTTTTCAAGAGGCATGCCCGGTTATCTATGAAAAAAAGGACTTCGTGGTAGTGTTAAGCAGTATTAAGCGATCGCCCTTCCCTTTTTCCTGGTTGGGCTGCATTTTTCATACTTTGATTTTTTTCCTATGGCTCACCCTGGTTTGATGGTTGAAAACTCCTTTATGCTTCGACGGGAGTGCATTTGCATCGGATGAACGAACCCAATCAAAACACCTATGCAAGTGCTGGAATTGTCGGGTATTACACGCAACTAAAACAACTTCAACCCGCCGAAAAAGTCATTTTAGAACGCCTCAAACCTCAACTCTCATCTATGCGAATGTTAGACATTGGCATTGGTGGCGGGCGAACAACGACCCATTTTGCTCCCCTCGCCAAAGAGTATGTGGGAATTGATTATTCGGCAGAAATGATCGCTGCTTGCAGAGAACGGTTGTCTAAAGCCATTCCCTCTCTTTCTCCAGAAGCTCTGGAAGTTATGGATGCCAGGTCAATGGAGCAATTTCCTGACCATTCCTTTGACTTCATTTTGTTTAGCTTCAACGGGATTGATTATGTGTCGGAGGGCGATCGCCTCAAAATCTTTGAAGAAGTGAAACGGGTTGGCAAACCAGGCGGATACTTTGCTTTTTCCAGCCACAATTTACAGGGACTCCAAGCCTCCTTAACCCTCAAGAAAAGCTTCAGCCTCAATCCCCTCAGAACCTATACCAATCTGGTCATGCTGGGGCTGTTCAAGCTACTCAATCCCACTGTCAATGCCCATCAACTGGCGACAGCCGACCATCTCATCGTGCGCGACGAATCCCACAACTTCCGGTTGCAAACCTACTACATTCGCCCCAAAGCCCAACTCAAACAACTGGAACCCTTTTTTAAGAACATTGAAGTGTATTCCTGGAGTAGTGGGTTAAACCTTCGCCAGTGGAGTGATAGTTCTCAACCATCCGATATGTGGCTCTATTACCTTTGTGCAATTCGTTAAGGAGCACGTACGAAATAAAACCCGGAATTTTTGATGAGAAGCGCGGCATTGCCGCACTTCTCATCAAAAATTCCAGGTTTTATTTATGTTCAATCCTAAATGTCGAGCCTTCATTGTTGTGTAGGATAGCCGTCTCGGCTGTCCCAAAGCAGGTAGGAAATCTACCAACTTTATGTAGCAACATGTCACTTTCGAGCGGCGATCGCCCAAATCTTTTACCCTGGTAAAGGTAATTGAATAATAGGGAGGACGTATGAGCTACGCTTCAACTCTTTCATCCCGTCCCGATTCATTCCGTTTTGAACCTATCGCATCGATCCTGCAAGCGGCTGTACTTGCGCCATCGAGCCACAACGCCCAACCCTGGCGCTTTGAGGTAAATGATCAGACTATTTCTCTGTATGCCGATCGCACACGAGCACTTCCCGCCAATGATCCAGACGACCGAGAACTAACCATTAGCTGTGGTTGTGCCTTGATGAACCTGCGAGTTGCTGCCGCTCAGTTTAATTGGAATGCTGAGTGCGAGCTGCTGCCCAATCCAAATGATGAAGATTTGCTGGCGATCGTTCGGCTCAATTCCACGGCAACCTTGTCTTTGCCCGAGGCGGAATTGTTTCCGGCGATCGCCCATCGGCGCACCTATCGCAAGCGGTTTGAGTCGCGCGAAGTCCCTGCTGCGGTGGTGCAAGCGTTAGCCGATGCAGTGGCGAGTGAGGGGGCTTGGTTGCAAATCGTTGACTCGGAGGAGAAGCGACGGGCGATCGCCGCCCTTGTTGCTGAAGGGGATGCGATCCAGTGGGCAAACCCCAGTTGGCGGCGAGAGCTAGCCGCCTGGATGCACCCGCGCCGCAAAGGGGACGGGCTGGCGATGCCAGGATTGGTTGTTCCCGTTGCCCAGGTGGTTGTGCGTACCTTTGACATGGGCAATGGCGTGGGGGCCAAGGACCAGCAACTCGCGGATGAGTCCCCCGTGCTCGCGGTGCTGGGCACCGATGGCGATAGTGTGCAAGCCTGGCTCCAGGCAGGGCAGGCGCTAGAGCGGGTGTTGCTGACGGCTGACCGGAAGGGCTTGCAGGCGTCATACCTCAATCAACCTATCCAGGTGGCAGCTCTGCGGATGAGGCTCCAGAATTTATTAGGACGATCGGGTTTTCCGCAAATCCTGCTCCGCTTCGGCTTCCCAGCGGACGAGTTGCCCGCCGCTCCCCGTCGCCACCTGGATGAAGTGGTGGATTGAGGGGCGATCGCCAACAGTCCTAAAGCCTGCTGAACACGCTTCAATCCATGACATTCGTATCATCAGCCTGTCCAGTGCTTGCCGTTTTATCCATCATTGGAAAAACGGGCTTTATTTGCCTCGGCATAAATCTTCAAAGCGATAGACATCTGTTGTTCCGCACTATCTCCCTGGGATTGGAACCAGGCATAGGTTTCAGGATCGACTTGCACGGAAACATTCATAGGTGCATTGGGCATGCGCAGGTGAGCATTTGAAAAAAATGCGTCTGAAAGCGGAGGAATATCTGATGTGTTGATGTCCTCATCCGTCATAGCGTCAATTCTCGCCCAGTCGGTTCGTGAGGTATTGTTCATAGCGTCTTCGTTCATAGGACAATGCTTTGCAAAGGGAAATTATTCGGATTGTTGCTTCGTTGGGTTCTGTGAAAATGACAACAACGACGCGCCCATTGAGTAGACCCATACCAACCACACGATCTTCACCATAATCTTCTCGCTCATCAACTTCAACAAGCAGCGGGAAGTTGAAGATTCGAAAAGCATCGGCAAAGTCAAATCCATGCTTGGTCAGATTACTTTGATTTTTTGCCTCATCCCATTCGAAGTTCATCGTTTTTAACCGCTTAGGGATCTACGGATTAATAAAATCCCAATTTTTGAGAGAGAAGGCTGGCAGAGCCAGCCTTCTCTCTCAAAAATTGGGATTTTATTTTCTTGCAAGTCGCTTAATTCTTGAGCGATCGCCCCTCTAATACCGCACCCTTGTCCCCGATTCAATTTGCTCAGTGGGGTGGAGGATAACGGTGTCGGTTTTGCTCAGCCCTTCAAGCACCTGGGCGGCGTTGGGGTTGCGTTGCCCGATCGCCACTTGCCGCTCTTGCGCCCTGCCTGCTTCGACGGTGAAGACGCACCAACCGGGATCAGCGGTTTGTTCAGTTTCGCAGCGGAAGAGGGCGCTGACGGGAACCTGGAGGACGCTGTCTTCTTGCCAGATGACAATTTGGGCTTCGATGCGGTAGCCGTCGCCCAGGGGGGCTTCGCCGTCTTCCAGTTCCGCCAGTTCCGCAATGATGTTGACCCGTTGTTCTTCGACGCCGAGGGCGGAGACTTCGGTGAAGGCGGAGGGTTCGATGGTACGGACGGTGGCGGAGAGGGTGTCGTCGCCGCCCCACTGGGTGATCCAGACGCGATCGCCCGCTTCCACCAGCACGGCATCGGTGGAGAGCACATCGATCACCAGTTCCAGTTCATCGGGGTTGCCGACTTCTATCAGGGGTGTTCCCGCTTCGATGAAGCGGGCGCTTTCTTGCATCACTTGGAGCACCGTACCGCTGGCGGGGGCGGTGATGTCGGTGCGGGCGGCGTCATCGGCGAGGCGTGCCAGTTCTGCTTCTACGCTGGCGATCTGGGCGGTGTAGACCTCTTCCAAATAGTCGGGGTCGGACTGTTCCGCTTGCAGGATGGCGAGGGCATCCTGGGCGGCGGCGACTTCGGCGGCGGCAGCCTGGGCTGCGCGGCGGGCAACCTCTAGTTCGCGGGTGCGGGTGGTGGCGCGGAGGGCGGCATCTTCGCGGGCTTGCTGGGAGATTGCGCCTTCTTCCTGGAGGGTTTCGGCTCGCTGGCGATCGCGCTCTGCCTGGGCTAATGCCGCTTCCGCCTGCTCAATCCGGGCTTCCGTCTGTTGCTGTACCGCCTGCGCCGCCCGAATGCGGGACTGTGCCTGTTGCAGGGCTGCGGGTTTGGGGCGCTGGGTATCGACGCCGCGCCGCTGGGCTTCCAGTTCCCGCAACCGTGCCTGGGCGGAGCGGACGTCGCTGGTGAGGGGCAGCGGGTCGATACGGGCAACCACCTGCCCGTCGTTGACGGGGTCGCCCGCCTCCAGGTCGATGCGATACAACCGTCCAGCGACGGGGGCAGCGACGACGTAGCGCGATCGCACCCGGGTTCGTCCTTCCTCAATTACCGTCACCGCCAGGGTATCTCGCTCCACGGTTGCCACGGTCACCAGGGCGGGGGCCGGGCGCAGCAGCAGGGCGAGGAGGAGGGCGATCGCCAGTCCTGCCAGTACATAAAGGATGCGTCGAACCGTGGGGGTGAGTTTGAATTTCATGGGGCTACTCCCGCGTTTTGAGAACGGCGATCAGATCCAGGTGGTTGAGTTGGCGACGAATGAGCCAGCCGGAAATGACAGCGGCAATGAGGACGACTCCGGCGGCGAACAGGTAGGTGTTGCGGTTGACGACCAGGGGCAGGCGATAGAGTTCGGATTCAAAGTTGGTGGCGAGGGCGGCGACGAGGCTCCAGCCCAGCGCAAAGCCGACGGGGATGGCAAGCAGGGTGAGAATCGCCTGTTCCCCCAACAAAATGACGGCAATTTCGGCACGGCTGAAGCCGATGATGCGCAGGGTTGCCAGTTCGCGCCCCCGCTCGGAGAGGGCGATGCGGGCGGCGTTGTAGACCACCCCGAAGGCGATGATGCAGGCGAAAATCACCAGCACCACGGTGAAGACGCCGAGGCTGGAGCCGATGGTTTCTTCAAACTGGTCGATGGTGGTCTGGCGGATGGCGATTCCGGCGATCGCCGGGGTCTGCTTCACTTCGGCATAGAGGGCGTCGATCGCCCGCGCATCTACCGCCAGGTATGCCCCCGAAATGGTCTGCCCCTCCTGCATCAGCCGATTGAGGGCGTTGAGATCCATGTAGGCAGAGACGCCGATCAGTTCATCCACCAGCCCCATCACCTCAACGGTGTGGGTGGGGCGATCGCCCTCCAGCACCTCCACGGTGAGCGGATTCCCTGGTTCCACCCCCAGCATGTCGCCCAGGGTGCGGGTGAGCAGCACGCCATTGGGGGGCAGGGAGATGGGGCGCAACTGTTGATCCAGCAGATGGCGCAAATTGCCCTGGGGATCGATACCCTGGATGCCCGTGCGGTGGCTGCGATGCTCGTAGCGCAGGCGGGCGGCGACGGTGCGGAAGGGTTCGGCTTGCATCACACCGGGGAGCTGGGCGATCGCGTAGCGGGCACGGGCGGGGCGGGGTTCGTTGAACACCAGGGTCACATCTTCCCGCTGCACCTGGCGAAATTGCACATCGATAATGTAGTTGATGGCGTCGCTCATGTAGCGCCCCACCATCAAAATGGCGACCGCAAGGGCAATCCCGATGACGGAGAGCAATCCCTGGATAGGCTTGCGTTCCAGGTTGCGCAGGATGATGCGACCCGATGCCGAGAAAAACCGTTGCAAGCCCCAGCGTTCCACGAGCGTTGGGCGGAACTGGGGCGGGGCTTCGGGGCGCATGGCTTCGGCGGGGGGCAGGGAAACGGCGCGGCGCACGGAGGAGAAGGCTCCCAGCAGGGCGGAACCGCTGCTAACGGCGATCGCCGTCACAATCAACCCCGTTCCCGCTTCGTAGCGCAACACCGGGAACTGGAAGAAGTTGGTGTAATACTGGGTGATGGCGGAACCAAACCACAGTCCTAAACCTGTGCCGATCGCCCCACCCGCCAGGGTAATTAGCAGCACCAGCTTGAAGTAATGCAGCCCCACCGCCCGGTTGCTGTAGCCAAAGGCTTTGAGGACGGCGATTTGATCCCGCTGGGTGCTGATGATGCGTGACAGCACGATATTCAGCAAAAAGGCGGCGATCCCCAGAAAAATAGTGGGCATGAATACCGCTGTCACCTGAAGCTGCTCAATTTCATCGGTGAGGAAGCGGTTGGACACCTGATCCTCCTGTCCATAAGCGCCCAAGCCGCCATAGCGCTCCAGCCGCTGATCCAGTTGGAACAGTACCTCTGGCAAGTTCGCACTCCGGGAGAGGGAGAGCGCCACATCGTTAAACGCCCCCTCCATATCGAACGCCGCCGCCAGGGCATCGCGCCCCATCCAGATCACTCCAAAGCGGCGATTGTCGGGCACAATATCCGTCGGGCGAATTTCGTAAACATATTCCGGCGACAGCGCCAGCCCCACAATCCGCAGTTCTTCCCAGCGCCCGTTGATCACCGCCCCCACGGTGTCCCCCAGTGCCAGGTCGTTCGCGGCGGCAAAGGCTTCGCTGATCAGCACCTCATCCCGATGGTTTGGCTCGATGTAGCGTCCCTCGCGGATGAACAGGTCGTTCAGCATGGGCTGTGGTTGCGGGGGGATGGAGATGATGCGCCCGGTGGCGGGGGCATCCAACCCCGGCACATCCAGGGTGACATCCACCACCACACGGGTCTGCACCTGGCTCACACCGGGGATTTTGGCAATGCGGGGGGCGATCGCCTCCGGTGCCCGCTTCAAGGACGCAAACACATCGGCAAACCGATACTCCGCGTAGTAGGTCGTCTGGGATAACTTCAGGGAGTTGTAGGCGCTCATCATCGTCACCATTGCCGTGATGCCGCAGGCGACAATCAGCACGATTGCCAGCACCTGCCCCCGCATGTGCAACAAGTCCCGCACCAGCTTGCGATCCAGCGCTTTCATCGGCTACCACTCCAACTCATCGGGGGACGCTTTCGTTTCGTTCACCTCAATGCTGGAAATCTGCCCACTCCGCAGGGAGATCACCCGATCCGCCATCGCCGCAATGCCTGCGTTGTGGGTAATCACAGCGGTCGTCGTGCCCAGTTCTCGGTTTGCCCGTGCCAGTGCCTCCAGCACCAGCTTCCCCGTGCGGAAGTCCAGCGCTCCCGTCGGCTCGTCGCAGAGCAACACTTCGGGACGTTTGGCGATCGCCCGCGCAATGGCAACCCGCTGCTGTTCGCCACCGGAAAGCTGGGCGGGGAAATGGTCAAGGCGATCGCCCAATCCCACCAGCTCCAGCGCCTCTTCCGGCGTAAAGGGATGGGATGCAATCTCCGTTACCAGCGCCACATTCTCCCGCGCCGTCAGGCTGGGAATCAGATTATAGAACTGGAAGATAAACCCCACTGCCTCCCGCCGAAACCGCGTGAGAATGGCATCATTTGCCTGCGCCAGATCGCGATTGCGAAACCACACCTCCCCACTGCTGGGCACATCCAACCCACCTAAAATATTCAGCAGGGTCGATTTGCCACTCCCCGACGGACCCAGCAACACCACAAATTCCCCTTCATACAACTCCAGGTTCACCCGCCGCAGCGCATGCACCTCCACCTCCCCCATGCGATAGGTCTTGCTCACCTCCCGCACCCGAAACACCGCCCCCGGAGCCGCCACCCCCGCCCGCTCATAAGTAGGTTGTCCCTGTGCGTTCGCCATCGACCTACCTCAACCCGGATGTGTTGATCCTAAGAATCCCCGGCTTGAATGTCCGAAAAGTTTATTTTTTTTGAGAAAAGCGAAGGACTCTGGTGCGTCAGGGCTTAAGGGGTCGGGTGCCTTGAAGGCACCCGACCCCTGGCTCCAGGCACAACCCCTGACTCCAGCGAAGCACCCGTCCCCTTCAGATTCCCGCTCTCAAAATAAAAACTGTGGCGTTTTCGGAAAAGCTGGGGTTAAATCAGGGAAACATCAGCAATGTCGAAGCGATGGGAGAGCAGGGCAACTATCACGGGCAACGGCTAAAGGCACAGGACGTGCTGCGGCTCTATGCAGCGGGAGAGCGCGACTTCCGGGGCACCATTCTGCGGGGCTGCAACTTTCGGAACGCCGATCTGTCGGGAGCCGACTTTAGCGGGGCAGATATTTGCAGTGCGCGGTTTGTGGAGGCGACGCTGCGAGGGGCGAAGTTTTGTCGGGCGCAGGCAGGGCTTCAGCGGCGCTGGTGGCTGGGGCAGATGGCGCTGGTGATTGTGATTGCAGTGCTGGTAGGCTTTTTGCAAGCTTTTGCTGGAGCAATCATTGGTGCAGCTTTAGTAGATTCTGATCCAGCTATCGTTAGCGCTGGCGTTGCAGGACTCGTTGTGACTGCTGTTGTCTTTTTTGCGATCGCCCGCCAAGGATTTACTCTCAAAGCTCTGGGGAGCGTCGCTTTCGCTGTCGCTGGCGCTGGCGCTTTCGCTGGCGCTTTCGCTGGCGCTGTCGCTGTCGCTGTCGCTGGCGCTGTCGCTTTCGCTGTCGCTGTCGCTGTCGCTTTCGCTGGCGCTGTCGCTGGCGCTGTCGCTGGCGCTGTCGCTGGCGCTGGCGCTGTCGCTGGCGCTGTCGCTGGCGCTGTCGCTGTCGCTGTCGCTGTCGCTGTCGCTGTCGCTGTCGCTGTCGCTGTCGCTGTCGCTGTCGCTTTCGCTGTCGCTGGCGCTGGCGCTGGCGCTTTCGCTTTCGCTTTCGCTTTCGCTTTCGCTGTCGCGAGCTTATTACTTTCTATCTATATTAATCGGCATATTCATAGATTTGACTCTAGGTTTGAGAATCTTCGTATTATCGGTTTAGCCTTTGCTGCCCTGGGTGGCACGACGTTTAGCGGTGCTGATTTGGCGGGAGCGACCTTTGCCCATGCCCGCCTCAAAAGCACCAACTTTGCTGATTCTCTCCAGCATCTCACCAACCTCACCCAGGTTCGCTGGCACCATGCCCAAAAGCTCGATCGCGCCCGCCTCGGCTCCAGTGCTCTGCAAGACCATCGCGTTCGCCTCCTCCTCACCACCCTCAACGGCATCGACCAGGATCTCTCCAATGCTGATCTGAGGGGTGCAAACCTGGCAGATGCCCAACTCCATCGCGCCAATCTGCAAAGCGCCAACCTCAATGGTGCAATCCTGCTGGGAGCCGAACTCCAGGGCGCAAACCTGACGGAAGCCTCCTGCCTCAACACCGACTTCACCGGAGCCGATCTCACCGGAGCCTGTGTGGAAGCCTGGAATATAGACAGCACCACCTGCCTGGAAGCGGTTCACTGCGACTACATCTTCCTGCGCCGCAACGAAGACGAACGCCGCCCCAGCAGTGGCATCTTCCAGCCCGGAGAATTTACCAAACTCTTCCAGGAAGTACTCAGCACCATCGACTTGATTTTCCAGAACGGGGTCGATTGGCAAGCCTTCACCCGCACCTTTACCCAGGTGCAAGCCCAGCACGAAGCGGCAGACCTATCGGTGCAGAGTATCGCCAACAAAGGGGATGGGGTTGTGGTCGTTAAGCTGAATGCGGCTCCCGATGCCGATAAATCTGCCATCCACCAGACCTTCATGGAAGGGTATCAGGTGGCGCTGAAGGAAGCCGAAGCCCGCTACAAGGCACAGCTTGAGGCAAAAGACGAGCAGATTACCATCTATCGCGAAAAAAGTGCTGAGATGAAAGGCATTATCGAGATCCTGGCGAACCGACCGATCAATGTAGATGTCAAAGCAACAGCGGAGAGCAAATCAATGCAAGGGAATGACTATAGCCGCAATGTCTCGATTGGCGGCGACTTCAACGCTACGAACAGCAACGTCACCCTCAACCTGGGCGAAATCAGCGGGCAGGTGAGCAACCAGATCAACCAACTGCCTGATGTTGCTCCCGAACCGGGCAAGCCCAGCCTCAAAGACCTGCTGACCCAACTCCAGCAGGCGGTGGAGAGCGACCCCGAACTCAGCGAAGTCGAGAAGAAAGAAGCCCTCGGCGAAGTTGCCAAACTGGCAGAGGCAGGCAGCAACCCCAAAGAAAACGCGATGCAGCGCATGGCAAAGCGAGCCGCAGATAATCTCAAGTCCATTGCCGAGCCGCTCACGGAAGCCTCGAACCTGGCGGAGGCTTGCAAGAAGCTGCTGCCGCTGATTCTGCCGCTGTTTGCGCTGCTGTAAGTGCAGGGTTGGGAAGGGGTCGGGTGCCTTCAAGGCACCCGACCCCTGGGCGGCATCCAACCCCTGGGTAGGGCGATCGCTCTACCTGTCTATCTCATTTTCGTTGTGTGGCGTTTGCCGGGGCGGGTTTATGCCAATGGTTATGGTGGTGGACGATGGTGGTCGCGAAACCCGCCCCTACGGGTGGGATGGGTGGCGATCGCCCCGCAACCACCACGCTGCGCTCCACAATCACCGCGCGGCGCTCCGTAACCGCTGCGCCGCGCCCCCGGTAACCCTATGAATCACCGATTTGTGCTACCCGTTTCGGTCATCCGCCCTGGCAATGGGGCACATTTGTTTTATCTGCCTGGTTTTCTCTATTTTTGGGTGTTTCCGTTTGCCTTTTGCCGAAAAGCGCACAGCATGTCGCTTCAGGTAATGGCATACTGACGGCATAGTGATAGGCGATCGCACTCAGACGCATGGAAGTCCATTGCACTCGTACCGGATGTCCCCGTCCCCAGAATATCTTTACCGACCTCGATGACACGGCGACCCTTCGCACGGTTCAGCAAAAGTTTTGCACGACCTGCGGCATGCCGCTGCTATTGGCGGGGCGTTATTTGCCCAGCAAGTTGCTGGGGCGGGGTGGGTTTGGGGCGGCGTTTTTGGCGCGCGATCGCTACACCCCCACCATGCGCTCCTGCGTGGTCAAGCAATTTCAGCCTTCTGGCGACCTCAACCCCGACCAGCTCCAGGTGGCGCAGGGCTTGTTTGAGCGCGAAGCCCTGGTGCTAGAGGCGCTGGGCACCAAGCATCCTCAGATTCCCGATTTGCTGGCGTTTTTTGAGCTGAATGTGCCGAATCGGGCAACGGGCAAAGCCAACAGCTTCTTTTATTTAGTACAGGAGTTTATCGACGGCGAAAACCTGGAGGAAGAATTGGAGCGGCGGGGTCCGTTTTCGGAAGCGGAAATTCGGGAGATTTTGCAATCCATTCTGCCCGTCCTCCAGTTTGTTCACGATAACCAGTCCATTCACCGCGACATCAAGCCCTCCAATATCATGCGACGACGGGATGGGCGGTTGTTTCTGCTGGATTTTGGCGCAGTGAAGCAGGTCACGGCGACCGCTGGCATGTCCCCCAACAAAGGCTCGACGGGGATCTACTCGATGGGCTTTGCGCCGCCAGAGCAGATGCGGGGGGATGTGGTGTATCCTGCGACCGACCTCTATGCCCTGGGGGTGACCTGCGTTACCCTGCTCACCGGGAAGCAACCCAACGAGCTTTACGACGCCTACAGCAACACCTGGAGCTGGCACAACTATACGACGGTGAGCGATCGCCTCCGCCAGATCCTCGATAAGCTACTGCTGCCCACCCCCAGCCACCGCTTCCAGTCTGCCACTGAGGTACTGCAAGCCCTGAACCAGGGCGGCACAGCGCGGCAAGCCCCGGCGACCTCCGCGACCACAGGCGGGGCTGCTGCCATGCCCGCGCCCAGGTCCTCCTCCACCTCGCTGCAATCCCCTTCCCCTGCGCCAAACACCTCTCCGCCCCCGCCTCAGCCCCTTCAGCCGCAGTCTGGTTCGCAGGCACAATCTCAAGCATCTGCCCCCCGTCCTGTGCCGCCGCAACCTGTGGCGCAACCGCTGTCTCTGGTGGAATACCTGGCAAGTGCCGCCCTCACCGGAACGGAGGGGGGCTTGCTGGCGATCGCCCTCATCAGCCTGTTTGGTACAGCCCTTGTCAGTCCTGTTTTTTGGATTCCCTGGCTGGGCATTATCAGCAGTTTACTCTTCGCCCAGTCGCGCCGCTGGCTCGATTGGAAAGATATTTCGGTGCTGGCAGCCATCACCTTTTTGGTGGTGATGTTCATTCCCTGGTTGAATGACGCCATTTCGGGAAATCCCTGGGCAATTATCCCTGTTTTGGCAGTTTTGACCGGACTGGTTGCCCTGGTCGTCGGAATAGTCTTCAGACTCATTTATTTGCTGGTGTCGAAATTGCTGTAGACATGCCTCTCAGCGGGTCGGCATCACGCTTTGCGGAGCCAATGGCTGGGGGCAAAATCTGGGGGTTATGTCTACCCGAAGCGAAACACCGACGTTGCTGGCAACTCTGTTGATTACGCTGACCTTGCTGCTGGGCGGGGTCTGGTGGTCGTCGGAGCGGTTGCAGATGGAGCATTGGCTGAGCATTGGCACAGGTTTGCCCGGAGGAGCCGCGCCCCTTTCCCCCGATGCGCTGCGGGCACGGCTCAGCGATGGCAGCCAGTTGCTGATTGAAACGGGCGCAACCCCAGAGAAATATGCCGGAGTGCAGGCGATCGCCCAGGGCAACTCCAGCGCCGCGATCGCCCACCTGGAACGGGCGATCGCCACCAACCCCAACGACCCCGAAGCGCTGATTTACCTCAACAACGCCCGCTTGCAGGGGCAACCCGCCTACACCCTTGCCGTCGTCGCCCCTATCCGTACTGACCTCGACCGTGCCCTGGAAATCTTGCGGGGCGCTGCCCAGGCACAGCAGGAAGTGAACCAGAACGACGGCATCGGCGGCATTCCCCTGCGGCTGGTGCTGGTGGATGATGGGGAGGATCGGGCGATCGCCGCCCAACTTGCCGACCACCTGAGCCGCGACAACTCCGTGCTGGGGGTGGTTGGGCATACCACCCATGCCACCACCGATGCTGCCCGCCCCCGCTATGGTGCTGCGGGGCTGGTGTCGATTTCGCCCCTAAATTCGGCGATCGCCCCATCCGCAGCCTCCGCCCCCAACTTCCGCACCATCCCCAGCGACTTTGTGACCGCGCGGGCACTCTCTGACCATCTGCTGAATCGGCTGCACCAATCCACCGCCGCCGTCTTTTACAGCGAAGCCAGCCCCGACAGCCGCTCCCTCCGGGATGAACTCGCCACTGCCCTTGCCCTCAACGGCGGCACGATCGTGCAGGACTATGACCTGGGAAGCCCCGATTTTGCGGCGGGTGAATGGGTAAACGCAGCGGCTATTCAGGGAGCCACCGCCCTGATTTTGCTGCCCGATCTGGCACAGCGCGATCGCGCCCTCCAGGTCATCCGGGCGAACCCGAGACGCCTGCACCTGCTCGCCAGTTCCCACCTCTACACCGCCAAAACCCTGGAAGTGGTTGGTCCCGAAGCGGTGAGCATGACCCTGGCAATTCCCTGGCACACCCATACCGACCCCAGCGCACCCTTTGTGCAACAATCCCGCGCCCTGTGGCACGGGGAGGTAAACTGGCGCACTGCCCTCACCTACGATGCTATGCAGGCACTCATCACCGCCCTGCAGCATAACCCCACCCGCCAGGGCATCTACCAAACCCTCCAGCACCCCGATTTCTTCGCCCAGGGGGGAACGGGGATTGTGCGCTTTTTGCCATCGGGCGATCGCAACCAGGGCGTCCAACTGGTGCAGGTACAACCAGGGTTTGTCTCCGGCTTTGGCTACGATTTCGTTCCCGCCCCGCTATCCGCTGCCCCGCTACGACTACCCGCCCTGGGCAGTCGGGACCATAGCTGGGAACTCGTTCAGCACAGATAAGGGCAGGACTTACGCAGTTGAGCGATTGTTCGGGCGCTCCGCGCCCGAACAATCGCTCAACTGCGTGGGTTTTCGCACACAGTGCGTAAACCCTAAACTAGGGTCAACAGTTCGGGTTAAAAGGCGGTGGGAGGTGTGTATTGCAACACTTCTTCATATTTTGTTACAATTGAATCAGGAGAGTTGCGAATGTTCCCTCAATCTCCTGCGTCCTCTTGCTAGCTCAGTTGGTTGTGAAGATCAGGTTTAGTTCCGCCGCGACCACTTGTGGGTAAAGTTGTTGTGTTTCCCGCCCAGATCCCATCTGGGGATGGAAAACCGCCAGGGTTAGGGGAGCGTATGATGAGGAAGCCTCTGGCACAGAATTGGAGGCGAGAAGAATTTTGCGGTTTCGCCGTTGCAGTTTTGCAGGTATTTATGCGATCGCCCATGTTTTTTGATGGTTCTCTGGCATTGTCCCAAGCCTTGCTGACAATGCTGGGTGTTGAAACCTCCGTGTCCTTCAAAGCACCCCTGCCCAAACAGGGTTCGCTGTTGGTGGTGAGCAATCACCGCAGCTTTTTGGACGCCCCACTACTCATGACAACCCTCAACCACTCCGTCCGGTTTGCCTGCCACCACTACATGAGTCAGGTTCCCGGCTTGCGCGAGTTTGTCACCGCCCTGGGCTGCTTCCCGCTCGATAGCCCCGATCAGCGCCAGCATACCTTTTTCGACCGCGCTACCCGGCTTTTACAAGACCAGGAAATCGTCGGCATCTTCCCCGAAGGCGCACAGTCCATGATTGATGTGCCCCAGCCGGACGAGTGCCGCAGCTTCCACCGAGGCTTTGCCCACCTGGCGTTGCGTGCCCCCGTAGAAAATCTGACTATTCTGCCAATGGCGATCGTGTCCTCCAACGAAAGCCAGGGACCTGTTGCGCCCCTGCAACTGTTTCAGTGGTTCGACCCCTCCGAACCGATGTTCAAACAATCAGGCTGGCATCCCGCTGTGGTATACCATCAAGTCGAAGTGCGGGTTGGAACCCCCATCCCCATTACCGAGGAACTGCGCGAACAGTACCACGGTAAACAGGGACGCCATCTGGTGCAGGAGCTAACCCAAACCTGCTCCGACGAGGTGGAAAACCTCCTCCACGCCAAACCCTGACCCAATTTTTGTTCCTTTTCCTTCCCTGTTTTGTCCATGTCCTCTTCGTCCATGTCCTTGAATCGTGTTCGCTTCTTAAAGCAATCTCACCCGTCTCGTCCCGACGTTCCGTTGTTAGTCTTCTTGCCTGGAATGGACGGCACAGGTGAGTTGTTTGAGAATCAACTGGGCAGTTTGCAGCAGGAAATGGATGTGCGGTGCCTCTCCATTCCGCCGGACGACACAACGCCCTGGGAAGGGTTAGCACGGGCGACGGCGGACCTGATTCGGGTAGAAAAGGCGGCTGTGCCCCGGCGTCCGGTCTATGTTTGTGGCGAATCCTTTGGGGGTTGTCTGGCGTTGATGCTGGCACGCTATGCCCCAGAAAGTTTTGACTATTTAATTCTGGTTAATCCGGCATCGTCGTTCAGTCGTCAGCCCTGGCGGCAGTGGAGTGCCGAGATGGCACGATCTGTCCCCGCTCCCCTCTATAGCTTGTCGGCGATCGCCCTTGTCCCCCTGCTCATTGCGCCAGAGAGAGTATCGGAAACGAACCAGAGAGCCTTGCTCACTGCTATGTGGTCGGTAACCCAGCGCAGTGCTGCCTGGCGATTGTCCCTGGCGGGGCAATTTAGCCTGGACGATATGCCGCTCCATCGCATTACCCAGCCCACCCTGGTGCTGGCTTCTACGGGCGATCGCCTCCTCCCCTCGGTGGAAGAGTCCGAGCGCCTGCTCAAACGCCTCCCCAATGCCCGCCGTATGCTTCTCCCCGGCAGCGGACATGCCTGCCTGCTTGAGACTGAGATCAACCTGGGCAAAATCCTCAAAGCACAACAGTTCTTGAAATACCCTACTCTTGCCTCTCATAACAAGTAAATTTAAATGCACCTCATAAAATGCACCTCATAAAAAGTGGAGTGGCGCAAAGCGTATTTGTTTAGCGTTTATTGTTAGCAGCCGATGTTTTTACCCCCCTCAATCCCCCCTTGGTAAGGGGGGAAGCCTGGTTCTCCCCCTTACCAAGGGGGAGTTAGAGGGGGTGTCCCGAGGGTCGCTAAACAAATACAAGCGCCACACCCCTTTTTATGAGGTGCATTCAACCTGATATGACCTTAGCCGCGCCCGCTCTCAAAAAATGGGGATAGTCTTTCTCAGAAATCTCCCTGGAGTGCAAGTTTCACAGGTTACGGAAGTTTTACTCAGCACTTACAAAAGCTTTGCCAAACTACGGTGCTTCCGTAAACTTACGGGAATTCTGCCCTGCCCATAAAAGTGGTTGTGATTGCGGGCTTTTATCCATTTCTACGAAACCGTTGGGACTTCCCCCTCGACCGTTGGAAAAATACTGCCGAACGTACGCCGAGCCTTTTCAGGCAAAGTTTTTTGGAGGCGATCGCCCCCTCTTTTCCCCGGCTGCCTGCCCTTCATCAGGGCTACACAATCCTCCCCATCTAAAAAAGCAGCGAGTAAGCTAGAGAACACGGTTACGAGCAAATTGCTATGGGCAAACTATCTGGTGTAGCTTCAGCAGAATTTGCTCCAACGCAAAGTTTGCTTTAATCACTCACAATTTTCTTGGTCAACGGTAGGTAGACGGACTATGCGATCGCGCTTGCTGGATATTTTTGCAGCCCTGGATGACGTATATAGTGGCTGGATCTGGTGGAATCTTTTCCTGGCTTTTATTCCGCTGGTTTTGAGCTTTGTGCTGTTTCGCAAAGGGGCGATCGCCCAGCGCTGGCTCTGGTGGGCGTGTGGAGCTGTCGGCTTCATTGGTGTGCTGGGATTCGTGCCCCGCTACCGCCATTACATCAATGCTGGCAAAGGCTGGCTGCAAGCTGCTCTGTCGGGGGATAGCACCGCCTTGCTGTCGCTACTTGCCCTGGTAGGCGTTGGGCTTACCGTTATTGGGGCGGGCGCGTGGCTCGTGCGGCAACCACCTACCCTGCACAAACGCCTGCAACCAATAGTCTGGTGGCTTGGCTTTGCCATCTTTGTTGCCTTTCTGCCCAATGCTCCCTACTTGCTCACCGACATCATCCATCTAATTCGGGGCACAAGTTCTGGCGAGGTTGCCACCTGGATTGTGGCGCTGGTCTTCATTCCCCTACATGTCGCTGCCATTTTGCTGGGCTTCGAAGCCTATGTCCTGTCGCTGCTCAACCTGTCCTATTTCTTGAATCAACGGGGCTGGTCGCGGTGGATTCTCCCTACCGAACTCCTGATGCATGGCTTGAGTGCGATCGGCATCTATCTAGGACGTTTCATCCGCTTCAATAGTTGGGATCTGGTGGCAGACCCAAGCAGTGTTCTGGTCATAACCCTCAATACCCTGACAGAAAAACGCCCGCTCTTTGTCATGTTCGTCACGTTTGTCATCCTGACGATTTTCTACTGGATTATGAAGCAGATCACCCTGGGTCTCAAACTGCGTCTGCACTATGCCCGTAAGGGAATGGATGTACTGAGCCTGGAGTAGTTAGGACATTTCTGAGAAAGAATATCCCGATTTTTTGAAAGAGGGCGCGGCTAAGCCGCGCCCTCTTTCAAAAAATCGGGATATTCTTTTTTGGAAATCGCCTTAGAGCAGACGAGCACCATGCTCGCCATTTTTCTAAGCGCTAAGCAAGACAATCAAGAACCCTTGATTCTGCCTGCACAGAGCGCAGGCAGAATCAAGGGTTTTAGACAACTGGCGAAGGGATTGGACGCATAGAAGTGGTCATACCCCTTCCTTCAAAAGACGGTTCCGTCGCTGGCGATTTGGATGGGAGGCGCTCCGTTGGGGCGCTTTTCCGCCGCAATTTTGCGACCGGCTGCCCAGGTGCCACCTTCGAGCACATTGGCAAGGGGAAACTCGGCAGCCGTATACCCCAGGGTTTGGCGAATGGATTGGGCGATCGCATCCAGCGCACTCACCGTCAGGGCACGCCACTCCACAATTACCTCTGAACCTGGAGGTTGGGGAACCTGGGCGATCGCCGGGGCTTTCAATTCCAGGAAGCCCAGATCAAGGCACAAGCCACCATTGCGGTATTCTGCCAGCCCCGTCAATTTCTCCACTTCTGTGACGGTAATGCCCATTTCTTGTAGGGGTTCAATGAGCGAGTAGGTAAGCCATTGCGACAGCTTGTGGAAGGGCACCAGTCCGCCATCTGCCAGTTGATCCCCCGTCAGGGCAGAATGCACCCACACATCCCCTAGATTGACGCCTGCCAGGTCTATGCGTCCGGGCCAGATGGACCCCAAACCATTGAGAACGGTATGCAAAATTGTAGGAGCCGGGAGGGTGTTTGCCTCTGCCTGCTGCATAAAGTAATCCACCAGATGACCTGGACGGGCAGGAGCAGTGCCAAAGAAGTCGGGATGCTGACGGAGCGATCGCCCCAACTGCTGCACCAATGCCAGCCGTCCTTCCAGCCCAACCAGGGGATTCTCTTCAGATACCTGAAAACCCTCTGCCAGTGCGGCTTCGGTCAAATGTTCCAGGGCATCGGCATCTGCCCGCAACGGCTGAGCGGGCACGCTGGAGAAGTAGCCTGCACAAAACATGCGGAAACTGGCGACTGCCAGCCCTTCCGAGCGGGAAAAGGTCTGTCCCGTTGCGGCTTCCCGGTAGCGCCAGGCTGAACCCGCCCCCGCATCCAACAACACACTGAGAATGACCAGATCAACTTTGGCACGGGCACGTTCGTGGGGGTCTAGCCCTGCCATTGCCTGATCCAGGTCAGCGAGCCGATCGACGCCCCCTGCGTTGAAATGCCGCCAGCGACTATGGATGGGAATGTTCAGGTCGGGGTAGTTTTCCCGCATGACTGCCAACACATATTCAGCCGTTGGAGCCAATCGATCAGGGTTGACGCGAAAGTGGCTTAGTTTGTCCTGCTTCGCTAAGGAGTAAAGTTGGCTACAGCGATCGCGAATAGCTTTCGGTGACTGGAGGTACGCGATTGCGCGTTGTGCGGCATCAGAAATCAAACCCATCCCAAAAAACGATCCTTGATGCAAAGTATTTGAGCAAACTATCCCATGAATCGGCACAGCAAGGCACAGATGATTCACGGAATGAAACCGCATCACAAAAACCTGACATAACCGTATAACTATTGAGGCATTTTCTATCCGGCTTAAGATGCCATGCGCCAAGCCTGTTATACCACTACCTTGCCGCTTCATTATGCAGGCGATCGCCAAAAAATAGGCATTCGAAATTTTGTTTCACAGACTCTCAGTAAAATTACTCAAAAAAGAAATTTCAAAGTGTCCAGGAAAATAAAATAAAACCCGAAATTTTTGATGAGAAGCGCGGCATTGCCGCGCTTCTCATCAAAAATTTCGGGTTTTATTGCGTACGTGATCCTTAGCCCTTAATGAAAGAGCCAGGTTGTAAACGCATACTTTTCCCCTTTCGTGACGGGAAGGGACTGGTGGGGATGGGTGAAATACGCTGGAAAAACTAACGCCGCCCCGGCTTCCGGTTGCACTTTGATGTCCTGGCGATCGAAGTAGGTTTCGCCACCTTCGAAGCCGTCATTGAGATAGCCCACTACGCTGATGTCGCGGGTAGGAATTCCCTGTTGCACTTCCTGGAAGCGGCTTTGGAGGAGGATGTTGTCCACATGGCGCTGGTAGAAATGCCCAACCCGATAGCGCAAAATTGAGAAGTTTTCGGCGATCGGAAACTGCACCCCATAGTGCTGATGCAACAATCGCTGCACGACGACAACGGTGCTCATCAGCAATTCGTTGGTGGACTTGGCAAGGGTTTCGCTCTGATCGAGTCGCCACAGGTCATTGCTGCGCACTTCCTGGTCAACGCCATCCACCAAAATGCCCGCTGGCTCAAACTTCTGCGAATTTGCTACCTGAATTATGTGCTCACACACGGCGGGAGCCAACAGGTTGCGCACTAAATAAATTTCGCGACCCAGGGATTTCAGGGAAGGGGTAGCCATAGAATCAGAAGAACTTCGATAATTATCTAGGGTTTGAAGCAACATCCGTTGAAACATCCGTTGAAACAACTGATGAAACAACTGACTTGATGGAGCGTCAAGAAACCACCTTGCTTCGCTACTCTCAGTGCTCCGGTACTCTCAATGGAGTGCCATTTCAATGAAGTGCCAGTAGTAAAGTTCCAGTAATGGAGTTCCAGTAGTAAAGTTCCAGTAATGGAGTTCCAGTAATGGAGTTCCGGTGATGGAGTTCCAGCAGATGCTTGAAGTTCCAGTTGGTAATTTCTGACGGACAATACAAGCTTCAACTCCCATTCCAGAACAGCCCCGCCGATTGGGTTCCAACTCCGATGCTGTCGATTACGACCGGAAGTAGCTAGAGTAAGACATGCCTGGGGGCGATCGCCCCTTCCCTTTTAGGGATTTTTATGAGGGATTCCAGCTAGTGCTGGCTCTCGTCCCATCACTCCTGCTTCCTCACTCTCCTTGCTGCATGACCACTCCTTCGTTTAACTCCCCCGACAATTCGCCCAAAAAAAATCTGGGCTCCCCGCAGGGCTGGCAACCGATCGATCGCGTCGCACTGGTGCTGGCGGCAATCCTGGCAGTGCTGATTGGGCTGCTGGCGATGTCGGGCGACCACACCGCCCCACGGATCCGCGACTTTAGCTGGCAAGAACGCCAGATTGGGGCAGAAGACACCGCATTTTTGCTGACCTTCAGCCGTCCGATGAATCGCGAAAGCGTGGAGCGCAATCTACAAATCGACCCGCCCCTGCCCGGCAAGTTTAGTTGGGCAGGGCGGCGCATGGCTTACACCCTGGAAGCTCCAGCTCCCTACGGTACAGAGTTTTCGATGCAGCTTCGGGGGGCACGCGATCGCTTCAGCGAACCGGGCGATGGCAGAGATATGGGTCTGTTTGAAGCGTCTTTCCAGAGCCGCGATCGCGCTTTCATCTATCTGGGTGTTGAGGGGGAGCAAGCAGGGCGACTGGTGCTCAACAACCTCACCCGCGAGGAGGAGATAGTGCTGACCCCCGACAACCTGGTGGTGATGGATTATCAGCCCTATCCAGAGGGCGATCGCATCCTCTTCTCCGCCAGGGATCGCGATGCTGAGAACGCGACGGGGGCAGATCAGCGCCTCTACACCGTGACCACGGGCATTCAAATCGCTGCCCCTGCCAGCGGACCCGGAGAGGAAGACTGGGGCGATCGCCGCTCCACAGAACCCCAGGAAGCAGGCATCGTCGAACTCCTCCTCGATAACCAGGAGTATCAGAACCTCAAGTTTGACCTGTCGCCCAATGGCGAGTTGGTGGTGGTGCAACGTGCCAATCGCCAAAACCCAGCCGACTTTGGGTTGTGGGTGGTGGAATCTGGGAAAGATCCCTACCGGATCGAAACCGAGCCAGGAGGCGATTTCCTCATTGCGCCCGACAGCACCTCCGTAGCGATGGCACAGGGGCAGGGTATGGCGATTTTGCCCCTGGAGTCGGGTGGCGATCCCCTCGACTTTCTGGCGCAGTTTGGCATGGTGTTGAGCTTTGCCCGCGATGGCTCCGCTGCCACAATGGTGCAGTTCACCCCCGACCCCGAAACCCCTACCCAATCCCTATTCCTGGTCACCAGTCAGGGCACCGAGCAGGAATTGTTGACGACTGACGGCTCCATTCTGGATGCCATGTTTAATGCCAGCAAAACGCTGGTTTATTGTCTGTTTACCGTGTTGTTGCCGGGGGATGAGTACATTGAGCAGCCCATTTTGACCGCCATTAATCTGGAGACAGAGATGCGCACGGATCTGCTCAAGCTCCCCGCTCAGCGCGATATTCAGATGAGCCTGGCTCCCGATGGTCTGGGGATTTTGTTTGACCAAACCGTTGCCTCCGATTCGCCAACGGCAGCGGGTCCTGTAACGGGGATGGATGGACGGGCGATCGCCACCAGCCGCCTCTGGTTTTTCCCCCTCGTCCTCGATGATGTAGGAAACCCGCTCCCGGTCGATCCAGAAGAACTTCCGCTCAGCGGTTTGCGCCCACAATGGTTGCCCTAAAACGGTTTTAGCTATCACAACCCAGGGAAATTGCTTGGCAAAATTAGCCCGCTTTTCTCTGTTTAGTTGCCCTAATTTACGAGATCTCCGTATTATGGTTAAAACTCACGCCAGATGTGCGATCGCCCAATCTGAATCCTGTTGCCAATTTTGCAGCAGATGCTCAGCCTCTACCCTTGCTACATAACTTGCACGTAACGTTCGCCTTCAGCCCCATCACGCTCATACCTGCGTCTGAATCAATCTGAGTTAGATCAATCTGAGTTGAAGAGTTGGATCAATCTGAGTTTGATCAGCATTTTAATCAGCATAGAGATCAGCTTTTGAGGTTGAGACTGAATATTAGAAATTCTCGTTTTTTCACTTTCGGTTTTCACTGAGTGCCCCGTCCTACCATGAAATTTCTTCGCCGACAGCTTCTCCTGCCCCTGCTCGCCTTTCTGACTGCAACTCTCGTCGTTGCCTGTGCAGGCGGTGGCGATACAGGCGGAGACACCGCAGCACCCTCGTCCATCCGCGTTGGGTCTAAAGACTTCACAGAGCAATTCATCCTCGGTGAGATGTATGCCCTGGTGCTGGAGGATGCCGGGCTTGAGGTGGAGCGGAAGCTGAACCTGGGAGGGACGCCCGTTGCCCATGCAGGTTTGCTGAATAATGAAATTGACCTGTATCCCGAATACACCGGAACGGGGTTGCTCACAATTCTCAAGTTGCCCGCCAGCAGCGACCAGCAAGAGGTCTACACCACCGTCTCCGAAGCCTACGCCGAACAGTTCAACCTGGCATGGCTGGAACCTGCCCCTATGAACAATGCCCAGGCGCTTGCCATGACACAGGAGAAAGCAGCGGAGTTGGGGATTGAATCGATTTCCGATATGGCAGATCAGGCACCCGAACTGATTATGGTGGGTCCTCCCGAATTTCAGGCACGGGAAGATGGGTTGCCGGGTATTCAGGCAGCCTATGGCGACTTCCAACTGAAGGAATACAAAGCTGTAGACCCCGGTTTGCGTTACCAGGCTCTGGTTGAAGGGGAGGCTGATGTAGCGGTCGCCTTTGGTACCGATGGCGAAATTAGTGCCTTTGACCTGGTCGTTCTGGAAGACGATCAGCAGCTTTTCCCGCCCTACCAAGTGGCTCCGGTTGTGCGGCAGGAAATATTGGACACAAACCCCGATGTCGCCGCAGCGCTTAATGCCCTGGCTCCCTTGCTAACGGATGAAACCATGCAGCGCCTTAACTATGAGGTAAGCGGCAACCAGCGTGAACCTGCCGATGTTGCCCGCGAATTCCTGGTCGAAGAGGGGTTGATTGAATCTTGAAGTAGAGGGGCTATATGCCCTAAACCTGCTGCTTGGGTTGATGACATGGCGATCGCCTTCCTGCAAAAATTGGAGAACTCCGCATTGGGGAATTTCTGCGTCCTCCCATTGTCCTAACCGTCCGCTGTAGCTGACTAGCCCTGCCCTATGTCCACTCAACTTAGCCCATTTAAATAAGAGCGAGGAAATCGTGAACGCAATCGAATTTAGTAAGGTTTCGTTAAAGTTTCCTGGCAGTCCTCGCTGGGCAGTCGATGAAGTGGATTGTGAGATTGAGCAGGGAAAACTGGTCGTCATCCTGGGACCGAGCGGTTGCGGCAAAACCACCTTGCTCAAGATGGTGAATCGCCTCTACGAACCCAGCGCAGGCACAATCTATGTGAACGGGCAGGATATTCGGCGGGTGCAAGCGACCGAACTGCGCCAGCAAATTGGTTACGTGATTCAGCAATCGGGGCTGTTTCCCCACATGACGGTGGCGCAGAATATTGGAGTCGTGCCCAAGCTTTTGGGCTGGGAGAAGCCCCGCATTCAGTCGCGGGTGGATGAGTTGCTGAATTTGGTAGCTCTGCCCCCAGGGGATTTTCGCGATCGCTATCCTGCCCAACTCTCTGGCGGGCAGCAGCAACGGGTCGGGGTTGCCCGTGCCCTGGCAGGCGATCCGCAAGTGATCTTGATGGATGAGCCTTTTGGGGCGATCGATGCCATTACCCGTGCCGCGCTGCAAGACGAAATTTTGCGGCTGCAACAGCAATTGCAGAAAACGATTCTGTTTGTTTCCCACGATGTAGAAGAAGCCTTGCGCCTTGCCGATCGCATCCTCATCCTGAAAGCCGGACAGGTGGTGCAGTATGACACTCCCTTCAACATCCTCACCCGCCCTGCCAATCAGTTTGTTCATGAGCTGATGGGAGCCGATGATATGGTGCGGCAGTTGGGCTTGTTGCGGGTGGAAACGGCGATGTCGGATGCGCCCCCCAACTACCGCCACAATGGAGCCGAACCCACCATCACCCGCCACGACAGCCTGCGAGAAGCGCTATCGCTGATCCTGCGGACGGGGGCACGACGGCTGACGGTACTGGAAAATGGCATCGCCGTTGGGGTGCTGACCCTGGAGCATATTCGAGATTCTGCCAGCATTGGTGTGAGTGCATAATGGGCTACATTCTCAACAATCCAGCGCAGGTGTGGGAGTTGGTGCTGCAGCACATGCAGATGACCCTGATTACGCTGGCGATCGCCGTTCTGCTGGCATTGCCCCTGTCCCTGCTGATCTATCGCTATCGCTGGCTCAATGTGCCCATCCTGGGAACGTTGGGCGTGTTCTACACCGTTCCCAGTTTGGCGCTAATTATCCTGTTCGTGCCGCTGTTTGGATTGAATGCCCAGTCGGTCATTGCTGCGATGGTGCTTTATACCCAGGTGATTCTGGTGCGCAATTTGGTCGTCGGCTTGCAGGCAATTCCGCCAGCGGTGATGGAGGCAGCAAAGGGAATGGGGATGAATACCTGGCAACGCTGGTGGCAGGTGCAGGTGCCGCTGATTCTCCCCGTTTTCCTGGCAGGGCTGCGGCTGTCGGCAGTGGTGGCGATCGCCATAGCCACCATCGGCGCGAAATTTGGGGCGGGTGGCTTGGGCACGCTCCTGTTCGATGGCATTGCCCAGGCAGGGCGCTACGACAAGATTTGGGCGGGGGCGATCGCCGTCTCCATCCTCGCTTTTGCCCTGAATGGGGCGCTCCTCGCCCTCCAGTGGGCAGTCAACCCCACCCGCAAGCTTTACAAGAGCCAAGGGAAGGTGCGCCAACACCTGGCGTCCGTTACGGAATAGACCCGTCCTACTTCTGCTTCATTGCCTGCTTGCGTTCCTTTTTGGGATCGCGGGCGGCGGCGGCGGCGATTTCGGCATCCAGCAGCGTTTGCCCAGTGGCGGCGAGGTACACATCATCCAGGCTGGGGCGCGATTGGGAGATGCCAAAGGTGGGCAGCCCCTTTTCCTTGAGTGCTTGCTGGATGGTGAGCAGGGCATCGCTCTGGGTATCGACCACCAGATTCAGGGAGTTGCCCTGGGCTTCGTTGATGATGACTTCCTGGACGAAGGGGAAGGTTTGCAGCATGGCTTTTGCCTGCTCTGCTTCGTCAAACTGTGTGAACTCGCGAATGCGGAGGGTGATGCGATCGCCCCCTACCTTGTCCTTTAGCTCCGAGGGCGTACCGGAATCAATCACCACCCCTTTGTCGATAATGGCAACCCGATCCGCCAGCACATCCACCTCTTCCAGGTAGTGACTGGTGATCAGTACCGTTGTGCCAGCGGCTCGCAACTGCCGCAAAAAGCTCCAGATTGCCGAACGGCTTTCGATATCCAGCCCCACTGTCGGTTCGTCTAACACCAGCACATCCGGTTGGTGGAGCAAGCCTGCTGCCAAATCCATCCGCTTCCGCATGCCGCCAGAATAGGTTCCGGTGCGCTGATCCAGCCAGTCGCCCATCCCCAGCAGTGCGGTGACCTGCTCGATGCGTTGACGGGCGATCGCCCGTGGCAGGTGATACAACGATGCCTGCAATTGCAGCAACTCCCGCCCGGTCAGCACCTTGTCGAGAGCCACTTCCTGCGCCACATAGCCCAGCCGTTGCCGTGCCTGCCGGGGATTCTCCAACACCGAAATGCCCGACACCTCAATCGTCCCAGCATCGGGCGTGGCAAGGGTGCAGAGGCAGCGGAGCGTGGTGGTTTTACCTGCGCCATTGGGACCCAGCAACCCGAAGATTGCTCCCGGTTCTACCTGCAACGACACATCTTTGACGGCTTCAACGTTGCCATAGCTTTTGCGTAGATTTTGAATCCTTACAGCCGCTACCATGCGTACCCTCCTTACAAACCTGCGAGATATTCCTGTGGGATGTGGGATGCGATCGCCAGTGCCCAATCTTCCCGGTACAGATCGTCCTAAAAATCACTATACCGATGAAACTCATTGCTTGCAGAACAGGGCGGGTACATGCCCCATTGCTGTCTATGATCCATGCTGGTCGTTATCATCCGCATCCTTTTCCCACAATCGGGTGCGCTTCACAATCCAGTAACTTGCAGCAAGAGCAATCACGGCTACACCCAACCCTACCAATTCCAGGCTACTGGCATCCTTTGAGTCAAAAATAATAATTTTTCGGGCAACAGCGGTGAGTGAGGTGACGATGACTAGTTCAAGTTGCACCACATGCTTTTTAAGGTAAGCGGAGATATTCTCCAGTACCTCAAGGGCAATCAGCACATTGAGAAACAGTCCAAAAATTTCGATGAGGGTGGTGGAAAAGAACCCGTAAGGCTCGTTAGCCAGTTCCAGAAACAGAAAGCGCAAGAGGTCAACGATGGCAACGGCAAGCACGACTACCATTGCAAGCGACAGCACCTTTGAAACAACGGTTTCCGCCTGCCGCAACAAGCGCAAAAAGTTCTCGTCGCAAAATACCGATCGCAATTGCCGCCAAAAGTTTTGCATACCCTCCCTATCGCTCCCTCTACAAAGCCTTAGAGCATCTTATCGGCGATCGCCCCCCTTGAGATGATGAGTCGCTTGAGGAAGAAGCAGAAATTAGACATCCAAAAGATGTAGCCTGGAATACTTTTCCACAATTCAGTCCAGATTTTCCACAGTTATCCACAGGTTTTCCACAGTTATCCACAGGCTTTTGTGGATAACTAGATCATCTGCACCATAAAAAATTAAGGAAGAGAGAAGAAAATTTGGGCGATCTCCAGAAAAGAATATCCCCATTTTTTGCCCCATTTTTTGAGAGAGGGCGCGGCTTAACCGCGCCCTCTCTCAAAAAATAGGGATATTCTTTCTCAGAAATCTCTCCTAAAGCCCTTGATTGTGCCTGCACGCCGCGCAGGCACAATCAAGGGCTTTAGAGTGTTCCAATGGGAATGATTTTTGGGGGCAGCGCCCTCACACCCCAAAACCATTTTTTTGAAACGCACGCTCAGCAACCGCGCAGCAAGGGTTTCAAAAAATATCCGAAGTGGGCTTTCAGAGCGTGGGTATCAGGCGTGGCTAAAATAGGGGCTTCAATTTCCTGGAGCACTTTCCAAAAAAAAGCCCGTCAGCCCCATGTAAGGGCTGACGGGCACTGTTCAATTGCCACAAACAAGAAGGGTTAGCCGACGAAGAGGCTGCGCCGCTCTATTCCCATTCGATGGTTCCAGGCGGCTTCGAGGTGATGTCGTAGACCACACGGTTCACCCCGCGCACCTCGTTCACAATGCGGTTTGAAATGAGCTCCAGCAAATCGTAAGGAACCCGTGCCCAGTCGGCAGTCATGCCGTCTTCGCTGGTGACGAAGCGCAGCACAATGGGATAGGCGTAGGTGCGCTGGTCGCCCATCACTCCAACGGAGCGAATGGGGAGCAACACCGCAAAGGCTTGCCAGAATTCGCTGTAGATGTCGTGACGGTTGATTTCCTGCCGCACAATCAGGTCGGCATCCCGCAAAATATCCAGTTTCTCATCGGTCACTTCCCCCAAAATCCGAATGGCGAGTCCGGGACCCGGGAACGGATGGCGGTTGACGATCTCCTCCGGTAAACCAATGGAGCGCCCAACTTTGCGCACTTCATCTTTGAACAATTTGCGGAGGGGTTCCACCAGTTTAAATCGCAGATCCTTGGGCAACCCGCCGACGTTGTGGTGGCTCTTGATCTTGACGGCAACCCGCTCCCCCGTTTTGGGATCGATGTTGGTATCTGCTGACTCGATCACATCCGGGTAAAGCGTGCCCTGTGCCAGATAGTCAAAGGGACCCAACTGCTTAGACTCTTCCTCGAAGACGCGGATGAACTCATGCCCGATACGCTTGCGCTTTTCTTCGGGATCAGTCACCCCAGCAATGCGTTCGAGAAAGCGATCGCGCGCATTCACGTAATGCACGGGGATGTGGAATTCCTGGTCAAACAGCTTGAGCAAGCGCTCTGGCTCATACTTCCGCATGAAGCCCTGGTCGATAAACATGCAGGTTAGTTGATCCCCGATCGCCCGGTGCATCAAAAACGCCAGGGTGGAGGAGTCAACACCACCCGACAGCGCCAGCAGCACGCGCTTGTCGCCAACCCGTGCCCGCACTTCGCGGATGGCTTCTTCCACAAAAGCTTCAGTCGTCCAGGTCGGCTGGCAGTCGCAGATGTGATAAACAAAATTCCGAATCAACGCCAAGCCACCGACAGAATGAACCACTTCGGGGTGGAACTGTACGCCATAGAAGCGCTTGTCGTGGTGGGCGATCGCCGCTGCCGGGGTGTTGTCTGTATGTGCCAGCAACTCAAAACCCGCAGGCATCTGGGTCACCGAGTCCCCGTGGCTCATCCACATGGTGGTGCCGTCTTCCACGTTAGTCAGCAGATCGGTGGGGTCGTCGATGAACAGGGACGCCTTGCCATACTCGCCGCGCTCTGCCCGCTCAACCCCACCCCCCAACTGTTTGACCATCAACTGCATGCCGTAGCAGACCCCCAGCACGGGGATGCCCAGCTTCCAGATTTCTGGGTCGCACAGGGGCGCGCCCTCGTCATAAACCGAGTTGGGTCCCCCTGAGAGGATGAGTCCTGCAGGGTTGAGCTTTGCCAGTTGTTCCGCAGAGGTGTAGTAGGGCAATACTTCGGAGTAAACCTGGGTTTCGCGAACGCGACGGGCAATCAGCTCAGAGTATTGGGAGCCAAAGTCCAGAATGATGATCATCTGGCGGTTGATGGCGTTGGTCACCTCTTGAGCATCGGAGGAGGAATTGATGGTGTTGATTTGAGCTGTCACGGTCAGTAGTTCCTGGAATGGTAAGAAGGGTGAACGTGAAAAGGAAAGGGTTTATTAAAACATCGAACGGCAGCAACGGTTCAGGAGTCGTCAGCGTAACCGGGGTAACCTGATGGCTATCGGAACGGTCATGAAACCTGCTCGTTGATTTCAAAATCAATCCAGAGCAGTAGGGATGGGACTGGGTTGCCGTTTCAAGGGTTGCAATGGATTCCGTACAATGGTGAATCGGAATACTGTACTTTGGCTGGGTGAACGCAAGGGGGCACAAACTCAATGGGGAAACTGCCTTGCAAATCGTTGGCAGGGGATGAAAAAATTAGGGTATTTGAGTATAGGGTTATAAACCAGTTCAGCGAAAGTCAGTGAAATTTGGGTATTAAATTACATTAACAAAACTCGGTCAGGATCGATTTACCAATGTGACTGCGGATAACGATCTGACGCTGGCGATCGAATAGGAGAGAACCAACCTGAACGGTGCGATCGCTATGGTTGCGGATGTAGTCAGCCGCACGGGCATCAATTTCCTGGGCGATCGCGCCATACACCTGAGATACCCACTGGCTGCCCGTTCTATCATCCAGCGCACGGAGATGAGCTAACCCGGCTTCGGCGGTTTCGCTGTCAAAAATGATGCGGAGATCTGCTGAGGGTACACCTACGGAGGCACAGAATGCGGTCAGTATTTCCCGCCGCCCATCTGCCACATGATGATGGGTGTGAAAGATCCCCGCCGCCAGCTTCATCAACTTGCCGTGATAGCCGAAAAGCAAGACAGAGCGCACGTTTTGTAGCCCAGCTTCCACCAGCAATGATCCCAGCCAGTTGGCGGTTTTGACTACGCGCTCTGGCGGAATTCCCATTTGCTGTGCCAGGTGTATCCCATTTTCCCCAATACAGAAAACCAGCCCATCGTGCATATCTCGACGGGCGATCAAGTCCTGGCGAAAGGCTTCCAGTTGACCGGGGGCGCTGAGGGGCTGGGCGATCCCTGAGGTTCCCAACAACGATAGCCCCTCCACAATGCCAAATGCTGCATTGGAGGTGCGGGTTGCGAGCGATCGCCCCTCCGGCAAGATAAAGGTTACGATCAAGCACTCCGTAGGCGGGATGTGGGGCAGCAGATTGGCATCCAAAATTTGGCGAGCGTAGGCATAGATAGCGGGTTGGTCGCCCGCCACCTGGTTGCGTCCGATTCCCTCTCCGCCTCGCAGTTCTAGCGGCGACATCCCCACCTGCCGGGGTTGCCACTCGACCATTGCCCACACCGCTGCATCCCGCGTCAGATCCAGGTTATCCCCCGGATCGCTGCGAGTGATGGCGAGGGCAGTTGTGGGGCTGAGCCTGGCAGCTTGCTCAATGGGGATCACCGCTACTTCCGGTGGTCTGACCAGCTCAACCTGCACATTTTTTGGGGCAGTATTGTCCTGGAGGCATCGCAGGGCGGCGATCGCCGAGGCACAGGCAAACACAGGTAAGGTATAACCAGCACGGGGAGTGCTCATGGGACTATTCGCATGGTGACCAAAAATTGCCTCACAGAATGAGTTTTACAGAATTAGCTTTACAGAATTAGCTTTACAGAATTGGCTTCACAGCCCACTAGATGCGCAGACTGGGCTGGGCAAAGGCGAGGGGGCTGCCATGCCATTGAGGGTTTGGGGTGGGGGTTGCTGCCAGCAGCTTGCCGCGCGAAATCACGTAGGAGATAGGTGGGCGGCGACGAATCGCATCATATCGATCCGTTGCATCCAGCACAATCAGATTGGCAGGCTTATCCACCGAAATGCCATAGTCCTCCTCCACCTGAAGTGTCCTGGCTCCATTCCAGGTCACCATGTCGTAGCAGGCGTCGATTTCCGCTCTGCCCGTCATCTGGCACACATGCACCGCCATGCTGGCGACATCCAGCATATTCCCTGTCCCCAAAGAGTACCAGGGATCCTGAATACAGTCATGTCCTAAACTGACGTTCTGCCCCGTCTGCCAGAGTTCCTTCACCCGAGTCACCCCTCGCCGCTTGGGGTAGGTGTCGGCACGCCCTTGCAGGGTGATGTTGATGAGCGGATTTGCAATGAAGTTGATGGCGGTGCGCTGCAAAAAGCCCATCAGCTTAAAGGCATAGGCATTGTTGTAGGAGTGGAATGCTGTCGTGTGGCTGGCGGCAACGCGGGAACCCATACCCGAACGAATGGCACAGGCTGCTACCACTTCCAGGAAACGAGACTGGTCATCATCGATTTCGTCGCAGTGGATATCGATCAGGCGATCGTAGCGTTCTGCCAGTTCAAAGATGCGATGCACCGATTGTACGCCATCCTCGCGGGTCAGTTCGTAATGGGGGATCCCGCCGACCACATCGGCTCCCAACCGCAGGGCTTCTTCCAGCAACGCTTCGTTTTTAGGACTGCCATACACCCCATCCTGGGGAAACGCGACGACCTGTACCGTTATCCAGTCCTTGACCGTATCCCGCACTGCCAGCAACCCCTTCAATGCCGTCAGCGTTGCCTCGCTAACATCGGCATGGGTGCGCACAAACAAAACGCCCTGCATCGCTTGCTGTTGCAGGGTGGCGATCGCCCGCTCCTGCACATCTTCCAGCGTCAGGGATTGCTTGCGATCGCGCCAAATCTCAATGCCCTCAAACAGCGTCCCGCTCTGGTTCCAGCGTGGTTCTCCTGCTGTCATTGACGAGTCGAGGTGAATGTGGGACTCCACAAAAGGTGGGCTAACCAGGCGACCGTCGAGATCAATTTCCATAACGCCCGATAGGGAAAGGTCGGGGGCGATCGCGACAATGCGTCCTCCAGCGATCGCAATATCTACCGGGGTGTCTGCCGCCCCTGCCCGCGCTCCCGGCGTTGGTAGCACGCGCCCCTGCCGCAATACCAAACTCGCCGACTCCAAACTCATATTGCCCCCAGCACTCTGCACAACTGCTTTCCACTTTAAGAGTGCTCCAACAAAATAAAAACCCCATTTTCAGGAAAGCGGGTGCGGTAACACCGCACCCGCTTTCCTGAAAATGGGGTTTTTAGCTCTAAAAGCTAATCAACAACGCGTACTCGTCCACCTTGCAGTGCATCAAATAGTCGGTTGACGAAGATTCGATCATCCTCATTCAGCGTGTTCACCGCCATCGCAAGCTGCATAAAGTAGGACTGATCAGCCCGCGTGATTTTTCGAGAACGCAGAATTTGCTGAGCAATATCGCGAATACAAAGGTCTGGACGTGCAACATGTAGAGCCATGATTCTCAGGTAGGATTCCGACTCCTTTACTATCGCTTCTTATTCATAAAGATCGCGTGATTTGCTCCTTACCCGCTCGTGATCTTCGTCCGCGATTCAGGTGATCCACATCACATTTGTTTGCGATCCACGCACTAGATTCCTGTGATTGTCGTCACCTGAGGCGATCGCCATTTTTCTCAAACCCTTGATTTTGCAAGGGCGGAGCACACGCAAAACCAAGGATTTTACGGTGCTCCAACAAAGCTCCAATCAATATAGAGATAGAGATCCCATTTTTAAGAAAGCGGGTCCGGCGAGTATTTGTTTAGCGACCCTCGGGACACCCCCTCTAACTCCCCCTTGGTAAGGGGGAGAACCAGGCTTCCCCCCTTACCAAGGGGGGATTGAGGGGGGTAAAAACATCGGCTGCTAACAATAAACGCTAAACAAATACGCGGCAATGCCGTGCTTCTCATCAAAAATCCGGATTTTATTTTATTTTTAATCCTTAGAAAAAGGGCGCAGGTATGGGTCTTTCTCGGAAGTAGCCTTTGAGGGCTACCCAATAATGAACTGGGTAGACAAGCGGCGGAATAGTCGGCGAGATCAAAGTTGTAGAGAGACCACCAAAAGCATCTATGCGTAGAATAAAAACCGAATTCGGTAAATCTACGCAATTTTTGCGTACACCACCCTTCTTATGAACTTCCGGTGAAGTCTAATTCAGATAAGTATTCTTTTAAGGTTGGGTTCTTGTACAAAGAAAGAGCAGGACGAGAGGTCATACCCAATGCCGGGCTGCACGAAAGAGTCGGTTTTTGGGACTTTCTCCGGGTAAGTAAACGTAGAGTCTCAGCGCTTCTCAATCTTCAATTATTTGTTAAGTAATTCGGGTACTATAGTTGCGGGTGACATCTACAGAGTTTTCCGAAAGGTATCAGACGCGACTTTCATAGCCGTTTTAGCAGCAGTATTGTCAGCACTGTTAGCTTATTTGGCTCAAAGGAGTCAGATTCCCTTTGTTTTCTTTGATTCAAGTTTCGCACTACTTTAAGGTGAACCGATCTCTGTGTTGTCCCTGTTTTCCCACCTGAAAGACCTGTGGGCAGATGCATTGACCCCTGGCTCCCAATCCACGCCACGCCGTAAGGCTTCTCTCCGCTGCATTGTGGATCGGATTCGGGATTCGCTTCAGCTTGATGTGGTGTTGCAAACCGCTGTAGATGAAATGGGTGATTCGCTTGCCCTGGCTGGCTGTCTATTCTTCTGGTATTACCCCGATATTGGGCGCATACAGGTGGTCTGTGAATTCGCTAGAGACGCCCAAAAGTCTTTTGTGGGGCATTACTCGCTGCAAGATTTGGGGGCGATCGCCCCTCTCATTCGCCAGCGGAAAGTGGTTGCCAGCATGGGACGGCAAACCACAACCAACAACTTACAAACCATTGCCTGGTGGCTCAAAAGTGGGACAGGTCGGCAACCGTTGATCCCTTTATTTGGGCAAGTGTTGACGCTGCTGGTTCCGGTGCAGGGACAGGGCAATTCCATTGGTTTTATCGCGTGTCTGGAACAGCAACCCCGCACTTGGTCGGCGGATGATCTGGAGTTTATTCAGGCGATTGGGCAACAGCTAGAAATTGCGATTCGGCAGGCGCAACTCTACGAACGCACCCAGAAGCAAGCCCAACGAGAACGACTGGTGAATCAGATTACCAGTCAGACACGCCAGAGCCTCGATGTAAAAAAGATTTTGCCCGATGCGATCGCCCATCTGCTGGATGCTCTGGTAGTTGATCGGTGTCTGGTGCATCTGGTTGAACCCCTGGATGAAGAAGACAGCGTGGATGGGGATGTTAGCCCAACCAACTCAAACATTTTCCGCCGGAAGCACCTGTTTGAAGCCTGTCGCCAACCCTTTCCCTCTTCCATCAAAGACTTTGATACCAATGGTCCCATTACTCGCTGGGTGATTGCCAACCGTCAGCAAGTCGTGATTTCGGATGTTACCTGTGATCCTCGCATTGGGGCAGACAATGTCGAGTATCAACTGGCGCAGATCAGGTCTTCGCTGGTGGTACCCGTGCAGGCAAATGGACGGCTCCATGCCATTCTTTACCTCAACCAGTGTTCCCACATCCGCTACTGGTCGCAAGACGATCGCAACCTGGCGCAGACGGTTGCCGATCAATTAGCGATTTCTATCCAGCAGGCACATCTCTACCAGCAGATGCACCAGCAAGCCCAGGAGAGCGCTACCCAGGCAAAGATCCTGGAGGATGCCCTGGAGGAGCTGAAACGAACCCAGATGCAACTCATTCAGACAGAGAAGATGTCGAGCCTGGGGCAAGTGGTGGCGGGTGTTGCCCACGAAATCAACAACCCCGTTAGCTTCATCTACGGCAATATTCCCTACGTTGAGCGGTATATGCGGGATTTGCTGACCCTCATTGAAGCGTATCGGGAGCAGGTTGAAGTAACCGAAGACTTACAGGCGCTAGAATCCAGCATTGAGTTGTCCTTCCTGCAACAAGACCTGCCCCGGATCTTGCAATCCATGCGGGATGGGTCGGCACGGATTCGGGAAATTGTGGCATCCCTCCGCAGCTTTGCGCGATTGGATGAGGCGTCCTGCAAAATGGTGGATTTGCATGAAGGTTTGCGGAGCACCCTGGCAGTGTTGCGGACTCAAATTGATCCGGCGATCGCCATTCAAGAAAACTATGGCACCTTACCCGAAGTGGAATGCTGTCCTGCAGCGCTCAATCAGGTGTTTATCAGTCTGCTGCGCAATGCGGTGGAAGCGCTAGCTGCCACCAACACCGCCAATAAATACATCGCCATCACGACGGAAGCGTTTGAGGTATCGGCAACGGGGGCAACCTGGGTGCGCATTGCGATCGCCGATAATGGCTGTGGCATTCCCGAAACCATTCAAGACAAAGTGTTTGACCCCTTCTTTACAACCAAAGACGTGGGACAAGGTAGCGGTTTAGGCTTGGCGGTTGCCTATCAAACAGTGGTGCATCAACACCACGGGCGACTGTTGTTCCACTCTACGCCGTGCCAAAAAACGGAATTCGTCATCGAGCTGCCTGCAAATCGAGCAGCGGGTCTAATGCGCGATCGCCATCGTCGGATGAATACCCCAAACCGCTCTTATCCAAAACTGGTTTCTTAAGGAGATTTCCGAGAAATCATATCCCCATTTTGGTAGTCCTCAAAGGGTAATGATTTTGGGGTGTGTGGGCAGCGCCCACACACCCCAAAATCATTACCTCCATACCACTACCCCCATTTTTTGAGAGAGGGCGCGGCTTAGCGCCACCCTCCCTCAAAAAATGGGGATATTCTTTTCTGGAGATTGCCTTAGCTCTTAGACGGTTAACAAGAAATTCAAGGGCTGGGATCACTTCCATAAAAGCCTTGAAAGCTCCGATGGAAGGGAGTCATAACACCAACGGAAGAGGGTTCTGTAGGAATTAAAAATGCAATCAGGGCGATCGCAATGGCGAATAAGCAAAGTGGCAGGGGTTTGATCTGAGTTGGCTCCATATCACAGGCGATAATGCGTCAAAGACAAGACATCGGGAAACATCTGGCTGGATGGCAGGACGAGCGATGGCAAGATAGACATGCCACATCTGCTGGATGCTGTGAGAATGACCTTTTGTCTGTTGGGGCAGTCGCCACAGTGTGCGAAATAGAGGCTGGAATTGGAAGGCGAGAGGCACTTTTGCAGCAATCATCCCAGGGTCAGGGGCGATTCTCTGGCAAGATGATGGCGATCGCCATCAATGCACCTCAAATGTAAACGCTCTGTCAGTGAAGCCAATTCCGCAAGATTCCCTAATACTTCAGGAAATAAGATTTCTTACTCGAAAAATTGCCTAAGCGATCCCCACAGCACGGGCTGAGTTAGCCGTATCTATCATCTCTGGAAGGCTCGGTGAGAACAGGCTCCTGCCTACGCCAGGGTGACGTTTCAACACTCAGCGCGAAAAGCAAAAGCGTTTAACTGGCAGCCGAAGATGTGATGTTAACGAGTGTGGCAATAAACAGGGTGATCCCCAGGAAAATTCCAATAAACCAACGGAGTCTTACACTTAACTTTTTTGGCAAATAGTGAATATAAGATAATCCCCATAGCAGGATGCTAATGGCGATCCCACCGATGGTTAATTGTGCCATCAGTGTGCCAGGGGGAAACAGTTCTCGCAGCATAGCGCCCAGGCTACCGGGCATTAAGGTCACTAGCACCAGTGCGATCGCCGCTGCCAGCAGCAGCACCACACTCATCATCGTCAAACTAACAATAAACCCCTGACCGACGTAGCTTATATCCTGGCGTAGTCGTTGCATGGTTTTCACCTCTCACCAAATGACTGAGACAGCATTCCAGAGTTGGACGACATTCCAACCTTGAATCGCGCCCTGATGGATTCAACCCTGGCGAGCAAAAATTAGTATTTGCGTTCCTGGGGTTGGAATTGGGTCAACGTTACTGGGAAATACTGTAACTCAACCCCCATCGGTGAATAGTATGCCAGGGTATGCTTCAAAAAGTTGACATCGTCTCGTTGGGTGAAATCTTCGCGACAGTGAGAACCCCGGCTTTCCTGGCGATTGAGCGCACTGGTCAAAATAATTTCGCCCACCGTCAACAGGTTTTGTAATTCCAGGGCTTCGATCAAGTCCGTGTTCCACACCGTGCCTCGATCATCCAGGTAAATATCCGTTGCGTACTGACGGATGGTTTGCAGTTGCTCCAAGCCTTCCTGCATCATAGATGCGGTGCGGAAGACCCCGCAATGTTCAGTCATGCAATCTTGAAAGGCTTGCCGTACGTGGGAAACCCGTCGTTCGCCCTGGCTGTCGAGCAGGGATTGCAGCCGTTGCTCCGCTTCTCGGCGATAGAGCGCTTCATCCAGTTCTGGGGGCTTACGGTTTTCCACGTAGCGGGCGATCGCCGCTCCCGTCCGCCGTCCATACACCACACATTCCAACAGAGAGTTGCTGCCCAGGCGGTTAGCTCCATGCACCGACACACAAGCCGATTCCCCGGCGGCAAAGAACCCCTCGACCAACCCATCCGCACTGCTCCGCACCCGTCCATCCACATTGGTTGGAATGCCACCCATTGAGTAGTGAACCGTCGGGCGCACGGGGATCGGCTCATACACCGCATCCACGCCCACCAGCCGATGGGCTTCCTCCCAGCAGAAGGGAATGCGGCTCATGATGTGATCTTTCCCCAGATGGCGCACATCCAGGTAAACGAAGGGACCACCGGGTTGTCCGGTTTTATCGACCCCCCGCCCGGCACGAATTTCTTTGACGATCGCCCGTGAAGTAATGTCACGAGGAGCCAGTTCCATCCGGCTGGGGGCGTAGTTTGCCATGAAGCGATCGCCCTCACTGTTGATGAGATAGGCTCCTTCCCCGCGCACCGCTTCAGAAATTAATACCCCCACGGGATACAAGCCCGTCGGGTGGAACTGCACAAACTCCATATCTTCCAGGGGCAAGCCTGCCGCTGCCGTCATCGCCAAGCCATCCCCCGTCGAGGCAAAGTCATTGGAGGTGCTGTTGTAAACCCGTCCGTAGCCGCCTGTGGCAAACATAATGGCTTTGGCACGGGCAATCTCCAGCTTGCCATCCCGAATGCGGAACATGACCAGCCCCTTGGCTTGTCCATCTTCCACAATCAGGCGCATGACGTACCATTCGTCATAAATCGTCACGCCATAACGGCGCAGGTTGTTGACCAATTCGTGCAGAATCGCATGTCCCGTTTTGTCAGCGGCGTAGCAAGTCCGGCGGTAGGAATGCCCACCAAATGCCCGCTGGGCAATCCGCCCATCTTCCAGCCGCGAGAACATGACGCCCATATGCTCCAGGTCGATCACCACATCTGGGGCTTCCTGGGTCAACAGTGCCACGGCATCCTGGTCAGCGAGGTAGTCCGAGCCTTTCACGGTGTCGAAGGCATGGGCTTCCCAGCCATCCTCAGAATCCACATTTTTCAGCGTCGCTGCAATGCCACCCTGCGCCGCTACCGAGTGCGAGCGGATGGGATGGGTCTTGGCAACAACGGCAATGCTGAGGCGCGGATTGGTGCGGGCAATTTCGACTGCTGCGCGGGAGCCTGCCAAGCCACCGCCGACAATGATGACATCATGTTCAATCATGGTTGATAGGTATCCAGTTGTATGTCAGACCTTGGAAGGATAGATGGTGGTGACGGTTTGCCAAAGCTGTTTCCAAGGATTTAAGCAGGGAGGACGAAAAGGATGCCAAATGGTACTTCATAAATGCAGAAGGTCAACATTTCTGGCTTCAGACCTTGGGGGGATGCCCTTTGCCTGATATCTATATTCATATTCCCTGCTTTTATCCTGACGCAAAAAGCCTCTTCATACATCGAGAAACAAAGAGACTTTTAGGAAGTTTTTAGGTATGGCAGGGGTTCCACCCCTGCACCCCATCCTAAGGAACTTGCAGGAAAATAAGACCCCAATTTTTGAGAGGGAAGGCTGGCAGAGCCAGCCTTCCCTCTCAAAAATTGGGATCTTATTAATCCGCAGATCCCTAATTCCCATGAATAGGGCTATCTGTGGAGATAGCTTTGTGCAGAGATAAAAAAGGGTGAGAGCGATCGCCCCACCCCATCTTCAGTTATCTTGAACGCAACGATCGTAAACCGTTCGACGAAGGCTCAACTGGCGGCTTGCGCTGGGCGACGCCGAGAAGAAGCGGAACGAGCATTTGCCTGCTCCTCTGCCGGATCGATCGCCTTAAATTCGATGTGATTCAACAGCGTCGTAACAAAGGCAAAGAGCAAAAACGGTAAAGATAAGACCAGAATCAACCCAACGGTTGCCAGAGCAAAAATTGGGCGGCTCGTCCCCATCAGTGCCAGCGCACTGGCAAGGCTCAAGAAAATAACCACGAGCCAAACCACAATTTGCCCGTAGATATCGCCAAAGGAAAGCGTACAAAAAACGCGGTAACGGCTGAAATTATCCATAACTGTCCCAGAAATGTCCCAGAAACATCCTTTTAGTAGCTAAGCCTAAGGGGTATTCGCAGATTTTGCGAGATCTCCTCAATCTCTCTTCAAACGCCGCAACACTTTCGTTAAAAAAGTCAGCATTTCTTTGCAAGAATACTTTCGTTAGAGAGAGGGCAACCGCTTCAAATCCCCTCCCCACCTTCCTGAAATTCTCAAAGTAAAATGCCAGAAAAAGAGTTGATCATCGTTCGACCCTCGTGCCTCATATCTACCTTTTGTTTCATAAACCCTACGACGTGCTAAGCCAGTTTGGGCAACCTGCCCCCACAGAAGGACAGCCCGTGGAGAAGGCAGAGGATGCTCAGCCCAAAACACTCAAAGACTTTATTTCCGTTGCTGATGTTTATCCTGTCGGACGGCTCGATCGCGACAGTGAAGGCTTATTGTTGCTGACAAATGATGGTCGGTTGCAGCATCAGTTGACAGACCCCCGCTATGGGCATCCGCGCACCTATTGGGTGCAGGTGGAGCGCATTCCTGATGCTGGGGCGATCGCCCAACTCCAGCAGGGGGTGACTATCCGCAACTACCGCACCCGTCCTGCCCAGGTGCATCCTCTGGCAGAGCCGCCAGACCTGCCGCCCCGCGATCCGCCCATTCGCTTTCGCAAGTCCGTGCCAACCGCCTGGTTGGAAATGACGCTGACGGAGGGACGCAACCGCCAGGTGCGGCGGATGACGGCAGCAGTGGGCTATCCCACTCTACGCTTAGTGCGGGTGGCGATCGCCCAGCTGCACCTGGGCAACCTGCAACCGGGAGAATGGCGGATGTTGTCAGAGGCGGAAGTGAAACGGCTGAAACAGCTTGGAGAGCAAGGGGGAAGCGGCAAGGGCGATCGCCCTTCCTCGCGCCGCCAGCAACGGTCTCATCCGCAACCAAAATTCAAGAAGTGATGATTTTTAAAGGAACACTGTTGTTCCTACGGAAAGCAGTGGGTACTCTAGCAAATAACAAGGTGAAGTGTATCCCTGTAATGCGCGGTGTAATGCACAATCAGCTTTTCGAGGAGAGGCAGGGTCTTAGCCTGAGTCCCACACCTGCCTGTCACCTGTAAGATTAAATCAAGATTGAATCAATCAAGATTGAATCAATAAGTTTCATTTGGTGTCAGTGTATTTGGTGTCAGATCATTTGGTGTCAGTGTATTTGGTGTCAGAGTGCATGTTGCAAAGAATAAGCGGTCAAGTATGAGGGCTGGCTGTTTTTTTGAGCCATCTGCTTTAGCATTTACTGATGGGAAAAGACGAAGGAATCCCCGACATGCTCGTTTGCCCAAAATGTCAGTTTGAGAACCCCGATGACAATTGCTTCTGTCAGAAGTGTGGAACTTCTCTGACTGAACGTGCTTGCGAATTCTGTGGGGCAACGGTGAAATTAGGGACAGAATTATGTCCCGCTTGCGACGAACCCTTTGGCAATGTGTGGCTTGCGGTGGTGCAGGCTACGTCAGCTCTCAAAGCCAAAAATATGGAAGCAGGTGAGTCGGCTGAGAGCCTGCCCAATGTTTTGCCCGCTGCTCCTTTTGCAATGGTCAATCGGGATGGGAAGGTCGTGGCACCCAATTGCCGCCACATCAAGCCTGGGGCTGATGATGCCTCTCCCGACAAGGCGGACGAAGCCATGTATGGGTATCTCGATCGCCGCCAGCGCTATCGGTTGCTAGAACCGCTTTCCCAAGAGGACGTTGCGACGACGGGAGCCATTGTGCGCGTTTTGGATTGCCAACCTTTGCGTCCTTCCCAGCTCGAACTGCTAGCACGTATCCAGGATTTGACAGATTCTGAGGAATCTGGGCTTCCCGATCTCTTTCATCTATCGGCGATCGCCCTCGACTACCTGGAGCTAGAGCCACCGCTTTCGCCTGCCCTGCCCATGCTGCAAGATGCCTGGGAAGCCGACGGCTACACCTTCCTATTGCTGGAAAATCGTCAGGCTTTGACGCCATTGCAAGACCTGTGGGCGGAGTGGGCGGTCGAACCCTTCCAGGCAATTCATCTGTTTCATCAAATGGCAGACCTGTGGATTGAGCTGCAACCCCGTGGCTACGCAACCAGCGTGATCCAGCCCGAAAACCTGAAAAGCGATGAAGACCAACTGCTGTATCTCCAGCGGTTATATGCCGATGCACCCGATTCGCCGCCGCCTCTGGGAGCGCTAGGTGCCTTCTGGAAGCAACTCATCGAATCTCAGCCGAAGCTGGCAGAAAAAAGTGTTTTGCTGCAATTGTGCCAGGATGTGCAAAGCGAGACGGTTAGCACGCCGAATTTGTTGCGATCGCGGTTGAAGGCGATCGCCATGGAACTACAAAATGCTCCTCGCACGCTAGATGAATCCATTACCGAGGAAGGTGAGGCAGACGCCCGCACCGATGAAGATGAAGAGATGGATTCGGGCGACACCACTGCGGATCTGGCACTGTCCCACCCCAGGGGAAATGCAGAGACCCCCAGGACATTCATCCCAGGTGCAGATGTAACGGTCTCCAATAGCCCTACTATGCTTGATCTGTCGGCTCTGGAGGATGAGGATGAGGAAGATGACGAAATCGACCTTGGGCTGGATGGCGATGGTGATGATGTCCCAACCATTGTTCTCCCAATGCATTTAGTCAGCGTAGACGATACCGGACGGACGGATGTTGGTCGGCAGCGGGAGCACAACGAAGACTATTTCCACATCCAAACGTCAGTCAGGAAGCGTGAAAGCGCCGCCGGACGCCACCTGGATGTCAAAGGGCTGTATATCCTCTGCGATGGGATGGGCGGTCATGCCAGTGGCGAAGTTGCCAGCGAAATGGCAGCCAAAACCCTTTGCCAGTACTTTGATGAGTATTGGAACGATGAAAAGCTACCGCCTGAAACGGTCATTCGTGATGCTGTGTTTGCCGCCAATCAGGCAATTTTTGACAAAAACCAGCAAAACGAAAGCTCCGGCAGCGGTCGGATGGGTACAACCCTGGTGATGCTGTTGGTGCATGGGAAACGAGCGGCGATCGCCCATGTAGGTGACAGCCGCCTCTATTGCTACACCCGCCGCATGGGGTTGGAGCAAGTCACCGTCGATCATGAAGTTGGGCAACGCGAGATTCAGCGAGGGGTTGAGCCGGCGATCGCCTATGCTCGTCCCGACGCCTACCAACTTACCCAGGCACTTGGTCCCCGTGGGGAGCAGTTCGTCAACCCCGATGTGCAATTCCTCGACTTCAACGAGGATTCTCTTTTCTTGCTGTGTTCAGACGGACTCACCGACAACAACTTGCTGGAGCGGTATTGCGAAAGCCACGTTGAGCCGTTGCTCAGTTCTCAAGCCAATCTGGAACAGGGCGTCAATGCGCTCATTTCCCTTGCCAACGAACATAACGGGCATGACAACATTACCGCCATTCTGGTTCGCGTGAAGCTTCGCCCCAACCTGTCCCAAACAAACAAGCTTCATTGAGTGCCATTCAATTACAATACTTCGCGCTTCAATCAGCCAAACCTGTTGGGGATCTGCGGATTAATAAAATCCCAATTTTTGAGAGAGAAGGCTGGCTCTGCCAGCCTTCTCTCTCAAAAATTGGGATTTTATTTTCTTGCAAGTCCCTAAGGAGATTTCTGAAAGAGAATATCCCGATTTTTTGAAAAAGGGCGCGGCTTAGCCGCGCCCTTTTTCAAAAAATCGGGATATTCTTTCTTGGAGATCGCCTAAATTAATACGACCGTTACTCACAAGCTTTGTATTATGCGTCACTTCTTTCCCCGCTTTGGTCAATCGGCATGTTGCCAATGGCTGCTTTCCCTTGGGTTGGTGACGGGCATGATGCCTCTGGCGATCGCTCCAGCCTTGGGATATGGGAACAGTCGCCCTACCTCAGCCCAATCTGTGGGTGGGGCGATCGCGCCTCCATCGCTTGAGTTCCAACTCGCCCAGCAGCTTAACTTTAATGTGGACAACATTCGTCCATCGCGGGGGCGCACGGGAGGCTTTGCCAGGGGTAATGCCTGCTTCAACAATCCCGCAGACGTGGTTTCGCCCGTTGCCCTTGTGCCAATCGACCGCTCCACGAATTTTGAGCGGGTGCGCGTAGAAACTACCGTCGATACCCAACCGACGTTTTATGTTTTTGTTCCTGAAATGGACAAACTCCCTGAAACGGGAGAGCTCGTAATTTTTGAGCAGGCAAACGACAATACCGAAACGATTGTTCATGAGCAGATCGTTCCCTTGCCGCAAACCGCTCGTGCTGGGTTTATGCCTGTCCAGATATCCGACGATTTCACCCTGGAAGCTGAGATGACCTACCGCTGGACGGTCGAGTTTTTGTGCAGCGTCGAAGACCGAGCCAGCAACGTCTTTGCTGAAGGCTGGGTGGAGCGGGTTGACCCTGGTGAGGGCTTGGTTGCCATGTTGGCGCAGTCTGACCCAGAACGGCACCCCGAACTCTATGCCATTGCAGGGCACTGGTACGACACCGTGGAATCCCTCGTCAGCCTGTGGCAAGAACAACCCAACGATCCCACGATTCAGGCAGATTGGGAAGGCTTGCTCAGTTCTGTCAACCTGGAAGATTTCGTCGATTACCCCTTGCTCGATCCGCCAACCCTGCCTGCCCAACTCCCTGCCTCCAGGGGGGCAGAAAGCAGCCTGAATATTGGCAGTTGAGGCGATCGCCCAGTGCGGGCAACGGCAATTCACCTTGCCGAAGCGCAGTCCCAGGGAAAAAATCCGTAAATTTCCGCCACTTCATGAACATCGGTTAAATCGTCCACACCCCAGTGTGAAGTTCGTTTGAAAAACTCCGGTCTACCCCCATAGTCCATCCGGGAATCCTGGGCGATCGCCCGAAGAGAGGAACAACAACCCTCAAGCTTTCCCTAACGTATTTATGTCAACCGCTACCATTGACGCCTTAAGCCGTAAGTTGATTCGGATTATCCAAACCAAAGACCCAGAACAAGTCACCTACTGGGCGAATCGTTTAGACAGACAAAAAGATCAACTCCTCGTTGCCCAGATCATGGCGCAGATCAACCGCTACCTGAAAGCCCATGATGAAAACCTCTATTACTGGTTTCACGAGATCTACTTTGCTAACTATTCCCCCGAAGTCAAAAAGCTTTGGCTCGACTTCGTTCACCTGTGTAGCCTGAGTTTATAGGGGAAGCCGCATCATGAGTACCGCCAATCCTGCCCTTACCCTGTTGTTGCAAGCGGGGATCGATACCTGGAATGAATGGCGACAACAGGATGGCACTGCTCCAGATTTGGAGGGAATTGCCCTGATGGGGCAGTGCTTGCGGCGGGTAGATCTGCATCGCGCTAACCTCAGCAGTGCCAACCTGAGTGAGGCAGATTTACAGGGCGCAGACCTGCGCGACAGTATTTTGGTGGGCGCAAATTTGGAAAAAGCAAAACTCCAGGGTACGAACTTCCAGGATGCTTTTTTGAATGAAGCCAACTTTAACGCCGCCAACCTGACCCAGGCAAACTTGCAGGGGGCGGTGCTGATAGAGGCAACCCTGCGGCAGGCAACCCTGCGCAATGCAGATTTGGAGGGGGCGATCGCTCGTCTGTGCGACCTGATTCAAGCCATCTTCACGGGGGCAAACCTGACGAAAGTTGACCTCAGCGAAGCCACCTTGATTGGAGCCACCCTAATTGAAACGAACCTCAGCTACGCCAACCTGCGAAATGCGAGCCTGAGCCTTGCCGACCTCAGCCGCGCCAACCTTTATCAGGCAGACCTGAGTGGTGCCGACTTGAGCGGAGCCAATCTGGTTGCTGCCGACTTACGCCACGCCAACCTCACAGGCTGTAACCTGAGCAGTTGTGTTTTTGAAGAGGCTGACTTACGGGATGCCATTCTGACCGCTGCAAAGCTGGATGGCGTCAATTTCCAGGGGGCTATCCTATTTGCCTCCGATGAACCTCTACCCTCTCCCAATCTTCTACTTTGTGACTTTGACCTGGGTTAATTCCTCGTGAATTGCCCTGATAGGCGATCGCGATCGCTGAAAGGAATAGACTCTCCCGGCGGCTGACCAGTTGTGCCGCACCTGCACCCATTTTTTCTCTTCCCTCTCTGAATGCCCAGTTCACCAATTCAATAACCCATCATACCTCTGCAAAAACAGCAAAATTAACGGTGCAATTTACTGCTCTCAATTTGATCCCTCATCTCTAAATCCTCAAACCTAAATTAACTATGGCTAGCGAAGAAATGCTTTCCCTATTGCGCAGGGGAGTTGACCACTGGAATGAATGGCGACAGACGCATCTCATTAAACACAACATCAAACCCGATTTTAGTGGAGCCAATCTATCAGAAATTAATCTGATTGGAGCTGTCTTCAGCAAGGCTAACCTAGCCGAAGCCAACCTGCGTAAGTCCCTCCTGACCAAAGCCGATTTTAGTCAGGCAAACTTGTCTCGCGCCAAACTCAGCCGTGCCGACCTGCAACACTCTCATATGGAAGCGGCGGATTTAGAACATGCCGATTTGCACTGTGCTGATCTCAGCTTCTCAAACCTCACAGATGCTATTTTGACCCACGCCTTTTTGCGGCGAGTGCGCTTACATCAAGCCAAACTGGCACGGGCAACCCTGCACAAAGTTGATATGAGGGGGGCAGATCTGTCCCAAGCCAACTTGAAGGAGGCAGACTTTAGCCAGGCAGACTTACGCAGTGCAGATTTGCGCCAGGTAAACTTTGAAAATGCCAATTTGCAGGAAGCCGACCTCAGCCTGGCTGACCTGGACGGCGCAAACCTACAAGGTGCAAATTTACAAGGCGCAAATTTGTGTGGTGCAAATCTTAATCGCGCTAATCTTCAGGGCGCAAACCTGGAATTGGTTAATCTTGAGATGGCGTTTTTGTCCCAGGCAAACCTGACAGGGGCAGATATTCGCGGCGTATCGTTCAAGGATGCTGACATGTGGGCGGCTATCCTGCGCGATACCCACCCAGACTCCGCCATCTTTGAGGGGGCAAATCTAATGGCAGCAATCCTACCCGATAACTACACCTGGCAACCCTCAGATTTACCTGATGAAGAGGAAGAGTTTGATGACAGTATTCCCACAGTAAAGTACCGATCGAGTGAAATTTTCGACATGCTTTAAGGCGATCGCCAGAAAAGAATATCCCAATTTTTTGCAGGAGGGCGCAGCGTAGCCGCCCCCTCCTGCAAAAAATTGCGATCCAACAAATTAACATAATTGCCACGTTTCTAAAACCTGTGATTTTATCTGCGCAAAGCGCACGTAAAACCACAGGTTTTAGAAACGTGGCGAAGGTATTGAGCAACAACAAACCCATTTTTGGGAAAGCAGGTGCAGCGTCACCACACCTGCTTTCCCCAAAATAGGTTTGTTATTGCTTAGGGATCTGCGGATTAATAAAATCCCAATTTTTGAGAGAGAAGGCTGGCAGAGCCAGCCTTCTCTCTCAAAAATTGGGATTTTATTTTCTTGCAAGTCCCTTAGCTCTTGTTGATTATTTGATTTGTGATCCTTAGTCTTCTTCCCAGCTTTCTACGGCAAGCAATGCACTGATGGGATCTTGCATGGAAAAGTCGAAATCTTGTAGCTCACCCTTCCAATACGCCCAATCATCGCCAAATAGAAGCGCAATCTTCCACAAGGGCTCTTCAGCCTTGATTAATCTGGAATCGACCAGTTTGCGCACCTGCCGCTGAAATTTAAACATGGGATGTGCGACTGATGGTTGAACAACAGTTTTGTCAGTCATGATTTGATTTTGGAAATCCTTTCAGATGAACAAAAGTAGATTATTAAGTAGCGGAGTGGAATGAAACAGAGGAGAGAACGCAACTTAAACGACTAGCGACTCATTAAAATTAACCGACCCCATCTGCATCCTGAAAGCGTAACAGAAGGCTACTTCGGTGGTTAAATCAACCTCTGGCATTTGCATCATAACGCAGGAACTCTTCCGTGTATCTCACTATGACGGGTGAAAACCGAATCTATCTGCTTTTTATATGCAAGACCGGCATAAAAATTAAAAAAGTTGATTCTTGGGATAATAGTCCTGATGAGCGATCGCCCCAGGTATCAAGTATGGCGGGAAAGCCAGGACCAGGGCGATCGCCCACGCAAAATCAGGGAGCTTGGAAAAATGGCGAAGGTACAGGCTTGATAGATTGCCTTGTCACAACAGAATTTTAGAGCTGCTTGGTAGATACTTGAATGCTTTGCTGCTATAATTGACTATTTGTGAGCACTTTTGGAGAAAAGAGCAGATGGCGCGTTATAGAGGTCCTCGCCTCCGCATTGTACGCCGCTTGTGTACCGGGACGGATGCCTTGCCAGGGTTAACCCGCAAGGATCGGCGACAGTCTGGAAAGCGGATGAATCCTCCGGGACAGCACGGGGGAGCCCGCCGCAAAGAGTCGGAATATGCAAAGCGACTCAAGGAAAAGCAGAAATTGCGGTTTAACTACGGCGTTAGTGAACGTCAGCTTTTGCGCTACGTGCGCAAAGCTCGTCGGACGCCAGGTTCTACTGGGCAAATTATTTTGCAACTGCTAGAGATGCGGCTTGACAACACTATTTTTCGCTTAGGCATGGCTCCGACCATTCCTGCTGCACGGCAGTTGGTTGGTCATGGGCATATCCTGGTGAATGGCCAGCGGGTCAACGTACCCAGCTATCAGTGCAAGCCAGGGGACGAAATCACTGTTCGGCAAACTGAGCGTTCTCGCCGTTTGGTCGAAGAAAACATGCAATATCCAGGTCTGGCAAATGTTCCCACTCATTTGGAACTGGATAAGCAAAAGATGACAGGTAAGGTTACGGGAGTAATTGAGCGGGAGTGGATTGCCCTCAATATTGATGAACTGCTAGTGGTTGAATACTACTCGCGGCAAGCTTAATCGCTTTTCGGTTCACCGTGCGGCTGCGGTGTGCCATCTGATGCAGTTCGATACAAAAAATTTCTCCGTTTTGCCCCCGTCTCCGTCAGCGGGGGCTTTTTAGTGGCAAATTTATAGGACTTACGCAGTTGAACGCTTTTTCGGGCGCGGAGCGCCCGAAAAAGCGTTCAACTGCGTAAGGATTGAAAATTAAATAAAACCCGGAGTTTTTGATGAGAAGCGCAGCATTGCCGCGCTTCTCATCAAAAACTCCGGGTTTTATTTCGTACGTGCTCCTAAGTCCTGATTTAGTGGCAAATGGTTGACTGTATGGGATTGCTTTAATCTTTTGACGAACTGCTCACAAAAGTTCCCGGACACCTTTTTCCTATAGCTGTAATATTCCTTTGTTCCGTTCTTCAAAAAACTGAGTAACCTGTAGAGCAGCTCAATCGATCGCCATTCAGGTAGCTAAGTACATAGTCATAAATCAAGCCAGTGGGGTGCGCCCCCACCATAGCGTTGTTTATTGGTGGCTACCCACTTAGGGCGGACGTGAGCAGAGTATATTAACGCATCTTATTTGCACTCTAGTTTTTTTGCACCCTAGTTTTTTTGCACCCTAGTTATAGATAAGGCATGGGCGAACCCTAATGAATATCCGACGCTGGTGGATTGGTGGTTTGGTTGGGTTAGGAGTAGTGGGTAGTTTTGCAGAGGCGGCGATCGCTCGTCCCCGTGGATTGGAAGGCAGCTACCTGGGAGCGACCATCGACGGGCGGAATATTGAAGATGGTGTACTCACGCTATTGGGTGTGGGAAGCAGCGAAGAGTGGGTCTATGACCAGACAACCTCAGGCGGCGAAGCCACCGCGAATGGAGAACAAGGACATCGCCACTTTCAAACCCGCATTGATGTGCAGGAGTTACCTATCTCCCTCAGAGGGGCAGTTGTTTTGGGGGATGAGGTTGAGGCAGTCATGCCCGGTGTTTCCTATGACTTGCCTATCGGGAATGATGCCAATGTTTATGCTGGCGCTGGGTATGTCATCGTTCGTCCAGGCTCACAAACCGCGTTGGGCGATCGCGACGGTGTGGTCTTCACCACAGGAGTAGAAGCCTCCATCAATCAGCGAGTGATCTTGTATGGCAATGTCCGTCTCCATCCCACCAACGTTGGTGAGCAAGACCCCATACGGTTCCAATTTGGCTTGGGACATCGCTTTTAAGCCACTGGCAATCTCCTTAGGATCGAAAATAAGATAAAACCTGGAATTTTTGATGGGAAGCGCGGCAATGCCGCACTTCCCATCAAAAATTCCGGGTTTCTTATGGACATCGCCTTACGACTGCTCCAAGAAATTGAAAAGGATTTAGGGCAAGCAGCTGATTGATTAACTTTCCGCAGCCCCAAAGCTTTGGTTAGCGTGATTTTGGATGGCAACGAGATTACGTACCAGGTTGCGGCGCAGGTTCCGCTCAATCAATGCCATAGGCATCGCTCGCCCTGGCAGCACTGTAAGGACGTAGCGCAGCCGGGTCGCCTGATCCTGCTCCAGCGGTTGTAGTTCCCATGCGCCAAAAAATTGTCGAAAGTCTCCTTCCACCATATTGAACTCGATAGCGTGGGGAAACCGCTCCACCATGTCCAGCACAACCCGCAGGCAAACTTTCAGTTTCATGAGCGATTCTGTACCCACCTGCTCTAATCGGATGCCACCCTCGGGATGCTCAATCCGGCGGCTTTCTGCGAGGTTCGGGATAAAGTCAGCGAGGTGGTCATAGTCCGTCAGGATTTGCCAGATTTTTTCCACAGGATGATTGATGTTGATGGCAACTGTAATTCGCCGTCGCCGTCCTTCGAGATATTCGGTCTGAATGTCCACCCCATCAATACAAATGACTGAGGGACCGGAGCTTTCGTGCTCCGCATCGAGGTCGATCGCATCGTTCGCTGCGGAACCGGACTGAGTGTATTGGATAGCGGGATCATCAACCATAGGACGGAAGGAGAAAGGACGTGACAATCACTAGCGGGCGTATTCAGGCGTAAGCGGCAGGGTGAGAGTGAAATGGGTCAGCCAATCTTCGCGGTTGGCGGTGGGTGTACTGGTAACGGCGATCGCTCCACTCAAGTGAGAGGTTAGCCCCCGTGCCAGCGTTAGCCCCAAGCCAATTCCCGGAATGGTGTGCTGAAGAGCTTGTTGCCCCCGACGGAATTTTTCAAAGATCATGGGCATTTCTTCTGGAAAGATACCCAAACCTGTATTTTTTATAGTCAGTACAATATGGGGAGTTTTCTGTCCTGACTCTACCTCAAGCTGAATCTCAATTGAATGCCCCGGAGCGCTATATTTCTTTGCATTAGTCAATAACTCCGTCAGAATGCGATGCAGGCTTTCGGGGTCTGTACGAAGTAGAACCGGACGCTCAGGTAGTTTCAGGGAAAGCGTCAAGTCCTGTTCAGTTAACGATTCCTGCCAGGCGTTGTGCATTTCCAATAGAAGGGCGTGCATATCGACCTGGTGAAGCTGTAGGGCAGTCGCGTGGGCTTCAATTTTTTGTAACGTGAGCAGGTCACGAATGAGGCGCGTTTCCTGGCTGCACTGATGATCCAGAATATCCAGGTAGCGATCGCGCTGTCCTTCATTTAGAGGGGCTTCCCGCAACATCCGAATGGCCATTTTCATGCTGGTGAGGGGGGTCAGCAGCTCATGGCTGACCGTGCTGAGAAATTCCTCCATCACCTGATTCATTCGCTGGAGTTGCTCGACCTGCTGGCGGCTCTTGTCGTAGAGCTTGGCTTGCACATCCATGCTGTGACGCAGTTGGGCGGTGCGTTCTTCCACCAATGCCTGTACCTTGCGGAGGGTGTTGGATTGAATCAGGGCGTTGCCCAAGTGGGCGGCGATGAGCTGAACCAATTCCACTTCTTCAGATTGCCAACAGCGAAGCGACTGATGTTGCAGGACCAGGCACCCTAGCCCAATACCCTGATTAGTTAAGGGCATCACCAGCAGGGAGGGCAACACAGAAAAATTGAACAGGGGGGCGATCGCTGCCTGAAATCCTTTTCCTATCCCTGGTTCTGCTCCTAAAAAAGCAGGGTATTCCAGGGTTGGAGGAGCGGGAGGCACATGCCCTTGAGGTGGAAATAAGAGCGGGTGATCAATCAAGCTGAGGATAGACTGCCCAACAACACAGTCACTAATTTGAAAGCTATAGCGATGATCGGCAGAGGCTTCTAATCCTTGTTGCAACGATTGCGGTAGCAAACCTTCGGGATTTTGCGTGTAGGCATATTCTACGGTTGCCCGTGTGCGAGAATGCCCAACCATCGTCCGCCCTTTGACCTGGGGATCGGCATACTTAAACGACAGCACCATTCCCTGGGTGACCTGGAGGAGGGTGACCAACCCTTCGATGGCGATCGCATACACATGTTCGAGATCCAGCCCTTCCCGAATGGCTTCTACTATCTGATTTAGTAATGCTTGATGGCGGAGTTGACGCTCGATCTGATCTTTGAGTTGAATTTGCGAGATGGCGATCGCAACATGCTGTGAGGCAGTCTGCACCATAGTAATTTCCTTTTCCAGCCACTTGCGGGGATAGGAAGACAACAACACCAAGATCCCATTCGTTGCTCCTTGACATTGGGTACGGGCAACAAGGACAGACTGGAAGCGTTCGAGGGAGTGCGGAGGTGTAGCTGCTTGTAAATGCCTGATTGAGTTATATCTCGTTTTTTGAGGGAGTTGGGGAGCGGGTGGTACTGGCTCAGAGCTTCCCTCAGGCTGGTAGTCGTGCTGCTGTAACCATTCCTGAAAGGGAATCAATGTAAAGGGGCTACTCTGCTCTAAAGCGCCAGACAGCAGGGGATGCTGAAGCAGGTGTCGCAAGATGTGCCAGTCTTGAGGCAGTTCACCTGTGCCGCTTTCTTGCCAGTGCAAGCTATGAAGGAGTGCCCCCTGGGAGTCGATGGCAAACAAAGCACAGGCATGAATAGCAAGGGCTTGGCTAAGGTGGGTAACCAATCCCTCCAAGACAGCTTGAGGGGTTACATAGTTCTGCTGACACTGCATAAGTGCTTGATGAAACTGTGTGAGCCAATGCTCTGATGGTGCCTCCGCAGGCATTTGAGGGGCGGGACGAAGCTGGGCAGGCACAGAGGAGAGGTTCTTCATAGCAATCGAAAAGTCATGGCAGGGCGATCGAGGCATAGATTTCGTGAAAACCAGCAATTAACCTATGCCTACTCATCTGCATGTCCAGGTGCGAGTACCCTGGGAGGGCGATCGCACAGTTGCTCTAAAGCCTTCCTCCGCCTGTCTTAGCAGACAGAGCGCAAAGGAAAGCAGGAGGCTGGACGCGTCGATTCTGTGAAGCAAGAGGTCAAGATGCAAGGGCGAATTTACGAAAGCAGTAGCTTAACCAAGTAGCGTCTACTGATATCTGTCCGATGCGGGAAATAAGGTCTGCTCGTAGAATTTCCCTAACCCAGCGATGACAAATGCTCAGGTCGAGACTCAACAGTTGGAACACAAACGTAGAACACAGGGAATGATCTCCCTCAGACAGGTCAAGCATTTCATGCCAAACGTGTCTAAAGCCGGATGGTGATGCGGTGAGACCAGGGCGATCGTCCGCTTATCGTCCGCTTATGGAGCTAAGCTAACGTTTCGCAGGGCGTCCCTTTGCTCCGTTGTGGATTGAAGCATAGAGGCAAGTGCTCCAGAGGGGGATTATGCATCAGATTACACGCTCTATTTTGTTCAGTTATCCGTGATTTCCCTACGATTCGATTTCAAACCGTTCAAATTTCAGAGATCTCAACGGTAGAAGCAATGATGTTGGCTGTAGCAACAGCCAGAAGATAGAGATTAATAACGCGATGTGCAACTAATGATTGAGAAAAGGTCTCACCTTTAGAAACCTTAGCTATGAAGGGTTCTAGCAATCTTGATTAAGTGAGACCATGTTTGATATTGAAGAGTTTATCATCGCCGTCT
>Ga0081520_100043_pt1 | contig 110306 bp, 103 predicted proteins | sample HotLakmasection1_FD_70988 | JGI IMG/M metagenome (GOLD analysis project Ga0081520, IMG submission 70988) | Hypersaline microbial mat communities from Hot Lake, Washington, USA - Section #1 (SPADES assembly) (version 2) | ecosystem: Environmental > Aquatic > Non-marine Saline and Alkaline >... | reverse complement strand
AGTGAAAGCTTGCTTACTGCTCAAGAAACAAGCCTTTCATCTCCTTTCCGTCCTACACGATTTCAGCGCTCTTGTTCTTGCTCTTGACCTCATTCTTCCAAAGCTTGCCCGTTGCAAAATCCAGAAAAGAAAAGCGAGACCCGCTACTTTCCAGCTTTTGAGTCTCGCTGATCCCTTAACTTGATGCCTATGGGACGCAGATAACTGCGCCCTTTTTGCGTTGCAGCGTTAGTCGCGCTCATCCCCAACCGTGAACCCTGCCAGGTTCTCCAGCGCCTTGATGAGCGCGTGATTACCTTCACCGCCCAGGCCCTGCGCCTGCAATGTTCGATACAGATTGAAGACCAGGCTCGTCCCAACCGCTGGTGTACCCAGCGCATCAGCGGCCTGCATCACCAGACGCAGATCTTTCTGCTGAAGATCGATGGTGAAGCCAGGACGCCAATCCCGGTCGATGACCTGCGGCCCACGATTTGATAGCATCCAGCTCCCCGCCGCCCCTGGAGACACGGCATCCAGCGTCTTCTGCAGATCGAGGCCCCCCGCCTGGGCAAACAATAGCGCCTCACTGACAGCCAGCGCGTTGATGACGACCAGAATCTGGTTGACCAGCTTAACTGTCTGACCGGCACCCGTGCCGCCCACGTGCGTGATCGTCTTGCCCATGGCCTCAAAAACGGGCATAGCCCGCTCGACCTGCGCAGCGTCCCCACCGACCATAATGCTGAGTGTGCCACGGGCAGCGCCCTCACTGCCACCGCTGATGGGCGCGTCGAGCATGTGGGCTTCGCGTTCAGCCAGGCGTGAGGCAATGGACTGCGTCACCTGTGGGCTGATCGTACTCATGTCAATGACCAGCGCGCCGGGCCGCACCCCGTGGATGATGCCGTCATCACCCAGGATGACCGCTTCCACATCTGGGGTGTCGCTGACGCAGGTGATGATGATGTCACAGCGACTGGCGACATCTGCCGGGCTGGATGCCGCCGCCGCACCTGCGGCCGTGAACTCGTCCATCCGGCTGACTGTACGGTTCCATACCGTCAGATCAAAACCTGCTTTGAGCAGGTTATGGCTCATTCCGCGTCCCATGATGCCCAGGCCGATAAAGCCAATCTTCTCCGCCATGTTGCCCTCCAGTGTGTCATGATTAAATCCGGGATCGGTCGATTATACCGTGTGAAGCTGCTGCGTTGGCGTTTCGCCGCAACAGCATTCCGCTCAAGCCATGCTCAGGCGTAGCTCATCACCAGTCAACATAAACACCCTATAAGTTTCCTAGCGTATTACTTGTTTTATCGTATTGAGTTGAGAAGGAGAGTATGATGCAAGGAATGTCCAGACGCAGCTTCTTGAAGGGCCTGGGAACAACTACACTGGGAGCGGCTGTAGGGGTCAGGCTGTTCGCGGATAGTACACCAGTCAGCGCGCAAGACATCACGCCAGCGTCTTCGTTCTACCGCACCCAGCTCGGCGATTTTGAGGTGACAGTGATACGTGATGGCGTCACCAGCCTGGCACTGGACACACTGGTCGCCAATGCTGAATCCGGAGAAATCAATGATCTGCTCGCCGCGAACGGGCTGCCGACGGGTGAAAGCGTGCCGAATAACTTCAAGATTTTAGTTGTCAACACGGGTAGCGAGCTGATTGTTTTTGACACTGGTCTCGGAGCGAGCAACGGTGGCCAGCTGCTGCCGACCTTGCAGGTACTTGGAATCACTCCAGGTGATATCTCAACCGTCGTCATCACCCACTGGCATCCTGACCACGTTGGTGGTGCGAGTATTGACGGTGCACCTACTTTCCCCAATGCGCAGTATCTGATGACACGAGGCGACTACGAGCTGCTGCAATCTGACCCTTCGAACCAGGGGTTTGCAGGCGCTCTTGCAGCCATACAGCCGGTTGAGGACGCGGGCAACCTTGATTTCTACAGCGATGGCGATGAGATCGTCAGCGGGATTACCGCCGTCAGCGCACCAGGGCATACCCCCGGCCACTCAGCGTTTCTGATAGCGAGCGGCGGCCAGAGCCTGATGAATACGGTGGATGCCATCATTCACCCTGTGGTTTCTACACAGCGCACCGACTGGCACTTCGGCTTTGACGCAGATCCTGAACAAGCGGTTGAAACGCGCCGCACTCTGCTGCAACGTGTCGCTGATGATAATCTGCTGATGTTTGGTTATCACTTCCCATTTCCCGGCATTGGTGGGGTCGCCAGGACGGACGAAGAGAATACGTTCCGCTTTACGCCTTACAGCTACTAGCAACTGATCCTCAGAGCGCGGACTGGCACAACCGCCAGTCCCTGCGCCTACTTCCACGCATGCTATAATCTGGCGCGTACTTACACACGAAAGACGGAGTATGCCGTGACCTCTGATCCCCTTCTCCAATGGCGCGATGAGTTCCCCATCCTCGAAAAGTGCAACTACCTGATCAGTAACTCCCTCGGGGCGATGCCGCGCGGCGTCTACGATAGTCTGAAGCACTTCGCTGATACATGGGCGGAACATGGGGTCAGCGCGTGGGGCATCGAGTGGTTCGAACTCAACGGTAAAGTCGGCGACAAGATCGCGCCGTTGATGGGCGCGCCAGCTGGCAGCGTCCTCGTGCATCAGAACGCAAGCATCGCCAACAGTATCCTCTTCTCCGCGCTCGATTTCAGCGATACGCACCGCAATAAGGTCGTCATCACGGATATGGACTTTCCATCAGATATTTACGTGCTGCGACGCTGGCTGCCAGAACATATGGAGATCCATACCGTCAGAACGCGCGACGGCATCAGCATTGATCCCGATGAACTACTGGCCGCTATCGACGAGCGCACACGACTCGTCAGCGTGTCCCACGTACTATTCCGCAGCGCTTACATCCTGCCGGCCCAGAACATCGTTGAAAAAGCCCACAGCGTCGGCGCACAGGTCGTTTTCAACGGCTACCACAGCATCGGCGTAATCCCAGTCGATGTGACCACAATGCAGGTTGATTTCTACATCGGCGGCGTGCTGAAGTGGTTATGCGGGGGCCCGGGCGGCGTCTTCATGTACGTACGCCCCGACTTGTTGACCACGCTTGAGCCGCAGGTCACCGGCTGGTTCGCGCACAAACGCCCCTTCGCCTTCGAGGTGGATACCTTCGAGCTGCGGGACGATGCCTATCGTCTGATGAATGGCACACCCGGCATCGCCTCGCTGCACAGCATTCAACCCGGCATAGACATCATCAATCAGGTCGGTGTGGATCGTATCCGTGAGAAGTCTGTTCGCCAGACATCCCTGCTCATTGCGCTGGCCGATCAGTACGGCTACGAGGTCGTCTCCCCACGCGACAGCGCCCTTCGCGGCGGAACGGTCACACTCAACCCGCCGGAGAGCTACGCCGTCTCACGCGAGTTGCTGGCGCGCAATATCAAGATTGATTATCGAGCCAACGCAGGCATACGCATCGCGCCGCACTTCTACACCACCGATGAGGAAGTGCGTCAGGCCGTGACGACCATCGCGGAAATCCTCGAAGACGGCAGCTGGAAACGACACCTGACCTCACACGACTTCGTCACCTAGGCTTCAGCGTGGACGCAGGGCCATGATGCGCCCATCGCTGACACTCACGTACAGCCAGCCTTCGGGGCTGACTGTCATGGCGTAAAGATGGTGCGGCCAAAAGCCGGCAGCCCGCTGGTTTAGACGCGCCGCGGGCGGATTGCTGTAGCCGACTCGTGGATCAAACACGACGGGATCGCCGGGCGCGGTGACGGCATCATGCGGGACCAGTGTCAGCGCCTGCCAATTGCCACCGGGCAAGGGCGTTAATGCGATGATCTCCGGCCCTCGGATTGTTGCCGTCCGGCGTGCGCCGCCCAGCAACAGCAGGAGCTGCCCCTGCAGCTCCGGGAATGCTGCGCCCTCATAAGAAAAGAGCGATAGCGGTGTGCTGTGTGTCGCCAGACGAATCGCAGGCGAACTCTGTTCGGTATTTACCCTGTAAAGTGCATCCGAAAATGGCACGTCCGTATCGGGTGATGCGCCATCCCCCACCCACAAATCGCCATCATAGACGCCGATTGCCTGCGGCTGCCGAAATCCCCGCGCCAACACCCGGCGATCGCCACCGTTCAGATCAAAACTCAGTACCTGGCCACTTGATTCGTCTACCGGGCACGCCTCGTTCGGATAAAAACAGGCCCCACCGACGCCGACAATCAGCCGACCCGCATGGACCAGTATGCCGCCCGACCAAAGAGCAGACCGGTCTGGCAAATCGTCGATGATTATCTCCAGGTCGTCTGCCCGCAGGCGCAGCACACGCGTCGCATCAACGATGTATAGAGCACCTTCTGCGTAGGCCAATGCGGAAGGACGCTGCAAACCATCCAGCACGGTTTCGGGTTGCTCTGGCAGGCCATCACCGTTGCCATCGGTCAGTGCAAGAATCTCACCAGTCAGCGGACGAGCCGCGTAGAGCCTGCCATCATCCGCCGCTGCTAACGCGGTAAAGGCAAACGGCAGGCCCTCACTCGCCTGAATGACTTCTTCCAGACAGGCCACGTTGATGTTGCTGCGCGGCAGCTCAACGACGGAATCACGCTGGGGACATGGTGGCAGCATCTGCGCCTGGGCCGCGTCTGACACAAGACATAAGCTCAGCAGCAAGTACAGCCACCAGCGGGTTCTCATGGGTATTTCTCCAGGTACAACCACATGCGATCACTATAGCTTTCGATCAGGTCCGGTCAAGTGTCAGCGGTACCTGTTACGAAATTGTGGTTAAGGTGTGCCCCTTGCGGTATGATTCCATCAGGTGCTCGTACCTTCCGCCACAGTTCACCCAGTGTGCCAAACTATGGAACGACAGGAAATGGCCGAATCACGACCGATTTCTGTTCTGGTGGTTAATGATAATCTGAGTGTCTGCTGGCTATGGGAACGTGTCATTAATCGCGCCCCCAAACTCCACTGTGTTGGCTACGCCCTCAATGCCGATCAGGCGGTTGAAATGGCCGTCGAGCACAAGCCCGATATCGTCCTGATGGATGTCGTCATGCCGGGCCCACGAGACGGTTACGACGCCACACGCCTGATTCGTGAGCAATTGCCCCAAACCCGTGTCATCATCCACTCTGCCCACGTGAACACCCGCGAGAAGGCGATCTCCGTCGGTGCTGATGACTACCTGCTTATGCCGATCACCCCGGGCCAATTAATCGCCGCTATCCGCGAAGTCGCCGCCCGCAGTACGGGTAGCACTGGATAAAAGCAGGACCAAAGTCATGTTCGTTTTGATGAGAATCCGCTAAAGTTTCGAAATACGTTAAGATTCAGGCGTCAATCCACCCCTATAATGAATTACAAGGTCAATGGACACAAGAGGCGCTCTATGGTCGATACCAACATCACGGTGTTCATCGTCAACGACCAAAAACCCATCGCACGCCTTTGGGAGATCATTATCAACTCTGCTCCAGGTCTGACGTGCGTCGGGAGTGCTTACAATGGCACAGACGCCGTTGAGCAGGTCCTGGCACTGCAGCCCGACATCGTCCTGATGGATGTCATGATGCCCGGGATTCACGGTTACGATGCAACCCGTGCTATACTCAGTCAGCGACCAGAGGCACGCATCATCATCTATTCTGCCCACACCGATATCCTGGATGAAGCGGTTGCTGCGGGGGCTGTCACCGCTGTCGCCATGCCCCTCCCCCCTGATACGCTGGTCGATCTTATCCGGCGCGTAGCCGGGTTAGAGCTGGCGTCCTGATTTCGTGCAAACAGGGTAGTCAGCTCGTCATCGAACGGTCGGACTACCTGGCAGCGATATAGCCCGATGAGCGTAGAACTACTCGTCACCTGCGATGACTGCGGTCTGAGTGAAGGGATCAATCAGGCCGTCCACGATCTTTACGTTAAGCATCATGTGACCGTGGCCAGCGTCATGACTAACTTCCCGGCGGCGCAGCACGCCTTTGAACTATTTCAGCCGTTGCGCGGCCTGGAAATTGGCGTTCACCTCAATCTGTCTGATGGCTTTCCCCTGACTGAACTGCCCACGTCCTCTGAGCTCATCCGCAGCGATGGCCACTTCCGAGATCGGCTGCTGCTGTATGCGCAGTCGTTTTTCCCTTCATCAACGCTGCGTGCCAGCATCCGCAACGAGCTTATCGCACAGATAGAAGTCTGCCGCCGAGCCGGCTTCGAGCCAGCGCATCTGACGACACATACCCATTTCCACGTGATCCCCGCCCTGCGTGAAATCGTCTTCGAGCTGGCGGATACCTACAATGTAAACTGGGTACGGGCCATCCGTTACCGGGCGACGATCCTGCCTTTCAATCCCATACTTACGCCGGATCCGCTGCCAGACGCACCAGCGAGTTATGGCGTGCCAGATTACACGATCCCCATCAAGTACTGGCTGGAAACACCACCAGAGCAGCTCCTGCAGACGCTCAGCGAAGTCACGGGCCGCGTGGAGATGGTCGTGCACCCCAGTTACACGCCTGACCCAACCTTCCCGTCAGAAGTCCGTTATCTTCCTGAAGAACGCCACCGCGAGCAGCGCTATCTGGAACAGGTAATGACGGCACTCAAAGCACAACCAGACCTGCCCATCCAATTGGTGAACGGGCACAACAGCGCAACCGCCTGAGCAGGCCACTAGCCCGACGCTATTTGTCCGGTCTGACCCCTCATATACCCTTCATGACCTCACATTGACACATCGCACAGCGCTCACTACAATAACGCCGGACTTCACACAGATACGGCGACAACATGATTAGCCCCAAATCTCTGAATACACTTGAATATCACAAAATCCTGGATCAACTCACCGAGCATACGTCATTCGCGGCGGGTACCCAACTCGCGCGCGAACTGCAACCGACGATTGATCTGGAAGAAGCGCGCATCTGGCAGCGAGAGACCGCCGAAGCCCTCGACATGCTCGATAAGGAGATGGCCTACAGCCTGGGTGGCGCGCGTGACATCCGCACCCAGGCCATCAATGCGACGCGTGGTGCCGTCATTGAACCCGGGGACTTACTCGATATTCGCTACACGCTGCGCCGCGCCGGGCTGATCCAGAGGCAGTTAGGCAAAGTGCGCCGTGAATATCCCCTCCTGGCGGAGATTTCGTCCGAGATGGACGAATGTAAAGACCTGCAAGCGGAGATCATGCGCTGCATCGACGATAACGGCGAAGTCAAGGACAATGCCAGCGCACGTCTCGCCATCATTCGGCGCGATCTCAAGACGGCTTTTGATCGCCTGCAAAGCAAGCTGAATCGCATCGTCACCTCAAAGGCGAATCATCAGTACTTACAGGATAATGTCGTTACCATGCGCGGCGGCCGCTATGTCGTGCCGCTGAAAGCGGAACACAAAGGGAAGATTCCCGGCATCATTCATGACCAGTCCGGCAGCGGCCAGACGATCTTCATCGAACCGCTGGAAACAGTTGAACTCAACAACCAGTGGCGCGAATTACAAATCGAAGAAGATAAAGAAATTCGCCGTATCCTCGCCGCGCTGACTGATGACGTCGCCCGCCACAGCGAGAGGATTGTGCGCGCTGTTGAACTGCTGGCCTATCTCGATTTCACCCTGGCGAAAGCCCATTATGCTCGCAGGATCAACGCCCGGCAGCCGCGCCTGGTCGATTTCGACGCGCGGCCCAAGAGCCCTGAGCACCCGGGCAGCCACATCGACCTGAAGGCAGCCCGCCATCCTCTGCTGACGGGACACGTCGTGCCAATCGACGTCACGTTTGATGAGAGCACATGGGTCCTTGTCATCACCGGGCCTAACACAGGCGGCAAGACGGTCGCGCTCAAGACGGTCGGTCTGCTGACGCTGATGGCCCAGGCTGGGCTGCATATCCCAGCACAGGATGCGGAACTCACCGTCTTTCAGGGCATCTACGCGGATATTGGCGACGAACAGAGCATCGAGCAATCCCTGTCGACGTTCTCCAGTCACATGACCAACATCATCAGCATTCTGCGCGAGTGCAGCTCCCGCTCGCTGGTCATCCTCGATGAACTGGGCGCTGGCACCGACCCGGCCGAAGGCTCCGCGCTGGCGCGTTCGCTGCTGAATAGACTGCTATCCATGCGCGTGACGACCATGGTCAGCACACATCATCCGGAACTGAAAATCTACGCGGTTGATACCCCGGGGGTGCGCAACGCCAGCGTCGAGTTTGATCTGGAAACACTCGCACCGACGTATCGGCTGGTTGTAGGTCTGCCGGGACGCTCAAACGCGCTGGCGATCGCCAGTCGTCTCGGTCTGGCGGATGACATCATCGCCGGGGCACGGAGCATGGTCGCCACAGAAGACCTCGTCGCCGATGACCTGCTGGACGAAATACAGCATACCCGGCAGGAAATTCGGCAGAAGGATGCCGAAGTTACGGCGCTGCGCGACGAGATCGCCGGACTGCGCGATGACCTTCAGGCACGTCTGGATAAGATCGAAGACGAACGGCGCGACATCCTCAATGCTGCGCGCCGCACCGCCGAAAGCGAGCTGGACGATGTCCGCAAAGAGATCAAGCGCCTGCAGGCCGATATGCGCCGCACCGGTATGCCGCTGGAAAAAATCGAAGCGCTTAAGGCTGCCGCAGACAAGATGACCAACTGGATCGGCAGCCCATTGGACGACGGCGAAGTGGAAGCCGTCCAGGATACAGACTGGAAGCCGCGCGTCGGCGACACCGTATACCTGGATACGCTCAACGCCGAGGGCACCATCATCGAGCTTGACAGCAAAGAAGCCCTTGTCCAGGTAGGGTCGCTGCGCGTCCGCGCCCGGTACAACGACATGCGCAAACGCACGCGCAGCGAACGCCGCGCATCGCAGCGCGGTCACAAGCGCGAGTACAAGCCCACAGAAGCGGCACCACCAATGCCCGCTTCACCCGGCATGGAGATCGACCTGCGCGGGCAGCGCGTTGAAGAAGCGATCGAACAGCTCGACCGCTACATCGACGCCGCTTACCTGAGTGGGCTGCCCTTCGGGCGTATCATTCACGGCAAAGGAACGGGCAAGCTCCGTGAAGCCATCCGCGACTATTTGCAGAATCACGCGCTGGTCAGCAAGTATACAACCGCGGAGGCCAATGAAGGTGGAGCCGGCGTGACGATCGTCCACATGGCACCGCTGACCTGAGCCAGCCAGGACCACCTACATCCTGAAGACGCCGTAGCGCGTCGGCTCGCTGGGCTTATTGAGACAGGCGGACAAAGCTAACCCCAATACACGGCGCGTCTGCGCGGGATCAAGTATGCCATCATCCCACAGACGCGCTGTGCTGTAATACGGGCTGCCCTCTCGCTCATATTTGGCCAGGATCGGCGCTTTGAACGCCTCCTGCTCAGCGAGCGTCATATCATCCACTCCCTGGCGTGTCAGTTGATCACGCTTGATCGTCAGCAGGACGTTCGCCGCCTGCTCACCGCCCATGACGCTAATGCGGGCGTTTGGCCACATCCACAGGAAGCGCGGCCCGTACGCTCGCCCGCACATGCCATAGTTCCCAGCACCAAAACTGCCACCAATGATTACCGTCAGCTTGGGCACGGCCGCATTCGCGACCGCATGCACCATCTTTGCGCCATCGCTGGCGATGCCGCCCTGCTCATAGGACTTGCCGACCATGAAACCGGTCACGTTCTGCAAAAACAACAGCGGGATATTACGCGTCGTACACAGCTCGATAAAATGCGTGCCTTTCAGTGCCGATTCGCTGAACAAGACGCCATTATTCGCAATAATGCCCACCGGGTAGCCTTCCAGATGGGCGAAGCCGGTCACCAGCGTGGTGCCATAGTTCGACTTGAACTCTCTGAAACGACTGCCATCGACCAGCCTCGCGATGACTTCACGTACGTCATAGCTCTCACGGAAGGTCGCAGGTATGATGCCATAAAGTTGCTCCGGATCGTACAGCGGCGGTACTGGCGGTCTGACGTCCATATCAATGCGCTTAGGCCGATTGAGCGTCGCCATGATTCCGCGCAGAATCTCCAGCGCGTGCGCGTCATCTTCTGCATAGTGATCCGCGACGCCGGAGATATGAGTATGAACGTAGGCTCCGCCCAATTCCTCAGCGCTGACTTCTTCGCCCGTCGCAGCTTTGACAAGGGGTGGCCCACCCAGAAAGATCGTCCCCGTGCCCTTGACGATCACAGTCTCATCGGACATGGCCGGCACGTAGGCCCCGCCAGCGGTGCAACTGCCCATCACCGCACTGACCTGCGGGATACCCGCTGCACTCATCTGGGCCTGGTTGTAGAAGATCCGCCCGAAGTCGTCCACATCCGGGAAAACTTCATCCTGCATGGGCAGGAACGCGCCACCGCTATCGACCAGGTAAATGCACGGCAGATGATTCTCAATGGCGATCTGCTGTGCGCGCAAGTGCTTTTTCACGGTCATCGGGTAGTATGAGCCGCCTTTGACGGTGGCATCGTTCGCCACGATCAGGCATTCGACGCCGCTCACCCGCCCAATCCCGGCCACGACGCCGGCAGCAGGCGTCCAGTCATCGCCGTAGAGGTCCCAGGCTGCCAGAGGCGCTACTTCCAGAAACGCTGAGCCTGGGTCGAGCAGCCGGTCGATGCGGTCGCGTACAAAGAGTTTCCCCTGCTCCTGGTGACGCTGCTGATACTTTTCGCCCCCGCCCTGGCGTACCCTCGCCAGCCGCTCGCGCAATTCCATCACCAGACTGCGATTGACCTGCTCATTGTGAAGAAAGCGCTCATCAGCAGGGTTGATATGGCTGTCAAGAATCTCCATCAAAAGCAATCCTTTTGCAGCAAGTTTATTGCGCTCGATTGTAACCTATCTCCCGCCCTGGGTGGACGTTCAGCAGTCCACTGACCGTGTGGAAACCGCCACCACGTGTTATAAATGCCCGCATGAAGTCTGAAAACAATTTTCAGGGATACGGGGCAGCACCCCCAGCGCCACACAAGCGGACCACCATCATTCACAACAGGAGAACAGAGACATGGCCGATTACGCCAGCAGAATGAGCGCTCTGCTCGATCGCACAACAGCCGACGTCGTCGCGCTGGTGCCGGGCGCCAATATGATCTATTTCACGGGGCTGCATTTTCATCTGAGCGAGCGGCCCACAATTGCCTTTCTCAGCCGCGAAGGTCTGAGCTTTGTCATTCCTCAGTTGGAAATGGGTAAGCTGGCCGCACGCCCCGACCTCGAAGCCCACGCCCTGCCCTGGTCGGATGGCGAAGGCTATCGCGGCAGCATTCAGCAGGCGGTTGCAGCGCTCAAACTGGATCAAAAGCGTCTGGGCGTCGATGGCATGACGATGCGCGTCTTCGAGTGGCTTGCCCTGGCATCAGCAGGTATGGATGTCAGCACTGCGGAGGATGTCGGCCAGCTGCTGCTGTGGCAGCGCAGCATCAAGACAGCAGCGGAGGTCGATGCCATACGGCGCGCCATCGCGCTCAGCGAGGAGGCCCTGCACGCCACACTGCGACAGGTCGGCCCAGGCATGAGTGAACAGCAGATCGCCACACTACTCAGCGATGAACTGAGCGCTGCCGGCAGTCAGTCTTACGCTTTCTCTCCGCTGGTGCTGACAGGTCCGCGCAGCGCCCTACCGCACGGTATGCCGGGTGCGCGCAGCCTGGGCGCTGATGAATATCTGCTAATCGATTTTGGCGGCAAGACGGACGACTATCCAGCAGACATCACCCGCACCTATTGTCTGGGCACGCCATCCGATGAGATGCGCATAATCCATGATGCTGTGCTGCGGGCTAACGCGGCCGCGCGCGAACTGGCAGGTCCGGGCGTGACCTGTGGGGCTGTCGACAAAGCCGCACGCGATGTGATCGAAGCTGCTGGTTATGGCGAATACTTCACACATCGCACCGGGCACGGGCTGGGGCTGGAAGGTCACGAACTGCCCAATATCGCACCAGGTGACGAAACAGTGCTTGAACCGGGGATGGTCTTCACAATTGAGCCAGGGATTTACATACCGGAGATCGGCGGGGTCCGCATTGAGGACGTGGTCCACATCACCGCGTCAGGCTGCGAAACGCTGACACACACACCGCGCATGCTGGAACTCAGTCAAAGCGGGTAGTATCTTCGGATTGCCCCAGGTAACTTTCGATCACCCGCCTCAGAACAAAACGGTTGACGGGCTTCGGCAGGAATTCGTCGAAGCCCTGCCGGATATAGCCTTCTCGATCTTCTTCACGGACGCGAGCCGTCACAGCAATGATGGGTGTCTTTTCGAACTGCGGCATCGCACGCAGTTTCTCACAGACTTCGATACCACTCATATCAGGCATGTGAATATCAAGCAGGATAAGATCAGGCTGTGTCTCCTCGGCAATTCGCAGCCCTTCCTCGCCAGTCACCGCGCCGAGGAAGACATAATCCGTGTTGCGCAGTATCAGCTGCACAAGACGCATATTCATCGGGTTGTCTTCGATATAGAGGATCTTACCCGGCATCTTTGCTCCGCCGTTACCTTACCACAGGGTGTGTGCTGAAGCGCAGCGGCCCGGTCTGTAACGCCATCCGACGCTGCTGCGCTGCACCTTCAAACGGTCACTGATTCGTCAGGAAATCCTCAAGAATCTGTTCCATCTCGGTTGGATTCAAAGCTCCGAACCAACGCTGCACGACATTACCTTCACGATCGACCAGGGCATAACGCGTCCGCTGCACAATATCGAACGCCTGACGCTCCGCCAGTGTCTCTGGATCATCAATATTCAGGCGAACAAACTCCATCTGACCACCGAACTGCTCTCTAAGCCCATCCACGATGGGCGTATTGCGACGTCAGGTTGGTCACCAACTGGCCCAGGAGTACAGAAACCGTGGGAGCGTATCGCCAGCGACAGCCGCTTCAGCAGTGAGCGTAGGCCCCGCTTCCGCGTTCACTTCCGCTGGAGCTAACGTTGCGGGTACCGTCGTCGCCGAGACCTGTGTCGGCAGCGATGTGGGCGCACTCGCGGCGCAGGCCGATACCCCGAACAGGACCAGCAGTCCCCAGAACAACCACCTTACTGTATGAACCACGTCATCAACCTTCTTTAAGACTTACACTAACAGTAAAATCATGTAACAAAATTACAACTCGAGAATTATAGCACAGTCACTCTCAGCAGCACGTCCCATACAGGTTAGGACTTTATAACCAGTTTACAACCTCGCAAACAGCGCTTGTAACGCTGGATACAGCGCCTGATAGGTAGCGTGCTGCTGCGCATAATAGGCCGCGCTTCCACCGGGCTCGACACGCTGGCCGGTCTGGATTGTGGCGTCACAAGCGCTGGCGACATCAGAATAAGCACCCGCACCGACCATCGCCAGCAAAGCCGCACCAAAAGCGCCGCCTTCGGTCGTATTGACGTTGACCAGCGGCACGCCAAGCACATCGGCAATGATTTGCTGCCAGATCGGGCTGCGCGCACCGCCACCACTGATGCGTGCCTCGACCTCGGCAGGCAGGCCCGCCTGCGCGATCAGGGCGAAAGCGTCTTTGAGGCCATAGGCAACCCCTTCGAGCAGGGCGCGGGTCATGTGGGCGCGCGTATGGCGACTTGTCAATCCGATGAATGCACCCCGCGCCAGCGGATCAGGGTGCGGCGTGCGCTCTCCCGTGAGATACGGCAGAAAGTAAAGTCCCTCGCTGCCGGGTGGCACCAGCGCCGCCTCGCTCAGCAGATCATCAAAGCTGATCTGCGGCACGATCGTATCTCGATACCACTGCAGGCTGCCCGCCGCACTCAGCATAACGCCCATGAAATGCCACATACCCGGCACCGCATGACAGAATGCGTGCAGACGCCCTTCAGGTTCGTAAGCGTAAGCCGAAAGCGGCGCGAACACGACACCAGATGTGCCAACAGTCACGCCGATGATTCCAGGGGCAACAGCGCCCATGCCCACCGCCCCTGCCGCCTGATCCCCACCGCCGGCCATCACCGGCGTACCCGCCCGCAGGCCTGTCGCCGTGGCAGACGCCGCACTGACGGTGCCCGTGACTTCGGTGCCCTCATATGTAGGGGGCAGCCAGTCTGATGGAATATCGAGCGCCTGCAGGACTTCATCGGACCAGCGACGCTCAGCCACGTTCAGCAGCGAAGTCCCCGCAGAACCCGCCAGATCGGTCGCATAGACGCCGGTCAGGCAGTAGCGAATGTAATCCTTGGGCAATAGAATCTGCGAACAGCGCGCATATACCTCTGGTTCGTTATCTCTCACCCACAGGATTTTGGGTGCAGTGAAGCCTGTCAGGGCACGATTGCCCGTCAGTGCGATGAGCCGATCAAAACCGACCGCCTCGGTCATGGCATCACATTGCGCCTGTGTGCGCTGATCGTTCCACAGAATAGCCGGACGCAAAACCTCACCGGCTTCGTCGAGCATGACCAGACCATGCATCTGACCTGTCAGGCCGATCGCCCGAATATCTTCACCCGTTAAGTTGGCCGACGCCAGCGCGCGCTGGATCGCCTCAGCGATACCCTGCCACCAGTCGCGTGGATTCTGTTCGCTCCATAACGGCAGCGGCTGCGAAATGGGCTGCGCGACGCCTTCGACAGCGACAACTTGCCCGGCATCATCCGTGATTAACGCCTTGGCGCTGGTTGTACTGATATCAAGTCCCATGAAATAGGGCATATTGGAATTCCTCGGCAGCGGTCACAGACAATCTACGCAAGGCTGCACGCAAGCCTGAAACCGATGTTGCTCGCCCTGGACCCGGGCAGGTAGCGTGCACGGATATGTGGCTTTGCCTGTGACAGTGGATCAAACCAGGAGCCGCCCCGTATGATGCGCGCCGCGCTGCCACTGAGGTCCTCGCGGCCATCGTCCGCCGTATACGGATAGGCATAGTCGAGGGTTTGCCAGTTACGGCCCCAGCGCGTACTGCACCATTCCCAGACGTTCCCCAGCAGGTTATGCGCACCAGCCGCAGTCACATACCCCACATCCGACGCCGCGATTGGCTGCGCAGGGCGCATACCCGCGCTGTGCGGCACACCTTCACCAGGCTGCCGGGCAGCGGCCTCCCACTCGACTTCAGCAGGCAGACGCCAAGGCTGACCAGTGACATCCGTTAACCACTGGCAGAACGCCTGAGCCTCATACCAGCACACGCCGATGACAGGCTGCTCAGGGGCGTCAAAACGTGGGTCTCCCCAGAACGCCGGCATGACAGCCGATTTACTCTCACGCCAGCGCCAGCCAATCGCCGACCAGTAGGTCGGCTGCCGATAGCCACCCGCGCCAACGAACGCCGCAAATTCAGCATTGGTCACAGCGGTACGACCAACGCCGAATGCACGCAGTGTCACGGTATGGGCCGGGCGGCATAGTGGGTGATTATCATCACCGACGACATAATCCCCAGCGGGCAGAGACACCAGCGCTATATCGGGACTATCCATCACACTAGTTTTTTGGCCGCTTGAAAGCTACCTTACCACCGTCCGCCGTCCACTCAAAACTGACAAGTTCCCAACCTGCTTCGCCATAGAAGTTGAGCTTATCGGTATAGGTATCGGCGTCCAGCGCCATGTCTTCATCGGTATTATCCGGCGCGACCTTGCTATCGTGGATGAAGACCACGAGGTATTCCCATTGTTGACGCATCCAGTTTTCTCCCGTGCAGCATGCGGACACTGCAATTATAGCCAGCCCGTAACGAGAGCGCAGCAGATCACCACAGGATTCATCCCCGGGTTTGTTATACTGGAGGAATGATCTGATTAGATAATCGAGCCTTCTATGCAACTGCCAACGGTATTACTCATCGGGACGCCTGCATGGGCGGAGGATGTTCAGCAGGCCTTGCGCGACCGCTACCAGGTCCACCAGCTCAGCCAGCCCGGCACGTACATGAACACTCTCATCGAGACACGCACCGCCCTCGTTATGGTCGACGGCACGCTGGAAGACTGGGCACGCTGGACCACAATCCCCAAGACCAGCTCTGCCACACGTCGCATTCCAATCGTCCTGATCAGCGACAACGCCGAGCAGCGCGCCACAGCGACTCTCAAGGGCGCTGATCTGGTCGTCACAACATCAGAACTACGTCAAGAGATTTTGCGGCTGGTACAGGATTATGCGCGCATCCTCTCGTCGCAACTGATCGAACAATTGGATTGCGAGTGCCAGGAAGTGCTACCTGAACGTGCTCAGGAAGGTGTGCGCCGCTTTAACGCTGGCGAATACTACAAGCAGCATGATCTTTTTGAAGCCGAGTGGGTTGAAACAACAGGCCCAGTTCGCGATCTTTACCGGGCTGTATTGCAGGTTGGCGTCGCCTACTACCAGATCGAACGGGGCAACTATCGTGGCGCCCTGAAGATGCTGCAGCGCAGCGTGCAGTGGCTGGTTGTCCTGCCTGAGATCTGTCAGGGCATCGACGTTGCCCAACTCCGTGAGGATAGCTTCAGAGTGCGCGCCGAGCTGGAACGACTGGGCGAAGACCGATTCAACGAATTCGATCACAGCCTTATCCGGGGCGTCCGGCTCGTCTCCTCAGACACCGCCACATAGTCCGATTGAGCCTTGTTCCAGGGGCGCTGGTTCCGCAAACCTGCGGATAGTCTCATTCTGACCGGTGGAGGTGTCTTTCACATCGCGCTGGTTCAGCCTCACCCCCCACCTCTCTCCAAAGAGATAGGCAACAGGGGATGAGGCATAGCGATACGATGTTACATAAATTAGCCGATACGCTCGACAGGGCCGTTGGTGAGGCCGGAATCAAAGCGGTATACGCCGAGCGGAGTTTGCACGTAGATGCGCCCCTGGCTGTCGCGCTGCGTCGTCAGCGGCGCGTTACTGACAGACGTCGTTCCCCAGCCGATGATGTCATACCAGAAGCCGCCAATCGCCAGTTTGTCGTAAAACACCTCCTGGAAATCGGCACCGGGTGGGAACAGACCGGTAGGCGGCGTCACAGAGGGGGTACCCGTATAAACCTCATAGGCGAAGCAGCTATAACGCTGGCGATCATTCTGAATGCCACACACGCGATCCTGGCCGCTGCCGAGCTGTAGTCGGAACATCCAGCCTTGCTCGAAGGGCTGATACGCACCTGCGGTGGAAGAAGCAGGCCCGGCCGGGCACCCAAGCGATGCGGGCGCGTTCGGGAAGAACCACGGCGTCGAGCAGGTGACCGCAATCGCGACCGAAAGGCTCGTCTCCTGACCGCCGCGCGATGCAACCAGTCGATAGACAACGCGCGTATCACCACCGGGCACCGTAAGCGATGACTGGGATACTGGCGGCACAGGTATCGTCTCCTGCACAACCCCCGCACTGTTGAGTCGCTCAAGGCGAGCGCTGTCAGCGGCAGCATCCCATGTCAGCAGCACCGGAGAGCCCGGTGCGGCTGTGCTCACGTTGGCCGTAAAGCTGTTGATAATTGGTCCGGCCTGTGTCGGTGAAGCTGGCGGCGTATTCGTCGCGGTTGGCGTCTCCGTCGCAGTCACGGTTGGCGTCACTGTCGATGTTGGCGTTATGGTGGCCGTCATGGTGGCAGTCGGTGGCCGTGGCGTACCCGTCAGGGTAGGTGTCGCTGTAGACGTGGCCGTCTGCGTACTGGTGGCGGTAGCCGTGTTGGTCGCCGTAACGGTCGGCGTCTCGGTGGGTGTATCCGTCGCGGTGAACGTCGCAGTTGGCGTGACCGGGGTAGGACTGGGTAAAATAGCCAGAGTTGGCAATGCGACCGCCTGCTGCGGTCCACACCCCGCCAGGATTATCCCCAGCGTGACGACCATGATAAAATGACGCAGGATAGCCCATCGACGCGAAGCCATGATTCACTCCCGTTTGTTTGCGAGACGTTACCGGGTATAAAGCCCTGATAGGCTGCACCCTCACGTCATTCTGATGAAGAAGCACGCTATCTTGATTATAGCCATATTCCCCTTGCAGCCAATTATACCCATCGTCCCGGTCATCCTGGTGATGCTGCTGATGCTCCTGACGGCCTGCAATCCCACACCTGCCACCCTGCCGACCTTAGCCATCCTGCCGACGACGGCTCCATCGCTGACATTCACACCGAGCCACACACCGACAGTCACCGCCACGCCCTCTCCAACAACGATGCCAAGCGTCACACCTTTACTGGCAGGCGAAGCCCCTCGGTGGACACAGGCCCCGACACCAACTGTCACAAACACACTACCACCAAATACACCCTCTCCAACCTCGCCAGCCACAGCGACGTTGTTGCCGCCAGTTTTCACGTTCGGCACTTCTGTTGAAGGCCGTCCGCTGGAAGGATTTCGTTACGGCACAGGCCCGCAAATTCTCATGCTGATTGGCGGCATCCACGCTGGATTTGAGGCAAATACGGTAGATCTGGTGCGTGAACTCAACGCCCATTTCGCCAGAACACCCGGCGACATCCTGCCCGGCATGACGCTGGTGCTGGTGCCTGCGCTGAACCCGGATGGCCTGGCCAGGGGCCGCCGACTTGAAGGCCGCTTCAACAGTAACATGGTCGATCTCAACAGAAACTGGGGCTGCGGCTGGTCTCCTGAAGCAGAGTTCGGCCTGGGCCCCGTCGATCCTGGTAACGAACCGTTCAGCGAGCCGGAATCGACCGCGCTTGGGTCACTCATTCAGCAGACCCGGCCTGCTGCTGTTGTCTTCTATCATGCGGCGGCCAACGGTGTATTCGGCGGCGACTGTGGCGGCATCAGTTCCGACGCACTGGCGCAGGTCTACGGCGATGCCAGCGGCTATCCCTACGGACGCGCATTCAGCAGTTACAATGTGACTGGCAGCGCGCCCGCCTGGGTCGCCAGTGAGGGCATCCCTGCGCTGGATGTTGAACTCGCCAGCGCACAATTGACCGAGTTCCGGCGCAATCTCAACGCTATTCTGGCGGTGCAGCGCTGGCTGACAACCGGCCAGCCCTAGCACACCGTCCCTATGAACGCAAAACGCCCGATGTGAGGATCGAGCGTCGTAACATTCTTACGTGTTGCGAAGTGCGGTCCGCGTCAGGAGGCGGTCTGGGCGTATTTCATCACCGGGACGGCGACAGCTGGAAACTGCACCCAGAAAACAGAGCCACCCTCCTCAGGGAACTCTGCTCCGGCGTCACCACCAAGGCGAACTGTGAGCTGACGCACGATCCACAAACCAAGCCCCGTACTCGATTCGCCAGCGCTGGGCTTGTTGCTCGTCCGGCTGAACTCCTTGAAGAGCCGCGAACGCTCTGATTCAGCGACGCCCGGTCCAAAGTCACGCACACACAGACGGACACAATCCGCACGATCTTCAACCCAGACGTGAACTTCGCTGTTGGGTGGGCTGTACTTGATCGCGTTACTGATGAGATTGCCCATAATCTGCTCGAGTCGCTTTGGATCAGCGATGGCACTGGCCTGACTGACGTCCGCCAGCAGGCGGATCCCTTTGTGGCTGGCCGCAGGATCATACTGCATCAACACCGTATCAATCACATCCTGCAGGCGTAGTTCCTGTGGGCGCAGCTCAATGAAGCCAGTCTGAATTGCGACCACATCAAGGAACGACTCCAGAATTTCCTGCATCATCTCGGCGGAGTTATGCAGATTATCGAGGATATTGACGACCGTCTCATCGCTCGTATTGACCATCTGCCGCAGCAGATGCTCCGCCATGTGGATGTTATTCAAGGGATTTTTCAGGTCGTGGCTGGCGATCTGAAACAGCCGCGTGCGAATCTGATCCAGCTGGTCGAGTTGTTCAATGGTGCGTTGACGTTCATCCATCAGACGCTTGAGCATTACCTGCGTGCGTACACGCGCCAGAATGATGCTGGTATCCGTCGGCTTGACGATGTAATCGTTGGCACCGCGTTCCAGCCCACGCACGACGTCATCGGTGCTGCCCATCGCAGAAACAAGGATCACAGGTACACTGGCGTATTCTTCAGATTTGCGCAAGTGCTCCAGCAGTTGCAGGCCGCTCATGCCGGGCATCATGATGTCGAGCAGCAGGACATCGTAGTTTTCGCGCTGCAAGCATTCCAGGGCAGCTTTTGCGTTCTGGGCGAGATCGACTACATAATACCGCTTGAGCAGATGAAACATCAGCTCCCGCGTCATCTGGTCATCATCAACCACCAGCACGCGACCTGGTCGCTCAGTGAGGTTGGCTTTGGTCATCTGACTTCTCATGGCCACGGGTCATCCGAACACAAACTGAACATGATGACGATTGATCGTAATATATGAAAATCAATCAATCGACAATACTAGTCTAGCATGAAGTCCACGTAAGAAAGGTTAATGTTATCTCATCTTGGCGTGGCATTCTTACTGCCAGGCTGTGCTCTCGCCAGTGCTGGATCAATTCAGTGTGATCTGCCAGTTGATAACCCCTACGATGACGCCGCCATCCTTGACGAAGAGCACTGGCACCAGCGGCGCACCAGGCGGCAGAAAATCGAAGGATTGGCCCAATGGCTGATCATTGATGAAGATGGTAATACGCCCGGTGGAAGGTTCACGGTCGACGCGCAGACGCAGGCTTGCGCCCGGCTCCGCAGCGCGGCGGTTGACGAAGGTATTGGCGTTGTTAAGCACGCGCTCCACATCGATGACGGCTGCGCTCACATAGTTGACGCGGACGCCGGCGGCGTCGCCGCCTTCCGCGCTGGCCAACAGCAGACCAAAGAAGACTTCATCCTCCGCCACCACTGCCGGATTGAAGGTGCGCAGGGCGAGTGTTGCTTCGACGCGGCGCAGGCGCGAAGCCGTATCGGCACCATATACCTGATTCAGCAGCTCAGCATCGGGGCCAATGAACAGAATCTCACCCTCGGTGGCATCGCCTGTCCCCAGCCGCCAGCTCCCCTCCTGAGGGAAGAAGACAGAAGAATCATAGTTGGTCGGGCCAACATTGGCGAGCAGTGCCAGCACATCCTGAACGCCCCGCAGCCCCTCCGGTGGCGGTGTGGGCAGCGGCGTACGCGCCAGCGTCGGCGGTTCTGTTGGCGTCGGCGTGGGGCTGGGCGCTTCCGTCTCTGTCGGGCTGGGAGTGGCTGTAACCGTCGGTGTGGCGGTACGAGTAGCGGTAGGTGTCACAGGGACGAGTGTCGGTACCGGGCTGGGCGCTTCTTCCGTTGCCTCAGCCGCGCTGATGGAGGCCGCGGTAGCTTCAGCATCCGGCGGCGGCGACACCGCGTCCGTCGCCTTTTCCTGAGGGTCATCTGTTGCTTCCGGACTGGGTTCATCCGTAGCTATGTCTGACATGCCGCCCGCCACTGATGCGTCTGGCGTGGCACTGATCGTGACCGGGATCTCGGTCGGCTCTCCGCCACCGGAGAGCGCCATCAGGCCAATGCCACCGCCAACAAGAGCGAGCAATAACAGGCCGATCAGCAGCAGCGAGCGACGGCGAGGGCGCGGCGGGTGTGCAGGCTGCGCCACATCAGCGCGCGGCACAGTCTCCTGCCAGCCGATCTCCTGCGGCTCAGGATCGACATCCAGGCGCGGCGTGGGATCATCTGTGGGCGGTGCCGGATACTCCGACGATGCTTCCAGCACAGCATACCAGTGTCGATAGAGCGGATAGGCCGGGTGCCGGTCGATGAACAGGGCACGGAACAGTTCGTTCATGCGCTCCAGGCGGCGGCTGCGGCGGTCATTGGCCGTATAAGCGCCCAGGAACTGCTCATACGTATCGCGCCAGTGGATAAGCGCTCCCGCGTGGTCATCACTGAGCATACGCACGGTTGTATCCGCGATTTCGTGATGCAGTGAGCGCAGGCGCGGATCAGGCGCATCGCCCTGCTGGTCGACGCGCTGGCGCAGCTCACGCAGGGCGACGTGCAAATCCGCAGCCGACCCCATCAGGTCCATCAGCCACGCGCGATATGCCGTCAGCGTGATGCCTGCCCCCTGCTCGACCTCACTAACGGCTTTGGTAGCGGCTTCCAGTTTTAGCCCGGCAGCACGAAAGTCCCCTTCCGCCCACTCGCGAAGCGCCGCTTCGAGGTCGCGCAGGCTCTGAATGCCCGGTGCCAGCAGACGCTGCTGCGCATTGTTCTCTAGCTGTTGGCGGATTGTCGCCAGTTCCGGCAGTATCTGCGGCCCGGTCACCCGATTGAACAGCATATGCGCTGTCTGCATATCGCGGCGCTGCGCAATAAAATCATCCAGTGTGCGCACGGCGATATGTCGTTCAGCAACGTCGCCTAAAGTCTTCAGCGCAGCTTCGCGCCAGAACTCCGCATCGACAAGCAGTTGCTCATGCAGATCGAGCGTGCCAAGCATGACGTATTGCAGGAAAAGCAACCGCAGCGCCGCCGTACTGGTGCGAGCATAGACCGCCACCAGTCCCCGGCTCATCGCCTTGAGATAAGTCTCAATGCTGGGCATCTGAGAGGTGAAGCCATCCAGGACGGCCTGCTCTTCTTCCGTGAACAGACGCTCAATTGCGCTGAGTGTGGTCTGCGTACGGCTGGCACTGCTGACCCCACTGCGCTCGACCCATTCACGCGCTATACGAGCGATCTCCTGCAGACGGCCCGCAGCGAAGCGTTCCTGTTCCGTCCTGGCGATTTCAAAAGCCTGCTGCCCCAGCCGTTCAGCATCTGCCAAACGGCTGGTATCAAATGCGCCCCAGCCATCCGCCAGCGCCCGACCGAAGCCGCCCGGCACTGAATGCCGCTCGATATAGTGTGCCCCGCTAATGACGCTCTGCAACTGGTTCAGCCAGCTCGTCAGCGTTGGGCTGAGCGTGTGGACGGCCTGTGCCGCGTTTTCGAGTGCTGTAATCGCGGCGTCCCGGTTGCCCATGATGACCATGTGGCGATAGTTGTCCCAGGCGACGGTTGCTCGCTCCAGGCCGCGCACCATGCCAGCCAGCATCTCATCAAAAACACGAGAGGCATAAGGCGTCAGTTGCGCGTGGGTCGTCTTCAGCCAATCAGCCAGATCGGTACCATCCGCCGCTGGTACGTATGTCTGGCAGGACTGCAGGCGATCATACAGGCGGCGCAGCAGGTCATGGACATCATCCCAGATCGGGTTTGGCGGATCAATCGCCCGGCTGGCATTCAGCGCGTTGAGGGCGTCACGCGGGCTGACTGCGGCCTGTTTGCCGATGACATGCATATTATCAGCCAGGGCCATGGCCGCATTGAGTGCGCGCTCCAATGAACTCAGCGGCAGTTGGGTGTTACTCAGCTCATGCTGCACGGAGAGCGTCTGCAACAGGCGATTAAGCGCAACCAGTTGATCAACGACTTCACGGTAGCCATCCCGCAGGCCGCTGACATCGGTCGTACCCTCATCGAGGCGACGCAGCACCGCGTCGATCTCATCCAGTATGGCGCGCGGTTCACTGCTGCTGATGCCATCGTGCGCCAGTTGGCGCAGTGCATAACGCAGACGCACCAGATTCGGCCGCAGCAACAGCACTTCCGGCACATGCGATGAGATACGCTCCGCCACACGCCACAAAAGCGGCTGTACCTGGCCATTTGCGTCCATCGCCGTCATCAGCGCACGGGCAGCATCGGCCGCCTTGCCCTCATACATCGCGTCGACCGCAGCAACGACCGGCGGCAGCAGCGATGCATCTTCATCACGCAATATCTGACTAACATCCGCCAGCCAGCCAATTAGTCGAGCGTTGCTCGGGCTGGTCTTGTCCTTAAGTTCCGTAAGAAGCTGCGCCGCACGCGACCATGAGCCGTTCTGCATGTAGATTCTAACAGCATCAAGATCGGACGAAATCTCCAGCGCGCGCAGGCGACCTTCAATATCCGTCAGGATTGCCCGCGCCGGGGGATAGCCAGGGTCCGCGTTGATCGCCGGCTCTAGCATGGCGCGCAGTGTGCGCAACTCGTTCTTGCTGAGGTCATCCTGATTGAGCTTATCCGTAATCGTAGCGAGTGTCCCGTTGCGGCTGCGCTCCAGCGGCTGACGATACTGCTGCAGATCAGCACGCAGCGCCTGAACCGTCGGGTAACGCAGACGGCTGTTCGGGTGCAGGGCCTTGCTGATGATCGCCTTCAGCGAATCAGCGAGGCGTCCATCATCATCGCCAAAGCCCATGCGGAACATGTCGTGAACTTCGCGGGGGACCTCTGCGCGCTTGCCGCCAGTCACGATGAAATACAGCAGCTCGCCCACCTGGAAGACGTCCGTCTGACGGCTGATACCCTGCGGCGTGATCTCGTCGCCCTCGAGGAAGACGGCGTTACCCCAATCAATCAGTTTGAGCGTGTAGGCGTCTCGATCCCAGAATAGGTGTTTGGCATCCACATCGTTGTAGACGATATCTTTGGCGTGGGCGCTGTGCAGCAGATCAAGCAACCGATCCACGATCAGCAGCATTTCCAGTTCCGGCAGGCGATCGCCCTCTGCCGCCAGCGATAGCACAATATCCGACAGCACAGGGCCGACGGCACGCTCGACGACAATGTACTGATGCGCCGTCCCACCGGCGACAAACTGGCCTTCAGCGATGAGTTCTGTCAGGATGGGGTGGCCGGCCAGCCGGCGCAGCGCCTTGCGTTCGTTGACGATGCTGACTTCCTGTCCAGCGCGGATCGGTGGGGCGTCGTTTGGCGCAGGACGTTTGACGACGACCTCACGCCCGGTCTCAGCATCAATGGCGCGCAACGTCTCCCCGGAGCGCCCACGCGGGTAGATGTAATCATAGCGATAGCGGTTGTCAAAAAGGCTTTCCGCCATGAACATAATCCTAATCTAAAGCTGACCGATGCGAATGCGCTCCGCGACCGACGCCTGACCCTAATTTAACGCCTGTCTTACGCTCACATCCGGCTTGGATGGTCACTGAAAGCACACCAGCGGTGCGCAAGCTTTATGCCCGCGTGTATTGTACGCGCATCGCCCAACCTCGCAAGCAGGTTATTGGGATATGGCGGCACGGGCTTGGGATATATTCAACACCTATTTGGGATTTCACCCATCTGCAGGAGCCTAAGTGTAACATGAAGCCCGATCTTCGCGCAGGGCTGATCCACTCAGTTTTGCCACTCAATCACGCGATTACATCGTCTATAATATGCCACGCACACACAGGAGCTAACAATGCGCGTAATCCTACAGCGAGTGTCCCGTGGCAGCGTCACCATCAGCGATGAAACAGTTGGGGCTGTGACACACGGGTTTGTCATTCTCGTCGGCGTCACCCATAGCGATACAGAAGCCGAAGCCACCCTCCTCGCCAAGAAAACCGCTAACCTGCGCGTCTTCGATGACGCGGACGGCAAGATGAACCTGAGCCTGCTGGATGTCGGTGGCGGTGCATTGGTTGTCTCGCAGTTCACACTCTATGCAGACGCTCGCAAAGGCCGTCGCCCGAGCTTCATCAGTGCCGCCGCACCGGATCAGGCCGCGCCGCTGGTCGATTTCTTCGCGGAACGTCTGCGGGCAGAAGGCGTCCAGCACGTCGAAATGGGACGCTTCGGGGCGATGATGCAAGTCGCCCTCGTCAACAATGGGCCGGTCACCATACTGCTGGACAGTGACGAACTGTCGGGGAACAGCTGATGCTACTGGCAGCGGCTAGCGCTATCGTCGCGCTGATTTTCGGCCAGTTCGCCTGGCGCAATGTCGGGCGTGGCTGGCAGTTCACCCGGTTGGGCTGGCAGCGCATCCAGACAGCCCGCACTCACGGCGACCCGCGCACCAACATCGAAGCGCGCCGGGCAGTCAGCGAAGGCGGTTACTTCCTGATCGCCGGCTTGGGCTGGCTGCTGGCGTGTCTGTTGGCGGCACTACTGGCCGCCCTGTTCCTGAGCTGGGCGATCTATTATCTGAGGCTGGGGCGTGTGTAATCGCACATGCCGTGTATAATCGGTGGCCGATTGTGCCGCCTCACCTAGCAGACCGACATCATGCTTCGACTGATCCTGTTTGCCTTAGTTGCCCTGCTCGCCGCTGCCTGTTCTGCGCCTCCGGTCGAACGTGTGACGCTCGCCCCGACCAATGTTGGCGCACAGGCACCGATCTACACGGCCACGGCGACTTTTACGCCGAGCCATACGCCAACGATCACGGCCACAGCAACGGCCACCAATACCCCAACCGCGACAGCAACGGCCAGTGATACGCCTACAGCTACCGCAACAGCCACAGCAACAGCCACGGCCACACAGCCGCCTTCACCGACGCTACCGCTGGCCACACTGACGCCTGTCCCCCAGCGCACCGGCACCGACAGGACACCCGCACCCGCCTCACAGACGCAGCCGGAAGGCTGGTCATGTGGGGATTTCCCATGCGAAGAAGACATCGCGGGATGGCTGCGTCGGATACAGGTGCCACCCGGCTTTGAAGTGCAGCATTACGGTCAGTTCCCCGGACAGGTGCAGCAGATCACTTACGGCGCGCATGACGAGCGCCTTTATGCGAGCGTCTGGGAAAACGGAACTCTGACGGGGGCAATCTATGCCCTGAGCGCTGATGGCAGTGTCGAGCGTTACTCAGGTACGCTGCTGAGCCCGATTGGGCTGGCGTTTCAGCCTGGGACGGATGTGCTTTACGTCGCGGCACGGCGCACCTCGACCATCGGCGGCGTGCTGTGGCGTATCGAGAGCAGCGGCGCACAGGCCGCAGTCATCGATGATCTGCCCTGCTGTTTTCAGGTGATCGGCAATCAGCCGAACGGGTTGCGCTTCGGCCCGGATGGGTTCCTGTATATGGGGATTGGCGCGCTCACCGATCATACAGAGAGCAGGCAGCCCGTCGCTCGCCCGTATGAAGAAATTCACCCACTGGAAGCAGGCATCCTCCGCATCAACCCGCATACCGGCGAAGCCGAGCGCTATGCGGAAGGTATCCGCAATCCGTTCGACCTCGATTTCACGGCCAGCGGCCAGCTCTACGTCAGCGATCAGGGGCTGGTAACGGGGCCGGGCGATCGTCTGCTGCGCGTCGATGCCGGGGAGAACTACGGCTGGCCTTTCTATCGGCTGCGCGGCTGCGAGACCTGCCCACCGCGCCCGGGCCGCATTGAATTCCCGGCGGATTGGCTGACCCTGCCCAATTTCACACTGCCGGCTGGCCTGACGGTCTACCACGGCGAGCAGTTCCCTACCAGCCTGCACGACACGCTGTTTGTCACACTGTGGAACGGGGAGCCGTGGTCACAGCAGGTCATCTGGATCGACCCGCGCGATACGACTGTCGGAGCGGAAGACTACACGCCGCAGCCTTTCGTGACAGGGCTTGTACGTCCAGTCGATGTCATCGTCGGGCCAGAGGGCAGTTTGCTCGTCGCGGATTACATCTACGGCCACATCTGGGAGGTTCGTTATACAGGTGAGGTCAGCGGTCCTGACGAGACGACGCCGGTTTTCAGCTTCCTGACAGCGACAGCGGGCGTGCCAACGGCGGATGTGCCAACGGCAGATACGCCTGCCCCAGAAGCTGCTCCGTCGCTGCCAGCGCCCGTCTTCATCACGAGCACGCCTGCAAACTGATGAAAAGCGGGCGAGAGTGATCCCGCCCGCTTCAGGATTAAGGTGCTAGAGTTGTGCTGCCTGCCGTGATGGCGAGCCGGGGCGGTATGCCGCTGCCTCACCGATGGGGTCAGCGGCCCGACCTATGGTCGATTTCAGAAAGCGCTTCACTACATCGACCGGCACGGCGAAGCTGACGCCGGGACCACGAATCAGGGTATTGATGCCGACAACCTCACCCTGTGGCGTAAACAACGGTCCGCCACTATGACCGGGTCGCATGCGCATATCGAGCGCCACCCACTCGCGCCCATCGGTCACCTCTGGCAGCTTATCGCCCTGACCAATGACAACCCCTGCCGTCAGTGCGTCAAGCACACCGAAAGGATGCCCCAGCGCCATCAGGTACTGGCCGGGTTTGAGTCGGCTGGAATGACCGATGTGGACGCTCGGCAGATTGCTGGCATCAATGGCGAGTGCAGCGATGTCTGTCTGCAGATCATACGCCATGACCTGCGCCGGGTAGATGTCGCCATCTGCCAGTTCAACTTCAAGGCTGCGGCGCAATCCACGCCGCCCGGCGATGACGTGGGCACTGGTGATGATCATGCCGTCCGGGTGCCAGATCGTCCCGGCACCGATGCCGCCACCCTCACTGCGGATTTGTACCAGCGCCGCACGCACCTCGGAAACAGCGTCGGCGGCGGTCTGGTTCAGCTTATGCCAGATGTTCATGTCGCCTCATGGGTTCTGTTCAATGTGAATGTGTTCTGACCCGGCCCCTGATAACCAGAGGCCGGCAGCAGTCGTGCGTCATACACGCTCAGCGATCGTCACGTTCATTTGCTGTGCGTTGCCACCACGCACGATGTCAATCGCCACACTCTGCCCGACGCGGTCGCCCGTCAGCAGGCCGAGCAGTTCGTCGACGTCAGCCGTCGGTTCATTATCCAGGGCAACAATGATGTCACCGACGATGAGACCGGCAGTCGCCGCCGGGCTGTCAGATTCAACGGAGATGATGACCAGCCCTGTCTCCTGATCCTCTACGATGCCAGCGGGCAGGCGTACGGGCTGCACCCCCACACCCAGGAATCCCTGACGCATCCGACCATGTGCCAGCAGTGTGGTGGCCGTCTGACGGATGGTCGCCACGGGGACGCTGATGCTCATGCCCTGACCAAACCCACTTGTGTTTAGACCGTGCACGCGGCCATCACCACTGACCAGCGGCCCACCGCTGAAGCCAGGGTACATGACGACGTCCGTAGCGATGTAGCCATCAGCCAGGGCGCGGCCCATCATGCGCTGGCGACGGGCGCGGCGCATCTCGCGGCGGAAGCGCCGCCATTCGTCCGGTGCGGCCTGCTCACGGCGGCTGCGCATCTCCTCGCGGATTTCATACGCACGCTGGCCGCTGACAGTCGCGCTGACCACGCCCAGCGTCGCCTGCACCTGCTGCATCGGACGACCCAGAGCCAGCACCAGATGCCCGACTTTCAGGGCGTCATCATCTGCCCAGGGGATCGTGGGCAGGTCGCTGGCGCTGACGCGCAGCACCGCCAGATCGTTGTGCGGGTCGCGCCCGATGAGGGTTGCTGTGTGGCGCTTACCATCGCTGGTGATGATGCCGACGCCTTCATCACTCTCAACGACGTGATGGGCGGTGACGATCAAACCGTCGGCGCTGTGAATGACGCCCGTCGCCGGCAGACGGCGGCGACCATCAACGGTGACAATAGCCGGGCTGAGTTGTTCTACCACGCCCGCCATTGCATCCGATAGTTGTTGGAGTATGTCGCTCATGGATATTCCTCTTGTTTCATTTCGAGTGATATCTTGCATGAGCGTATCTTCGCACAGAAAGACGATCGCACGCATTCCACCAATGCGCAGGCGGCCCCTATCCAAATGGGTAGGTGGCCGCGCAGGTAGCCGTACAGGTGGCCGCTGCAAAAGACGAATTCAAGCAGATCAGAGGACGATCAGGCCGACGCGCGTCGCCAGGACGACCGCTTCAGTACGGCTTTGTGCGCCGAGTTTGCCCATGATGGCGTTCACGTGGAACTTGACTGTATGGTCGGTGATGCCGAGCTGTAAGGCGATCGCCTTGTTGGTGAGTCCCTGCGCCAATCCCTGCAACACTTCGTTCTCGCGGCTGGTCAGTGGCTCCATGCCTGTATCGGCATCCGGGGTAGCAGGCTGTAACAGGTCTGCCACCAGGGACGGATCAAGGCTGACCAGACCAGCAGCCGCAGCCTGCATCGCGCTGAAGAGAATCTCCGGTCCGCTGTCGCGCAGCAGCAGCCCATAGACATCGAACGCGGCCAGCGTCCGCAGGACCGCGGCCGCCGCACTCTCATCAGCGAGCAGCGCAACCAGCGGCGTCTGCAGCTCCGCCAGCGCTGATAGCGCCGATAGCGGTCCGAGCATCGTCTCAGGTGCCCAGCCGAGATCAGCCAGCAGCACGTCCGGTCCATAAACGTTGACATCATCAGCCAGCGAGGGACCAGCGCTCACCTGCCCGACGACTTCACAATCGGTCGCGCTCTCCAGCAGGGCTACCAATCCAGTACGAGCGAGGATGTCATCAGCAATGACCAGAATCCGCAGCATATCAGGGGGCCTATCGCAACGACGCTAAACCGCGCAGGTGACGCACCTGCCCCTACACACTAACCGTTCTTATATCGGAACTACGTTAGCGCTTTTGCTTTTGTTGGGATTCCGGATCAAGAGCACTGACCATCTCATCGATGAGACTGTTGCGGTCGGTCAGCATGCGCCACCAACCCAGCAGCAGGAAGGTGACGATAATCATCAGAAAGAGCGAGGTATTAGGCTGCATCCAGATACGCATCGTCGTAAAGATGAGGATCATCACCACCGTGTAGACGAAGAGGAAGACGTGATAAAGCGCTCCAAACCGCGCCTGCCCCTCCAGTTGAGTATGCAGGCCATCAGCTCGTATTTCGCCGTTGACCTGCGCCATCGTGTAGGGGATGCCCCGGCTGGTCCGCTGCAATCGGATGGTGAATTCATAGCGACCTTCAATATTGAGGGCAATATCCACTTGCTTACTGACCGGGTACAACCAGCCCTGACGCGGGTGCGCCAGTTCGTTCAACGCCTCGATCACCTCATAGGGCGACAGTGGCGTTTGCAGCGTAAAGCGCTTCGTGAACAGGAATTCCTGCCACAGCATCTGCAGCAATGTGCGCGGGGGGATTTTGAGTTTCGTCTCGCTCATAAAGCCTCAGGTCGCATCAACACGGATAACTTGCCCTTCCGCAGCCCGCATCAGACGATCACGGAGGGCGGTGCTCAGGCCGGTTTCGGGTGGCAGCGCGGCCAGTATGACATCGACGCCAGCCTCATCCAGATCACGCAGCGCACCATACAGGTTAGCCGCCTGAGCGCTCTCATCCTGCCCAAGCGGCGTCACATGGACGGGCAGCACACCAAATTGATTCACATCCGCATCCGGCAGCAGCAGGCCGACACGACGACCCTGTTTCGCCAGATCGCGCGCGGTGGCGATAAGCTGGTGGATCACGAGATCGTGCGGGCCCTCGTGTACGATGACCTGCGCACGCGGCGCATAGTGTTTCAGGAGAGTACCGGGCGCGGGCGCACTGGCGACTGTCTCCGGCAGGTAACGCGGCTGATAGACAACATCTGGCAGTATCGCACGCAGCGCTTCGATGGCGACGCCACCCGGTCGCAAAACCTGCGGTGGATCGCTGGTCATGTCAATAATAGTGGATTCGACGCCAATGCGGGTACTGCCAGCATCCAGCACAACGTCAACATGACCATCCAGATCGGCCAGGACATGGGCCGCGGTCGTCGGGCTGGGTCGGCTGAAGCGGTTCGCACTCGGTGCGCCGATCGGTACGCCGGCATTCTCCAGCAGTGCGCGGGCGACCGGATGATCCGGCAGGCGGATGGCAACCGTCTGGCGACCAGCCGTCACGTTATCCGGGATCGCCGGGCGCTTCATCAGGACGAGGGTCAGCGGCCCAGGCCAGAAGGACTGCGCCAGGTCGTAAGCCGCTGTTGGCACTTCCAGCGCAATCTGATCGAGCTGCTGTGGTGAGGCAATATGAACGATAATCGGGTCATTGGCCGGGCGCTGCTTGGCCTCAAAGATGTGGGTGATGGCCACCGCATCGAGTGCATTGGCCCCCAGGCCATAGACCGTTTCCGTCGGGAAGGCAACCAGCCCGCCGCGCCGGATGACTTCACCGGCAAGGGCGATGGTCTCTGGAGAAGGGCCGTCACGTTCAACCCGGGCAACCAGCGTCGCAGCGTTATAGCTCATCATGGCTTTCTGGCTTTCTAGCGCAGGGCATCTTCAATCCAGCCGATCAGGTCTGCGGGCACGTCATCCGCCGGGGCAAAGCGATTGACAAAGCGCGTCCACAGCAGTACACCCACCACCAGCGCCGCAGATAGCAGCACCCACATCGTCGCCCCGAAGCCATACCAGCGCAGGATCAGAAACGGAATCACGAGCAGGAACAGGGCCAGAAACGCCGTCACGATCAGCAGCCAGGTCAGGATGCCGTCGTGTTCGTACGCCGCGCAATCGACCCGAGTAAGGGTGCCCTCCCAGCGCGAGAGGTGGCCACGCGCCGTCACCCGCAGGCGACCGTGTTCATAAAGGCGCGCCAGAAAATCAACACGATCACTGGTGACGTGATCAAGATCGACGCGCACCTGATGGCCCATTTTCCGCAGGCGCTCTACGCAGACCTCGATCGGAAGATGGGTAACAAAATGTGCGCTTTCTGGGCGGATTTTGCGTTTCGTTTTTTTAGGCCCGGCCATATTCTGCTACCTGTAAACAACATGGCAAACAAACAACATCTGATGTTTTTATCATACCGCATTTAGATCAAAAAGTTGTTGGCGAACGCTTCAAGGCGAAATGTAACCTTCAAAGAGGGCCTATCTTCGTACACAATGCCGAACTTAATTGGTACAAAATCGGACATCCTGTACAATGAGGCAAAATAGCGTGTCAAACTATTCGCAGTTAGAGAGGACATCTTATGTTAATCGGCATTCCGCGTGAAATTAAAACAGATGAACACCGCGTTGCCCTGCCGCCGGATGGCGTTGGCGAGCTGGTGAGGCACGGTCACACGCTGTACGTCGAGACTAACGCGGGTGAGGGCAGCGGCTTCACAGATGATGAATATGCCGCCGCCGGGGCGACCATCCGTTACAGCGCTGAGGAAGTCTGGCGTAGTGCGGAGATGGTCGTGAAAGTCAAGGAACCGCAGCCAGAAGAATATGCCTTTATGCGGCCAGACCTGATTCTTTTCACATATCTGCATCTGGCTGCCGATGAAAGTCTGACAAAAGCCATGTGCGATAGCGGCGTGACAGGTATCGCCTATGAAACGGTCGAAGATCGGGAAGGCCACCTGCCCCTGCTGGAACCCATGAGCGAAGTCGCGGGACGGATGGCTGCACAGGTCGTCGCGCATTATCTGGAAAAGCACGAAGGCGGTCGGGGCGTGCTGATGGGGGGCATTCCCGGCGTGCGTCCGGCACAGGTAGCCGTCCTGGGTGGCGGCACTGTGGGCACCAACGCGGCACGCATCGCGCTGGGCATGGGCGCTCAGGTGACCCTGCTCGACATCAACCTGGATCGCCTGCGGTATCTGGATGAGATCATGCCGGGCAACTTCCAGACGTTGTATTCCAACGCGGCCAATATCGCGCAGGTCATCACAATGGCGGATGCCGTAATCGGCAGCGTACTGATCACCGGTGCACGGGCACCCAAGCTCATCACGCGTGAGATGCTGGCGACCATGCCGCGCGGCAGCGTCATCGTGGATGTGGCCGTTGATCAGGGCGGCTGCGTCGAGACAACGCGCCCCACAACACACAGCAATCCCACCTACGTCGTCGATGGCGTGGTGCATTACGGTGTCGCCAACATGCCGGGTGCCGTGCCGCGTAGTTCCAGCCTGGGGCTGGCCAACGCCACGCTGCGTTACGTCATGCGGATCGCAGACAAGGGGCTGGTTGATGCGCTGTCCGATGATCGCGGCCTGCTGAAGGGCCTTAACATCTTCGCCGGGCAGGTTACACACCCTGGCGTAGCAGAAGCCTTCGACATGGGCTATGTTTCACCCGACAGCGCGCTGCGCAGCGCACCTATGGCGATCTGATACAGTCAGAATCAGAAGTGCCATCAGCAGTACAAGCGTACAGGGCGACGGGGCGGTCAGTAGATCGCCCTGTTTTCGTCCGAGGCAGGCGCACCGTAAATCTGCTCCCAGGCCTGCCGAAACTGGCTGTCGTAGATAACATGCCCACCCTCGTCATCGAGCACGGGTACGGGTTCAGGCACATAACCGCCAAGTGCTTTCTGTACCATGAGTAGCATCCAGTGCGCTTCGAGGGCGGCATCCGCACGATGGGCCAGCCACGACAGGCTGAACAGAGCCAGCACCGCCGCGCCGATCAGAAGACGATCCCAGGGCATGAACACGACTATCGAACTAATGAAGGCCGGGACGAAAAGTGCCTGCGGGGCGACAACCAATCGCATCCGCGCGCCGAGGCGCAGCCGCGTCAGATCATCGTCGCGCTGGAATACGCCGTAGACAACGGCGACCGAAGGCAGCTTACGCCCACGCCGCTTGCGACGGGTCGTCAAACGGAAACCTTCGCCACTCAGTTGAAGCTGGTAGCGACGTCCCTCTGCGAACAGCTCACGATGCTCCAGGCGCTGCACGCTCGGACGGGCGACCTGCGACAGCACGCGCAAACACTCCGTCGGGGAGAGCGTTACCGTCAGGTGACGAATGGGATGCAGACGCATCAATGGGGAGAGCAGGCGCGCCAAGCCACCCAGCATATGCCCAAGACCCGCCAACCAGACGCGCAAAGACATACCTTCAGGGTGCCTCAAACGCTCTGACAAAATCGACGAGCCGGTTAACGGTATTCCAATTGCGCGCAGTTCCAGTGATTTTCAGCGACTTCTCAAGGGCGTTATTACTGAGTTTCGACTGGCCCGCCCCATTGGGGTAATGAATATCCACTTCATCGCCACAGAAGCGGACGATCTCCGGACCCTCGTGCGCCTGCAGGATACCCTTTTGAATCCGTGCGACGATTAACCGTGCGTCGGTGAAATCAGCGCGGAAGACCGCGTTACCACTCTGGAGGAGCGTCTGCGTTTGGTGCAGCCCAAGCGACGCGTGAAGGTCTCTGAGTGACGCCATCTTGATTTTCTTGTTGCCGCCAACGTTGATACCACGCAGCAGGGAGATAAATACCGGCATATGACCTCTGCAAATACTGTACAACGCAAACCAGCAGTTCGGCGGGCAGTCTCAGTCAGGCGAGCGGCTCAGCAACGATGATGATGCGCTCCAGATAAGCATCCTGCCAGAAATCGTACGTATCGCAGGTGATCAGCGTCAGACGATCGCTGCTGGTCGGCATCACAGGTGACAGGTCATCAGGTGTGGTGGTTGTGATCTCCGTGATGATGTAACGACGTTCGACACCGTTGCTCGTCAACACGATGATATCATCAACCTGCAAGTCATCGAGATTTGCGAAGACACCCTGACGCCCATCACCCAGCTCGACATGGCCGGAGAGCACGACGTTACCGGGCTGCGTGAACCAGGCCGTACCCTGAAGATGCCCGACATTATTGCCCAGTCTGCTGACATCCCAGCTTCGGCCATCCAGATAGGCCTGGACAACCCGTGCATAGATGCCGGCGCTTGGGATGAACAACGCGGTATCTTCCGGAATGACGGGGGCGAGCGCTGCCAGATTGCTGCCAGAGTTCGACGGTGGGGCTGGAGTCGGCACGGGATCGGTAGGGGGTGGTCCCTCCGGCACCTGAATGACTTCCGTCGGTCCAGCAGTCGCTTCAGGACGCTCAGAAACAGCGGTAGGCGCTGGTTCCTGCAGTTGCGGGGGATTATCAAGGATGACGAAGATGACTGCGGCCACAATCACGCCGACCAATAACAAAAAGAATGGCGGCCTTGAAGAACGGCGGCGTCCGTACATGGGAGGCTTCCCTCATGAAACAGGCTGTATGCAAATGGTTTGCGATTGTGTGACCAATTATAGCGTACTGGCAGGGCTGCTACGAAAAACAAAACCCTAAAAATTGCAATTCTCGGCGAGATTCAGGCTTTTTATCCACATTTATTCTGTATGATAAGGTGGTGCTGAATTGCACAGAGGCCTGCGATAGATGACACTACGCGCGCTGCAGGCACCAAAGCTACGCTGAATATGTTGTAGGCCGACCGTTTCCCGGAGGGGCTAACCGATTATGAGCTGGAAGAATCGCGTCATCAGCGCGGAAGAAGCTGCTGCCAAAGTAAAGTCCGGTAACCGTGTATTCCTGACCGGCAACTGCTCCACCCCTATTGAATTTCTGAATGCCCTGGTCGCTCGCCATAAAGAAGTCCGTGAGGTAGAAGTAGTGCAACTGCTCGGCTTCGGACCGGGCGATTACATCACGCCGGAGATTGCCGAAAATATCCGCGTGAACAATCTGTTCATCGCGCCAAATATGCGCGATCCGATAGGCCGTGGTCTGGCAGATTTCACACCGATCTTCCTGAGTGAGATTCCACTACTGTTTCGTACAGGGCGACTGATCATCGATGTGGCAGTGATCCACGTCAGCCCACCCGATGAACACGGCTACTGCTCGTACGGCGTGGAAGTCGGCGTCAGCAAGAGCGCCGCAGAAACCGCCGGGCTGGTCATCGCGGAAGTTAACCCGAACATGCCGCGTACCCTGGGCGACAGCTTCATCCACGTCAACCAGATCGACGCCTTCATCGAGGTCGATTACGAACTGCCAGAAATCCTCGCACCAACACCAGACGAAACACAACACTCCATCGCCAGGCACATCGCGGAATACATCCCCGAAGCAGCGACCCTGCAGATGGGCATTGGCGGCATCCCGGATGCGGTACTGCGCCAACTGACCGGACACCGCAACCTGGGCATCCATACTGAGTTGTTCAGCGACGGCGTCATGGACATGATCGAACAGGGCATCATCACCAACGCCCGCAAGTCGATCCACCCGGGCAAGGTCGTCGCGGGCTTCGTGCTCGGCTCGAAGAAGCTGTTCAAATACATCAACAATAATCCTATGTTCGAGCTGCACCCGACCGAGTACGTTAACGATCCGTTCGTCATTGCGCAGAATGATCGTATGGTCAGCATCAACAGTGCGCTGGAAGTTGATCTTACCGGGCAGGTCTGTGCGGATAGCATCGGCACGCGCTTCTACAGCGGCGTCGGCGGCCAGGTCGACTTCGTACGCGGCGCGGCGCGCAGCAAAGGCGGCCTGACGTTTATCGCACTGCCCAGCACCGCCAAGAAAAATACACTCAGCCGCATTGTGCCGCAGTTGAAACCAGGCGCCGGCGTGACGACCAGCCGCAACGATATCCACATGATCGCCACCGAATACGGCGTCGCCGATTTGTACGGGCGGACGATCCGCGAACGTGTGCACGCGCTGGTCAACATTGCCCATCCGAACTTCCGGGAAGAACTTCTGGCCTACGCCCGCGAGCAGAATTACATTCCGGCGATCTATACCATCGCCTGACGCGGCTGCAAGTATCGATACACAAATCCAAAGAATGAAACACAGTGGCGCGGTCGACCGCGCCGCTGTCATTTAATGCCCCTCACAAGCCGAAAAAATGCCGATTTTTAACGTAATTCCAATAGAACAAATGTACAATATTCATGATGGGAAATGCACTTTTGAGGGCTGTAATGAAACCGATCAACATCAAGAAAATCCAACGCCGCAGCCGGGATCTTCAGGTGCGGCAGGTGGATCGCCAGACCTTTGTCGTCGATAGTGCGACCAACCCGATCGCCCATCATATTGTGACAGTACGCTTCCGGCGCGATCATTCTGTGCACGCACGGTGTACCTGTCAGTGGGCACTGTACGAGGGCGTGGCGTGCCAGCATGTGCTGGCCGCGTTGGATTACCTCGCACGGAAGAAGGGCCGACGCCTGAGCTTCTGGCTCAATGAAGAAGAGGCCGAGCGGCAAAAGCACCGGCTGTTCTATCTGCATGGGCCACATAACGATGATGGCATCTGGATCACAAGCCGCAAAGATGCCTGACCCCATCGGGTGATTGGCAGGTGCACCCTGCCGATCCCTGAGATGATCGCTATAATGAGCGCGCATCTATCCACCGAGTATCAGGGAGTGCGCGCTCATGCACTTTCACTCCGTAATCAGACTTTTCTTTTTCGTGGTATTTTGCTTCAGTCTGTTTGCTGCACCTGTCACAGCACAGGAAGCCCCGCCCACGCCGCAGAATCTCGCCGAGGCCATTGCCTATATCCCGGATATCCCACTCAGCCGGAACAGCATCGTCGGCTACGGTGCGCTCCACGTCGCGGAGCAGTACATCGGTGATCTGTCGCCAGTTGATTCCACTGCGGCGTGGCTCGACCAATCGCGGGCAGAACGCACCGCCTGGGCGATGGCCTTTCCATCGACTGCGGGCATCCCCACGCTGACAGAGACCTTCTCAGAAGCGGAGCGCGTCCCTGAGGTAATGGGCTTTGATCTCTTCGACATCCAGTACATGCTGAGTTTTGGCCGTCCCCCGAATACTGCTCAGATGCTGTTTGGTGATTTCGACCCGGCAGCCGTGATCGCGGCTCACGAAGCACGCGATTACTCGCAGGGCCCGGAGTTTGGCCCCTTCCAGAAGATCTGCCAGCCAGACGGTTGTAATGCGCCAACGCGCATGGTGCCCCGCGAACGCCTTCTGGCGAATCCCTTCGGCGGCAACCTGGGCATTGAACAGCCAGTCATCGTGAGTGAGAACCTGGTCATGTCATCAGGCGCGACGCCAACGCTGGAACTGATCACCGAGATGCTGGTCGAAGACGAAACCACCCTGGCCGAGGATGCAGCTTACCTTGCAACGGCACGTTTGCTGGATGCAAGCGGCCTGCTCCGTCAGGCGATGCTAATTCCACCTCAGACGATCAACGCGCTGTATGATCGTACCCCCGCCAATGAGCAGGATGCAGCCCGTCTGGAGAACCTGCGCGAAACGGCCCGGGGGCTGTTCAGTCCATTTGGCAACTTGCCAGAATATGAACTCATCGGCTTTGGTGATGTCATTCAGGTCGAGAATGAGCAGCTACAGGCAGTTATGCTGCTGACCTATGCCACCCAAGAAGATGCGGAAGCCGCCGCCGGCATCCTCAACGGGCGGCTTGGCCTGATCGATCAACTGGAAACCAGCGTAACGCCGCTGACGTATGCGAGTCTGTTCAATGATCGGGGTTTTGAAGTGCTGCCGGTAGAAGTCGTGACCGACGAGGCTACAGGCATCAGTGCCGCAGTGCTGACGTGGTCGGGAGAGCTGCTGACCAGCGTGGAAGATTTCGCAGAAGCGCCCATCCCACCGCAGGACATTTACAATCTGCTGGCGCAGATGCTCTACAACGATGATCTGCCCTGGCTGACAACGGAGGCCGTTGAAGCCAGCGGCGCTGCCGGCGGGGCATAGCCATCATGAGTGACCTAGACGGGCGCGGTCAGCGCTACGACAGCACACGCCGCGCCTGGGAAGAAATCTGGCAGACCGCCAACGTTGACGCCGAGCTGAAAGCCGTACAGTACCGGCGCGCAAAAGCGACTCTGGAAGCGTACCGGCCCTATCTGCCGAAGGATGCGCCCATTCTGGAAGCAGGCAGCGGCCTGAGTGCCGTCGTCGTGACGCTGAGGCGGATGGGTTACCCGGTTATCGGACTGGATTACGCCGTCAACGCGCTGCGCGCTGCGGATGCAGCAGTGCCCGGACAATCCCTGGTCGCCGGAGATGTGCATGGGCTGCCCTTCGCTGACGGCAGTCTGGGAGCGTATCTCTCGTTTGGCGTGCTCGAGCACTTCGAGCAGGGAATGCAACCCGCACTTGCAGAAGCACGGCGCGTGCTGCGTCCCGGTGGGGTGCTGGTGCTGACAATCCCCTACCCGAACGTCGTGTGGCGGCTCGCCCAGTTCAAACGAGCGCTGCAAGGCAGCCAGCTCATCGACGAGGACTTCTACGAGAGCACTTACAGCCGCAGCGACCTGATCGACAATGTAGTGCGATCCGGATTCAGCGTGACGCACGTCCAGCCAACCAGCCACAGCTTCACACTCTGGGGGCTGGGGGGCGTGTTCCGTGCGCCAGGCTACTACCGCACCAGCCTGCTTGCCGAAGGTCTGGGTGATCTGTCGCGGGTTGTTGTCCCCTGGGCCATGAACTTCATGACACTCATCGTCGCCCACAAATGAACGCAAGGACTGCCTGCCAATCCCGTTAGCAGGCAGCCTGTCTCCAAACCCGTCCTTAGAACGTCAGAGTCCAGCCGGCAAGTTTCGCCTGCTCCCTGGCATAGCTCACGCTGTGGATGACTTCACCATTGGGATCGCGCAGGAAGATGTCATCGCCCGTATTGTTGAGCGACAGACCGCTGAGCGTGATCTGTAACACAGCACCAGCAGGCAGTATCCCCGCCAGCGGCATGCGGCGATTGCTGCGATCCGTCAGTTCCAGGCCCGCCAGATCAATTTCATCCGGCGATACGTTCATCAGCGTGATCGTTTCATTGCCGCGATCAACGCCAATGGGGTTGACCAGCGCAGCAATGATGCGCAGCGAACCCTGGTCGACCACGGGGTTGGGCACGACCACGGGCGGCGGTGGGGCGACGATGACGGTCGTCGCGTCGTCCGGCAGGATGATCAGGTCTTCGGGCTCGTAGACCATCTCAATCTGGTTGCCCGCCGCTGTGACAACGTCATGCATATTGCCCAGTTCACGGTCTGGCAGAATGAGCGCGTCATCTCTGTCTTTCGGATCAGCGCGCACCCAGGTGTCGAACTGGTCGAGCGATGTGAAACCGCCGGCGAAGTAACGCGCCAGACGACGGAACAGCTTTGGCCAGATGACCAGGTCTTCCAGATCGGTGAGTTGATTGATGATTACCGGCTGGCCCACACCCAGTGCCTCCGGCCACAGGCCGCGCCTCGCGAATCGTGCCGTCGCCGTTATGACGGCCATCAGTTCTTTCAGCGAAATTGGCAGCGTCGTGTAAAAGGTCGGATAGACAAGGCCATTTTCCAGAAGATGCGCGTTAAAGCTCTCTCGCAGCAGGTCGCCCTCAAGCCAGATTTCGGTGCCATCTGGCAGCGGATGATCGCCTGAGTAGACGAAAGATACGATGCGCCCATGGCCATCAAGTCCATTGCTCAGCACATAGCCGCGCTGCGGATGATCGACAACCGACTTCACCTTGTAGGGCAGATCGTCGAAGAATTCAATCTGCCTGAACCCGGCCATTTCCAGCATGAAGTCACGCGCCGCGATTGCCCACTGCAGATTCTGATGCATGCCGTCGAAATGCGTCTCGAGCGCGTCAATGCCCTCAAAGCGCAGGTTAATCATCCCGCGTCGATTGAAGCGCGGGCCGGTCGTGCCGCCAGCGCTGCGCAATGATTCAACCAGCAGCGGGTTATCTGGTTTGAACTTCAGCGTATCGCCATCCGGCTCCGGGCCGGTGCGCGGCTGGTCCGGATAGTGGATATGAAACTCCCCTTTAATGAGGCGGTAAGGCATGGTCCCTGTCTCCTGGTTCGTCCATCAACACGGTACGTAAACGCAGTACACAGCACCAGCCTACGCTACTTTGGGCGAGCGCGCAGACGATAACGATCAAGAACTGGTTAAAAGTTGTGTCACGAGGCTTCCAGCGAAGTCGGTTCGGTCTGACCGCTGATCTCGCCCACAGGCGGCAGATTGCTGAGCGTCTCCGGGGCGCGGCTCGGCTGCTGACGCTGCGCTTCAGACTGGCGCTGGATGATCACCGGGTTACGCAGCGTATCGACCAGCAACCAGACCAGATCATCCTGCAGGCGACGCCAGAACTGACGGTTATTTTCAGTCGGCTGGCGGCCATGGATGGTATAGGTGTAGTTCTCCTGTAACTGCTGCCCAATGAGCTGTAGTTCTGGCTCCCACGCATCGATCGGATACCAGGCACCCTGGCGGAACTGATACAGCTCAAAGACGATACGTACATCGTCCAGGCGGCCACTGAAGCGCACATCAAACGCGATGGAGAGGTAATTCGCACGTCCCCCGATCTGACGTTTGAAGGCGGCGACCAGTGCACGCGCGATCGGTCGCAGACGTTTCTCAAGTTTGTTCGTTGACCACTTCGCCTGACGCCGGGCGATACGGTCAAGGCGTTTCGTCCATTTGCGCTCAGCGACGGTGTTGGTACGGGCAAGGCGACCATAAGCGTCATACTGGCTGAGCTGCAGGCCAGCAATGTGCCAGCCTGCCAGCGGCTGACCCTCGCGGCCCAACAGCAGCTTGATCGCGTGATACTTACCCTCCTGCGGCACAGTGAGGAAAGCGCCATTCTGGGCAGCACTCTGCCAGGCATGGCGACGCGCGGCCTGGGAGTAAGCATCCAGCGGCGGGATGTGGCCGTATGGCGGCTGCCAGGGCTCCAGACGGGGAGCACGACGGAACAGTAGGCGCAGAATGACACTCAGCAGCCACAGGACGATCACCACCGCCAGGAAACCAAGCACCCCGGCCACAATCTCCGATTGGGTGAACGTACGGCCCAGAATGGTCACGCTACCATCTTCAGCAGTCTCAAAAAGCGGCGGATTTTCCGTCACAGCCTCGTACATGGGGACCGTTACGCTGATGTCACGGCTGTTATTCTGCGCAAGTGGCGTGTTGTTGAGTTCAAAGTTATCAATGCCGACACGCACCCGCAGCGCCTGTACGCTGCCCGGCTCGAAATCCGTCACCGGCAGGCTGATCTGAACGAGGCGACGTTCGCCAGCGGCCAGCGGCGAAAAAGGCTCTTCGACCAGAAGCAGATCTTCATTGAGTCCTACGACAGCCAGAGTGGTATTGTCGGTTGCATCGCTGCCCTGATTCTCTACCGTAATTTCCAGCACGATACGCCGGTCGTTATCCGCTAAGCGCGATCGCACATCAATCAGAGCGTAATCTCGGACGCGATCTGTCGATTGTGCCTGCAAAGGCAGCGCAACGGACAGCAGCATCACGGATATCAAAACGAAAAAGACAGCAGCATTCCGGCGAGACATAGCCTCATACACCTGGTCACATTTGATCAGCACACAGCAAGGATTCAATCGCTCCTAAACTATACGGCGAAACGAACGTCAATCCAAACCCGGATGGTGGCGGCAGGACTGCGTTCGGCCTATGGCTGACCTGTGGCGACCCCATCAGGCATCGGGTGGCAACGCGGCCAGTGCTTCAGGCGTGCCAATGATCTTCAATGCGCGGATTGCGTTCGCGCGCACTGTGGCCGTGTATTTGAGACGACGCTTGTCCTCAAGCTGGCTGGCCAGCACCTGAATCGCACGTTCATCCTTGTAGATGCCCAGCGCCTGTATCAACTGGATGCGCACCCTGGTGCTGCGCGTTTCATTCTCAAGCGCTTCGATGAGGTGCGGAACAGCACGCTTGACGTTCAGCCGAACAAGGCCCTGCACCCCATCCAGCCGCAGCTCAGCCCGGGAAGACTTGAGCTGCTGCGCGTACTGCTTGAGCGCGTCACGGCTCTCTGAGGGAGCTTCCTGGGCGCTCTGGGTGCTGGCCTGCGTCAGACTTCGGCGGAGATTCGCCTTGAGCTGGCGTAACTGCCGGTCAAAGTTGGGGTCGTCATAGCGTATACGTTGATGGTTGATGAGCTGCAGCGGCACACTGTCGCGCTCTTCGCCGTCGATAAGAATCGGATAGATTGAGATGCTCAGCATTTCCGCCATCGCGATCTCGCGAGCTACCCAGGTCGATTCATTACTGCGTGGCGACAGCAGTACGACGACAGCTGAAGCTCCCCGTATCGCTTTTTCGACCGACTTCATCCACGAGGGTGTTCCCCAGGAGAGTTTTTCGTCTGTCCAGACGGGGATATCTTCTTCTGAAAGCCGCTGCTTGATCGATTGCATGAAGTCACCGTCCAGGTGACTGTAGCTGATGAAGACATGACTCATCGAAGTTGTTCCTGAGCGAAAGTGGCCCGGGTATTATGGGATAGTATACAGAATTTCAAACACTCGGTGCGATTGGATTCACCGCGTCAGTAATCGGTGCGCTGCGTCTGTCGGCTGAAGGCGTTCAGGCCGAGCACAGCAGCGACCAGCGGCAGCCAGCCAGCACCCACCAGCGTAAAGCCTAACTGCAACAGCGTGTATTGATTCCAGCCAAAGAGTTCTACCAATGGCAGAAGCATGCCTAACACCGCCGCCCCACACAGCAGCAACACAGCAACAATCAGCCAGGGCCAGGCCGGGGCCTGCATAGGGACGAGCGTCGTCAGCAGCGGTGGCTTCTGTGTATCTGATCGAAACCAAAGGATCACAGCACACACAACCAGAATCAACACAACCAGCGCGACATTCAGACCCTGTGTATAAGCGCCCTGCAGCACATTCCAGATGAAGAAGCTCAACAGCGCCAGGATAACAAGCGCATAATCGCGGGCCCCAAGCAGGAAGCGGGATGCGGTCAGACGATGGGTGTGCTGCCGCAGCGCCGCATAGACGATCAGCAGCGGCACGAGTGGTACCATCAGATAGGCGAACAACTCCTCCAGGATCACAGGCCGGAAGGCACCCGGCATGAAGGCGGGCGTCCACCAGACCAGCACCGCCCAGAAGAAGCCGACGATAATGCTCCCTGCCCACAGCGGCAGCACCATGACGCCTTTGCCACGGCACAGCACCACGTAAACGCCGAACATCTCCAGACTGAGCAGCCACAATGCACCGTTAACACGGGTGAGGATTTCGCCGGCATCACCACTGAGCGTCGTCAGGGGATTAAGGAAAAGCACGTTGAGGACTGCAGCAACCCCGGCCAGCAGCATCACCCCCCATAGATCGCGGACGCGGGCACGCATGGCTGTATCCAGCACGAGTACAGCGACGATATAGTAACCCACAAGCAGCAGCAGCCATTCATCGAGGCGGCGGGATGGTGGATCGCGCCAGAGCAGGATTTCAGCACCCAGCAGCAGCAACAATGCCCACAGCATCTGCATAAGCCACAGGGCCAGGCGTTCGCGCCAGGTCATCACACCACCTTTTACGCATGTGTTCCGAATCAGTGTGCGCCTTCAGACTACTGCCGGAGCGACGCGCTTGTCAATGTGAAGCCTGACACCTGTACTAATATGCGCCGGAGATGGGGTCGGCATCATCGGGGCGGTGGCTGAGCCACTGAGAGATGAGCAGCGCGACGAGCGCCAGCCCCACCAGCAGCAGGCCAGTCGTCACCGCGGCGTCGATATCGCGCTCAAGGATATTGTAAATCAGCAGCGGCATCGTCTGCGTGCGACCCTGCAAGCTGCCTGCGAAGAGGATGGTCGCACCAAACTCGCCCAGGGCGCGTGCCCAGGTCAGCACGATGCCAGCGCCCAGCGTCCGTGCTGCCAGCGGCACAGTCACCAGGAAGAACAGCGGAATACCGCCTGCGCCATCGACGCGGGCGGCGTCTTCGATGTCGCGCGGCACACCCTGAAAGCCGACCTGCGCCGCCCGCACATAAAACGGTGCCGAAACGAAGGTCTGCGCAATGACCACCGCCGCCATAGAAAACGGCAGGATGATGTCGGCGCTTTCCAGCAGAGGGCCGAACAAACCGCGACGGCCCAGAGACAGCAGCAGCGCCAGACCAGCGACCGCAGGCGGCAGCACGATCGGCAGTTCCACCAGGACGTTAATAATACGCCGTCCCGGGAAGCGCCAGCGCGCCAGAATGTAAGCCAGCGGCGTGCCAAAGACCAGCGTCACAACGACTGTGAGCGCGGTCGTGATGAAGCTGAGGCAGATCGCATCCGGCACAACCGAGCCTTGCAGATTTTCCCAGGCGCGTGTTTCGAAGGTCCGCAGCGCGAGAACGGCGATCGGGACGCTCAAAAAGAGCATCCCAACTAGCGCGATCAACGCAAGGAGCGAGCGTCTTAGCATCTCCATCCAGCAGTTACTTGGCGCTACCTGAGGCTTCAGGTTCTGGCGTTGGTTCGGGGACAGCGTCCGGGGTTGTTTCCGGCTCTGACTCCTCTTTTGCGGAGCGGTCTGATTCGCGAATGGAGATGAAGCCCCATTCCACCAGAATATCCTGCCCGGCGTCTGAGAGCACAAAATCGACGAAGCGCTGTGCGAGTTCAGGTTGACTGGCATCATCGACAACGGCGATCGGATACGTAGCGATCGTGTTGAATTCATCGGGGATTGGCAGGGCGATGACATCGTCGGCGATACCAGGCTTCACATCAGAGAGGTAGACGATACCCGCATCGGCTTCGCCCAGAGCGACTTTTGCCGAGACTTGCCGCACGTTCGGTTCCTCTGAGACGAGGTTTTCCAGCACGGCAATCTGATAGCCTGCACCATAAGCGGGGTCTTCCGCCATCAGCGACAGCATCGTATCCGTGTAGACTCGTACCGGGACTTCGGGCGCTGCCAGGATCAGCCTGATGCCCGGATTCGCCAGGTCATCCAGCGATTCGATTTCTGCCGGGTTATCAACCGGAACGATCAGGACGAGCCGGTTACAGGCAAAAATCTCTGGCTCAGTGGCGATGCGTTCACCCTCGACAACGACGTCCATCTGGCGCACGTTAGCGCTGGCAAAGACATCCGCCGGCGCACCTTGCAAGAGCTGCGTCGCCAGCATCGAGGAACCACCAAAGTTGAACAGAACGCTGACAGCGGGATACTCTTGCTCGAATGCCTCCGCAATGGCCTCGTAAGCGTCCGTCAGCGAGGCGGCAGCGAAGACGACCAGTTCACCCACAAACGTGTTGTTTTCTTCCTGTGCACCGGTTGGCGTGGCGATATAACCAACACTCAGGAGCAGAACGAGCAGCAGGCTGAACAGGCTTCTGAGCAGTCTACTGAGCAGCATGATTGTCACTCCGCATCATCCAGGTTTTTCGGGACGAGTTCACAGCGATACAGCCAATCCAGTACAGCATCCAACTGCGACAGGACCAGTGCCTGTGCTAAATAGCCGATGCCACTTTCCCTCGCGGCGATTTCTTCAGCAATTCGGTGGCGCTCTGCTTCACAGGTGGCGCGTTGACGCATCACAATCGGGATCGTAGGGATTCCCAGACGACGGGCAATGTAAAGACGACTCAGAAATTCCACGCGAACGCGTCGGATGCTGGCAGAGGGCTGCGGATCGTGCAGCCAGCGATCGAGCTGTTGCTGCCCCGCTGGCGTCAGCGTGTATTCAGTGCGCTTGGGGGCCGTCTCGGTAGTGACTACCTGCCCAACGATCAGGCCCTTTCGTTCCAGTCGTTTCAGCACAGCGTAGATCTGGCTCGTGCTCATCTTCCAGACATCGCCCAGTTCAGAGGGATTCCGAAATGTCTCGATCAGTTCATAACCGTGACAGTTCTGAACGGCGATCAGGCCCAGCAACGTTTCATCAGGCGTCAAAGCAGACATGCCCCTATTCTATCGTGGCATAGCCTCTCCAGCATCGCAGAATATGAGAGCAATCAGAGAGTTATCGGATGACCCATCAGGCGTTCACCCTCCAGACGCGACTCTCCGCACGCCGCTGCGTATAGGCATACAGTACAATCCATGTCATGTGCCAACCCACGTCCGAAAATACCAACGGGCGATGCATGTCAAGCAAGTGTGATGTAAGCAACCGCAAACAATCGACAGGAGGATGCAGCTATGGGACTGCAAGAACAGATCGCAGAAGCCATCACCGGAGCATTCGAAGAACTCGGCGGCAACCCGCTGGATGCTGTGACTGCCGCACGCCGTCACGCCACCAGCGAAGACTGGATTCAGCAGGAATCCGCGATTACGGCCTTTGCTGGTGGTATCGAGATGGCGGTACCCGGCCTGCATGCGCTGACGATCCCTGCGGGTATCAGTTTTTTGATGCACAAACTGGCCCGCATAGGTTGGGGCATCGGCGCGCTCGAAGACGTCTATATCGTTGAGACCAACCGGCATTCTGATCTGCGCAACATCCTGACGCTGTGGGCCAACGAGGGCTACTACTCACCGCACCTGTTGGAATTCATGGCAGTTGATATACGGCTTTTCCTGTATGCCTGTACCGATGAAGGGTATCTGCAAGTTCAGGCCGCACTGGCCAAGGCGGAAGCAGGCGGAGCAGAGAACGTACTGGTCAACACACTGCGCGTGCTCAAGCGGCTGGTCGACGAGCTCTCCGAAGATGAGCGCGCCATCATGATGGTACAGGCCATCGCCGGGGATGAAGCGGTCGCCCCCGCAATCGAGTATTCCAGCCGACGACTGCCTGAAGATGCATCCGAACCGATGACACGCCCCATGAGCCGCCGCATCAGCACGCGGCTTGCCGGACGTATCGCTGCGCGCATCAGCGCCAGGGTGCCCGCGCGGTTGCTGATGGGCTTCATTCCGCTGGCCGGGCCGATTGTGAACGCCTTCTTCAATGCGCAGACACTCCTCAGCATGGCGGAGACGGCGCGTAAATATTACACGCACCCGTTCACACGGCGGCAGCTTGAGGCGGTACTGGCAGGAGAAGACGCCGTCTAACGCTGCAAACAGCCGACTTACCTTCGCTGCGCAGAATGCTGTAAACTAGAGGCCGTCCATAAGCAGAGAGGTGATGCCAATGCGGGATGTCATCGTCGTCGGCGGCGGCCTTTCCGGCCTGGTGGCGGCCTATGAACTGGAGAAGCGCGGCCTAGACATCAGCCTGATCGAAGTCAAGCCGCGTCTGGGTGGGTCGATCAACACAGTCACTGAAAACGGCTTCGTTATCGATACGGGACCGTTTGTACTGGCCGACACATTCGATCACGAGTGGTTAGCAGCGCTCGGGCTTGAAGATGCGGTATTACCCCATACTGAAAACACGATCATCCTGCGTGATGGCAGCGTCATGCTGATCGATGCCCTGGCCCGTTCGCTGAGCGGGCCGCGCCTGCTGCGCATGGCCGTCAGCAGCATCGGTGAGCTGGAACATGGCCACCTTGGCGTATGCCTGGAAAACGGCCTGCTGTTCGACGCACGCGCAGTCATCGTAACGGTATCGGCCCGGTGGGCGGCGCGGATGTTCTACAGTCTGCAACCGACCATCGCTGCGTGGCTGGAGACCTACCGCTACGATACCCTGCATCGCGTCGCGCTGGGTTATCCGACTGATGCCCTGCCCCCGATCGAGCCGCCGCCAGATGTGGCCTTTGCGTTCGTGCATGCCTGTACACATCCGGCACGGGTACCGGCGGGGCACACGCTGCTTCAGTTCGGGATGCGCTTTAACCATGCCTGCGATCCGTCGGCTGTCATCGCGCATATCCGCGAGCGCCTGAATCTGCCGGAACCCATCATACAGCGGCTGGATACCTGGCCGGAGGCCGACCCGCTGACCTGCTATGACGACGATCACGCTGCGCAGGTCCAGGCGATGCGTGAGCAACTGCCAGCGAATGTCGCCCTCATCGGGAGTGATTACACCCTTGCGGCACCTGCGCGGCGGGGTGTCGCCCACTTTGAGGAACGCATCGGCATGGCGCAGCAGGCTGCGGCCCAGATCGCTGCTTATGTGCAGTCGCAATCGTCCTAGCGCAACAGCATTTCATCCCTGATTCACGCTTGCGAGGGATCAGCGCCTGCGAAATAATGCAGCTTTGCACACGCCGCACACGAGTGAAGTCTGCGGCCAAACCGGCACTGATTTACATCAACCCAGTGGAAAACACACCATGACCACAGATTTTGAGAATACGCTTAACAGTGCGCAGGAACTGATTGACAACGAAGACCACGCTGCCGCTATCGAAACGCTCACGCCAGTGATTGAGGCCGGCGGCGCACCAGCGGAAGTCTACCATCTGCGCGGCATCGCCTACACGGAAGACGGCCAGACCAACGCGGCACTCAAAGACCTGAATACGGCGCTGCGCCTGGATAAACGCAATGCACAGTATCACGTCAGCCGTGGGCGGCTGCACATGGCGCGCAACGACGCCAGCGAAGCCATGAGCGATTTCAAACGAGCACTTAGGCTCGATCCAGACAACGCTGATGCCTATCTGGAACGCGGCGATCTGCAGCGTGCGAAGGGAAATCTGCTTAAGGCGCTGGAGGACTATAACGCCGCCATCGAACGTGACCCGGACAATGGCGAGGCCTTCTACAGCCGGGGCATCGTCTACGCGGACCTGGACCGCCACGCGGAATCCCTGCCGGATTACAACCGGGCACTTGAGCTGCTCGGGGATGACACCGACATCTACACCAGCCGGGGTGCAGCATACTTCTACGTCGATGATCTCGACGCATCTTCTGCTGATTTCACGACGGCGCTTGAAATGGACCCGGAAAATGTCAGCGCGCTCAATAACCGGGCAGTGGTCGCTTTCGTGCGGAGTGACTACGAAGCGGCACTGACGGACTACACCCGCGCCGTAGAAATCATCCCGCTGGAGCGCCTGCTCATCGGTGGCCTGGCTGTGACGCACCATGCGCTCGGCAATGTGGAAGAAGGTGTCAAGGCGTGGCAGGCCCTGGTTGAAATGGACCGGCGCTATAAGAATGCGGACGTCGCTGGCAAGGAGTTCCTGTGGCCAGAGCCGCTGATCGCCGAGGCACGCAAGATCGTCAAAAAGCTATGAGCATCGCAAGGTTCCACATTGGGGAGGTCGCGTGAATTTTGATCCGCTGAGCGCATTCGTCGCCCAGGCACAGGCCCAGATCGAAAACCGCGACTATCGCGGGGCCATCGGCAGCTTTACGCTGGCGCTCGGGATTGAGGACCGGGCGGAGGTGCGGGTCAGCCGGGGCCTGCTACACAGCATGACCGGGAACATCCAGGCCGCTCTCGATGATTTCTCCGTCGCGCTGGAACGTGATCCACAGCACCTGGACGCTTACCTCAACCGGGGCACGCTGTATCTGAAACGCGGGGAAACGACCGCAGCCCTGGACGATCTTGATCAGGCAGTGCGACTCGCGCCAGATCACGCAGAAGCTTACGCACGGCGCGCGATGGTCCACGCTGCGATGGGCGAACCAGAGCAAGCCATCGCTGACCTTGATGCGGCCATTTCGCATCAGCCCGACAATCCGAATCATTACTTCAGCCGGGCGACCCTGCGCTACAACCTGGGCGATTTTCATGAATCGGTCAGTGACTGCACGCGCGCCCTGGAACTCGGACTGGAGCGGCCTGACGTTTACAAGGCACGCGGCAGTGCGCGGGCGACAATTGGCAAGATGGCCGGCGCTCTCGATGACTACACGCAGGCAATCGGCTACGATAAGCGCGACGCCGACGCCTACTATAATCGCGGCGTGGTGCATTACCAGCTTGAAGACTACGAGGACGCCATTGCGGATTTCGACAGATCGCTGAAGATTAAATCGGATAGCGCCCAAACACTCTACGCACGCGGCTCAACCTATCTGGAAATGGGCGACTATCGTGCGGCGCGTACCGATTTCCGGCAGGCGATCCGGCTGCAGCCGGATTTCGCAGCGGCTCACTATAAGCGCGGCGTGGCGTATCAGCGACTTGGCCAGCTTGAAGAGGCGCTCGCATCGCTCACTGCGGCGCTGGACTACGTGCCACATGACGCCATATATCGTGTCGCTCGCGGGGAAATCTATCTGGAACAGGGCGACCAAGAACAGGCGATGCTGGATTTTAAGCGCGCAATGCTGAACCAGACCGACGGGACGACGCTGCTGGGCAGCGCCATCCTCGGTGGGCTGGCACTCACCTATCATCTCAAAGGGGACGCTGCCCAGGCCTGCAAGCTCTGGAGGATGCTAATCGACCGCGACCCGCACTACGCCGACGCCAGCTTCGCCGGGGACCAGTTCGGCTGGACAACCGCGCTGGTCACGCTGGCCGAGGCCCTGATCACAGCGCTGGATAACGAGGTTCAGTAGGCCATCTGGTTGCTGCGCAGCGCTAGCTGCGGAGATATGATGCGCCGTTTACGTCGATGATAGTGCCAGTCGTAAACTGCGCGCCCTCTGACGCCAGGAAGAGCGCAGCCCAGGCGACTTCGTCAGGGGTAGCAACGCGCTTCAGCGGGCTTTGACTGCGGATTTCATCGCCCTGCTCGCCCTTGAGATGCTCGGACGCCATGTCTGTCTCGACGAAGCCAGGGGCAACCGTCCCAATGAAGATGTTGTGCGGCGCGAGCGCCCGCGCCAGCGACTGCCCCATGGCGTTCATCGCCGCTTTGCTGGCACCATATGCGGGTGCGGTTGGTTCGCCACGGAAAGCGCCGCGCGACGATATGTTGACGATGCGCCCCCCGCCACGACGAAGCATGTACTGCGCAGCGCAGTAGCTCGCGTTGGCCGCACCAAGCAGGTTGATATTCAGCGTGGCCTGCCAGTGTCGCTGCCACTCGTCATACGTGACTTCCGTCAGAGCGTGTTCTTCGTAAATGCCCGCGTTGTTCACGAGAATATCCAAACCGCCCATCGCCTTGACAACGCGATCAATCAGACTGCGCACCTGATCGGGGTCGGCGATATCGGCCTGCACCATGATGTGTCGCTGCCCTGAGAGTTGGACGAGTGTCTCCTGGGCGGCTTCGCGGTTGCGGTTGTAGTGGACGGCCACCTGAGCGCCACGCTGCGCGAACTGTATCGCAATCGCCCGGCCAATCCCGCGTGAGGCCCCCGTTACCAACACGATCTTGTCGTTGAAATCCATTTTGAATCACCTATGCACGACGTTGACAGGTCTTCATCATACGTCTGTACAATCACCACGACCAGGGGCGCAGCATCTGAGAAGCCTATGAGTGCGGCTTGTACGTGCGTGCGATATGATACGCTGATCACGTCTAACGCCTGAAGTTACGATAATCAATCTGTCCATTGAAACGAGTAGCATTCATGACTGAGACCTCTACCCTGACGACCCCCGTGATTGATACCCTGCTCTCGCACGTCAGCATCCGCCAGTACCGGCCCGACCCCATCCCGCAGCCCATGCTGACAGCCATTCTGGAGGCAGCCCGCCGCAGCCCGACATCATCCAACATGCAGGCTTACAGTTTTGTGGTCGTGCTTGACCAGGCGACAAAAGCCCAGCTTGCGGAGTTGGCAGGTAATCAGCGACATGTGGCGGAATGCCCGGTGTTTGTGGCAGTCTGCGCAGATATCAGTCGCCTGCAACGCGCTGCGGAAATTCATGGTGCGTCACTCGCCCAGAATACAGAGAATACACTGGTCGCCACTATCGATGCGGCCATTGCCGGTATGTCGCTGGCAACGGCTGCGGAGTCCTTCGGCCTGGGTACGGTGATGATTGGTGGCATGCGCAATCATCCGGCAGAAGCCGCGCAGTTGCTCGGGCTGCCGGATGGCGTCTACATCGTCTACGGTATGTGTCTGGGCTGGCCGGATGAAGCTCAGATACCACCGCAGAAGCCGCGCCTGCCAGCCGATCTCATAATTCATTATGAGCGCTATGACACAAGCGATACGGCTGATAAACTGCGCGAGCACGACACAGAACTGCGCGAACACTACGAATTGCTGGGGCGCAATGGCAATCACGCGGCCTGGACAGGCATCATCGCGGATAAATTCAGCACACCAAAACGTCCAGACTTACGGACCACGCTCGAGAAAATGGGCTTCAGCTTTGAGTAGAAACGTGCGAATACATCGGCACCGCATGGGCTATCACAGAGGGAAACAAGATGAATAAGGGGATCCATCGCTTCAGCGTGGGGGACATCCGCTGCACTGTTCTACATGAGGCGGATAGCGACAAGCCGGTCACCACGCTGACAGAGCTGTACGTCAATGCCTCGCTGGACGACATCCAGGCGGCGCTGACCGAGATCGGACACAGCTCGGACGAGATCAACAGCAGCATGAACATCCTGCTGATCGAGACTGACGGTCGGCGTATTCTGGTTGATACCGGAATTGGCGTGCCCGGCCGTTCGTTCCTGCTGGAGAATCTAAATGCAGCGGGCTTGTCGCCAGAGGAGATCGATCTTGTCGTGTTGACGCATTATCACCCCGATCACATCGAAGGCTTATTCGATGAAAACGGCTTGGTATTCCCGAATGCGACCTACAGCACGAATCGCGTAGAGTGGGATCACTGGTTCAGCGATGCGGCACGCGCCCGTATGAACCCGGATACGCAGGCGAGTTTCGACCGTATGCACCTTCTGTGCGATCGCATCAACTGGGTAAAGGCAGGTGACCGCATCGCCCCTGGCGTAGAAGTCATTGAAGCACCGGGTCACACTCCCGGCCAGATCGGGCTGGTGATCAGCAGCCAGGGTGCGCGCATGTGGCATTTGATCGATGTGTTGCATCGGGAACCGCAGCTGGCACGCCCGAACTGGCATATCCGCTTTGACAGCGATCCTGAGCAGGCGGTAGAAACCAGGCGGGATCTGCTCATGAAAGCGACTGACGAAGGCGTGTTGACCTTTTTCTATCACCTGCCGTTCCCCGGCCTGGGGACTGTATCGCGATCAGGAAATGCCTTCCGCTGGCATCCTATCAACTTAGCAGATTGAAACAGCCACAAGAAACATTAACGACGCGATAAGACCAGCAGATTAAGAGCTACTTTCGTTGCCCATTCAGAAAGAATACGTTAAATTGTTGTGTGTACGGGCAGCAAGAGTACGCCCTTATAGCCAGCCGTGTGCTGGCTCGTCTGATTAGCGCCGCGTGCCTGCTCGTGCAGCGGTGTGGGGGTCACAATCCGCTGATATTTTCGCGCTAATCGACAACATCATGATAGTTGCAACGGGCGACTGGGAGTGGTCGCCCTGTTGCTTCTATCTTCCCTCTAGCCTCCTTGACGTTGTGTTTTGCCACGCTCAGGTCAGCGAATCAGTAGTCAATGAAAACGTGAAAAAGGGCGAGACGTGCTGCGCGTCAACCGACTCTGCGGGCAGGAAGTTGCGCAGTTCGGTCGCAAATGCGGTTACAGAGGGATAGCGCCGCTGCATGGGTTTCGCAAGCGCCTGCCAAAATGGGACCGCCAGTGATTCCGGCAGGTCACGGTCGATCAGATGGGGCGGCATCGCGGCTTCGTCCGTGTGCTGCTTCATCAGGGCATAAATCGACTGGCCCTGAAATGGAGGCTGCCCGGTCAGCAGATGATAAGCGATACAGGCCAGCGCATACTGATCGCTCGCGGGCTGGGGACGTTCTCCCTGCCAGATCTCCGGCGCTGCGTAGGCGCTCATGTCAAGGCTGCCCGTCGTACCCAGCCGAAAGATCAGCTTGAGCAGTCGCATCAGGCCAATATCGCCCAGGTATGCGCGGCCCTGTTTGTCGAAGAAGATATTGCGCGGGTCGATGTCGCCGTGGACGAGGCCCTGATCGTGCAGGACATCAAGCACGGCGGCCAGCCGCTGGACCATTGCGCCGACATCACGCGGCGACGGAAGCGACACATCAGCAGCCTGATACTGATCCAGCCGCGCCGCGAGTGATCGCCCTTTCATCACCGGCATCACCAGGTACAGATTGTTTTCATGGTGACCGTAATCCAGCATCGGCACCACCGCAGCGGGCTGAACGTCCACCGGCCACTGTGCATCGATCTCTGTTATGGTCTGTGTGACGATCTCATCCACTCTGGCAAGCCAGTCAAGACAGTCGCCGAGCAACTCAATGTACTGGTCGCGGACCAGCGGCAGAACACGCAGCGCGACCAGATCGCCACTCTCTTCGTGGAGCGCATGGTACAGCGTATGATTGGCACCGACACCCATCACTGCAATGCAGCGGTAGGGTCCAAAGCGCAATCGTAACGGGCCAGAACGAGACATGCGGCTGATCTTGATGATTGAATCGATAATTCAAATATATCATACAGACAACATTCCAGCCTTTTATTCCAGGACTTTGGGGCTGGTTCTCGAGTCGAACCCGATAAGTTGGTTTAAAATCAATATGGCGACCTCGGACACAGCGCTGCTGCCGACGCCACTTGTTCTTAGATTCACCGACTACTCGCATACGGTACGCATGAAGGATTTCATGATGCGCAAATGGATGCTGTGGGCCAGCGTGATGCTGACCATACTGGCCATAAACTCAGGGCTCAGCCTGGGCCAATCGACAACAACGCTGCCAATCACGCAGGATGTTATTTATACCGTTCGCTCGGGTGATACGCTGGAGACAATCGGCGCGCTGTTTGATGTCAGCCCCACGTGTCTGGCTACCATCAACGATATCGAAGCGCCACAGCGACTGGTTATCGGTGACGAACTGCTCATCAGTGTGGCCTGCCCACGTTATGGTGAAGCACCGGAAGACGAGGGCACGCTGCCCGTATTCGCTGAACGCGAGGTCGTGACTTTTGAAGACACCTGTGACGGCTACCGGGTGAGGCGCGGCGACACGCCGGATACCATCGCGCAGGGCTTCGACGTGCCTGTGCTCGCCCTGCTGCGCGATAATGAACTGGAAGCCGGTGAACTGCTGAGCGCCGGGCAGTGCCTGACGATCCCGGCAGATGGCCTGCCCTACGGCGCGACACCAGCGTTATTCCCGCCGATCCCAGGTGAGCTACTGAGCGTCGATGTCGCGGAAGACCTGGACAGCATCGCACGCCGCTTCAACGTCTCCTTGGACGTACTGCTGGAGATTAATGGCATTGATCGTGATCGGCGAGTGATCGTCCCCGGCATGACGATTGTGATCCCTGCCGGTGCGCCCGAATATGGCGACAACACCACGCCCTTCGCGCCATCGGATCCGGCTGCACAGACAGGCTTCCTGTATCTGGTTGAGCTTGAGACACTGGATGAGATCGCGCAGCGTTTCGATGTGTCGCTGGCAGCGCTGGAAGCCGTCAACAATGTGCAACCCGGCCGGAATGTACTGCCTGGTACGCGCATCCTGATTCCCGCAAATGCACCTGTCTACGGTGAGGATGTCTTCGATGCGGCTGCGCTTGGCCAGGGCGGCGGCAGCACGGGTGAGCAACACATCGTCCAACCGGGCGAGACGCTATCCGGCATTGCCCGCTTCTACGATGTTGAGACGACCTGCCTGGCTACCACAAATACGCTGGCACGCCCGGGGCAACTGCTGCCCGGTCAGGTGCTGATTATTCCTGAGGACTGCCCGCCCTTCGTTGATGGACCAATCCCGCCGCTGGAACAGGTCATTGAGCCGGTCGGCAGCGAGGAAGGCGGCTAATCAGCGTCGTGTGCGGCGCAGTGCATCTTCATACTGCTGGATCACCTGCCCGGCGACGCTATCCCAGGTCTGTTGCCGGGCTTTTGCCTGACCTGCAGCCCCCATGCGCGCAATCAGCGCAGGATCGCTCAGCAAGCGCAGAATTGCATCGGGCAGCTCATTGCTGAGTTGATCCTGCGAGAGCAGGAAGCCGGTCACGCCATCGTCGATTGCATCGACAACGCCGCAGCCACGGGTGCCGATCACAGGCAGACTGGCAGCACTCGCCTCCAGATGGACCAGGCCGAAGCCCTCAAAACTGTAGCCCTCGTTAATCGACGGCATGACGAAGATGTCCGCCGTCGCGTACCAGCGCAGCAACTCCTCATCGCTGACAAACCCTGCCAGCGTCACGGCGTCTGAAAGTCCGAGACGTTCAATCTCCGCCCTCACCTGACGAACGTAATCTGCACTGTGGTTGATAGAGCCAACAATCACAGCCTGGACGTCAGGCAAGGTGCGGCGGACGACAGCAAGCGCCTGGACGAGTGCCAGTGTACTCTTACGGGGTTTGATGCCACCGACAGTCAGCAACATGGGACCCGTCTTCAGGAATGAGGCTGGTAACCGGGCGAAGCGCTGCGCGTCGATCGCGTTGTTGATGACAACCGTATCCGCGCCTGGCACCACTTCCTGAACGACCTGCGCCGTGTAGTGGCTGACACAGAGCATCGTCGAACGCTGAAACGACCGGCGGTACAGTTCACCCACAGGCCAGCGGCGCATCTTCGGTAAATATGCATAGGTACCGTGTACTGTCTGGAATGCTGGGCGGCCTCTGGCGAGGGCCATCAACAGTGGCGCGTAAGGCTCTACAGTCGCATGGAGAACGTCGCACTGTGCCAGCGCAGCGCGGACATGCGGATACGCCAGCAAAAGGCGCAGCAGAAAAGGACTTTCCGGAGGATTGACGCCGGGCAAAAGGGCCTCACCGGAAAAACCAGCGGGGCGCGGTTGATTGTGGGGGATGATGGCTGTCAGTTCGACGCCGGCACGCTGCAGAGCAGCCATCAGTTCGAGACTGTAGTGGCCCCAGCCGCTGCGATGATCCAGTTCTGAGGTGAGGAAACCGACGTGCATCGGGGCAGGCGACGCAGCATCTTCAGCCGGGATGCTGCGTCATGATGGCGCGCTTAAAGCGCGTCACCCGTCTGGATGCGTTCCAGAGCCTGCCGCGCAAAGCGACGCACTCCGGCGTCATTATCGTTGAGCGCCACTTCCAGCGGCTTGATGGCGCGTTCACTGCCGATCTTGCCTAGCGCTTTGGCACTCGCACGGCGTACGGCCTTATTATCATCGAACAGCGCTTTGACAAGCCCCGGCACAGCAGGCGCACCGATCTGGATCAGAGCGCTCGTCGTCGCCGCACGCAGGAACATATCGTCAGCGCGCAGGGCAATCAACAGCGAGGGCACAGCCGATTCAGCCTCATCGCCAATACGCGACAGCGCAATGGCTGCCAGATAGCGCGTACCAGGGTCAGCGTCGCGCACCAGCTCCGCAAGATAGGGCACAGCCGGCGCATACGCCTGTTCGCCCAGATAGGTCACTGCTTCAGCACGTGCTTCATCGTCGCCATGCTTCAGTGTTTCAAAGGCGGTTTCCAGGTTGAAGTCGCGGGTCATACCTATTCTCCAATCGATTTACAGCGACGCGCTGCCTTCAGACGCGGAGTGCCCAGACGTCATTACCCCGGCGTCTGCGTCACACTGTAGGAATTACGTAAAATCGACCGCACTGCACTATGATTCGTTAGTGGTACGCTGCGCCTGACGAGCGGCTTTACGCGCAAGGGCTGCGGCGCGTTTCTCCGCTTTGATGGCTTCTTCATCGACGGCACTGCTATCTGCGGCACTGGCAGCAGCAGATGCCTGAGTGACCTGCTGCATCCGGGTATCTATTCGTTCCGCACGTTCGTTCCAGGCGGATACTGAGGCAGATTCAGCGGGCGTCAGCCCATGTGCCTCGACATTCTCCTGGGCACCGTAGAACATCACGCCAACAACGACCCAGAACGCCAGAAATATAATCGCGATCATCGCCGCAATGCTGAGATGCGGCTGTGCCAGCAGTAGTATCAGGATAAACGCCACTGCGGATAGCCCTACGCCAGCACCAATCAAACCTCCAACTGAGTTCAGCCGCATGGGTTGATCTCTCCCATTTTTACGTTCGAATACTCAAATACAAAAGACATACTCATTTCGATCACGCTCATCTAATTATAACGTTTTCGGTCAAGGCGGGTAGGCACTCTCGTGGGAATTTTGCTTTCAGCCGATCATACCGGGCCGATCAGTGTAATCACCCGCCAACAGCGTATAGATGGCACGATCGACATAGGCGTTCTTCAGCATGGCGTTGTGTCGCAGTACACCGTCGCAGGTGAAGCCGAGGCGCTCCGCGACCGCGCGACTGGGACGATTATCGGCGGTGATCGATAGCAGCAGCCGGTTTACGTTAGCGGCGAACAGGCGCGGAATCAGACAACGCAGTGAGCGCGTCATGATTCCGCGCCCAGTATGCGTCTGAGACAACCAATACCCCAGCTCGACCGTCTGTGGTGCGAACGCCAGCGCGGTGATGCAACCAACCAGATCAAGGAGCTGGGACGCGTCCTGCTGATACCAGATAGCCGCCGCGAAGCCTTCGCCGGCGGCGTAGCGCTCCAGGCTTGTCTGGATGAAGCGACGCTGTTCTTCCCGGGAAGTCGTCCAGACCCAGTCTTCCCACTGACCAATATGCTCGCGATTGGCCTGCAGCAAAGCGTAGTGTCGGGTCAGTGTTTCGTGACGCAGCAAATGCAGGCTAATCTGCGAATCAACCATCAACGGAAAGCTAATAAGCGGCTGAGGGCCCATCATAGCAGACAGATCAGAGTGCAGGCCTAAAGCGCAATAATGCGCTTGGCAACGCGTAACTGCGCAGGGAAAACCGGCAAGAAATCGATCAGCGTCTCGTAGCGCTTACCCCGCTCCTGAAGATAACGACGCAGCACGCTGATGGTACCAGGCAGGATCGTCATACCGCGCGCCTTCTTCTCGATGACCATATACGCCTGCGCTTCGGCTTTATCGACGTGGTCTTCGAGATACATGGCCACCGCTGCCGCAATGAACAACGCGATGAACTGCTGCTCCCAGGTGGGATACAGTATTCTGAACTGATCACTGACAGGCAGCGGCTTCTGGGCGACCGGCGCGACCTGTTCCGCATGCCGCCGCAGGAAAGCCAGCAGCAGCAGGCGTCCATACTGCGTCAGGGCTGCGCGGTAGCTATGCGTCAGCATTGTTTCTTCGTCGTATGGCCACGGCGGACTATCCCCCCAGGCCTGGGGCGGCGGTACGATCGCAATGATCTGACGGTTAACGCGAATGCCGACATCCGCATCTGCCGGATACATCAGATTGGGCATGAAAACCAGTTCTTCCTGAATCTGGCCCAGGAACGGCTCAAGAAAATCCTTGAACCGCACGTCACGGAAGACAGCCTGCGCCTGCGTCTGAGCAGCATCCCAGGACGGCTTATTCTCATCGCTGAAACGCTTGAGATCAGCGTCGTTGTAAAGATTCCACAGGTGACGATTCCATTCGCGGGGTGCCCAGCGCGGCAGTGTCTCCATCGCGAGACCAGGCCACCGCATCTGCATGGCCAGGGTGAAGAACGCCTCCAACGGAGCGTTTTGATCCAGCAACTGCTGCATCCCGCGCACGGCGGGATGGCGATTCAGGCCACGATCCTGCATGAACTTACGCGTGCTGCGTGCAAGCGCGTGGGCGTGATGCCGTTTGCGCGCCTGTGCCCGATCAGGATAGTCAGTGGCGGCCAGCGCGGTCGCCACCAGACGAACGCGATCATCGAGGGTCACAGTCACTGGCGCTGAAGTTGTCATCGTCTTATCCGCTGGCGATATGGTTTGGATAGCGTTTTAAAGTGTCCAGTCGTGCATCAAGCCCAGGTCAGATCAGAATCGAGTCACACGGGTGACACCCCTCTGCTGATGCAGTGATGTATTCATTCTAAGCCGCACCGCCACAGGCCGCAAGCAGCACCCTCGCCTTCGTCGCGATCCGGACGCTGATCACAGAAATGCACGCCCGACGCGGCCAGATTCTCCTGCATTACGAAATCGCAAGCCGTCACGAGCAGAATCAGGGTGGGAATTTAGCGGCACACTTTTAGAATACCCCTTACAATAACTACCAACCCGTAAGGTTCCACGAGAATTGCAGGATCGCACTATGTCGGACGATCCAGGCCCGGAACATACACAGGACAACGAACGTCCGTCTGGTGACGGTCAGTTGAATGCTGCCGCCTCGACCATTTTTGTCGAGATGATGCGCGAAGCAGCACAACGACGTGCCCAGCGGCTAAAGACCCGCGATCTGTATCGCCGGCCCATTGATCCTGACGAGAAATACGCCACCGATCTCACGGCGTCAACCGATGAGCTATCAGAGCCACAGAGGCTCGCGCCACGGAACAGCGAACCGGTGTACCCTTCCGAGTCGAAGTCTATACCCGGGCCGACCAGTCTGTTCGCTGCCGTCGAATCCACGTCATCACGCACACCGGAGCCACCGCCGCCACAAGCAACTGAAGCGAGTGCCCATGTGCCACCGCCTGAGCCGCATCCCGAGCCAGCAGACATGGAGACAGCCGCTCCCGCTGAAAGCGAACAGCCACGGACAGTTCACCCGCGCATCCCGGTCTACAAGCCGCCGCGTCGCGTGCAGCCGACCAGCAACGATGATGATCCATCCGACGAAGATCGCGCAGCACGTCTTCAGGCGCAGCGCGTGCAGCGCGTGCAACGACGCCGTGCACGGCGCAAACAGCGTCGGGCTGGCACGATCGGCGGGTTCCTGTATACGCTCATCATCTCGATATTTGCGGCGGGGATTGCTGCAACGATCTTCACCTGGTTCACGGATCCGCAGTTTTTCGAGCCAGAAGTCGTCAGCGGGCTGCGACAGGCTGAAGACGACGTGGCCGCCGCAGGGGTGCCCACGCTCATGCCCACGCCGAACTGGCTACAGCGCGTTGGCATCGTAAGCGGCCATCGCGGGCCGGAGGATGACCCCGGCGCAGTGTGCCCGGACGGACTGACCGAAGCGGAAATCAACTTCAACGTTGCCACACGTGTCGTGCGCAATCTACGGGCGCTGGGCTACTCGGTCGATCTGCTGGATGAGTTCGACACGCGGCTGGATAATTACCGTGCTGCGGCACTGGTCTCGATCCATGCCAACAGCTGCGTCGACTATGGCAATAATGCCAGCGGCTTCATCGTCGCCAAGGCAGCCGCCCGTGCTGAAGGCGGCCCGGATACGCAGCTTGCAGAGTGCATCGCGCGTTACTACGGCGAAGCGACGTCACTGGAGCGCTGGTTCGAACTCACGGCGGACATGACCGATTATCATTCTTTCCGTGAAGTCCATCCTATGACACCAGCCGCCATCATCGAGCTGGGCTTTATGCTAGCCGATCGAGAATTGCTGACCGAAGAACCCGATATGCTCGCACGGGCGATCACACAGGGGGTGTTGTGCTTCCTGGAGCCGACTATCGGCCTGGGCGTGGACGAAGCACCGACCGAACTCCCGCTGAACAGCGTGCCAGCCATCATCACGCCTGAAGCCAACGTACCAGCCACAGGAGAACCGGCGAATGTCGGAGGATAAAACGGCAGCATCGGATATGACGCCGCACGAGCAAGAAACAAAACGCGTGCTCATCGTCTACAGCCGTTCAACGGGCTGTTCGTATCAGACGACAGCGCGGCGCGTCCTGGACGATTATGGCGTGCCATATCAGGAGCTTTTCATCGATCAGGATGAGGCAGCACGGCAGCGCGTTCTGGCATGGACGGGTTTCCTCAGCGTGCCAACGCTGGTTATTGCTGAGCCTGGCGAAGTCGTCCCCTGCACAGACTTCAAGCCGCTGGGGCCTGGTCGATCACCGCGCGGCGTCGATCGTGGCCCTATGCTAACCGAAGCGAGCTACGACCAACTCATCGCATGGCTGCGCAAACACGGCTTCATTGAGGATTTCGCTGCTGATTCCTGAGCCGGGCGTTTCGAAAGGCTGCCCTTGTGTCAGAGAGAATCGTGCCCCAGCGCAAAACGCGACTTTTCCTCATCAAACTCGTGCATACGATTTTGTTCCTGATCATCTCAGCGTGCATTCTGTACATCCTGTATGCCGGGCTACGGGGTGAACTCACGCCACTGATAGGCGTCGCCATGATCGTCGTCATCGCGGAGATACTCATCTACAGCCTGAACGGATTCCGCTGCCCAATGACCGCGCTCGCAAAACGCTATGGCGACGAAGAAGGCCATGATCTGATTGCAGATATCTTTTTGCCCCAGTGGTTTATACCATTGGTGGTGCCGGTATGTACGCTACTGGCTGTGACTGGCATGGTGGCCGTTGTCGTCACGTGGTTGCGAACGGCTGTATAACCCGCATCCAGCGAAACAGCCAGCGAAACAGGCACATTAAAAGCCCGACGCCTCCAGGGAGGTAGGAGGCGTCGGGCATTTATCGGGGAAGCCTGTGTCTGTGAAGTGTGGGGGCTACTTCATCAGACAAACTTAATCTACCATGTGATTCTTAAAATTTCATAAAATTCGTCATAAAGCACCGTTTTCCACCCCTGCGAATACCCTACGAAAAAGCACCGCCGGGACGAAAGTACCGGAAAGTACTGGGCGGATTCTATTGAAAACCGCCCAGTTTGCGCGCGAACTGATCACTAGTTGAAGGCACACTGACTGAATATAACGATACGTGTGCCCTCACCTTCGGTCGCATCCTGCACGCGATACCCGGATGACGCAAGCGTGTTGTGGCGCATCATGTTCGACTGATGGCGCTGATAGAAACGAATAACCTCCATCCGATCATCAGGCGTGAAGTAAGTCACACGCGAGCGTCCCATACCCTTGGCTCGGAAGAAGTCGTACCACTCGTCAACGACCTCAGCGTCCGGGTACTCCGGTACCCACTCGTTGACACTGGCAACGCAGGCGGCATCAACCGAAAAGACCAATACGGCTGCGCATGCCACAATCGAAAACATAATCAAAACTGTACTGGCCAGCATCCCGAGAATCGAGCGCTGGCCGGACCGCATGTGCGGCGCGTCCATTGATACCTCTCACTGGCTGTGTTCGGGGTTCATCAGATTACATATGAAACAACGTATGACGCTGCTTCAGGCGTAGGCACATTCTAGATTGAGTCGGATATCAGTTCCACCCTGTTCATTCGGCGTCAGTGACCACATGTAGGTGGTCGCTGCGCGTATATACGGCCAATTGGCGACGACGCGTACCGTATCCTGATACCAGCGGCGGACAAGGCCGGGCGGTGCATCCGTCGTCAGGCGGACGATAGTCCGTCCCATGCCATAAGGGCGCACGAATCCGCCCTGTTCGTCAACGAGCAATGCGCCCGGATAGCGCACAACCTGCGCCTGATTCGCACAGGTGACGTCAATCGTTACAAACATCACCAGGGCACAGGCCATAATCCCGATTAGCGGTACAAGCAGCGATCGCAGTATCTCATTTAAGCAGCCACCAGACTGCGGAGATTCGCGCATCTCCAATCAAGTCCTTCGTTGTCGTCCATGCCAGGTCAGAGCCGCAGGTACGTCGTCAGTCAATCGCAAAAAGTACTGAATCATTGTGAAGTTCTCGTTAGGTTGGCGAGGTCTTCATCAGCGCGTGATGGCCTCCGGTGGTGCCTGAGCGAGAGCTTCGCGCACCTGATCGATCAGACGGCTGCCAAGAATTTCGTGCTTGGGGACAATCATCAGGTAATCCTGTCGCAGACGATTCTTCTCGGCCAGGGACAGGTCATTGCCCGCCAGAACAATCACCGGGAGGCGCTGCGTACGCGGCTGATTGCGAATCTGCTTCAGCAGTTGTTCGGTATCCGCGACGTCGTGGTCGATCAGCAACAGGCGCGCCGGCTGACGCCGCAGCAGCTCAGCGGCGGGCTGTGTCTGGGCGAAGGTCTCCACCGTGTAGCCAGCGGCGTCCAGCAGTTCGCTTATGAGGTAGCGATCGCTATCCTGGGCATCGACAACTATGATTGGGGACTGCACCTGCCTCTGAATGACCTGATTCAGCATCGCTTCCAGTGCAGAGAGCATGACCGGCTTGCGCAGATAGCCCACCGCCCCCAGCTCATAGCCAGTCGCCTGTTCATCGAGGGCGGACATAATAATGACCGGAATGCGTGCGAGGGCTGTATCGCTCTTGAGCAGCCGCAGCAGTTGCCAGCCATCCATGAGCGGCATCATAATGTCAATAATAATGACATCCGGCATGAGTTCCTGCGCGAGAGCGAGGATCTGCGTCGGCTCATCGGTGGCGATGACGCGGTAATTGCGCGATTCCAGCAGGTCTTGCACGAGCTGAAGCGTACTCTTATCGTCATCGACGACGAGCACAGTCGGACGGCCTGGTTCGGGCGCTGCTGCCAGTGGCTCCGGCAGCAATGCCGTCGGCAGCAGAATGTGGAAATGGCTGCCCTCGCCTACGGCGCTATCCACCCAGATATGGCCCTGATGCAGTTGAATCAGGCGCTGAGTGATAGCCAGCCCCAGGCCGGTGCCTTCGAACTCGCGGGTATTCGACCCATCTACCTGACGGAAAGCATCAAAGATGATGAGTTGATCCCGAGGATCGATGCCAATGCCGGTATCGCTCACCACGATATGCAGCCACGAGCCCGGCATCACATGCTGGCCCGCCGGCATCGCAATGGATGGGGCATCGCCGCCAATGCTGACGAGGTTCGCTTTCAGCACCACTTCGCCATCGGTGGTGAACTTCACCGCGTTGCTCAACAGATTGACAAGCACCTGACGAATGCGCTGTGGATCAACCTGGAGTTCTGGCAGATCACTGGCAAGCTCAACGCGGAACTGCAGCTCCTTCTGTTCCACCTGGGCTGCGACGTTATCGACTGCTTGCTGGATGATGCTGTCGAGGAAGACCAGCTCAAGATCGAGTTCTACCCGCCCGGCTTCGATCTTACTCAGATCAAGAATATCATTGATGAGTTCCAGCAGGTTGCGTCCGCTCTGATACACACGCGATAGGCGATCTTCCTGACGCGGGGTGAGATCACCATAGAGCTTGCTGATCAGTAGTTCGCTATAGCCGATAATGGCATTAAGCGGCGTCCGCAGTTCATGACTGACATTGGCCAGAAACTCACTCTTGAGACGGTTGGCAACGACGGCCTGCTGGTACAACTCAGCATTGCGGATCGACAACGCGATCTGCGCAGCAATGGTCAGGAACATGTTGTGATCCGCCGGGCTGAACACGTGAGACGTGTCGTAAGCATCAAGGCCGATGCTGCCGAGTACGCCATCATAAGTGATGAGGGGCGCAATCAGACTGACAACAGCGCCGGTACGGTCGTATGTCGTACGACCTTCGTGCTCCGTGCCCAGCAGTTCATCGGTGTTTTCCGGCGTGATGAGCAGCGTTCGGTTGCTATCCAGAATACTGGTAAGCGTTTGATGGGCCGGGGTACCTTCAGGAATGACGATGCGCCCGGCTTCACCGGTACTTGGATATTCCGCGACCAGATAGCCGTTATGGTCGTTCGGATTGACGAGGACAATACCGCAGTGATCCACCTCGAACAGCTCTTTGAGCAGGTGGGCGGCCCGCGTCAGGACGTTGGCCTGGTCGAGAGTTGAGTTGACGACGTTGGCGATCTGGTGCATAGCTGCCAGACGGTGTGCGCGCTGCTGCAGCGCGTGAAGGCTGCGCTCCGCCTGACTGTGCAGACGAGCATTCTCAACGGCGATGGCACCCTGTCGGGCCAGGGCGAAGACTGTCTGGGCATCTTCCGGAAGATACGCTTCGCCAGACAGACGATCAAGACTGATCAGGCCGATCACCCGTGCCTGAAAGACCATCGGCACGCACATCCAGGAGCGCTCTGTTTTCGACTGGAAGAACGGTGGTTCATGTTCGCCCACAAAGGCATCGATCACCAGCGGCTGTTGTGTGTCATAGACGCGCATGAAGCAGCTATCATCGGTGAACTGCAGGTGATCGCCTTCGTAGATGGGATCATAACCGGCTATCGCGTGCAGCGCACACAGACGCCCCGCACTCTCCGGCGAGACTGGCATAAGAATCGCTGCATAGTCGTAAGGTACAACGCGCTCGACCTGCTCAAGAATGCGATTGAAGACGGCGTTAATATCAAGCGTGGAGCTAACAACCCGCCCCATATCAATGAGGCTGTCGGCAATGCTGCGGCGTTCTTGCTCAGCACGCAGCAGGCGAGCGTTATCAAGCGCGAGCGATACCTGTGCGGCCAGCGTCGTCAGCAGGTTGATATCATCCGTGTCGAAGGCGTTGACCTCACCACTGACCAGATTAATCACGCCGATCGGCTCATCCTGTCGGCTGCGCAGCGGCGTCCCCAGCCACGATGAGATACCGTCTGTTTCGGCGTCTGCGGGGCTGTAATCAATTTCCATGGCGCGCAGACGCTCCGCCTGCGACTGAACATCCGAGAAGTAGAGAATCTTACCTTCGCGCACAACGGCCCGCGCCAGACCCTCCAGTTGCGGCAAATCACCCGCCTGAAGGCTGGGCGGCAGGGTCAGGCGGTCTCGTTCGCGGTCATACAGGCTGATGCCAACCCGCGTACCTGCGAAGAGTTCCTGCACACGACTGAGGAATGGCTGCCACATCTCATCACTGCCGAAGTACCGCGCCAGCATATGACTGATCTCATTGAGAAGTGCCATTTCGCGGATGCGGCGGGCCGTATCTTCGAAGAGCTGCATATTCTCCATAGCAAACGCCGTACTGTTGGCCAGCGTCAGCATGAATTGCAGATCATTCTCATCAAAGGCCCCGTATTCCTGCGATGTCGAGTAAATCGCACCCAGAACACGATCCTTCGCAATGAGTGGTAGACCGAGGAACGACAGCGGCAGATCGTCACCGAGGCCGAAATAGCTGGCGGACACATCGCGCTCTTCGGCAGATCGCCAGAAGACTGGCGTACCCTGCCGGATAATCTGAGACAGTAAGTTGTCGTTGATCGTCTGCCGGTGATGAATGGGGACGACGCGGCCATCCGGTTGATCAGAAAACGTGGTGACCTGTAGCTCAGCCGTTTCGTCATCGTAGACGACAAAGGAGAAGGTCTGCGTCTGCTGGACGCGGCGCACCGCTTCGTAAACGCGCTGCTTGAGTGCATTGAGGTCGAAAGACGCCTGAACCAGCAGGCTGACCTCGGTCATAGCGGCCATGTCCTGCACGCGCTCGCGGAGTTCGTCGTAGAGGCGCACGTTGTACATTGCGATCGCCAGTTGATCACCGATGCTCTGCATCATCTCAATGTCATCATCGCTGAAGGCATCTTTGCGCAGGCTCGTCACCACCAGGACGCCCAGCGTCTCTTCAAAGGCTTTGAGCGGCGTCACCACCACCGACGCCGGCGTTAGGCGGCCCGGCATAACGTGGTAATCAGGATCGCTTATCGGATTAGGGATATGCAGCGTCCGGCCGACTTGCAGCGCCCGTCGGCTGATGCTCGGTTCATCCAGTGGCAGCACACCGACTCGCGTCAGTTCTTCGTCAATACCCTGAGGCGTGGCCGCTACGAGGCAGCGCAGCGCCGTTCGGTCGTTACTGTAGGTGAATACTTCCGCACCATCGAATTCAAACTGCACGCAGATCAACTGGGTGACATGGCTCAGGAGCGGCATCAGACCTTCATTGGCAATAATGGCCTGAGACACGCTTGAGGCTGCGGCAAGGCGCGATGTCTGCTGCTGCAGGGAGTTCATGATGTGATGCAGCTCGGTCAGATCATCGGTGATAGTACAGTAGCCAACAACCTCACCGTCCGGATCATAAAGCGCCGTCATAGCGGCACGACCATCGAAGCGCGTGCCATCGTGACGCAGCAGCGTCAGGTAGTTTATCCAGCCCGATTCCTGCTGCGCCTCCGGATAGATCACAGTATCGACCAGATCGCGATCAGAAGGAAGCAGCCGCGTCTCAAAGAAGGCCGGCTTTTCGGCAGGATGATCAAACAGTGCATTCCATGCGGCGTTTCGGTAGATGACCTGCCCCTGACGATCAATGATATCGACGGCGACGTTAGCTTTATCTACCAACTGACGGAACAGCGCACTGTCAAGATACGATTCGTTCTCACTGCGGCGCGCATTCAGGTATACAGGGCCGAAGGCCTGCATCACCAGCGCCGCAGCGTCGCGTTCTGCCTGCGTGATCGTCCGTTCAGTGGGCGGCGCATGATAGCACAGCGATATATTACCCAGTACCCGCCCCATATGATACATAGGGAGCAAGACCATCTGCTGGTAGCCCTGGGCCGTAACGAAATCACGCACATTCAGGGGCAGATGCCTCCATTTATCTTCCGCAGTCCACAGCAGACTGCTTGCGCCGTTCAAGACGTGATCGTAACCGGTGTAATCGCTGGTACCAAAAGACAGGCTTAGCGGTTGATCTGAATCTGGATGAACAGCGACAATGGAGGGCTGAACATCGCCCGGTGCGAAGCGGATTGCTACTGTTAGATCAGCCCGGAGCAAATCAGAGAGACCTTCGAGCAGACGGGCAACCAGGGTTGGGCTGTCGAGGTCCTGATTAAACTGTGCAGCCAGATCATTCGCAGCTTTCAGAAGTCGCGTCAGATACAGCGCATCCAGACGCGCTGCAAGAATCTCTAGCAGGGCTGGTGCCACTTCTGAAGCAGGCAGCGCAGCAGACAAATGCTCAACGAGGAAAAGCGCGCCCGCAGTCTCATCAGATGGGCCGGAAAGTGACAGCCAGATTGCGCCCTCAGGGTCTTCAGCGCGTGCCGCATTTTCCTGCTTTAGCCAGGCGACAAAAGCATCGGGCAGTGGCGCATCGGCACTCTGGACGATATCGCCGTTGAGACGCAGTGCGCACATATAGCCCGCTGATGCCAGCTGTTCGACAAAGTCACGGGCAGCCTCAAAGGGCGTCCCGGTAACACGCAAGCTGCGCGTCAGATCAGTCATGAGGCGTGCCAGCATGAAGCAACTCCTGATTCAGCAAACAGCGACGGTCAACTATGCAACATCGATCAAGACAGCGGCGTAGACAGAGCGCGACGAGGCAACAACACCATCACTCACCAGCAGGCTTTCCCATTATGACATAAGCTTGTACACATTTCGCTTAACGAATTTGCTCAGCTGTTGCAGCTCAGGCAGCTCTGCAACAGGCAAACAAGGCAACAAACACTCATTTGGACATGACTTTGTTCACTTTGACGGAATGTCTTACGCCATTTTCGGATGCGTTGCCAGGGTCATTCATTGGCTAAAATGCGCTATATTCGGCATACTTATCAGCAAAGTGTTTTTTGAGGTGTACTGCGTCCAGGGGGGATGAGTCCACGTGATGAGCCAAACTGCCGATCGAGGTAACCTGTGGCAGCGCATCAAACAGGCGCGCATCCTCGGTCGCCTCTCTGACATGCTGCCCTTCCTGATCGCGCTGCTGCTGGCCCTACTGGTTGCCAGCACCTTCATCATCGCCCTTGATGCCGACCCACTGCTTGCGTTCGGCGCAATGGCGCAGGGCGCATTCGGGACGGAGAACGCCACGGCTGAGACGTTCGTCAAGGCCATCCCCATCCTATTCGTTGCGATCGGCATCTGCATCGCCTTCCGAGGCGGTATTATCAACATTGGCGGCGAGGGCCAGATGATCGCCGGGGCACTGGCCGGGGTCAGTGCTGCGTTGATGTTCGGCGATACCTCGCCGGCACTGGTCATACCGCTGTCGATCCTGGCCGGATTTGTCGCCGGTGGCCTGTATGGCGCAATCGCCGGGGTGCTCAAGGCCTACTTCCAGGTGAACGAAATCCTGAGCACGATCATGCTCAATCAGATCGCCGTGCAGTTCATGAATTTTCTGCTGAATGGTCCCCTGCTCGATCCAGCAGTGGCGGGTGTCAACAACATCCCCAAGACAGCGCGTATCGCAGAAGCCGCACAGTTGCCCCGCCTCTCGATTGGCCTGCCAGAGTTCTTCGTACAGCCGCTCGGCCTGCTGACTGATCCGGTGCTGTTTGATCGAACACGTCTGCATTACGGGCTGATCATCGCGGTCGTACTGGCTGTGCTGACCTATATCTTCCTGTGGCGTACAACCCTCGGCTATCGCATCCGGGCGGTGGGCTACAACGAGCGCGCGGCGCGCTACGCGGGGATCAGCGTGCGTCGGCAAACCGTTCTGGCGATGTTCCTGGCCGGGGGCTTTGCCGGGCTGGCGGGCGTCGTGCAGGTGCTCGGTTTACAGTATCGTCTGCAGACGGATGGGTCGCCAGCGGGGTTCACCGCGAGCGCTGGCTTCAATGGCATCGTCGCGGCACTATTTGGCGGGTTGAACCCATTAGGCGCGATACCAGCTTCTGCATTCTTTGGCGGGTTGCTGGTCGGTGCTCAGAAGATGCAGCGCGAGCTGGGCGTGCCTGCCGCATTGATCACTGCCGTCAACGGCCTGATTGTGGTGTTCGTTGTCAGCAGCCAGCTCTTCATCCGACGACGCGCACAGCGCCGCGCACAGGAGCGCTACGCTGCCGAAACAGCCGCCACGCCAATCGTCAGAACGGCGACCAGCCAGGAGACCTGACTATGCTCGAAGAAATCTTCACAGCCAGCGTCTTCGCCTCAGCGATCCGCCTGGCGACCCCGTATATCTTCGCTGCCATTGGCGAGACATTCGCCCAGCGCAGCGGCGTCCTTAACCTGGGCGTTGACGGTATTATGCTGCTCGGGGCGTTCTTTGGCTTCTACGCGGTCTTCATGACAGAGAGCCTGCTGCTGGGCGTGTTGGCAGCAATCCTGATCGGCGCGACCATGGGCCTGGCAATGGCCTTCATCAGCGTCACGCTACAGGCGGAGCAGGGCATCAGCGGGATTGGCGTGTTTTTGTTCGGCCTCGGCATGAGCGAACTGCTCTTCCACGAGCTGATCGGTACGCCGCAGTCCGTCGCCGGCTTCCCCCGGATCAAAATCCCAGTCCTATCCGATATTCCGTTTATCGGTGAGGTCTTCTTCAATCACAACTTGCTGGTATACGTCGCATTCGCGCTGGTGCCGATCGCGGCCTTCGTCCTCAACCGGACGACCTTCGGCCTGATGATTCGCGCTGTCGGCCAGAACCCGGAAGCCGCCGACGCGATGGGCGTCAGCGTGGCGCGGGTGCGCTATATGACCGTTACGCTGGGTGGTGCGCTGGCCGGGCTGGCCGGGGCTTCGCTCTCGATAGCTCTGCTGAACGTTTTCCAGCAGAACCTGACCGCTGGTCAGGGCTTCATCGCGGTGGCGTTGGTTTATTTCGGCGGGTGGCGGCCCTACGGGGTACTGATTGGCGCGATGATCTTCAGCTTTGTCAACGCGCTGCAACTACGCATCAATGTGATCGGCGTCGATATACCCGCGGAATTCGCGGTCATGGCACCGTATGTGATCACAATCATCGCGCTCGTGTTCGCCTCCAAGCGGACGGAAAAGCCCACTGCACTGACGGTACCGTTCCAGCGCGGCGAATAGCGCGAAGCGACTTGTGCGTTTGGCCTGCAGCGGCGGACAAGCTCCACCGTGACAGGTATAGCAAAGCGCAGTTTTCAGGCTCACCATTCACAAGGAGATTAGACATGACCCGCAAACTCACCCTCATCGTGATGCTGCTGGCAGCACTGCTGCTGGCTGGCGTCATCACCATCGCGCAGGATGACGTCTTCCGCGTGGCTGCTGTCTCGCCCAGTGCAACTAACGACCTCGCCTTCAGCCAGAGCATCTACGATGCCCTGTTGTTGGTCCAGGAAGAAATGGGCGAAGAGAACTTCCAGTTCGATTTTCAAGATGGCACGTTCATTGTTGACGATGCCGCCGTCGCGCTGCGTGAGTGGGCAGCCAGTGGTGAGTACGATCTCATCATCGCCCATGGTTCGCAGTATGGCAGTATCCTCGAAGAACTCGCGCCGGAGTTCCCAGAAACACCTTTCGCATGGGGCACGGATGACGACACTTTCGGCCTGGATAACGTCTATGCCTATGAAGCTGCATCTGATCAGGGCGGCTACGTCAACGGTGTCGTCGCGGCCAATCTGACCGAGTCGGACGTCATCGGTGTAGTCGGGCCGATTGAAGTCGGTGATGCGAAACTCTACGTCGATGGCTTCGTCGCCGGTGTGGAAGCCACGAACCCGGATGCTGAAGTCAACGTCGTCTACATCCAGTCCTTCGGTGATGTGCCGCTGGCGACTGAAGCCGCCGAAGCGCACATCGAAAACGGCGCGGATATTCTGACGGGTACCGCACAGATGGTCGTCGGGCCGATTGCCGTCGCTAAAGAGAATGAGGTGCTGTGGTTCGGCACACAATCCAGCCAAGCAGAACTGTCCGAAGATGTGGGCATCCTGTTCCAGATTTACCGCTGGGACGTGGTGCTGATGGAGATCATCGAAAATGTTGAAAACGGCGTTCTGGGTGGCGAAGCCTTCACGCTGACGCTGGAAAATGGCGGTCTGGTGATGGAAGCCGGTCAGTATGAGCTGAGCGAAGAACTGAGCGCCCTGGTCGATGAAACCGTTCAGGGCATCATCGACGGCGACATCGTCCCGCTGCCGGAAGAAGGCGAAGAGGCCACTGAGGAGGCCCCCGAGCCAGAAGCTACCGAAGAAGCAGGCGGCTAGATCAAGGCAGGACAGCGTGGCGCATGGTGCAGACCGTGCGCCACAGCCTCATCCAGCGAGCAGCAGCCAAGTCAGAGAAAGGGAGCGCCCCATGGTCGAGCGTCTGGCGACGGGCCATCAGCGAATCAACAGCCTGGAAATGCGCGGGATCGTCAAGCAGTTCCCGGGCGTACTGGCCGCCGATCAAATCGATTTCGACGTGCGCAGCGGCGAGGTCCATGCTCTGCTCGGCGAGAACGGAGCGGGCAAATCCACGCTGATGAAAATCCTGTACGGGCTGTACCACGCGGACGAAGGCGAAATCCGCATTAATGGCAGCCCGGTCAGCATACGCAACCCGCATCAGGCCATTGAACAGGGCATCGGCATGATTCACCAGCACTTTATGCTGGTCCCATCGCTGACGGTCGCTGAGAACGTGGCGCTTGGACTACCTTCTTCGCGTGGGCTGATGACGGACCTCGATCTCGTTTCAAAACGCATCCGCGAACTCTCAGAAGCGTATAACTTCAAAGTGGAACCCGACATCCCGATATGGCAGCTCGCCGTAGGCGAACAGCAGCGCGTCGAGATTCTGCGCGCCCTATATCGTGGCGCAGCACTGCTCATCCTGGATGAGCCGACAGCCGTCCTGACGCCGCAGGAAGTCGATGATCTGTTCAGTATTCTGCGACAGTTAGCTGCTGATGGGCATGGGCTGGTCTTTATCAGCCACAAGCTGCATGAGGTTGTCGCCATCAGCCAGCGCGTCACGGTGCTGCGCGACGGACGGCATGTTGGGACAATCCCGACTACCGAAGCAACTCGCCCAAAGCTGGCGGAGATGATGGTGGGACGACCTGTCCTGCTGGAGTATCAACGGAGCAGCGCAGTGCCGAAAGAGGAACGTCTGCGACTGGAGAACGTCGAAGCGCTCAGCAATCGCGGCACGCTTGGCCTGCGGGGGGTCTCGCTCAGCATTCGCAGCGGCGAAATCGTCGGCGTGGCGGGCGTCTCCGGCAATGGTCAGCATGAGCTGGCGCAGGTCATCGCCGGCTTGCGTCCCCTGACAGCGGGCGAAATCTGGCTCGGTGAGCAGGCAATCAGCAGCAAATCGCCCGGGCAGATTAACGCTCTGGGCCTGGGTTACATCCCTGAAGAACGCATGATTGACGGCGTTATCAAGGAGTTCACGGTCGCGGAGAACCTCGTCTTGCAGGATCATGCGCGACCGCCCTACGCACAGGCCGGTATGTTCCTCAATTTCCGGCGGATAGCCCGCGCCTGTCGTGAAGCAATCAAAGCGTATGAAATCAAAACGCCGGGAACTGATACCCCCATCAAGAGCCTGTCTGGTGGTAATATACAGAAGCTCGTCCTGGCGCGTGAGCTGGGACGTAATCCGCGCGTGTTGATCGCGGCTCAGCCGACACGCGGAGTCGACATCGGCGCGACGGAGTACATTCACCGGCGTCTGCTGGCGGAGCGGGAGAACGGCACGGCAATTCTGCTCATCAGTGAAGACCTGGATGAGATCCGCGCACTGTCTGATCGCATTGCCGTTATGTATGAAGGCCAGATCGTGGGCGTCGTGCCGAACAAGGGCATCACTAATGAACAGCTTGGTCTGATGATGGCCGGTGCCACACTCCAACGTGAAGAAATACCTATCTGATAAACGTCGTCATCTATGATCGCATACCGTCTGCTGACACAACCTCAGGAATTCGACGCCATCACGGACCTGGAAATGCTCGTCTGGGATATGGCCCCGCGCGAGGCCGTCCCCAGTCACATGACGCAGGTGATCGGCCTGTGTGGTGGGCATATTCTGGGTGCTTATGACGAGGCACAGTTGGTAGGGTTCAGCATTGCGCTGGCTGCCCGCAGCGCGCCCGGCTGGCCATCTGACGCCGGCTGGCTGCTATGGTCGCACATGGCGGCAGTGCACCCTAACTATCAGCGTCAGGGCATAGGCCGCCAGTTGAAGGTGCATCAGCGCACGTGGGCCATCGCGAACGGCTACGACGTGATCGGTTGGACGTATAACCCGCTGCTGCGCCAGAATGCCAACTTCAACCTGCGCGTCCTGGGTGCCTATGCCAGTACTTATAAACCGAATCACTATGGCGTCATGAATGACGGTCTCAACGCGGGCCTGCCCTCAGATCGTCTGATCGTCACCTGGAAGCTCGATGATGAGCGCGTCAGCCGTCACGTGGAAGGCGCTATCGCCCCACTCGACATCGCTCCACTCGACCTGAGCGAAGACCTGCCCTTCGCACTGGTGCAGGATCGTGATTACGCGCCAGTGAAGCCGCCGGTCAACTGGGATCTGCCTGCTTATGGCGTCGAAATTCCTTATGACTTCCAGGCGATGCGCCGCGTCGATCAGGAGAAGGCGATGCGCTGGTTGTATATCGTCCGGGAGACACTCGTGACCGCCCTGGACTGCGGCTACACTATGCGCGATTTCGTCACCACGCCGGATCGCTGCTGGTACATCCTCACTCGCGACGCATAGGCGCCCATCACTTGCGGTCTGACCGCGCTTCGGGCATAGTACAGGCCATTGATTGAGTTCATACACGGGAGCCAGAACCCATGTCCGTCTGCGCAATGGGAGAACTACTCATTGATTTTGTGTCGCTGGAGAGCGGCGTCACCGTCGGCGAAGCGTCCGGCTTCCAGAAAGCACCAGGCGGCGCGCCCGCAAATGTCGCCGTTGCGGTGGCCCGGTTAGGACACCCCAGCATGTTTCTCGGACAGGTCGGTGATGATCCCTTCGGGCACTTCCTGGCAGATGTGCTGGAAGCAGAAGGCGTCGACGTCAGCGGGCTGCGGTTCACCGATAAGGCGCGTACAATGCTGGCGTTTGTCTCACTGGCAGAGGGCGGCGAGCGCAGCTTCAGCTTCTATCGCAATCCCTCCGCCAATATGCTTATGACCCCCGCTGACATCGCCACCGAGGTCATCGACCGCTGCGACATCTTCCATTATGGCAGCATCACCATGATCGATGAACCAGAACGCAGCGCGACGCTGGCCGCTGTCGAACACGCGCGCTCGAAGGGCCTGCGTATCTCCTATGATCCGAATCTGCGTCTGGCACTGTGGCCCGATGCCGAAGCCGCTCGCGCGGGACTCATGCGCGGCTTCGAGACGGCGCATATTGTCAAGATCAGCGACGAAGAGCTTGAATTCCTCACTGACGACAACGACCCACGCTCACTCTGGCGACCCCAGATGCAGTGTCTTATCGTGACACACGGCGCAGGCGGCAGCACACTGTATACGCCAGACGCGCAATATCATCAGCCCGGCTTCAGAGTAGAGAGTGTCGACACTACTGGTGCCGGCGATGCATTCGTGGCGGGGCTTCTGGTCCGCCTGTTGGAGAGCAGCGATCAGCCCGATTACGAAAGTGTACTGCGATTCGCAAACGCGGTCGGTGCTCTGGCTACGACGGAACGCGGCGCGATCCCGGCGCTGCCCAACCGGGAACAAGCGCAAGCGCTCCTCACCAAGTAGGCGCACGCTGCGCGAGGTGTAAGCGTGAAAAAGGCCCGCGTGTGCGGGCCTTCGTTGTGTCGGTCTTGAGTTCAGTGATCCGGGGCAAGCCAGAGCGTTATCAGGCGGACCGACTATTCTCTACATCTTCAACAGAGACTTCGAGTTCCATCTGGCGGATTAACCGCGCGACGTAGGGGTTGTTGATGACCGGCATGGTCATGGTCTCGCCATCACGGACAAGATCAAAGCGGAAAATGCTCACGCAGCGCAGGCCCGCAAACCAGTGACGCAGCTCCGTGCATTTTTCAACCTGCCAGCCTTTGCTCAGGGCCGTCAGGAGATTGTCACCACCTGCGAAGGTCTCCGACTTCGGGTTCCAGTGCTGGCTGGTGACGTCCATATACTGTACATGATAGTTACTGGCGTTCAGATCAGTGGTCTGGCTAGCCATAATGCCCCTCACCAAATGTGTTTTATTCGCATGAATTATAGTGGACGTACTTTAAGCTCTTTTTAAGCGGCAGTGATTGATCAATGGAGAGCACGTTATCAACATTATATCAGTAAACTCTGGTGACAGTCCAACCCCATTCTGGCGTATGGCATCAGGCCAGCATGACCAGTTTTGCCGGTTTTTCGGCCTCCTGGACTTCCGCGATTGAAATCTCACGTGGGGTGGCCGGTTGACTGATATGGAGGTTGTAGCGCCGTAACAAGCGCATCACGAAGGGGTTGCTCACAACAGGCATAGTGACAGTCTGCCCGTCACGCATAAGCTCGAAGTAGAACACGCTGGTGACGCGCCCGGGGCCAAGCAGCACATCATGACGATAAACCTGCCCGCAAATCTCCCAACCGTGACGCATCGCGGTCACCAGACTATCAGCGCCCGTATAGGCTTCTGAGTGGGCTGACCAGTGACGCCCTTCACGCATGTAAAACTCGTGGGCATAGTCCTGATTAATAAGATCACGATTCTGGAAAACCATTTATTTCTTCCTCAAATAACAAACTTCAGGACAACTATTCCGCCTAGCTTAACTAAATCACATCCCTGGGTTCGATGGAACGCTACAATGTCATTGTTTGGATATGACAATCATCTCCCTCATTATGCGCTAAGATTTGTAAAATACACAATAAATTTGCATAAAGATTGCTTGAAGAGTCAGGGTAATATGCCAATTATTATAAGACTTAACCAAAAGTGCGTTTACTCCCGGTTAAGTCGCTGTAAACGTTTACAGAATCCTCCGTGACATTTGTCACAAATTGAAAGAATTAGCCAACGATTTTTCATAGTGGCTTAAAGAAACGGGGCGTCAACCGGGCCGGGTGGCAGATTGAGGCGATTTTTCGGATCCTGAACGTGCTATAATTGCCCTGTTTTGCCGGTTTGAGTCCATTATCCGCGAATTTGCTACGCGAATTAACACACGCTAAAGGGTAACAAATCGTGACAACGCATATTCAGATTCGTGATATCGCCCAGTATGATGGCCAGGAAGTCACTCTGCGTGGGTGGGTCAAAGCAATTACGGGCAAGGGAAAACTACAGTTTATTCGCCTGCGTGATGGTACCGGTCAGGTGCAGTGCGTGGCCTTCAAGAAGGACATGGACGAAGCTGCATTCGAGGCGGTCAAAGGGCTGACGCAGGAATCCGCTGTCATCGTCACTGGCACGGTCCGCGCCGATGAACGTGCCCCGGGCTTCCCTGGCGGCTACGAACTCGGCCTGAAGCAGATCGAGGTCGTGCAAATCGCTGACGAGTTCCCCATTCAACCTAAGGAGCACGGCGTCGAGTTCCTCATGGACCGTCGCCACCTGTGGATCCGCAGCGATCGTCAGTGGGCGATCCTGCGCATCCGGGCAACAATTGTCAAAGCGATGCGCGACTGGCTCGATGACAATGGCTTCCTGCTGGTGGATACGCCGATCATCACACCGGCCGCTGGTGAAGAGACGACGACCCTCTTCGAACTGGATTACTTTGGCGAACCAGCTTATCTCGCACAGACAGGCCAGCTCTATAACGAGGCGAACATCTTCGCCTTCGGGCGTGTGTACTGCTTCGGCCCGACTTTTCGTGCGGAAAAAAGCAAGACGCGTCGCCATCTGATTGAGTTCTGGATGCTTGAGCCGGAAATCGCGTTCTGCGACCTCGAAGAGCTGATGGAAGTCGAGGAGCAGATGATCAGCTATGTCGTCGATCAGGTGCTGACAAAACACCAACAGGAGCTGGCCATCATCGAGCGTGACACCTCGCGTCTTGCGATGGTCAAGCCGCCTTTCCCACGGATCACCTATGATGAAGCCGTCGAACGGCTTAACGCACTCGCCGCGGAGACAGAAGACCCGGAACAGCGCGAACTGCTCCAGATCGAGTGGGGCAGCGATTTCGGCAGCCCGCATGAAACTGCCCTGGCCGAGATGTTTGATCGGCCCGTTTTCGTGACGCACTATCCCAGCGCGGCGAAGGCCTTCTACATGCAGCCCGTCGCTGGTCGGCCCGAAGTCTGCCGCAGCGTCGATCTGCTGGCACCGGAAGGCTACGGCGAAATCATCGGCGGCAGCGAACGTATCTTCGATGCGGATCTGCTGCGTCAGAAGCTGGAGGACTTTAAGCTGCCGCCGGAGAACTACGACTGGTACATGCAGCTGCGCCAATTCGGCAGTGTACCGCACGCTGGATTCGGCATAGGTCTTGAGCGCACTGTCGCCTGGCTGTGTGGACTGTCGCACATCCGCGAGACAATACCCTACGCGCGCTTGTTGAATCGCAAGTATCCATAGGCGCTGCGTTCACCGACGAGGGTATCCAACGGTCTGTGCCGGACCTGCAGCCAGCTCGCCTGACAAATGCACATCCGGTAACAGGCCGTCCCTCCTGAATCTTCAGACCTTTGTTGTGTCTGCTCTGCTTGCCCCCTATAATGAAGTTTGTTATTCATGCATTTACGGGCGATGGCGACATCGGCCGACGAACTCATTCCGTAAAAATGCTGAACACGTCCGTCGCAGTGCCGCTTTCATGGCCGGTCCACGACGTGGGCAGCATTGAGGAGCCCATAGATCCATGACACCCGATTTCATCTCACGCATGGTGGGATTGGTCATATTCGGGCTATTGGGTGCGCGTCTGGGCGCGCAGCCCATATTCGCCAACAATATCAACCTGCCACCAGATAGCAGCGCCATACTCCTGAGTCTCGTAGGCGTTCTGTTTGGGTTGATCGCCACGCCCTGGTTCACCGTCAGACCTGTTCGCAGCCTGCGCAAGAACATCAAGGAAATGCCGGTCGAGCAGCTGCTGATGTCGCTAATCGGGCTGCTCGTCGGGCTGCTGGTTGCACTCCTGGCGACGCTGCCGCTTTCGCTGCTGCCAAGCCCGTTTAACTGGCTCGCTCCGCTGGCGCTGATGGTCGTCGGCGGTTATCTGGGGCTGTCGATATTTGGCATACGTGGCCGCGAGATTCAGGACGCTCTGACGCGCTTCGGACGCGCGCCTGGCCCTTCGATCGGCAGCAGCAATCGCAAGCTGCTGGTCGATACCAGCTCCCTGATCGATGGGAGGTTGGTGGACGTGGCCGAAACGGGCTTCCTGGGCGGCACGCTGATTATCCCGCGCTTCGTCCTCAGCGAGCTGCATCGCGTCGCGGATTCGCCAGATGCCCTGCGGCGCAATCGTGGGCGGCGCGGACTGAACCTGCTCAACAAGCTGCAACGTAACGAACTGGTGCCGGTGCGCATTGTAGAAGAAGATTTTGACGAACTACCAGAGGTCGATGACAAGCTCATTGCGCTGGCGCAGCAGATATCGGCAGCGCTCATCACCAATGATTACAACCTGGGCGAAGTCGCAGAAGCCAATGGCGTGCCCGTCCTCAACATCAATCGGTTGTCGAACGCAGTACGATCAATCTATATCCCCGGCGAGACCTTCGCCATTCGCGTCATACAGGAAGGCCGCGAAGAGAATCAGGGCGTTGGCTACCTGGACGATGGCACAATGGTACTGATCGAAAACGGCAAGGAATACATCGACCGCAGCATCCAGGTGACCGTCACCAAACTGATCAACCGCGATACCGGACGTATTATATTCGCCACGCCCGTCAACTGACCGGTCGAAGCTGCCAGGATACGTTCAGCGAGTTATTCTGCCGTCCCACCCATGTTGGATACAGTGGCGGCATCCATTCTGTCGCGGTGCTCTTTCTCGAACGGCACCTCTCTTCTCTCGAGTGCCTGGCGGAAGCGTACTGCGACATCGGATTTACCCAGTTTGACGAGCGCTTCGAAAATGACGACCATACCATCCAGCATCGTCTTGAGCGGATCATCCGCGCTGGCGGCAAGTACATCTGAGACGTAACGCCACGATTGCGCCTCGTCTCTGATAGTCGGCCAGTTCACACTGGCGAACGGCCTGCCAACACCTTCAAAAAGGCTCTCGATCAGCAGCACATCGGAATACGGCCAGGGATATTCCGGCTCCGCAACCGTGCGTTTGAGCGCCAGCGAATACGCCTCAGAGAAAGAATTGAGCGCGCTGACATAGCTCTGTTGAGGATCATCGATCTGACCGCGCTGCAGATAAAGGATGCCCAGCGGCATATAGGGATATGACGAACTGGGTGCGACGCTGCGGGCGATTTCGTAGGCGTTGATCGCCCGGCTGAGGTAGTATCTGTGCAACGTTTCATCTTCTGCAGATAGTTCCGCCCAGCGACGATAAAGGCCACCCAGCGACCCCCACCAGGGTTCGCCGTCGTCATCAACCAGACGCGGTACGTTCGCCAGGGCGACCTGCAGTTCGCGCTCCGCCTTAATGTACAGCTGGTCTCGTTCTTCCGGCTCTGACTGCTGTTCACCGATCTTGCGATACGCCAGCCCAAGCGCTGCCCGCGCCTGATGCAGCGCGGAGTCTGTTTCAACGGCCTTTTCAAGAACGTCTTTCGCGTCGTGATAGCGCTTCTGCTGAATGTAGATGTAGCCGATATGGTAGTTCAGTACGGCGCTGCGCTGTGCCTTTTCATCGTCGCTCTCGTCGATTTTGGCGGCCTGCTCAACCATCTGCTTGGCGCGCATATATGTGTCGAGTGCGCCATCGTAGTCGCGGGTATGGTACTGCTTCTGGGCGAACGGAATCAGCGCCAGCGCCTGCTGTGCCAATCGGTAGTCACGGCGCAGGTCTGATTTGATGTCGTCTTTGGCGTTGCGTGTCGTTTCGATTTCCTGATTCAGTTCACGCTCAAGCTCGCGTACTCTGTCGGTCGCCTTCTTGAGTTCGGATTCCGCACTGTTCAACCGAGAAACGCCGAGAATCCCCAGCAGCACGCCGCCAACCGTCAACGCCAGACCAATCGCCTCGAACAGGCCCAGGAAATCAACCGCCTGCTGGCGCAGATTCTCCATATTGGCCTGAAGCGCATTGAGTTCCTCGATCAGTGCAGCCGCGCCGTCGGTATCGAGCGTCGCCAGCCCCGTGCGGAAGGCTTCAGTCACCGCTGCCGCCTGCGATTCAATCATCAGGTATGGCGCTGTCCGCAGGATCAGCAGCAGCACGACCAGCGCCAGAATGATAATTACAGCAAGCCAGATCAGCGGCTGATACCTGGCGCGCAAACGCTCGCTGATTGTTTCTTCGATCTTAGTCAATTGTTGTGACGTGACTTCAACGCGGGCATGAGTGCGCAGACGCTCGTCAAAATAAGCCAGTCGCGTTTCGATCTCAGCAAAATGCGCTTCACGGGCAGCCTTCACAGCTGAGGAGAGCATATCTGAGGCTGAGTTGTTGACGCTATCGGTCATGGGCGACTGCGTATCGGTCATTTCTTTTCCTCAGTGATTGAATCTTCATCACCTGATGTATCCGATTCGGCGGCCTTCATCGCTGCTAGACGCTTCTCCTGCTCCAGTTCAATACCGGCGATGGCAGCACGAATCGCTGGCAGTTTCTCTGGTTCCAGCACGTCGAGCAGATTACGCAGCGTATCCGCCAGACTACTCAGCATATAGGGCGAATCGGGCGGCGCGATGGCCAGCGCGATCGGCAGCGCTTCCTGCGCCTCCTGCACTTTGCCGAGCGCAAACTGCGAGACGATCAGATCCGCATAGCCCCAGAAGTTACGCTGCTCCTGATCAGCTTCGCGGGCGGCGATGCGCTCCACACGGGCGTAGGTTTCCAGCATACGTTCGCGGTCATGCTTCTGGGTATATAGCAGCGCCAGATTACCCATGCCGTATGACGACTGTGGCGTGACCTCAGTCGCACGCTCATACGCATTGATGGCTTTATCCAGATTGCCCTGCCGCTTGTACAGCCCACCGAGGACGCCCCACCAGCTTTCACCATCGTCGTCAACCAGATTGGGCGAAATCTCCAGGGCCTGCAACAGCAGGTCTTCAGCTTTGAGCATCATACGCTCACGTGAGACGCCCTGTTCCATGCGCTCCGCCATGCGCCGATAGACGAAGCCCAGGCCAGCCAGCGCCGGCGCAAACTGATCCTCAAGCTCGATGGCGCGGTGATAGTGATGTTCAGCTTTTTCGAGTTCTCCGCGCTGGGTGTAGACATAACCCAGACGCTGATGCACGACCGGATTCGTATCTGAGAGTGAAAGTGCCCTGTTGTATGTGTTCAATGCGCCGACGTAATCACCCGTTTTGTACTGACGCTCGCCCAGGGGAATCAGCGCATTGGCCAGCAGCGCCTTACTCGTGGATGAGCGTTCTTCATGGGCCGTCTGCTCGATCTCGGCACGCAGACGTTGGAGCTGGCCTTCCTTCATGCGGATTTCGTCTTCGAAGCGCCGACGCAGGTCCTCCGCCTCCTGTTTCAGTCTTTCGCTCGTTTCCGTCAGTTCACGACGGGCGTTGCTGATCTGTGAAAAACCAACCAGACCGGCCAGCGTACCGAGCAGCGCGACGACCAGCGTTGCCACGGTGATCGCCTGGCCAATCGCCTCGAAGACGCCATACAGATTGAAAGCGTCACCCGCCCGCGATTCAATCTGATCTGCCAGGGCCTGCAGTTCCTCAATGCTGGGCATTGTAACCGGGGTCGCCTCGACCTCGGCTTGCTGCGCGAGTACCGGGGCCGCGACGATCAACAGCACTATCGAGAGTACCGCGACGATCCGCCAGAGCTGTCTGTGGCGCATATCAGTCTCCCATGTTCAGAAAGTAGCGAGCCAGATGTGCGCGCATAGCCGGTATGCCCTGCTTCAGACTCAGGACTTCAATCTTGCCTCCCGATACAATCGCCTTGATGATGCGATTATCCGTCTCACCCGTGCGACTGGCAGTAGCGATTTCGTCGGCTTTGCGCCCGGTCCCTTCCAGAATTACCATGGGGATGCTGTCCTCGCCCTGGGTCGTCGCCAGGTAGACGTCTTTTTCCGCGATGGCACCGCCGTTAATGAGGATGCCCATCATCGGCTTCTGACCGGCTGCGATCGCACGCACGAGGCCAACCAGCGCCACCGATTCGTCGCCCCATTCATTGGCCTGAATCAGTACGAAATGTGAGTGTCCGTCATGAAGCTGTGCATCATGGTTAGGATGCTCATGGCCCGGATAATTGACACGCCCTTCCGGTGCGACCCCTACCAGTGGGAATGTATACTGACGCACACTGCGCGCATCGCCGATCATCTGCATGATGCCGGCCACCGTCCCGCCATCGACGATTGTAATATGATGTTCCTGGGCAAATAACGCGATCCCCTCCGCGATGATCTCGCGCGTCGCTTCGACTTCTTCCTGAGTCATCGCGCCAGCGCCACCACTCAGCATGATCACCGGCGACGGTTTTTTGAGATTGAGGGCACTGATTGCGCTTTCCAGATCCCCATCAGGGGGCAGACGCAGTGCAGGGGCCGCACGCCCGGACGAAAACCGAATCATGAACGAGGGCAAAACTGGATCAGGTGGATGTGCCATAAGCCGGTCTATCTCTCCTTACCAATCGCGGCAAAGTCTGAGGACGGCTGCGCATCGCGAGACACCGGACCGCCCCAACACAACCTGATGGAACAAAGACGCCGCCTGCTCCTGGTTGTGTGCTGTTGAATGGCTGAAGGACCACGCCTGTGCGCTTGTCAGCAGACGGAAACTGCGCTAAAACTGGCCGGACGATGCACACCGAGCCCCGAAGACAGAACCCGATGACCCCGCCTCCTGAATCGCTGGCGCAGCGTCTGCTGCACTGGTATGACGCCCACGCCGCAGAACTGCCCTGGCGTGGCGCTACCGATCCCTATCCCATCTGGCTATCTGAGATCATGCTTCAGCAGACGCAGATCGATACAGTCGTGCCTTATTATACGCGATTCCTCAAAGCCTACCCAACTGTTCACGACCTGGCGGCGGCTCCGCTGGATGCTGTGCTCAAGCTGTGGGAGGGGTTGGGTTATTACAGCCGGGCGCGCAATCTGCACCGGGCGGCGCAGCAGGTCGTCAACGAGCACAATGGACACTTTCCGAATACGGTCGAGGGGCTGCTGCGCTTACCGGGTATCGGGCGCTACACCGCCGGGGCCGTGGCGAGCATTGCCTTTGGCGAGCGCGCTCCCGTCCTAGACGGCAACGTCATCCGCGTGCTGACACGACTCTATGCCATAGGCGATGACGTACTTCAGAGCGCGACGCAGAAGCGGCTGTGGGCACTGGCCGAAAGTCTGCTGCCGGAAGCGCGCAGCGGCGATTACAATCAGGCGCTCATGGAACTGGGTCAAACGCTCTGCACGCCAAAATCTCCAGACTGCCCCGCCTGCCCTGTGCGCGACCTGTGCCGCGCCTATGCCGAAGGCACGCCAGCAGCCTATCCCGTCAAGGCAAAAGCCGCCCCAACACCGCACTACGATGTCGCCGCCGGCATCATCCGTGACGATCGGGGCAGGATTCTGATTGCGCAGCGCCCGCTGAATGGGTTGCTTGGCGGCCTGTGGGAGTTCCCCGGTGGCAAGCAGGAAGCCAACGAGACGCTGCCGAATGCTCTGAAGCGAGAGCTGCGCGAGGAACTGGCCATTGAAGTCGAAGTGGGCGAACTGTTCTGTCAGGTGCGTCACGCGTTCACGCATTTTAAGATCACACTGCACGCCTTCGACTGCATCTATCGGGGACCACTGGCACCATACAAGGAGCCGCAACTGTTCGACGCGCAGGCGATCGCGTGGGTTACGCCAGAGCAATTCGCACAGTACAGCTTCGGCAAAGCGGATCGGCGCGTCATCGATCAGTTACGGCGGCGGGGCGGCATGCTGCTCTGACCCTGAGGGCTGCGGTGGCACTATCCCGCGTGTGGGGCGCAGGCGTATACTGAGTCGTGCACACTGACCCGCACCCTGACTTCACCTGGAGTCGAATCAATGGCTTCCAACCCCGCGCCGGACGCGCATCCGTTCCATGACCGTCCTCATCGCACCCTGGTGACGCTGTCGTTTCCGGTGCTGTTTTCGCTGCTCGCAGAACCGCTGACTGGGCTGGCAGATACGGCGTTCGTGTCAAGGCTGGGGCCAGTCCCGCTGGCGGCGCTGGGCGTAGGCACGATCGCGCTGTCATCGATGTTCTGGATATTCAACTTTTTGGGCATCGGCAGCCAGACGGAAGTCGCGCAGGCACTGGGACGCCAGAAAGGTCAGCAGGCAGTCAGGATTACCAGCCTTGCGCTGGCCGTCGCGATCGCCATTGGCAGCGCGCTGATTGTGGCTGGCTTCCCGCTGGCAGGCATTCTGGCGAGCCTGTTGGGTGGCGAGGGTGCCGTCCATGCGGATGCCAGCGCCTATATTCAACTGCGACTGTTGGGCGCACCTGGCGTGCTGATCATGATGGTCGGGTTCGGCGTGCTGCGCGGCATGCAGGACATGCGCACGCCGTTATGGATTGCCGTCGCCGTCAACGTGCTGAACATCGTACTCGATCCGCTGCTGATTTACGGGAGCGGGCCTATCCCCGCCCTGGGCGTGGCCGGGGCCGGGCTTGCAAGTTCGATCGCGCAGAATCTGGGTGCCCTGTGGGTAATCTGGGAGCTGTGGCGGCGTCTCGGCCTGACACGTCACTTCAACCTGGGCGACGCGACGCGGCTGCTCAAAGTCGGCGGTGATCTCTTCCTGCGGACTGGCCTGCTTATGCTGTATCTGCTGCTGGCGACCCGCGTCGCCAATCAGATCAGCCCGGAGGCAGGGGCAGCCCATCAGGCGATTCGCCAGGCTTATCTGTTCTCCGCGTTCATCATGGAAGCGTACGCGATCACCGCGCAGAGCCTGGTTGGGTACTTCCTCGGCGCGGGCGAGCTGGAAACCGCCCGACGTGTCGCACGCATCAGCACCCTATGGAGCCTGGTTACAGGCATCATCCTGACAGTCGCGCTGGTTTTGCTGACCGATGCCATCGGTGCGCTGCTCGTCCCACCGGAGGCTATGGCGCTCTTCATCCCGGCGTGGATCGCAACGGCGATGCTGCAGCCCCTGAGTGGGCTTGCCTTCGTCACGGATGGTATTCACTGGGGCACGGCGGATTTCCGTTATCTGCGGAATGGGATGTTCTTCTCAACCATTGCCGGTGTTGCCGCTTTGCTGCTGATCGACACCAGCCAACCCGACGCGCTCGTCTGGGTGTGGCTGACGATGGTCGCCTGGCTAGGCGTTCGCAGCGCCTTCGGTCTTGTACGTATCTGGCCAGGGATGATGGATAGCCCGCTCCGCAGCCTGAAAGCCGCCACATGATAGCCTGCCTGACTTGTGAACAAGCATAGACGCGGCTATCATCAGGGCATTACTCCTGTTCGGGCGAGTTGCTGAGATAAACCTATGCGTCAGGGGGAAGAAAAACGGCAACCCGCAGGCCTGCCTCAGATGCGCGGCTGGCATGTGGCTACCACGCTGGCTGGCATCACCGTTGTGGTTATTGGTGGGCTGGCACTGTGGCTGAACGCACCGGCGCTGCTGGTCCTCAGCGTGATTTACGGTGTCGCTGGTTTATGGACTTTTCAGCGGGCACGCCAGGTCAATCCCGGGCTTGCAGCACCCGACGCGCCAACGGCAGAATCGACACAGCAGGCCCGCCGCCCTCTGGCCACCATCACGCCACCTGATGATGACCTTGAAGAACTGCGCCTGCGCCTCTCTGTGACGGTTGACGGCGTGGTACGCGCCACACAGGCCATCAACGAAGTCACCGGTGAGCAAGCGAAATCGACAGATGAGCAGTCACAGCTAATCAAACGCGCCAACATGCGCCTTGATGATTTCCTTCAGTTGGGCGAGCGGCTGACAACTCAGGCCCGCGACATCACGCGCAGCGCGCAGGAGGTCGCGCAGCTCTCCGAGCAGGGGCGTACAGCGACCACCACATCTCTTGGCGAAATGGACAGCATCCGCGTTCAGGTCGAGCAGGTCGGCCAGACGATCGCCCGGCTGGCGCAGCACGTGCAGCGCGTCGACAGCATCATCACCAGCGTTGGCGAAATCGCCACCCAATCGAACCTGCTCGCGCTCAACGCATCGATCGAAGCGGCACGTGCTGGCACTGAGGGGCAGGGGTTCGCCGTACTGGCCGATGAAATCCGCACCCTTGCGCGGCAATCAACGCAGGCCGCCGGCCAGGTGCGCGGCATCCTGGTCGAGATCCAGCGCGCCATGAAGGACGCCGTCGAGGCCACACACGAAGGCGTGCAGCAGGTCGATGAAGGCATCGAACGTACCCAGGAAGCGAACGCGATCATGGGGCAGCTTGCACGACAGGTGAACGCGATGCAGCAGGCTGTCGAGAGGATTTATGCGGATTTCAGAGCCAGCGCCGCAGAGAGCGAAGATATCGCCATTGATATGGACCGCATCGGGCGCATTGCGGAGAACAACACGCTAAGCCGCCTCACCGTTGAGACGGTATCCGCCAATCTGACGCGCCTGGCAGGCGACCTGCAAGCGGCGCTTCTACAGACACAGGAAGGCGATCTTGACAGCCTGCGCCTCATATCGGAGAAATCGGAAGACAGGTCAGAAGGCAGGAGTAAACCACACCCCGCGCACAACCCCTCAGAAGGCAGACGATAGCAACAGGATTCCAAGGCCGATCAGGATCAGAATCATGATGGCCTCCAGTATCCAGAAGAGTATGGACCACACGCTGAGACGTCGGCGCGGTCGCAGCAACCGGACAGCGCCGCTCGGCTGCGTGTCCTGTTCGTAATCGGCGAGGAGTGCATGCGCCTGCTGATTATCGGGATTGATGGCGAGGATGTTCTGGAGACAGACACGCCGATCTGCCTCATCGTCGAGGAGCGGCAGCAGCGACAGCCAGATCGCATCGTTCGTCGGTGCCAGCATGGCCGCATGTTTGAGCAGCCGTCGGGCAAGTCGCCGATCCCCCTCCTGGGCTGCCAATTGACCTAATCGCAGCAAACGCGAAGCCTGCTCCGCTTCAGGCAGCGCCTCCAGGGCCGGGAGAGAATCAGATGTGGCGGACATAGCCGTAATCGATTGACTGTTTATCTGCGGATCGTTTGTCTATATTATAACCAAATCGCGGATACAGGCCTGGACTAAAACCAGATTCAAACCTGGTTTCGGGCACGATACTGAAACACGGGTAAGCCTGCTATCATATCGGCCTCATGGTCAAACGCTAAGATGCGAATATCTGTTGTTATCTCAGGTCAGAATAATTGATGGACATCCAGACATCCCCGACTCTCGTCCAGATTCTTAACGTAAGCAAGACCTATCAGGAAGGTATCCGCACACGCACGATCCTGGATCAGGTAAATGCGGATATCCAGACTGGCGAGTTCTTTCTGCTGCTCGGTAAGAGCGGCAGCGGCAAAAGCACCCTGTTAAACCTCATCAGTGGCATCGATGCGCCCGATAGCGGCGACATCCTGATCGGCGATGTGAACATCACTCGCCTGAGCGAACGCGAGCAGACGCTGTTCCGGCGTGATAATATCGGTATCGTCTTCCAGTTCTTCAATCTGATCCCCACACTGACTGTGCTGGAGAACATTACACTTCCGCGTGAGCTGGGCGGGAATCGCCGCAGCGACGCCGAAGCGAGTGCCCGCCGTCTGCTGGAACGGGTTGGCCTGGGGAACCGAGCAGATGCATCGCCGGATAAGCTGAGTGGCGGTGAGCAGCAGCGCGTGGCCATTGCGCGGGCGCTGGCTCATGAGCCGCGGGTGCTCCTGGCGGATGAACCAACCGGCAATCTCGACGAAGAAACTGGCGAGACTGTGTTGCAACTGCTGCTGGAACTCACACGGGAAGCAGGCAAGACGCTGATTATGGCGACACACAATCCAGAGATTGTGCCCATGGCAGACCGGGTCGCACGAATCCATGATGGACAACTGCATATCACGCGCGTATACGCGGAAAACGGCCAGAATCCCGCGAGAAAAGCCGACGTGATGGCCAATATCACAACCTGACCCACCACCGCGAAGGAAACGTAGGGCAATCGTCCAACTTGCCTAAACGTGTCTGGTCAAAAATTGTGGGAATGGCGCTTTTGTTTTTGGGACTTCGTGCAATAATAAAGGCAGAGAGGGTACAAAGCGCACTGTGTCTGTTTTTGCCATCGGCCGGATGGGATAATCAGACGGTGTCACGCAGATTAATCAGCCAGCCAAAATATAATCGTCTTTCTTACGTGATTTCTGATGAAGCTATGGCACAATGAGCAGTAAGTCCGCGGTGCCCCGGCGCGGTGCCGCATTGTGAAAGGAAAAGCCCTATGGCGGATTCCATCAAGCAGATTCTGGCTGAACTGCGGGACACAAATAAGGAAAAGCGCCGTACTGCCGTAATGAAGTTGGGGATGGTTGGGGGTGATGAAGCCACTCGTACACTCATCCGCCTGGTAGAAAACGAGAATGAAGACCTCATCGTGCGTGGGCGCGCCGCGCTCATGTTAGGTAAGCTCGGTCAGCCAACTGCCGTTAACGCTTTGATCCGTGCGCTGCGAGCCCCTGGCTACCAGACCCCATTGTATGCCGCGCAGGCCCTGGGTTTGATTGGTGATTCACGTGCTATAGATGCTCTCATTGTTCTCGCCGAAAATAGTAAGGATCGACTGCACGAGACCGCAGTAGAAGCACTTGGCCGTCTCGGCTACGATTGGCGAAAAACGCATCACAATCTAACCGCAGAACCTGAGGCTAGTTAGGCCGCTTTTCCGCGCTTTCAGCCTGACAAAATGCACTAATCGCCCTCGTATGAGGGCGTTTTGCTATCACGGCAAGCCGATAATCCGGGTCTAACACCCACCCTGTATACTTAATGCAAACGGCATTACCAGTGAGAGCAATCGCTAGATGTGCTCTGATATCGGCATTTGCCTGTACGAAGGAGAGAGGATAAACAACATGGAACTGGATCTAAATATCGTTGTTCAGGTCGTGATCTGGGTGGTTGTTGGTGCGCTTGCCGGTACGCTGGCCGCCATGATCATTCGTGGTCGTCGGGGCTTCGGCAAGTTTGGGAATATCCTGCTGGGTATGGTAGGCGCTCTCGTTGGTGGCCTACTGTTCCGAGCTTTGAATATTGATTTTGGACTGGAAGAGGTCAACATTTCCCTTGAGGATCTGATTGCAGCCTTCGCGGGGTCGCTGTTGGTGCTGCTGATCTGGAATCTGATCCGACGCCGCTGAGTTCCTGCGAATATCACATGACGCAAACAGGGCAAGCTGCTGAGTTGCCCTGTTGCTGTTTTGCTGTTTGCACAGTGCGATTAGCGCGCAGTGGTAGTCGCCAGTTCCTCGCCGGGGCGCAGTTCTTTTTCGTAGTTCGCCTGACGGCGATCGGGACGCATACCAGCACGCTCGTACAATCGGACGGCACCGGTCAGGCTATCACCATCGACATAGAGTGTGACAGTCCTGCGATCTCGCTTCCAGAATTCACCAAAGCTGTGGTGCAGCAGCGCCAGCGCCAGACCGCGCTTACGATACTCCGGACGCACGCCAAGTTCCCAGACATAGGACGCGGTCGGCTCACTCCACTCCTCGATACGGCACAGGCAGATTGCAGCGATCTTGCCGTTGCTCACATCTTCGGCAATCCACCACAGCGCAGGATCGAACAGCTTATCCCTGCTCAGCATATGGTGCCAGAATTCCATTTCCACATCAAAGGGCCGCTCAATGAAGCCCCAGTGATCGCGGAAAGCTTCAATGAGGGTTTGTACTGTAGCTTCCATCTCTTCCGGGTAACGTACAGTACGGATGCGCAGCCCTTCCGGTATCTGTGGTGCAGGCGGCGCCGTTTCCATGTCGATGCGCATGTGCAGGAAGTAGCGAATCGGATTCATGCCATAAGCCTGCATGACGCGCTGACGATCCTCATGCTCCACGGGAGCACCAGAATGCAGCGTCACGCGCGTGCCCGGTGGGCAGCGGTCAATCGCGGATTGGGCGCGCATCTCTGCCCAGCGCAGCAGCGCCAGGGCGAGAGCATCGCTCCAGTATGCAGGGTCAATCGTCCAGCTTACCCAGATGTGTACCGGCGGATCGTCATCGTCCCAGACAGTGACGAACGCGATGGGGTAACCGTCAGCGTCCAGGACGGCACGCGACGAATCGGCCAGGGAGAACTTGGGTGACTGCCAATCAGAACGCATACTCTCAGCGTCAAATGCGCGCTGCTGATTAATTGCAGCGTGCTCTGCGTTGAGGATTTCGGCGTAGCGCTCCGCATCATCCAGGGTCGTTGGTCGGCTGGTATAGCCAGCAGGCAGCCCGGCGATCTTCTCCAGATTGAGCTGTTCCATGATATCTTTCTATCCTTCCATCTGACTTTTAATGAAGTTTTAGAGTCAGAGAGACACTTTCAGGGTTCTATTTGGCTCAATGTGGTTCATTATGGACGTATTCAGTCAGGCTGTCAAGCCGTGAGTGACTTTTCGGAGAGATTTCTCAACCCCTTAACACAGGAGCGCTTATAAGGTATGATGACCCGCGTTTTGAATCGCAAAATACAGCATGTTTTGAACGCTTTCACAACCCGTCTGGAGACGTTTCAATGAGCCAGTATAGTGACCGCACCATGCAGCGGCGCGTTACGGTCGGCCTGGGCATCCTGCTTGCGGTAGCGATGGGGGCCAGCCTCATCCTCCCCTTGCTGCAGAATGTCGCCGTACAGAGCCAGATAGAGGCCGAGCAGCCCACACCGCTGCCAACTGCGACCCTGCCCCCACCGCTGACGGATTTCAGCGGGATCAGCTTTGATACCACGTATCTGCATCCTTCGGGCATGTTCACCACGACGATCCCCAGCGGCTGGGAAGTCGGCAACAGCACAACCGCCGTGAACGAGGATGTCATCACCTTCCGCAACCCGGATCAACTCAGCGTGATTGAGCAGCGCCTGATCCAGCCTGTTGAGCCTGTTGAGTCGCTCGAAGATGTGAGCGAAATATTCACGGACGCCTGGCTGGGCTCTTCGTGGCGTGAATACAGCACCTGGTCGGAATCCACGCGCAGCATCCGCGATGATCAGGTCGTGATCGACTTCACGCTCAGCCGCACTGGGCAGGATTACGTCGCCCGTCAGGTGGGACGCACCGACGGCCGCTACGTGTATGTAACGCGTGCGGTCTTCCCGGAGAATTCACCAGAGGCCGTGCGCTTCATCGTCGAAAACATGGACCCCGCCCTGGAAGTTGTGCCGATCTACGTCGGCCTGCCGCTCGACTGGGGCAGTTACTTTGATCCGGAACTGAAGCACATCATCCGCTACCCGAGCGACTGGCGCGTTGAAGACGCCGCGCCCGGCCTGCCGGCCAGCATCAGCGGCCCTGGGGGCGAGATGCTGCGCGTAGAAGGCGTCGATGCAGCAATCGACAGCGAAGAGGCCGCCGCTGAATTAGTGACGGGGCTGCGCAGCGGGATCGAAGTCACCTCGACCACGACCTTCGATCGCAACGGTGTCAGCGGTTATGCCATCGCCTATCAGGAACCAACGCTGGAAGGACCCGCGCAGAGCGGCTACGCCATCATGTTTGACGACGAAACCGGACGCTGGCACTTAGCAGACCTGCGCCTGCCGGAGAGCGGCGTTAACCTCAACGATATCGATACCGCCGCGAATTATCCGGATATCTTCACGATGATGGAGACATTCAACCGACTGCCTGACGTTAACATCACACAGTCGTAATCATTCCCGTATGGCGGATGTAACAGCGCCTGACTCATTATCAATATGGCGGATCGGCCCGGAACGCGGTTTCCTGGCCGATCCTGATCCACTGACCTCGCTTGCGGCTGTTGATGTCCCACTGCCTGCACACGTCACTGCGCACCTTGAGCAACTCGCCGGTGAGCTATCCGGGCTGCTGGCTGCGGGTGAACTGCGGCGCATACTCAAAGATTTGCCCGTATACGACATGACGCCCCTCGCTACAGCCGATATGCGCAGTCGTGAGCGCGCATTCCAGATATATGCTTATCTGGCAAGCGCTTACGTCCATGCCGCCTATCAGGACAGCGTGAAGCGCATCCCCGCCGGCGTCGCCGTGCCCCTGGTGGCGCTTGCAGAACAGGCTCAGCGTCCGCCAATTCTCGCGTATGCCAGCTACACACTGAATAACTGGCGGCGTCGTGATCCAAACGGGCCGATCAGCGTAGAAAACCTCGATCTGGTGCAGCGCTTTCTGGATGTGCCTGATGCCGCCTGGTTCACCCTGATTCACGTTGAAATTGAAGCAGAGGCCGCGCCCGCCGTCGCCATGATTCCGTCAGCCATCGCGGCTGCGGAGCAGAATGATCTGCCGACACTGGAGCGGTTCTTCACAACGGTCATCAGCAGCCTGGACGCCATGATGGCGACTTTCAAACGGATGGAGAGCGGCTGTTCACCGGATGTCTACTATCATCAGGTACGGCCGTACATATTCAGCTTTGATGATGTTATCTTTGAGGGCGTTACTGCCTACGAGGGTCGCCCGCAGTCTTTCCGTGGGGAGACAGGCGCACAGAGCACGATCATTCCCGCACTGATCGCCGCGCTCGGGCTGGGACACGAGCAAACTGGTCTGACACGTTATCTGACGGAACTGCGCGCTTACATGCCCCACGAGCATCGCGCATTTCTGGCTGCGATCGATCGTGGGGCGATCCGTCGCTGTCTGCTGACCACCCCGTCCGGTCATCCGCTGCGCGAAGCCTATAATACAGGCTTACGACGGGTGCTGGCTTTCCGGCGGCTGCATCTGCATTATGCAAATATCTACATCGCCCAAAAAGTCGCAGATCCGACCGGGACGGGTGGCACACCTTTCATGACGTGGCTGCGCCAGCTCATTGATGAGACGCAGGCACAGCTTCTGCCCATCTGATACAGACGACAAACTAACCGAGTTCGGTCAGTCGCCGGCAGCAGCGTGAACAGAGGGCCGAATCCGACTACGGAGCTGGCGCGTTTTGTGGCGCACCTTCGCGCGGAAGTAGGCCGCTTCTATGATGCTGTATTTTCTACGGATGATATCAGTAACTTCGCGCGTACAGCGCTTACAGAAGATGGCATCAGGCGCGGGGAAAGCTGCCTCTGGCAGCTCTTGCTCGCAGTGCGAACAGGGACGCATGGGCTGCATTTGTGGCAAGGTGATGACCTCCTCACTTCCTATGCGACCGGCTGATTATATCAAGATTAATTCATTTCGTCACGTTGCGTAGGCTGTCGTAGGGCAATCGTCGAGCTTTTATAACATAACGTTAACCGTTTCTTCGCGTTTTCCAACGCAAAAACGCGAACGGGACGCCGATCGGCATCCCGTTTTTTTGAGTTTTCTCTATAGGGGCATTGCGCGTGCGCAGCCCTTGTATCATGTCGCCTGACGGCATATCAGGTGAACGATGCGCCCATCATTGAACTGAACATATTTGTGAGCAGGAAGCCAAAGCCGCAGGAGCATGCGAAGATCACCATAGTCAGCAGTATGGTACCTATCGCCATCGTGGCACAGCCCTTACCCATGCCGAAGCGATACGCATCACCGATGATCTTGCCATAATAGATCAAGACACCCAGGCCGAAGAGCAGTGACACCAGTTGGAACAGCCCGAGACCGGTATTGATCTGCTGTGAGATCATCAACTCGCTCTCGAAGGTGTTGTCGTAAGACACCATCAGATCTGAAAGGCCGTTGAAGCCGACGTAAAACAAAACAATGTAAACGACTGTCTGCACGATAAGCACGACAGTGTTAAATGGTGTGGCAACAACGATCAGACGACGATAACTGCCATCCCCACCCATGAAGAGTGTCGCGGACATATGCACCACGCCATACCAGATCAACAGGCCAATAAGGCCGAAAACTGCCGCCAGAATGCCATTGATCAGCAGGCCGATCACACTGGCGGCGAAAAACGCATCCAGCCCCATCTGCATTTCTGACATCACGATGGCCGCTTCAGGATCATTCTGTGCAGCGAAGCCGACCATATCGGTAATTAGATCGCCAAACAGCTGGATGACCACCAGACCGCCTGCAAACGTAATCACGGCGACAACCAGCCCATACAGTCCCAGTTGAATCAGGGCCTGGTTCCAGTTGGTACCATCATCAACAGGCTCGCCGATTTTGCGCTTGCGTTTGCCGCCGGAGCTGGTGCCTTCGTCGCCATAGATCAGCTCCTCGACAATCTCCTCACGGGTGAGGCCGAGGATGTCACCCGCGAGCGCCATCGCATAATCATCGTTCTGCAGATTCGGGTTGAGGGTAAAGGCCTTGCGCAGGGCAATGACGGCTTTGGTCCGCTCACCTTTCATGTAGCGATCCATCGCCTGATCAAGATGACCTTTCGCCACAGCAGCCTGACGCTCACTGACTTTCGCCCAAGCCTGTTCGCGCTTGGACTTGCGTTTTTCCAGTTGTGGGCCGTCGTCCAGGTCTATCTCACGACGTCCCTGTGGCACCCACTTGGCAGCTTCGCCGGATTCGGGTTCGTCGATCGGTGACGCCATAAAAGGCGTGCCGCTTTGCATTTCCTGCTGCTTCTTCATGATGTATCGCCCGGCTTTGCGCGCCATATCGCGCACTTCTTCATCCGGGTCAGTCTTTACGACCGCCGAGAGATAGCGCAGTACGTCCGGGTCCTCTGTGCGTGCCAGGCGTTTGACACCACGCAGCCGCTCTTGTGGGTCGCTGCTATCAAGTAATGCGAGAATTTCGTCGTACATGGGCGTCTTGTTCCCTTACACTTAATCCCCGTTAACAGTGTAGTCGCAAACGATACGCCAGACAAATAAGGAAGTCGTCCCAGTGCATTATCGCAGTGGATAATTGCCCTCGATCATGTAGACGGGGCCAGATGTCCCGAGCACACTCCTGTAGAGGATAAAGGACTCCACCGGGAACGATGGAATCTTCAGCGCTGCATGGCGCTGTCGGTAGGCACGCAGATGCTCCTGATCCGGGGGCGATTTGAAGCGGGCCAGCGTCACGTGTGGATGGAATGGGCGCTGCTCCGGCACGTACCCTACCGTCTTAAGCGCTTCCGCAAGCTTGCTGTGTAGTGATCGCAGCGGCGGCTCAGGCGGCATGCCAGCCCAGAGTACGCGTGCGCTGCCACGCGGCGGAAAGACACCCACGCCAGTGATGCCGAGTGAAAATCGTTCGGCGTGGACATCAGCCAGCGCCGCCTGGGTCGGCTGCAGGGGCTGTTCGCCCAGGCAATGCAGTGTCAGGTGCAGTTGCTGCGGCGATGTCCAGCGTGCGCCAGGTAAGCCATGCTGAATTGCTTGAAGCTGACGACGTACGGCCTGCGGTGGGTCGATCGCGACGAACAATCTGGGCATAAGGGGTCTGTCCGTGATCAGTGTGACTTTTCGAACAGGGCGACCATATCCGCATAATAGGTCTGCGGCGCGAAATCAATCGGCTGGACGCGACGCAGCCGGTAACCCGCCGCGGCCAGTGCCGCACCATCGCGGCCCAGGGTGGCCGGGCTACTGCTGACGTAGACCACACGTCTGATGCCCATCTTCACCAGATGTTGCAGCGCATCGCGCGAAAGTCCCCTGCCCGGCGGATCCACGAGGGCGACGTCGTAGCCAGCCTCCTCATCGACGAAGGTGGCCAGGGCCTCTTCGACAGCGCCCTCGATGATGTCGACGTTCTCGAGCGCTTCCAGATTGACCTCGGCATCCGTAGCCGCAGGAGGATAACTCTCGACAGCCGTCACGAGGTCGACGTGCGGCGCGGCGAACATGCTGAATAAACCAACTCCCGCGTAAAGGTCGAGTACAGCGTCATCTGGCTTCAGCTCTGCCAGCGTCAGCACGGTATCGACGAGGGGACCCACCTGGGCGACATTGGCACGGAAGAACGCACCCGCCGTCACACGCAGCCACTGTGCGCCAATACGGTACCGCACGCTGGTCTCACCCACCAGGTTGACCGGCTCGTTATCTGGCAGCACGATATTCACACTCATGGGCAGATCAGCGCTGAGTTCTGGCGTGGCTTCCTGCGCCATATCCAGAATGATCATCGGCGCACCGTCATCGTTGTCAATTAAGGTGAGGGCGCGCATCTCCGGGAAATCGATGTCCAGTGAATCACGCAGCGACTGGAGATCAGGATGCAGCACATGGCAGATCACGATCGGCTCAAGATTGCGGCCATCGATCTTCGGCAGGCCGAGGCTACCGTCCTGCATCCGCATAAAGCGCATCTGACGATTATAAAACCACTGCTCAGGGGCAGGGATCACCGGTTTAAGGGCATCCTGGAGCAACTTGTCAGAGAACTTGCCAAAACGCTGCAGTTGGTCGGCGACGACATCGTACTTGAGCAGGCACTGCGCTTCGTAGCTGATGTGCTGCCACTGACAGCCCCAGCAGCGCCCCGGCCCGAAGTGAGGGCACTCCGGATACACGCGATCTGCGGAAGCATCCAAGAGCTGGACACCCTGTGCGAAATCCACACGCTGCTCATTACGGACGATGCGCGCCTGTACCTTTTCGCCGGGGATGGCGTAAGGCAGCAGCACGGTTCTGCCTGCGTGTCGCCCCAGCGCGTACCCCCCATTGGCCATTTCACTCACATGTAATGTGAAATCATTGCCACGGCCACTCTTGCGCTGCGATTTTCCTTTTGTATCAGCACCACGTGATTTACTGCGGCCTGAACTGGATCGTGATTTACGCGGCGGCATGCTGTTGAGCTTTCTGCATTGGCGTTACTGACATGTCTCGGGCAAGGGTGCGTTTGGATCAGGTGTGGGCGAAACAAGAACGATGTTGAGATCTTCAGCATTCTGATTGAACAGCATAACACTCCGGCGAATGGATTCTTCAGCGCGCTTCTGCGCATCAACCAGAATATTGTCTTCCAGCGCAAAATCACGGTACTGTGAGACTGCGTAACGGCGAATGTTGTTATCAATATCAGGCAGTGGCGCGGCGAAAATGCCGGTCGCACGCTCGACCACGTAGGACTTCGATTCATCAAGGAAGCAGTCCTGCAGCGTCGCCTGCGGCAGGCGAATCGTCAGCGTCTGCGTCTCTGCATCATAGGTGAGGTCATCTTCGGTCAGTATGTCGAGGTCAACGCCTGCGTCAATATGCCCGACAGCGACCATCACCAAGCGATCGCCGTACAGCGCACGCAGCAGCGCGGGCATGTCGCGTTCACTCCAGACAACATGTGAGTAACTCCGGCGAATTGTCGTCAACTGGTTTAATTCGCGCACCGCCTCGACATCTGGGATGTAGACATCACTGTAATCGGGTACGCCACCTCGAAACAACCCGCCGAGATTGCCCAAAAAGTTGTTAAGCGTCAGACCACTGGCAAGCAGCGCCGCGCCTATCAGGACAGCGATCACCGTCGCACAGCCAGCAGCACCCCCAAAAGCCCACAGCCAGCGACCACAGGTCATGCCGACCAAACTGCTGAACAAGCCCGGTCGACGAGGTGCAGGTTCAGTTACGGCGGTGGAAGATTCACGTTTCATCGCGTATCACCTGGCAGAACAACGTGTATTTTATCATGCGTCTTAATGCGCCTATACGCAAGGTTGCGACTGAACGGTGCAGCAGCGGAATTGGTCAGATTAGCTCATGCAGTTCTTACGTGATCATGCTAAAGTGGCGGCGTGTGTCGGATGCATCGTTTGTAACGGCACCGAGGGGCTGGCGGGGCGCGATGAGTTCGTCGCGCTCCGCCTAAACGAAATAACCACCGTCGCACAATAGCGCCCTCACAACTCGTCCGACGTGGCGGCATGCCAGGCATGTTGCGCCGTGACTGTAGAGAGGCACACCGATGATCACAGCCATCTTTGACGGACGCTGTGCCATTTGCCAGACGACGCGTGCACTCGTAAAGGCGCTGGATTGGCGCAGGCGAATCGCATTTCAGGATTTGCACGAAAGTCATCACGTAAGCCAGCGCTTCCCGCAGTTGGAAGGCGCGGACCTGATGGGCCAGATTCACGTCATTACGGAAAGCGGCAGAGTGTACGCCGGGTTCGATGGTACACGCCGGATGCTGCGCGAACTGCCGCTTGGTATACCCTTCTGGGCAGTACTGCACCTGCCGGGCATGAACCGGCTAGGTCCACGCATTTACGGCTGGATTGCACGGCGACGTTATGCGATTAACCGCCTGCTGGGGATAGACCTGCAGGCACAAGACGACTGCGTCGATGGAATCTGCAAGTTGCCGTAAGATCGTCTGCATTAAATAGAAAAGGGGCCGACCCATATGTCGACCCCTTTTTCTTATCCCCTATTCGCTGTCGCGTTCCGGCTGGTGCCGCTTCGGACGCCGCTGGTGCTGCGGCTCGCGGACTGCTTCTTCAGCCAATCGGCGCAGGTTTGCCTTGCGCAGTTGATCTGCCTGCAGGGCTTTGTGATGGTCATAATCCCAACGCATGGTGATGCCTCTTTTCCCAGGACAGTGCTTGCGGGGCGCGAGGTCAGCGATTCTTACGAGCGCGCTTACCCCGGCGCGTGTCGTTCTCCGCCTTCAGCAGACGCTGCTCTTCAGCTCGACGCATCTGCTCAGAAGCTATTGTTTTGTGCAGGTCTATGGTCCAGTTCATGTTACCCTATTCCCCTCATGTGCTCTTCTTTATCATCGCGACTTACCTGGACTTACGTCCTTTGCGCGGGATCAGTTCATAATTGGTGAGCGAGTTAGCGACTCTTACGAGCGCGCTTGCCACGGCGCGTATCGTTTTCAACGTTGAGTGCACGCCGTTCTTCGGAGCGCCGCTGCAGTTTAGCAGCGTCGTGCTGGTGTATGATGTGATGCAGATCGATGTTGATGTTCATCTTGTTTCGCCCCTTCTGGTTAATGCGTCCTGGCTGATTCCGTGGCCTGATTGATATATCTTCTGTGTACAGCCCGGAACATGAGTAAGATTTTGCGCGTCGTTTAGCTGGTTTGTTTATCAATTATGTGTCTGTCGCTGAGTTAGGTCAGGCGACATCTCTTTCGCAGAGGTTTATCGGGTTATGATCACTTTTACGGTGCCAGTAACCCGCCAGTTGTAAGTGTTTCAGGCTGTGCGCCCCACTCTTTACAGCGTTTTTGCAGGTGGTGCGCTGATGTTTACTGGTACGTTCATCCAGCGTGTGTGACCAGTTCATCGCTGCCTCCTTCGAGCGTGCCGACATCCCTTAGTACGTGATTCTGTGCGATTCGGTTCAACTTTTTGATTGAGTTCGCCGTTTTGTCAGCAATTGACCACGTCTTAGCGCTATGGCTGTCTTGAACAGGGATGGTCGCTACATAGATGCCGGTTCAATTGGCAAAGTCCTCGAATACTCTTTAACTATGGTTTGTTAAGATGCTTATCGGGCCAATCTACGGGATTTAACCTATTTACCCGATTGACGAGTTATTCACTTAGCTCAATTACCCATTTATTTGGGTAAGTTACTAGAAGGATACAACAGCTTTAATTTGTTGTCAAGTATCCACCACGAGACACCCATCTTTTTATAGGATTGTGATCTTGTCTGAAGACAGCGTAGAAGGCGTCACGACATCTATAATTTTAGCACAAATATTCTATTTGTAAAGCAACGCCAGTCAAATTCTAACCATCTATCCAGCTGCTGATCATAGACGTGGTTCACCGCTTGAGGCGACTATCAGAGAGGTGTATAATGCCCCCAGTTTCGCCTCCGTAGCTCAGGGGACAGAGCAGAGGTTTCCTAAACCTTGTGTCGTAGGTTCGAGTCCTACCGGGGGCACATAGCCCGACCTGAAGTGAACGTGCGGTGGCAACCCCGCTGCGTTTTGCTTTCAGGGCACTGGTGTCGCTCTCTTCACGACGACGCTTGCCGCGCCCCTTCTTCGCCTGCGCTCTGCCACCCCTTTCATCCGCTGCCAGATCGCGCAGGTAGGTGAACGGGGGTTGCAGTTCCAGCCGGATGATCGTCCCTTCGGGGTTGATCACCACCTTACCGACGACGTGCCGCAAAATGGCGCGCTGCCGCTGCTCACTCTGCTGCACATACCGCGTCCCAATCTCCGCAATCACATCCAGTGCAGCATCAAGGTCCGCGATATATTCCCTATTTTCCTGTTGAATCGCTTTTAATGCAAGTTCAACACGCAAGCGTTCTTCCTGGTACTCGCGCGAGAGCTTCTCGTAAATCTGCGGACGCATCCCGTGCTCAGTAAATGCCCGCCACAGGTTGAGTTCTTTTTCCTCCAACCGATGCAAAGCTTCGGTCAACGCCTGGCGCTCACGTGCCTGCTTGCCGGTATAGTGCTGCACGTCCGACAGGTACGCCTGCCGGATGCGTGGCACGATATCTGGGTCCACCTGGATGTCATGGAGGAAGGCGGGCAGTTGATTATCAACCTGCGCGCAGGGAAAATTGATGTCGCTGCTGGGGATGCAGTAGTAGGCAACGCCATTGGCGGTGCGCTTGCGGTTTGGCCTGGAACACGTCAACCGAGTTAAACGACCGCCGTCTTCTTCCAGATAAACCAACCCTTGCAGCAGGTAGAACGTGTGCTTCTGCGGTGTGGGTTTGTGATTGCGCCGCGCCAGGATGCTCAAGCCCAGCTCGAATTCATCCGTGGTGACGACGGCTTCCCACTGCCCGCGTACTGTTTTGGGTGGTATGTTGGCCCACTCATTCTCGATGACAACCCAGCCCGCTTAAAACCAGTTGTGAAACGCCCGCGAGAGCGCCTGTTTGTTGGGCACCAGCTTGCCACGCCGGTTGATCCGCATGAAAGGGACGCCGCTTTGCAGGCGATAGCCACGGGCTGAAAGCGCCTGACAGATGTCCTCAAAGGTGGGGCCATCTTCCAGCAGCAGATCCCAGGCATAGCGCCAGACCTGCCACTGCTCCGGGTGCCGCTCGATCCAGCGTTTGTAGCGGGCGTGCTTGTGGTGCTCCTCACGTCCCACCTCGTTGAGCTTCATCTCCTTGTTAAGGTAGCCATCGGGCGCTTTCCAGGGCCAGCCACCATCGAGCAGCTTGGACAGCATCCCGCCGCGCACACGCTGCGCGGTGACCGCCGACTCGCGCTTCGCCATGCCAAAGAGGATGTTGAGATAGAGCCGGTCATCCGGATCACCGGGGTCGAGTTCCGGGTGCGAGGCGAAACGCACACAGATACCCAGGTGAGTCATCTCGTCGATAGCCCGCAACGCCTCCACATCGTCGCGCCCGAAGCGATCCGGTACCGAAGCAAACACATGCGAGAAACTGCCCTGACGGGCATCGGTTAGCAGACGCTGGTAGTGTTTGCGGTCGGCAGAGGTGCCGGTGAAGTTGTCGATGTACTCGCCCAGGTGGGCGAGCTGGTAGAAGCTGGTGAGGCGCTGGTAAATGTCGCGCCGCTGCGCCTCCTGCGAGCGTTCAGGGGATTGGACTTCTTCGTCGCTCGTCCGCAGATAGGTGACAAAACCGGGATTGGGCGCTAAGCGCGGGCGTTTTCTGGTCATAAGGGTACTTTCGACTGCTGCAATCATCGTCCTGAGTGTACATCAGGAGCGGTCATCACGGTTTTTGGGGCGGGTTTTACGGCGTGATGCGGTCTGGTTTACAATAGGTGTTACGCCGGGTAAAGCAGATTGACCTTTCTCGCTTGTGTCGTCAGGCGGCGCAGCCAGCAGTTCGGCGACCGCCAGCACCCGTTCCAGCAGTTTGTCTGGAGGCAGCTCACGGTTGGTCTTCGCCATCATAGGCCTCCAACCACTGCGAGCGCCGATCAAGCATGGCCTGCTCGATACCGAGGCGAAACTTCCAGGTGTTAAACGACTGCTGGGTGACACCCAGTGCACGGGCGGCAGCGCGTTCCGTGCCGTGTTCGGCGTAAGCGCAGATCATGAGTTCTTCAATGGATTTGCCGGGATGGTCGCGCTCGATCAACTGCATGAGGAAGGTTTTACTGCGGCGACGGCTCATCTCGACCTCCGATTAAACCTATTTTATTCCCAATAATCTAATACTATGCCGCTTTTCCTTTTTCCGCAACCCGATTCGAGACCTGGTCAACAAACTACTCAATCATTGTTATTGTCAAGATTTTCCGATATTCTATGGATAGACCTGATACAAGGGGGCTGTCATGGGCGATGAAGCCAAAAAAAGGCTGGGTGAGCGCATCCGTCGCGCCCGGCATGAAGCGGATTTGAAACAGGGTGATGTCGCAGCACGCCTCGGTGTGAGCCAGGGCGTGATTTCCAACGTGGAGACCGGCGTTTCTACCATCGACGCGCCCGACCTGCCGCGTTGGGCGGAGGCGTTGAACAAGCCGATCATGTACTTCTACATGGATGATACGATGGGTCTGGAGCAGCGTGCAGCGGCGATCCTGAGCATGTTCCCACCGGAACGGTTGGATTTTGTGCTGACGATGCTGGAGAATATGGCACTGACGATGCGTGAGCGCGACGAGACATAGTCCTTAAGTCCCGGTTGTGCCCGGCCTGCTGATTATTAATATAAAATTGACCTCACTTCGGTTTATAATGGGTTAAACAATGGATAGGACTTGTATAACGACTTGATCACCAACAGCGCCTGCCATTGTGCGGTGAGCGCGTGCCCTGCCGTCTAAATGCCGCCCTGTCGCTGACGGGCACGCGGAACAAAGCCAACCCGCCGCCGCAGATCAGTCGGCGGTTTTTTATCAGGTGCAGCGATGGCGAACAAACGTGAGTTGGATACGAGCAGCAGTCGTTATGCCGTGTTCGCCGCCAAAATCCAGGTGCCTCCTCCACAGTCGCGCCTCCTCATACGCTCCCGCCTGCTTGACAAACTGAAAGCACTCGATGGCGTTAAGCTGGTGCTGGTCTCGGCCCCCGTCGGTTTCGGCAAAACCACGCTCATCAGCATGGCGGCTCATCATCACCGGTGGCGCACGGCCTGGGTTTCGCTTGACAGCGGCGACAATCACCCGCTGCGCTTCTGGGTAGCGGTTTTACAGGCGTTGAAGCACATCCATCCCGCTTTCCATGTGCCACCCATCAACCTGCTGCGGCAGGACTCCACACCGGAAAAGATGCCGATTACCGCCCGTATTCTGGTCGAACTGGAGCATATTCCACACCCGCATGTGATCGTGCTGGATGACTACCATCTGATCACCAATCCCGCTATTCACGCGGAAGTGAGCACCCTGCTCGAGCATCTGCCACGCAACAGCACGCTGATCGTCATCACGCGCGCTAACCCGAGTTGGAACCTGGCACGGATGCGGGTCAACGGCGAACTGCTGGAAATCCGCGAGCGTGATCTGGTGTTCGACCCGGACGAGGCGCGTGACCTGCTGGCAGAAACGCATGGGTTAGCACTTGCGCCAGAGGATATGAAACGGCTGCAAGCACGAGTCGAAGGGTGGGCCGCCGGGCTGCAAATTGCTGCCCATTACTTGCAGCGCAATCCGCCTGCTCCTCAGGCCATCCGCAAATTGAGTGCGGATCAGCGTCATTTCACCGACTATCTGACCCAGGAAGTGCTGGCAGGGCTGCCTGCTGATGTCGAGCGGTTTCTGATAGAAACATCAATCCTGGGTACGCTGCGTGCCGACCTGTGCGATGCGGTCACCGGACGCGACAATGGACAGCAGATGCTCGATTACCTCGATCAGGCGAACCTGTTCATAACACGGTTGGATGAACGCCGCGAATGGTATCGCTATCATGTTCTCTTCGCTGACTTCTTGCGCCGCCGCCTTGAAAGGATGTTCAGCCAGGATGAGATCGCGGTGCTGCACCGCCGCGCCTGGGACTGGTATGCGCGGAATGGTCATCATGATCAGGCCATCCAACATGCGCTGGCGGTTGGAGACTATGCCAACGCTGCCAACTGCCTGGCTGAGGCGGTGGGCGATTTGCTGCTGCACGGCGATATCACGACGCTGCTGAGCTGGTTCGATCTGCTGCCTGCCTCCCTGGTCGACGCCCGACCCGAGCTGCTGATCCTGCGGATGTGGGCGTCCCTGTTCGCCGGTGAACTGGACGAGGTCAAGCGCCTGCTGGCTCGTTTCGATAACCTGATTGAGACAACAGGCAACCCAAAAACCCTAAGAGCAGATGTTCTCGCGCTGCGTTCTGAAGTCGCACGTCTCCGGGGTGATTTGAGCCTGTGTGTGTCCTATGCCCAGCAGGCCATCCAGCAACTGCCGGAGGACAATGTCATCTTGCGTGGTGTGGTAACGCTCAACCTGGGCTATGCGGAATGGTTCAATGGCGACCTGGACACCGCCGACCACATCTTCACGCACATGATCTCAGACCAGGAAACCGATGAACACCTGCTGATTGACGTGATCGCGTTAAACAACCGTGCCTATCTCAACACGCTGCGCGGTCAGTTGCGGGGAGCGAAGACGATTTACGAGGGAGTTTTACAACGCTTGAGTGGGCATGACCCACAGTTTGCCCCTGCGCTGGGGATGACGCACCTGGGTTTGGCGGAGCTGCATTACCAGTGGCATCAGTTCGATGAGGCGCTCCGTTTGACCCGACTGGGTCTGCGCGAAGGTGAATCCTGGATCTACGTCAAATACCTGCTGCTCGGATACTTCACGTATGCGCGGACGCTGCACGCACTCAAGCGCTACCCGGAGCGTGATCGTGTGCTGTTGGATGTCGAACGACTGATCCACAAAGCTAATCTGGTGCCGCTCGAACGCCAACGGTTGGCATTGGCAGCGCGGTTTGACCTGGATGAAGGGCGGGATGAAGCCGCCCGCCAGTGGGCTGTCCACAGCGGCATACACGAGCACGGACAATCGGGATTCCTCGACGAGTTTGAGGCTTTGACGCTGGTGCGGGTCTGGCTGACCCAGGGCAGAACGGGCGAAGCCCGCGAGTTGCTCACACGGTTGCTGCGCAGCGCAAAAAAGCAGAAGCGGTCAATCAGTGAGGTTGAGATTCACCTGCTGCTCGCTCGCACATCGGCAGCCAGACGCGACAACGGCGAGGCGATGCAATCCCTGCATGAGGCGCTGATGGGAGCAGAGCCGGAGCGACTGGTTCAGGTGTTCATTGAGCAGGGTTCTGTTATCGTTGATTTGCTGAAGCGTTCCCAGTCGAATAACGGTGCAATGCGCGAGTTTGTTCAACATCTGCTGGATGTGTTTGACAATCAGGCGAACGCACCAATTGTCGTTAAGTTAGATCAGGCTCAGGTTGAACCGCTGACCGAACGCGAAAAAGATGTGCTCAAGCTGCTGGCTGAGGGGAAGTCCAACCCGGAAATTGCCGATCATCTCGACATCTCACCAGGTACTGTTGGTACGCATATCAAGAACATTCTCGCCAAACTGCGAGTACGTAATCGCACAGAGGCCATAACCAGGGCCATTCAAATTGGCCTGCTAAATGTAGGCAAATCCCATGATTGATAGATAGCTCATTCACCAGAATACCTCATTCAAATGATGTAACCGACGGCTCAACGTGCTAAGGTGGATGGTACAGCAGATGCATCTGCCTCTTTAACCATCTGCCGGTTGTTGTGAGGATTGTGCGATGAGCGACCGGTCACCTGACCCGAGGAGGCAGCTTACCGAACGGATTCTGGAATTACTGCGGCAGCTCCCACCCGATGTTGTCGAAGCTCTCATCGAGCGTTGGATGTGGGAACTGGACGACCTGTGGCGCAAAGAGGGCATCCCCGAAGACATCGAAGAAAAAATAGATGAAGCACGGAAAAGATTTGATGAAACCGAAGATGATGTTGATGACATGGATTAAAGATTAAGTGGAGGGCGCTGCGCGCCTCCTTTTTAGCCCACCACCCACCCCCAGGGGGAGCGCCGCGCCTTCGGCGGGCTGCCGCTGACGCAGCCAATCTCCAGGCATGCCACACAGATCACCGCGTTGATCCATGCCGCTAACGGGATGTCATCACCCGCGTTCAGCTCCATCGTTTCTCTCGCTGAACCGAACTGCTGTCCGTCGCAGCCGCACTGACACGCTGCCCTGCATGACGATGGCCTGACCCGCTGCGCCTTCCGCCCGCGCCGTCACCAACTTGCGGACTTCCGCCTGATCCATCCCTGCGATCCCCTGTCGTCACTCGCCCCGCGCTCACCCTCGATGAAGGGCAGGGCTGCACCGCTGCGGCGTTTCGGGTATTCCTGCTGCCAGGACGCTGCTAGTGACAGTCTGCCCTGTCTGCCCTCCCAGGTGACGCTGCGGCAGCCTGCGCACGCTCCCTCACCTGCTGTGCACGGAGTTTTGCCACGATCGCACGTTCCGCCACCGTGTCAAGGCGCTTGCTCCTGGCTTGTGCCGTTTCACTCACCGCAAGCGCCCTGCGGGTTCCCTTGACACGGCGTCTGACTGGAACGTGCCTGACCTTTGGCAACTCCGGCACAGGGTCGGAGCGAAGAGCAGGCGCATAAGCGCCGGGAGGTCATGGATCATGGCATACCAAATTCACGTCATCGTCGGCAACCTGGGAGACACCCCCGAACTGCGCGAAGCTAACGGGCAGCCGGTTGCCACCTTCTCCGTGGCGGTCAACAACCGCCGGGGCGAGACCCAGACGACCACATGGTATCGCGTGACGGTCTGGAATGCGCTGGCAGAGACGGTCTGCAAGTACCTGGAGAAGGGCCGGCGCGTGCTGGTGGAAGGCAGCAACCTGCGGGCCAGCACCTACATCGACCGCGAGGGCAACCCGCGTTCCAGCCTCGAGCTTACGGCCAACCGCGTCCAGTTCATGGACAGCGCGCAGAACGGCGAGGATGCCGGCGGTACGCCGGACGACGACGCGGTTGATGGCCAGGATATCCCGTTCTAGCCGCTCACTCTCATCACCGGGCGGTCATCCAGTGGGTGGCCGCCCATTTTTTGTGCTGCTGGCGGCGGCCAGCGGCGCTCCCCATTTTCCACCCGCCCCGAGCATCTATGAATGACCCCTTGCAGTTAAGAATGGGCACATGTGAGTCAGCGAGGAATATAGTCATACATTGCGCGTCCCGCGGGTGTGATTTCACGTAACACGAATGGAAGAAAGTCTGTCATATGCCTTATTTCCCCCGTAAATGTCATGAATCGCTTTGATGAAGATGATAGGCGAAAGTTGCGAATTCTGGGAGTACCGCACATCCTCGCACCAACGATCCTGAGGCACCGGGCAGCTGCCGGGGGACGGTCTACACTTCGGTTCTTCCACTGAACAGCGGGCTAAAGGTCCTCACCGGCAGCCGAGCTCCGTGACGATTGTGCGTGTCTTGAGGCACACTTCAACATAGAAGACATTCCTGGTGCGGAGCACATGTGACCACAGCGTACCAACTTAAGGCAGCGGTGGTGCATCTCGGTACAACGATGCACTCTGGTCCCAGGTGAACCTCTGCTTGAAGCATGTTCTCGGACCGCTGCCTTAAGTAGCGGGCTAAAGGCCCGCCCCTCAACGCCGGGGGGGCTTGCCGGAGCGCGCCTGCGCTCCGCCGCTGACAAGCGTCTGTCGCCGCTTGCCAGCGCGTGGGCGTGCTGCCGCACACCCACGTTGCGATCACGTCAGGTTTCTGTATTTCTCCCACGCCATTCAGCCCAAGTTACCAGTTCTTCAGAGATTCTTGAGCCGCATTTCTCAGAGATTGCCGTTGCCATTGGCTCCGTGATTCTCGGACAATGTAAATGACTGTCGTTTAACACGGAGCAATTCAATGTCCGTCAGACACTATCCGCGCTATGTCGGCGTGCGTTTTACCGAGGATGAGTATCGAGGACTTCATGCCCTGATCAAAGCGTGTGGCAGCAACAAGTCGG
>Ga0081520_100040_pt1 | contig 112664 bp, 97 predicted proteins | sample HotLakmasection1_FD_70988 | JGI IMG/M metagenome (GOLD analysis project Ga0081520, IMG submission 70988) | Hypersaline microbial mat communities from Hot Lake, Washington, USA - Section #1 (SPADES assembly) (version 2) | ecosystem: Environmental > Aquatic > Non-marine Saline and Alkaline >... | reverse complement strand
ACCAAGAGCGTTAGAAGTAAATATGAGGCATGGCTGAGTTCATTTTGAACAATGCTCTGGTATTGTTTAGCTATCATATTTAATAGATAGGTTGGGTGTACTAACTTCGACCTATCTTTTTTTGTCGGAGCAGTCTGCATCAACCGCTACATAACGCTTTTGACCACCGCTGTCTCCCTGTCAGAGGGGACACTCCAGTTGCCCAGCGTTTGCTTGACTTCTGGAACGATAATACGGCCCAGAGCCTTCAAGAGCAGATGTTCAATGGTTTTGCTATCAAGACCCTGGAATACACCAGTAAGGGATTTCTCCCCCAATTTAATGTCAGCCCGTCGTCGTCTGCCCTGAAGGCATGGATGACATTTGCAACCATCGGTTTGCGAAGCCGTTTTACCAATTTTCAGGAATTACTGGAAGCCCACATTGATTTCCAGGAAGTTGCCTCCTGGGGTGCCCAACCGGAACCTCCGGTGCTCCTTCTGGGAGCAAGCAATATCCTGACGGGAAAGCTGTGGAAGTTTAATTCCGCCAAAGAACCGATCATCGTCGAGCATATTCTGGCGTCCTGTGCGATTCCCAACATCTTTCCTGCCGTTAGGATTGGCGAAGATGCCTATTGGGATGGAATTTTTTCCGATAATCCCCCCATTTCTGAATTAATCAGACCTGCGGTCGTGGGTGTTGCAAATATTCCCCAGGAAATTTGGGTGATTAAATTGAATCCGACCCGTCGGGATACGATTCCCGTTGATGCAGATGACATTTTAGATCGTCGTAATGAACTGGTCGGCAATATATCACTCTTTCAGAGCTTACAGAACATTGAAGCCCTCAATGACCTGCTCCTGAAAAGAGCCTTTAAGGAGGAATATTTGCAGGAATTAGGGCTGCGAGAGCCCATCAAAATTCCAAAACCGTTTATCGAACGGGAGTACAAACCCTACTACATTCCCTTCATTGAGATGTCGGCGGATGTGGAGAAGATCCTGAACTACGAAAGCAAGCTGGACCGTAGCCCTGAGCATATCCATACGTTGATCGAAGATGGGAAACGCCAAGCCCAACAGTTTTTAGAAGAAAAAGCAAGGGGAGCTGCATTGACCAGTGCCGGGTAATGCAAACGGTTGTTGATTCCCTATCATCTCCATCGTTCGGACTAACTCTTTCTACCGCGTTTATTTATGAGCATTCGGAATATGCAGCACGTTTATGTAATCTCTGCGTTACGTACACCTATTGGTCGGTTTGGGGGCATCCTTTCCAACCTATCTCCCGTCGAATTGGGTTCTGTATCTATGCGGGCCGCTCTCGGGCAGGCAGGCATATCGGGTGAACTGGTAGACTTGTACATCTTTGGAAATGTCTTGCGGTCGGGGCATGGGCAGTTGTTGCCTCGCCAGGCGGCTTTTAAGGCTGGCATTCCGGATACGGCTAATGGATTTGCCGTGGATATGGTGTGTTCCTCTGGCATGATGAGCGTCATCAATGGGGGCTACTGCCATTGCGGCGGGCGAAGCAGATATCGTCCTGGCGGGCGGGATGGAGTCGATGTCCCAGAGTGGGCTGATGCTCTCCCATCGGGTTCGCTGGGGTTGCAAGCTGTTGATGGATGCCTCGGAATCCATCATTGATCTTCTGGTGTGCGATGGTCTTTCCGACCCCATAACAGCGGAAAAGATGGGGGATCAGGCGGAGCGGTTGGCGGCAGCCTACGGGGTAACGCGCGATGAACTGGATGACGTTGCGCTGCATTCCCAGGAGCGGGCAAACAGCGCAACTCAGGCCGGATTCTTGAGCCGCGAAATTGTTCCAGTTGGGGTGAACGGCAGACATGGGGTGCAGCTCGTTGAGAAAGATGAGGGCATTCGTCCGGATACGACCCGACAAAAGCTGGCTGGACTTAAGCCAGTGTTCAAATCGGATGGGGTGTTGACGGCAGGCAACAGCAGTCAGATATCCGATGGGGCGGCGGCGCTGGTGCTTGCCAGCGCGAAGGCGGTTGAAGCCTATGGACTCAAGCCGATCGCCCGGATTATCAAAGGAGTATGGGCTGGTGGAGAAACCTGGCGTTATCCAGAGATTCCCATCCATGCCGTGAAAAAGCTGCTGGACAAATTGAATATGAAAACGACGGACTTTGATCTGTTTGAGAACAACGAAGCCTTTGCCTTGAGCAGCGTCCTGTTCAACCGAATTTTGGGCATTCCCTACGACAAGCTGAATGTGTATGGGGGGGCGATCGCCCTGGGGCATCCCATTGGTGCTTCTGGGGCACGCATTCTGGTGACCCTGGTGAATGCCTTGCAGGAACGGAACGGACACCTGGGATTAGCCGCCGTGTGTCATGGCAGTGGCGGGGGTACGGCGATCGCCCTGGAACGCTTGCAGTGATTCCGATAACCCAAAAGCTACGAAGCCGTAGCTCGACCGCTCGACCGGAGTGATCAACCTGGGGTTGCAAACACTCAATTTTGCAATATAGGGGGTTTGGGGGCTTTGCCCCCAAGAAGGGGTTCCACCCCTTCACCCCTTTAACACTTACGTTTTGCTGTACTAGCGACACAAGATTGTGATTATGACGAAATGTTTGGGGCTGGACGATAACGTTGTTTTAGTGACAGGGGGCAACCGGGGGATTGGAGCGGCGATCGTGGCTCAACTTACGGCTTTGGGGGCACGGGTTGCTTACACCTATCGCAGTAGCCCAAATCCTGATGCCCCAGGGGGTGTTTTAGCCCTGCAAGCCGATGTGACCGATTTAACCGCCATGACCCAGGTGGTCGAAACGGTGGAACAGAAACTTGGGCCGATGGATGGGGTGGTGGCAAATGCCGGAATCACCCGAGATAACTTTTTCCCAAAGTTGACCGTGGATGATTGGGATACCGTCATGGCGACAAACCTGAAGGGGGTTTACCATACCCTGGCTCCGGTCGTTCCCCATATGTATGAACGGCGGAAAGGTGCGGTTGTATGCATCAGCTCTATTTCGGGTCAGCGGGGAAACCTGGGGCAGACCAATTATGCTGCGGCTAAGGCTGGGGTCATTGGTTTAACCAAATCCCTGGCGCTGGAAGCCGCCCGCTATGGAGTGCGCGCTAATGTGGTTGCACCGGGATTTATCGAGACGGAGATGACTCAGGCTATTCCCGACAACGTTCGGGAAAAAATTATGGCTGAGATTCCAATGCGCCGATTTGGCAACCCTGAGGAAGTAGCATGGGCTGTTGCATTTCTGCTTTCTCCCGTCGCCAGCAGTTTTGTAACGGGTACGGTTCTCCAGGTAAATGGGGGTCACTATACTTAGAATTTATTTGCACCATGATTGCCATTTTTCTCAAACCCTTGATTTTGCCTGCGCGGAGCGCAGGCAAAATCAAGGGTTTGAGAAAAATGGCGAAGGTACTGCATCTGAAAACCGAGTTTGAGGGAGTGCAGTGCCAGCCACCACACTCCCTCACTCGGTTTTCAGATAGGCTCCTGGTACCTCCCATCCCAAGTATGGCGATCGCCCCTATGCGTAACCGTAACATCCTAAGAATTGCTCAACGGCTTGGTCTGTGCCTCCTATCGGGGATGGTGGCTCTGATGGTGCTGATCAACCCTGGAGGGGGGGCGATCGCTCAGGGACCCATTCCTACGCTACCCACCACAACCAATGGAACGGCGTCTCCACCCGGTCAAGTAGAGCGGCGAGCAGCGTTGGAGGCGACAGGTATCCGCCTCGATGGACGCGAACTCCTGATCATTGCCTCGCCTGCTGTTCCCAACCGCAATGAACCGGGCAGCCTGATTCCTGTGGAAGTGCGGGCGCAGCAGATTGAAGCAAACCTGATGCAACTGGTGGAAGGAATCGGCTTGAGCGAAGAGGAGGAGCTTGACCCCAACACGATGACGGTGCGGATCGAAACCGTCAATGAGCAACCCGTTTTATTTGTGAAAGATGCCAACCTGGCGGAAGCGCGGGTGTTGCTCACCGTCACCGATGCCGATGCCCAGTACCATGCCATCAGTCGTGGGCGATTGGCAGAGCGCTGGCGGGATATTCTGGAGTGGGAATTGCGCCAGGCTCTCCAACTGCGCCAGCCAGAAGCGCTCCAGCAGCAATTTCGCAGAATGATTCGCGCCCTGGTTGGGGCTTTGGTAATCACCACGGGATTGGGTATCTTCTGGGGATATTTGGGGCGACGCAAGCAATTCCTGGAAAGCCATCACGCGGCTAAGGCTGTTGTGATTCGGAACCCGGAACCAACCGACCAGGAGCCTGAGGATCAGGATCTGGAACGATGGTTTTTGCAGGGCTTGCACCACTACCTGGGATGGCAGCAGCGGCTCCACATCGTCCGGTTTTTGCGGTGGTTGGTGTTTTGGGCGATCGCCTTTGTGTGGATTGGGGCGATCGCCTACAGCCTGAACAGCTTTCCCCAGACCCGTCAGTTTGCCCAGAAGGCGATCACCATTCCTGTTGCGCTGCTGATTGCCTGGTTTGTCACCGGGCTGACCAATCGGCTGACAGATTTTTTGATCGATCGCTTCATCCGCAGTCAGGAGCAGGATCAATCCTTAACGGAGGCGAACCTACAACGGATTGGGACGATCGCCCGTGTGATTAAAGGCTTCAAAATGGTGGTGGTCTACACCGTCGCCATTCTCTGGGTGTTGCAGTGGCTCAACCTGGTTCCCGGCTCAATTCTAACCCTGGGGGCGTTACTGGCTCTGGTGATTTCCTTTGCAGCCCAAAACCTGGTGAAAGACCTGGTGAATGGTTTTCTGATTCTGCTGGAAGATCAGTTTCGGATTGGGGATTATGTCCGCATCGGACCATCCGTTGGACTGCCAGAAGTAGACGGGTTGGTGGAAAATTTGAATTTGCGAATCACGCAACTGCGCAGTCCAGATGGCAGCCTGATTAGCCTATCCAACAGCTCGATCGCCCAGGTGGAAAATATGTCGCGCACCTGGGCACGGGCAGACATCCAGATTGACGTTGCCTATGACACAGATGTGAATCGTGCCCTGGTCGTTGTGCGGGAAACGGTTGATGAAATGGCGCAAGACCCGGAGTGGCGATCGCTCATTCTCGATACCCATGAGGTGTTTGGGGTGGAACAGATTTCCCACCAGGGCATCACCATTCGCCTCTGGATCAAGACACTACCCCTGAAGCAATGGCTCGTTGCCCGCGAATTTCGCCGCCGCCTCAAACTAGCCTTTGACGGCGAAGGCATTCGCATCGGCATTCCCCAGCAAATCTGGCTGGAAAACAGCTCTGGTAAAACGCCGGACTAAGGGACTTGCAAGAAAATAAAATCCCCATTTTTGAGAGAGAAGGCTGGCTCTGCCAGCCTTCTCTCTCAAAAATGGGGATTTTATTAATCCGCAGATCCCTAAGGGACTTGAGTGTTCGTAGAACATTAACAGGATGACGTGCCTCGTACTCCCCATTCTGTATTTGCAAAACGGGGTTAATGTCCACAAAAAGACGGGTTGGAGAGGTTCTAAGCAGCTTAATTTCTCTTGCACTATATATTTCTCCTGCACCCTATATAGTGGAAGTTAACGTTTTTAGTGCGTTCTAAATGACTGCTCCTGGCTGGAACTCGGCTTTATGGTGAAGCATTCGTTTTACAAAGCATTTCAGAAATGGCAGACCCGAATCCCGCTCTGGGCACTGCTGGTGTTTCTATTTCTGGGACAACTTCTTTGTGTCGCCGGGCTAGTGGGTTTTCTTTCTTACCGGAGCGCTCAATATTCTGTCAATGAGCTGGCGAATCAACTGATGCAGCGGGTTTCTACCCAAGTAAGTGGGCAGCTTAACGAGTTTTTGCAAGCACCTCGAGAACTGGTTGAGTTGCATCTGGCTGCCGTTGAGGATGGCGAACTGGATCTCGATGATTTCGACGCGCTAGAAAAAGACTTTTTTAGATATGTCAGTGTCTTTGAAACCGTCGTCAACATTGAATTTGGAAATACCCAGGGAGAAACCCTGGGGGTGGGTCGTGATAACCAGGCCGTCTTTCAGATTCCGCGCTCTATGGTTGTTTGGGAAAAACGGGGCGATCGCACCCAACCCCGACGCTTTTATCGGCTCAATGAACAGCGTCAGCGTTCAGCCGTGCTCCACACAACCCCAAACTTTGATGCCCGCAAACAGATCTGGTATCAGAACGCCGTCAAAGCCGGACACCTCACTTGGACGCCCATCTTCCAGCCTGTGAACTTTAACCTCGCCATGATTGCGGCGGTTGCACCAGTTTATCAAGATGGGCTTTTTAAGGGCGTTGTCGAATCCTTTTTTTTGCTGGCAGATATCAGCGATTTTCTGCATGGGCTTCAGTTTTCCCCATCCGGGCAATCCTTCATTCTGGAACCGTCGGGGGTGATGGTTGCCACCTCAACCCAGGAGCAACCCTTTACTCTCGATGCGTCCCAAGAAAATAAGATGATTCCCCTGGAGGCTATCAACAGCCAGGATGAGGTGACGCGGCTGGCGACCCAGGCTCTTTACCAGCAATGGACCGACCTCAACACGATTTCAGACAACCAGCGCTTTGAGTTTCGCGATCGCCAGAGACAGCGTTATTTGGGACAGGTCACGCCTTTCCGTTTGGATGAGCAGCGGCAATGGTTGCAAGTCACCCTCGTCCCCGAAGCCGACTTTATGGCTCAGATCAACGCCAACAACCGTCGAACTCTGCAACTGGGAGGGTTAACGCTGCTGGGGTCCATGCTGCTGTCTGTTGCAACAGCTCGCTTTGTCACCCAACCCCTGCAACGCCTGCAAAATGCAGCAAAAGCCCTCAGCACGGGCAATCTCAACTATCCCATTCCACGCCAGGGGGTCAAAGAAGTCGCTCAACTCTCCCAAAGTTTTCGGGAGATGGCTCACCAACTGAATGACTCTTTCCAATCCCTGCAAGCCAGTGAACAGCGTTTCTTTACGCTGCTCAGCAATGTCCCCGTGGGGATCAGCATTTTCGATGCATCGGGAAAGTTGGTGCTGATGAATCAGGCGGGAGAAACCATTTTGGGACGGAAAGCCAATTCGGATCTTTCCCTGGAGCAGATGCCTGAGGTTTTCCAGGTCTACGTGGCGGGGACGGATCAGCTTTATCCCACCGATCGCCTCCCCGCCGTCCTTTCCCTACAGGGGTTTAGCCGTCTCATCACCGATGTGGAAATTGCCGCCCACGGACGACGCATTCCCCTGGAAGTGAGCACCATTCCTGTGTACGACGAACAGGGGCAAATTGCTTATGCGATCAATGTTTTTGAGGATGTAACGGAGCGGCGGCAGGCAGAACAACTGCGTGCCCGCTATGCCGAAGATCTCCAGCGCCAGGTGCAAGAACAATCAGAGGCGCTGTATCGCAGTGAAGAACGGTTCCGGCTGGCAGTGAAACATGCGCCGGATATGTTTGTGATCTACGATTGCGATCGCCGTTTTCTCTATGTCAACGAAGCAGGGCAACGACGGGCAGGGCTATCCCTCGAAGAACTGATGGGCAAGCGGGATGAAGAGGTCTTTTCAGAAGAACTGACCCGGCAATACCTGCCTGTGCTAGAAGCAACGATCGCCTCCCAAACCTTGCAGCACCACGAATTTTCTGTTGCCCTGGAGGGGCAGGCTATATCTGCCTTCATTGTTAAATTTGTGCCGCTCCTGGACGACCAGGGCGGAATTCAACAAATCCTGGGAATTACCGTTGATGTAAGCGATCTCAAAGCTGCCGAAGAGGCACTGCGGGAGAGTGAGGAGCAGTTTCGCCAGATTATGGAAAACTTGCCCATCATGTTTGGATTGCGCACCCTGGACTATAGCCGTTGGCTCTACATCAACGATGTTTATGAAGCCATTACCCATCGCCCTTTGCAAACCCTTTTGGATGATCCTGGCTTCTGGAAAACCTTTACCCATCCCGATGACCTGCCTCTGGATTTTGTGACCTCCCAGAACCCCAAACCCGCCCTGCATCAATTTCGCATTTTTCGCCCTGCAGGTAACTTGCGCTGGGTTCGAGCCATTGAGTTTCCCGTTTACAACCTGGCTGGCAAGCCCTATCGGGTGGCGGTATTTGCCGAGGATGTTACCGGGCAAAAGCAAACAGAAGAAGCGTTGCGGCTCAGCGAAGACCTCTTTCGCAATGCCTTTGACTATGCCCCCATTGGCATGGCCCTGGTGACGCTGGAGGGTCGTTTTTCCCGAGTGAACCAAATGCTGACGGATGTTTTGGGCTATAGCCAAGCCGAACTGCTGAACCTGAAAATACAAGACGTCGCCCACTCCACTGACGGGGAAAGTTGTTTTGATCCCGCAACACTCCAGCCGCTACTCAAGGATGAAATTCGCCATTATCAGGTTGAACAGGGCTTGCTCAATAAACGGGGCGAAATCCTGCCGTTTCTCCTGAGCATTTCGTTAGTGAAAGATCCCGAACAAAAGCCTTTGTATTTTGTTGCCCAGTTCGAAGACCTCAGCCGTCGCCATGAGGTCGATCGCGTCAAAGATGAATTCATCTCCATCGTCAGCCATGAGTTGCGCACTCCCCTCACCGCCATTTGCGGCGCTCTCGGCATTCTAGACAGTGGGGTGCTGGATGATGTCCCCGAAGACCGCCAGGAGTTTATTGGGATTGCCTTAAAGAATAGCGATCGCCTGATGCGCCTGGTCAACGATATCCTCACCCTGGAGCGGCTAGAGTCGGGCAGAACGCCCCTGGCGATGGAGTGGTGCAACGTTGTCTCCCTGGTGCAGCAAGCCTTCGACTCCGTGCAACGCATCGCCCAGGATGCCAACATAAATCTGGCAACAGACCTGGAGCCAGTGACCCTGTGGGGTTCGCCCGATGGGCTGGTGCAAACCCTGGTCAATCTCATCAGCAACGCCATCAAGTTCTCTTCCCAGGGGGGAACAATCTGGATTTCGGTGAAAATGCAGCAGCCTACGGATGTGGCTCAACCCGCTGTTGTGTTTGCAGTGAAAGATCACGGCAGAGGCATTCCCCCCGACAAGCTTGAGTCTATCTTTGGTCGATTTCAGCAGGTTGATGCTTCGGATGCTCGGGAGCGTGGAGGTACAGGGTTAGGTTTGTCGATTTGTAAAACAATCGTGCAACAGCATCGAGGGCAAATTTGGGTGAAAAGTGTGGTGGGAGAAGGCAGCACTTTTTACTTCACCATTCCCATCCCAGGATCAATGCCTTCGCCCTTTTTCTAAACCCTTTGATGCGAAGTGGCAGCCATCGTTTACTTGTAAGGCATGCTGGTATGAAAATTCTGTTGGTTGAAGATGATCTACCTACCTGTGAGTTCCTAAAATCTGTTCTCACTGCCCATCGTTATGTGGTGGATATTGCAACAGATGGTCAGATCGGCTTTGAAATGGCATCTCAGCTTGAGTATGACTTAATCATTCTGGATGTATTGATGCCTCAAGTTGATGGCATCAGTATTTGCCGTCGTCTTCGTCAGCAACAGTGTCAGGTTCCCATTTTGATGCTGACAGCAAAGTCAGAGGATGAGGATGTGACGACAGGGCTGGATGCAGGGGCAGATGATTACGTTGTTAAGCCCTGCACTCAAGCACAATTAATGGCACGCATTCGAGCCTTACTGCGGCGGAAGCAACAAAAATCGGCTCATTCTATTTTGCGATGGGGGGATCTGGCGCTGGATGTCCATCTGTTGCAGGTCACCTACAATTCCCAGACCTTGCAGCTAAGCCCAAAGCAGCACTCCTTACTGGAACTATTTTTGCGCAACCCCCAGCGAATTTTTACCCGAGATGCCATCATCGATCACCTGTGGTCGATTGATGATTACCCTTCCCATGCCGCCGTCACCAACCTGGTTAAGGATCTGCGCCAACGGTTGAAAGCAGCGGGGATGCATGAAGAATGCATTGATACGGTATATGGTCTTGGGTATCGCCTCAACCCGCTTTCCTCCGCCAAACCTGAACCCACAGCAACTTTGCAGGCGGTAGAGAATCTACCAGAAAAGCTAAACCAGGAACACCTGGGCGATCTGGAGATTGAAGAAGTCACCCAGCACTTCAGGGAAGCGTCTCAACAACGGCTGCATTTTCTCGAAGGAATAGTGCGATCGCTCCAGAGCCACCCCACCCTTTCCGCTGAACAGCAAACCCAGGCTACCCTGGAAGCTCATCGGCTGGTGGGAGCCATGGGCACGTTTGGCTATGACCGGGGGTCTGAACTGGCTCGCACCCTGGAAACCTTACTTTCCCAGGAGGAACCGTTCAGCGAACAAGAGGTTTCTCAGATGTCCAATTTAGTGGTGGGCTTACAACAAGAGCTTACCGCGCCCGCCGCAATGGCTTCCGCCCCCTCCCCCCATGCTTCTTCCTTCGCAAGAACGATGGCTCGCATCTGGGTGCTGGGCAGCCCCAGCCCTTACCTTTCCAACCTGAAACAGGAAGCACCTCAATGGAATATGAGCATCCAAGCCGTTGATCAGGAAGCAGAAATATTCAGCCTCCTGGAACAGGAAACACCCGATGCCATCGTGCTCATTCCCTCAGAAAACTCGCGCCCCACCGATGTTGAAGCGCAGGTTCAAAAGCTCAAAACACACTACCCTGACCGCTCCACCGTTCTTTTATTTGAGCAAGACACTTTAGAAAATCGATTACTGGCTACCCGGCTAGGCAGCACTTGTTATTTGTCTCAAAGTACACCTGTGGATAGGGTCTGTGAGGCGATCGCCGCTCTGCTGCCACCAGGAAAGCTGACGGAAGCCAGGGTTATGGTTGTGGATGATGATCCAGTCATCCTTGAATTTTTGAGTAACTTACTTGGGGATTGGGGGCTGCAAACCATAGGACTGAGCGACCCTACACAATTTTGGGATGTGCTGAACCAAACCCAGCCTGAGGTTTTGTTGCTAGATCTGGAAATGCCTGACATTGATGGACTGGTCCTATGCCAGATGGTGCGCCAAGATCCCCTTTACGGAGACCTGCCCATTCTCTTTGTGACCTCGCACGATGGGAGTAAAACGGTGCAGCAAGTCTTTGCTTGTGGGGCAGACGACTTTGTCCGCAAGCCGATTCTCGCCCCTGAACTCATTACCCGCATCATGAATCGCCTTGGGCGAAGTCGGGCACGGCAGCAAGGAAAGTCTTTCGCTCACAACCTCGCTGCACCTTCTCCAAGTTCCATAACACCAAGTACTGTAACACCAAGTGCTGTAACGCCAAGTACTGTAACGCCAAGTGCTGTAACAGATAACTTTAACCGTTCTACTTTTGAAACATTATTAGTTATCGAATGGCAACGGGCGAGGGTCAGCCACACGCGTCTTTCATTACTTTGTTTGGCGATGAGTCAAGCTGACGCAGATGCGCCTCCTGCCACCCTGCCCTCCATCCAGGAGATGACCCAATTCCTTGAAACATCCATCCAGCCAACGGATGGGTTGACCTATTGGGGAGATTGGCAATGGATGATCCTGCTACCCAATACCGATATTGACGGGGCACTGCGGGTTGGGCGATGGATCCGTCGGGCGATCGCCACTACTTTCCCCTCCCTCTGCCCCCTCACCCTGGGCGGCACCAGCACCCTTCCCCAAGAAGCACAAGTACTTCAAAGCTTCATTAAAACCGCCGAACAGGCAATGGCGATCGCCAAACAACAAACCCTAGAAACCGATTGCTTCCTGGCTTTTACATAAAAGGACTCTAAACAACCATTCTTCAACACAATAGGTCAGCAAAATAGGTCACTCTCATTCACCACTTTGATTATCAACTTCACCCTTTACCCTTCACCCTTTACTCTTCACCCTTCACCCTTCACCCTTCACCCTTCACCCTTCCTTTCCCTTCATCCTTTTGATTGAAAAGTTTTGATTGAAAAGTAATTATGACAAAATTGATTTTAATTATCGATGACGAACCTGATATCCGTCGCATTGTTCAGATTTCCATAGAACGCTTCGGGGGCTGGCAAACGGTGCTGGCAGCTTCGGGATATGAAGGACTTCAAAAGCTCCATAGTCATACTTTTGACGCTATTCTTTTAGATATATCAATGCCGGATATGACAGGGTATGAATTTTTTGAACAGCTTCAGGATGATCCGATAGGGTCACAAATTCCAGTGATTTTGTTAACGGCAAAGGCACTACCGAGCGATCGCCAACGGTTTTCCCAAATGGGTATTGCTGGAGTCATCACCAAGCCCTTCAAACCCTCATTGGTTTGGAAAGAAGTTGCACAAATCTTAACCTGGTCGATTCAGGATCAGAATTAACCCACAGCCCAAATTACTATTGGGTAGCTCTCATTTAAAGTATTTCTCCCGCTCTGGGAGCCAGGATATAGGCTTATGATTTTTATGCGCGATCGCCGATTCTACGTCCCTTCCCTGATTGAAGCAGGACGGACTTTGTTACTGGGTACAGCGGTGACGCTGCTCGCGGCCCTGCCGACCCAGGCAGCAGAAACGGTGCGGTTTAGCTTCTGGCTATTCGAGCGATCGGTTTCAGTCGATTCTCTGGAAGCGTTTGCTGAGGATGGCACCGTAGCACCTGACCTGGTTCCCGTGCTGCGCTTGTTGAGTGATGAGCAGGAAGCCGACTTTCGCAATGCGCTCAACTCGTCCAATACGCTCGATGTAGTAGCGGTTTCCCAAAGCTTTTATGACCCTATGGGAGAGCAGGCACTCGGATTTCTGGGTAATGTAATCCAGACGGGAGGGCGACAAAATGGGCTGCGGGCGATTCGGGCGGCACTCATCCAATCGGCAGCTCAACCCGAGGGGTTTACGGTTTTGGATGTTTTACGCAACTTCCCTACAGAGAGTGTGCGGCTAGATCTTGAAGTAGCCCTGCGTGGAGTGCGGCGGGCAGATGGCTTTTTTCGGGAAACGGATGCTGTCATTGCTGGCATTCAGTCGTTAGCTGAGTCGGCGGCAGCAGCAGAACCCCCACTGGAATTGGCTGAACTTCCCAACTTGAGGCATGCTGGTTCCTATGAGGTGTCCCAACAAACGCTGGTGATGGAAGATGTAGCGCGCGATCGCACTTACCCGGTTGATCTGTACTTGCCTGCGATCGCCGATGCCACGCCAGGTTCCATTCCCCTGGTAATCATCTCCCACGGCTTTGGTTCCCAGCGTTCTGACTTTGCCGATGTAGCCACATACTTTGCGTCCTATGGGTTTGCGGTGGCATTGCCCGAGCATGTAGATAGTAATAAAACCCTGCAAGAAGCGGTGCTGGCAGGTCGCGCCAGTGAATTCTTCCGCGCTTCAGAATTTGTGAACCGTCCGTTGGATATTTCCTACTTACTGGATGACCTGGAACAGCGCAATGCCTCCGAATTTCAGGGACACCTCAAGCTGGATCAGGTGGCGGCGATCGGGCATTCCTTTGGGGGCTATGGGGTACTGGCACTGGGAGGGGCTGTTGTAGATTTGCACCATGCCCGTCAAATGTGTGATCAGACCTACTTTCTGGACTTTCTCAATCCGGCGCTACTGCTTCAGTGCCGAGTACTGGAGTTGGAATCATCTCCTGAGATGGTGCAGCAGTTGACCCAGGACTTGCGCGACGAACGGGTTAGCTTTGTCGTAGCTGTGAACCCTGTCACCCGAGTACTTTTTGGGCAGCAAGGGATGCGTCAGCTTCAGGTTCCCGTGGTTCTGGTAGGGGGTGGCTATGATGTGGCAGCTCCCCTGGTACCCGAACAGGTTTATACGTTTACCCAAATTCCTTCCGAAGACAAGTATCTCCTTCTGGTCGAAGGACAGGCGCATGGTCAAGCCATCAGCGAAATGGTAAACCGGGTGTTATCGCCCTCCCTGGATGAAGAACAACTAGAACAGGAGCTACAACTGATCCGAAGTAATGGAATTGCTGTGATGGTAGCCTTCTTGCAGGTGTATCTGAGCGATCGCCCTGACTATCGCCCCATCCTCCAGGCTTCTTACATGGCGCAATTACATGAGCCACCCTTTGAATTTAGCCTGGTGCGATCGCTCAGCGAAGCCCAACTCCGTCAGATGCTCCAGGGAAACTTTGACCCCAATTAGGCGATCTTCAAAAAATGGAGATATTCTTTTCTGACGATCGCCTAAGGGATCTGCGGATTAATTAAGAGAGAAGGCTGGCAAAGCCAGCCTTCTCTCTTAAAAATGGGGACTCTATTTTCTTGCAAGTCCCTAATCATTTATAGCGGTGCGCAAGTTGCTCCAGCACATGGGAGGGGCGGCGCGCCGCGCCGCCCCTCCCATGTGCTGTACTTAAAGCGCTTGCAAAACGCTATAGGATTGAGTCAACAGAGGGGCTATGACTGGTTGATGCGATTGGCGCGATAGAGGTGCTGCACCCAAATAAGCGCACCAACCATGATGAAGACTTGCAGAAATGCTGGAGCCAGAAGAAAGTCAAGCACCAGGCTGAAAGCCGCGAAGATCAGGAAGAAAAGCGCCAGGATTTTGGGGCAGTTGAACCCAAGGAAAGCTGCCACACAAGTCACACAGACACTAATGAGAAATGAAGCGTGCATCGTACAACGAGGGGTTTACTACGGAACGATTAGAAAAAGTTGTCTGAGGTATGAGATCCACTAATCTTTAGATATTACCGCCAATGGGCAACATAAGTTTACACAGTCTCAGAAATTGTTCCTTTACTCAGAAAGATCTGGCTGCCTGGTCATTCCACAGAACAGCCGAGCTTCCTATCCTATACGCCCGAGGGCAGAAATAGGATGCCTCAAATCAAGCCCTTCGCCATCTTTCTACAACGCTGAATTCTGTATGCACGAGGAGGAGAATTTTTGGGGAAAGCGGCGTGGTGCATCGCTTTCCCCAAAATTATCCGCCTGGTTCGGAGTTGGGCGTTATGCCGGAACAGGAATATTGCGAATGTCTTTCACCCACTGTTCCATCGCATTGTTGGCGAGGGGCATGGGGGCTTCGAGGAAGTCAATCACAAACCGATCCTCCATCTCACATACTCCAATAGAGCGGGGACGCACTGCCATGGCACGGGGCGTTGGCAGTTTGATCCCAAAGCAAAACAGAATATGTTTTGCCGCTTTAATGTCGGGGTGGATTTCTCCATTCGGCAAATTTTTCGTGTGGGCGTAGTGGTCGAACATGCCGATGTATTGGGCAATGTCGTGGGCATCCACTTTTTCTTTGAGATAGGCGAGGATTTCGTCTACGGACTGGAATGTGGTTTCAGACTTTTCGACTTCTAGATAAAAAACTGGATATTTTTCCTGGAATAGGGTCTGCTTCATAAGAGAGTCTCCTGTTTGGGTGGTCAAGATGCGGCAATGTGGCGCGATCGCCCATCTCATCGTTCGGCGAAGCATAAACTTCTTGACCAATCATATCAAAACTTAACCATCTAGTTATATGGTTATTCATCAGGATTTTAAATCATTGTTTCAGCTCCGGGGCTTACGCCGTTGAGGGATTTTGGGCGCGGCGTGCCCAAAATCCCTCAAATGCTTGGGTTTTCGTAGTCCTGACTGTGAAACCCATAAATATTTTTCGTGAAACGCTTGCTCTGCAAGCGTTTCACGAAAAATATTTATTGAGGTTTGCTATTCGGATTTGGTATAAGGCACTACCCAAATACAAAATGCGATCGCCCTTATTCCTGCAAGCAGGGTGTCGAGCGATCGCATCAAAGTCTGCGTCGAGTCGTTTGTCTGGTTGATTAAGAAAGGGAGGGTAGGTGTCCCAGGCGCGCTTTGCGAGAGGTGTCAGATTCCATAAATGGCATCAGAACCTCGGTTCCCTCCCAATAGCTCTGCCAGGTATCGACCCTGGATCTGCCCGCTTACTGAAGAACATTCAGGGCTGGGCAATGTTGCCGTTACACCACAGAGCTGATAGGGTTTGAGCTTCTGGAGTAGGCAAAGGGAGTGGAGCGATGGGGGTTCGCTGCATCCCAAATGCAAAATTTAGCCGACAGTTTCTATATTTCCACTTTGAACTTCTGGTACTGGCGATTCGGTAAGCGGCTCGTTACCCAGCAGGAGCGCAACGATGAACGCAAAGAGAGTTAGGAGCACCAGTACACCAATCGCACCATCGCCATAACTTTCATTGGAGACATTACGACGGAAGTTGCAGTTGAGGCAGGTATAAACACTGCCATGCTGAACTACAGTATTCTGTCCACAATGGGGGCAAGCGAGATGGGCGTGATGTTGCGAGTGGGTTTGAGTCTCAAGTTTCATGGTTCTAATCTCCAGGGAGAGGAGTAAGATGCACGGAAGTTAGCCGCAACAACGACCTCGTGAAGAGGACAGGGCATGAACGCGAGAAAGGTGTTTAACTAGGACTCAGAAGAAAGGAAGGATAGGATGAAATAGAGGAAAGCAAAACTCCTTATGATTGCTTAGAATGACAAGGCTAGAGAGATTGCAAGTGACGTTCAGTTAACGGTTTGCTAATGCTGTTTTCATTAAAGAATCCTGGTGTTGCTCGTTTTCTGTTGCAGATGTTGCTGCAACACATCCGTTCCGCAAAATCTGAGATTTTTCACGTATCTTTTAACACATGAAAAGCATCCGTGGTTTATGACTGGAGTTGTGCGATCGCCCTTATCTTCCTCTTTTAACCTTCCGAAATCGTCCTATAAACCTGGTTTTCCTCGCATTCTGTGGATGTTGAACCAAATTTCAGGTAGCCTTTAAGGCTTGTATTTTTTTATCAATTAAATTTCAGTACACTGAACACCTAAGTGTGCATAAGTATCGAATTATGTCCGATGGACAACTGCCCAAACGTCTACGCCTCACCACCTCCGGTCAAAAAGTTGCCGAGTCTGCCCTGCAAGCTTTGTTTGGAGGCAACCGCTCGAACCTGGCAAGAAAAGCACGGGTGGAACGCACTACCGTTTATCGGTTTTTCCGGCAAGAAAACCTGCTATTTGATAAGTTCGACGCCATTTGCACTGCCCTTAGCCTGAGTTGGGACGACATTAGCGAAGACCCAGAACGCCTTGCACCCCTGTCTAGCTCCGGCGCAACGCCCAACAACATGGAGTTGGAAGCGCTGGTTCGTCAGGTACGAAACTCCGTGCGCACGCACATTGAGCATGACTGCGGCACGGTTCAGTTTTTGGGAAATGCCCGGCGGGTAGACACCACAGACATTTATATTGACGTGACGATGTATCAAAGCCCCCAGGCGACACGGGAGCGCTTTGTGGATCAGAGCCAGTTGCTTGGGGAAAACGACATCGATAACTTCGATCGCCTTGGCACCGCGCAGTTCTACCACCCATCCATCCAACGCATTACGGGCAGCAATGCTGTTACCCTGTTCGATCGCCTCTTTATCTATGGCAAGCCGGGTTCTGGAAAAACAACCTATCTCCGGTGGATTGCCATGCAGTGCATTCAGGGCACGTTGCTGGCAAATAAAGTTCCTATTTTTCTGCAATTCCGCGACTTTATTGATCCCGGTAGCCTGCCCGATTTCCCCACCTACATCACCAGATATTTAGAACGTGCCCAGGTCGCTGGAGCAGAAGCTATTACCTGGCGGTTGCTCACTGAAGGACGCCTCCTTTTGCTGTTGGATGGTTTGGATGAATTGCTTGAAAACCATCGCCGCCAAATTCAACCCCTTTTGAAACGGCTGATTGCCCAATTTCAGACCTGCCATTACGTCATCACCTGCCGCCCCCCCCTACAAATTCACTTGATTGGCTTTGAAGTGTTGGAGATGGCAGAGTTCCAGCGATCGCAAATTGCAGCCTTCGCCAAACTCTGGTTTGAACAGATTGTTGGCTTTGACCAGAGCCAGAAATTTTTAGACCGCCTGCGGGGACATTTGGCGATCGGAGAACTGGCACGAACACCACTCCTTTTGACGATGCTGTGCAACGTATTTGCACGGGATGGTGAGTTTCCGCCCAATCGTTCGAGTCTCTATCAACGCGGGTTTGATATTTTGCTGGGCGATTGGGATGAGTATCGCAATGTGGGACGCGATAGCTTTTATCGCCAGCTCAATACCCGTGCAAAACGGGCTTTACTAAGCCTGATTGCCAGTCGCTTTTTTAAGCAAGGAAAAACACTATTTCCTCGTTGGGAAGTCGAAAAAGTCATTGAAAACTTTTTCCGAAATAACTGGGATATTGATCTATTTGATATTGATCCCGATGCCATTCTCGAAGCGATTGAACTTCAGCATGGGTTAATCGTCACCCGGGCTGCCAGTTATGCTTCTTTTTCTCATCTCACCTTTCAAGAATATTTGACCGCTGTTTTTCTGGTCGATCGCCAGGAGTATCCCTATGTTTATGATTATGTGACAGACGAACGATGGCGATTTGTTATTGAGGTCATTGCCGAGCGGTTAGACGAAAGTAAAATTGAAGACTTTCTGCTTTCAATGAAACGGAATTTGGATACATTCCTGCAACCCCATCCAAAGCTACAGGAATTTGTGCAGTGGATTGCGGAATTTGTAGAGGCGATCGCCCACTCGTCCGACAACCAAAGACCCCATCAAGGAACCTTACTCCGCGCCCGTTACTTTGTGTCGCTGCTGGATAATGTTAGCCCACCATCGGGCTTTACAATGCTGTCTACTCGGCGATCGCTAGAGTTTCCAAATTTTGAATATGCCACAGTCACCCTATCAAATCAGGTATTAGAATTTCACGGGCTTTTGTTGCGTCTATTCCATGCCAAGGCAGAAGATCATTCCCTCTTCCCTGGTACGGTACGAAGGCTCACAAACATGGCACAAACCTTCGAAAATTTCGCCATGCAAAATTCGTTGGAAAACTGGCCCTTTTTGGCGCAGCAACAGTTAACGAATTACCACAACGAAGCGGAGTGGTGGTATGCCCGACATCCGTTTTGGCAAGACCTGACCCGGCAGTTTCTTTCACAACATTGTGGCATTAAATGCGATTGGAACTTTTCGGATAGCGAGAAACTATTGCTGCGGCAATACTTCAATGGAACAAAGCTGCTTGCCGACTGCTTAAACCTCTCACGGGTTACAGAAGATAGCTATCTTTATCACCACCTTGCCGATCATTTACTCCTGCTGGAAGGTTAGATCGAGGCAGTTTGAAGAAAACCAATACTTGGGATCACGTACAAAACAAAACCCAGAATTTTTAATGAGAAGCGCGGCAATGCCGCGCTTTCCATCAAAAATTCTGGGTTTTGTTTTATTTCCAACCCTTGGTGATATTGCAATCCGGTTTGATTTTTGAAGGGGGTGAGGGAGAATACAGAGGTTGAGTTGTCCCAGCGGTTCGTTCGCTGATTTTTAGAAAGTGGGCGCATTTATTGCCCAACGCCAGGGGTTGCTGTTCGAAGGAGGAAGTTTTAGAGTGACGCTACAAAGCGTTGGACGCAGGACTGATGGACGCTACAACCTCAAAGGTGACGTTTGAGCGGGTAGATGAGCTACCCATCCTGTTGCATGGGCTGCAACAATTGCAGCTAGCCGAGATAATTGATGCGGCGCTCCCACCGTCGCATGGCGATCGGCGGGGTTTGAGTTACGGGCAACTGAGCGTGCTGTTAGTCGCCTTCATCATGAGTCAGTGTGAGCATCACTTATGTGCGGTCGAGGACTGGGTGAACACGCACCGTCTCACCCTGAGTGGGATCACCGGATGGGAGTTTGGGGAGAAGGATGCTACCGATGACCGTTTGGGAGCGTTAGCGTTGGTCGAGGTGTTGGGTCAACACGAAGCAGCCCGGTTTGAGATGGAGCAACAGTTAGGTGGGCAAATGATTCGCGGCTATGGCCTGCCCACTGAAATCGGACGGTGTGATAGCAGCAGTTTTAGCGTGTATCACCAAGTGGAGGCGGAGAAAGAAGAGGGAAGGCTGCTGCGTTTTGGTCACAGCAAAGACCGTCGCCCCGACTTGTGCCAATATCGCCAGGTATTAGGAACCCTTGACCCGGCGGGAGTGCCGCTGGTGAGGGCGACGGTGCCGGGCAATGGAGCGGATGACCCCATCTATGTTCCAGCCTGGAAACAGATGGCTCAGACTATTGGACACAAGGACTTTATTGCCCAACGCTTGTGCGGATGGCGCATCTTTGCCACCAATGCCCCCCATACTCGCCTGGAGCGCTCACAAGCGGTGGGCAATCCCAAACGGACCACCCAACGACCCTCTACTGAATCATTGTTGAGGGCGTTTGCGGGCATTATCCTGGGTCGATTGCCCGCCGGAGACTTTTACACCACTCCCTTAACGCCACTCCAAACCCAAATCCTCATCTTGATGGGCATTCCCCCAAACCTCTACCCTCTGCCCAATCCCCCATCTGCCTCTCTGACCGCCGCTTAGCCACTTTGACACCATGACAGCGACCAACAAATTCCCACCTCCACCTCAAAATTAGCGAACCGACTGTATGAACTCACTGATGCGCCTTCCGGCAGGGCTGGTTGCCGGGATCATCTATCCCCTGCGTGCCCTGTGGACGCTGTTGCGCAATCCGCCCCTCCGCAAGTATGTGCTCATTCCCATCGCCATCAACGTCGTCTTAGGCATCACTCTCTATGCCGGACTGCTGACCGCAGGTTTGCGGCTGATTGATGCGATCGCCCAGGACGTGCCCAACTGGACTGCCGAAGTCCCCACCTGGGCAACCCACCTCCCCGACTGGCACTTCACCCTGCCCGCCTGGGCAACTCACCTGCCCCAGTGGCATCTGACCCTCCCTGACTGGCACTTCACTGCCCCGGGCTGGTTCCATCGCCCCACCTGGCTCCACCTGCCCACCTGGCTCAAGAGCTTTTCCTTTAACCTTCCCGATTGGCGACCGACATTACCCGACTGGTTTGCCTCGATTCCCAACTGGCTGGCGATCGCCCTCCTCTGGGTGCTGCGGGCATTTCTCACCCTGCTTTTGCTGATCGTAACGGGATTGATTTTGCTGCAATTTGGGGTGCTGCTGGGTGCGCCCTGGTATGGCAAGCTCTCGGAAGAGCTGGAGCGAATGCAAACAGGACAGGTGACCCTGGTGGAGGTCAATGTTGCCCAGGATGTTTGGCGGGCGATCGCCTACGAACTCAAGAAACTGGTGTTGAGTTTGGGCTTGGGCTTGCCGTTGTTATTTCTGAGCTTTGTGCCGTTGGTAACGGCGATCGCTACTCCAATCAGCATCGCCATTGGCTCCATTCTTGTCTGTCTAGACTTCATCGACGGAGCTTTAGAACGTCGCCGCCTCAAGTTTCGCGAAAAGCTGGGGATTTACTTCACAAATCTCCCTGCCACCGCTAGCTTTGGCATTGTTTGCTTGTTTTTTGTCAGCATCCCCTTCATCAATTTGGTGGCGATTCCCATCTGCGTAACCGCAGGAACACTATTCTTCTGCGATTGGATTTATCCCTCCATGAAAGATCGGCAGTTTGGCATGGTAAAGCAGGAAAAGTTAAGTGAAACCAAGCCAGATAAGAAAGAGTTAAAGGATGAAGAAAGGGCGATCGCTCCTGAGGAAAAACCTCAAAAATCCTCTGAAAATTGAACCAATTTTTAATTTTAGAATGGTTCAAATGCGCTCGGTAGCTATTAGTTACAGTACTTCGCGCTTGAATTAGCCACAGTTGTTTTTGTGGGAGATGCACCTGCGCGGCTCTCACAAAAACAATCCGGTTCTAAGCGCTATAAAAGCGCTATAAAAGCTCGCCAAAAAATAGAACAACATGTTTGGCGTACTCCAGGTAAACAGATCTGTGGCTCAGGTGCTTCACACTCCCTCTTGTTACGGAAATTTGACAGAATGAAAATGCTATGTTAGCGATATGAGAAACATGCAGCGGTTTAGCCCTTGTTTTTTGATATCGAAGTTAGCATCAACGTTTTGCATCCACTGGCATCCATGTGGCATCCATGAGATGTGCGGGTTAGAGTTCGGCTTACACGTTCGAGGTGATTCATGCAAAGATGGCTCACGGATAGCCTCCTCGTCGGGATCGTTTCGGTAACCGCCGGGGTTGGCGTCTCCCTGTTTGTGCCCAATGCGCCCAGGGCATCGTCGATCGCAGGCAGTACAGTTGGTGCTGTTGTAAGTTCTGCCCTCATTTCCCGCCGCAAAGACAACGAAATTTTGGGGCTGGAAGAACAACTTGCCGATGATCAAAAGGAGCTAGTACGCAGTTCTGCCCCAGAAGTCGCTTCTTCGTCTGCCGTGCGATCGCTGCCTCTAAATCTGCCAAATGGCAGCACGCCTGTCCTGTCCCAGCCGATTGTCGATCGCGCGACTCCCGTTATCCAATGGTTTGCCGATCGCAACATTCGCGTCGAAAATTATCGTCAAGCGGATGCCGATACCGATGAGATTTTTAATCGTCATGCTAAAACCCTGGGCGATCGCTACAAAGACGACGAAGACCGCCCGCTCCTTGCCCCTCTGCTCAAGCAAATGAAGTGGGCGATCGCCAAAAACCGGGGCTTACAACACCATCTCAAAAGCTCTAATCAGCAACAGATTACGACACAAACGCAGTTTTGCAACCACTTACTGCACGACTCTCTTTTATCCTCCTATTTCTATAACAAAAATACGAAAGTTATTCATGCTGCCATTCAAGATCGCACCGATATTCGGCACTTTTTTAATGGGGAATGGTTTGAACGGTTTATTTGCTATAAAACGGAAGCCATTCTTCAATCGCTTAACCTCGAATACTTTTATTTAATGAATCCAGTAATCCAGTACGATAATAAAGATACGTTTGAACTGGACTTATTTTTTCTTGTGAATGGTGAGCCAATTTTAATTGAATGTAAGACGGGTGGAGACTTTAACCAACATCTCAAACGGTTTGAGTCCCATCGCAATCGCCTTTCCATAGATCCAGATCGTGCGTTTCTTGTCATCCTTGATTTAGAAGATGTGCAAACCCAACGGCTGAGCAAGTTCTGGAACTTTAAGGTGGTTAATCCCAAGACCTATGCTGCATTCTTGCCTGAAATTCTAATGTCTTCCCCATCCACACAGGGTTAGGCTTTCCATTCTTCCAAAGTCCTAAGGATCACGTACGAAATAAAACCGGAATTTTTGATAAGAAGCGCGGCAAGACCGCGCTTCTTATCAGAAAATCTGGGTTTTATTTTATTTTATTTTTAATCCGAATGGAAATACATGGTGATCATATTGATTTGTTGGAGCACTCGATTTTCCAAATAATGATTTTGGTTAGTGCGATCGCCAACTGCACAATCGATCTTCCAACTTAAGATTACTGATACTTTTATGCTCAGATAAAGGGATGAATAACCTGGGACATGATAATGCTTTTATGACTCATTCAACCTCGAAAGTTTCCAGGAGTAATTCTACAACTTGGTGTTCTCCGTAGAATCCAGTAGCTTGCAAAAGCCCATTCCATCGTGATCCCAGTACAAAGTTTTCATAATTAATCAACGAATTTTTATCCTTTTCATGAGACATGAAACGTTTATGTAAAATCCCGGAGAATCTCATCTGTAGAATCTCGGAGAAGTCTAAAAGATCCTACCTTTGGATAAAGAAAACCGTATAGATTTTGTAAAATGCCTCTAAAAAAGCTCTTTTATTGAAGATTAAATAAATCTCTTTTTCTAAGCCTACCCTTTAACAGTTGGAATGAATAACGTGGATACAGGTCAACGCAATCAGTATTCACGGTTACTCATTCAAGGAGATTCTATGCGTCCATTCACTTCCATGCTGGTAAAGCTGGCAATTTCGACTTTAGGCGCTGGCTGTTTGGCAGTGGCGATCGCCCCTGCTGCTTCCGCGTTCACCCTGGTTCCCGATCGCGAAGGCGAAATCAATGTTGGGCTGGGTAGCTCCCTGAGCAACGATGGCTATCTGGATACACAGAACCTGGGTTACACCGTCGAAAGTCTGGCGTTTGATGTGAACCGGAACAACCGGACGACCACAACCCAGAGCCGCCTCTTTGTAGATCGTGCTAACACCTCCAACACTTACAACGGTGGTATTTCTTTCCAGAGCCGCGACATCGGCACCAGCGAAAACAACGGTGCCCTCTGGCTGCGCCCTGTTGCCATGATTCAGCAAGGCTCTGGCATTTTGGAGCGTGGACAGTTGGAAGCTGGCTTGTTCCGGTTCAACTTTGCAACGGCTCTGCGGGATTTGACCCTGAGCTTCTTTGACGTTGAAACCCGTGGCACGTCTGTTGTGCGGGTGAACGGAGAAGAGGTAAACATGGCAATTGCACCCCAGGGCGATCGCAAAACAAGCACCCTCTCTCTGGCAAACGTTCGCACGCTGGAAGTGATGATTGGCAACGCCAATACCTCTGGTGTAAACCGGAATGGTCGCTTTGGCACGGGTGACGGCGTTCTCGTCAGCGGCACAGGCACAACGAGCGAAGATGTTCCTGAACCCGCGACCATGGCAAGCATCGCTCTCGCGGCAGGTGGTCTGAGCTGGATGCGCCGCCGTCGTCAGCAGCAAGTTGCAGAAGAAGCCTAAGCCAATTTGCTAAGCCAATAAGTTCCAGATACAAACACAGGAAATTAGGGCTATCTATCACTTCTTTTGAACGATCAAGTCATGTTTATTTTTGTAAAAGATCTCGATCGTATCTAAAGATTTGGGCATTCTTCCGGGGGAAGGATGGAGCTTAGAAACCTCCTAATTCCTGTGTTTTCTTTTGGACTTTTGGATTCCCTATTTATCAGCCTCCAATTTTTTTGGGTATTTAGAGAACGGAATCTATGCCTGCTTTACCTTCCTTTTTCATCCGCTCTGTGTGCATACCCAAAGTAGCTGTATTGGCGATCGGGATTGTTTTGATTGCCATCCAACTGGTTCTGTCTGGGTTAGCCAACGAGATTGACCATGTGGGCATGAGCCTGCTGTTTTGGGCAGCGGTTTGGATGCTTCTTTCCGAAAAACAGAAAAACCTGAGCCTGACGACCAATGTTCTTTCGGTTGGGCTGGCGGCGATCGCTATTTTGTGGATACTATCAAATGTTCAGTTGCCCATCGAAAAAGGAGAGCACTTTATCCGAGTTGCTCCAGTTGTTACGGGGCTTTCGTTAGGTTTGTTGGCATCTGGCTATCAGGGACTCAGGCAATACCGACAAGAACTAACCATCCTATTTTTCTTAGGTATTCCCAGAGTTTTATCTGCATTTTTATTCGATGTTTCGCCGATCACTGCAAAATTTTCAACCTTGTTGCTCTGGTATGCCGGGTTTGATGTCGTTCGAGATGGTGTTTTCATTATTCTGCCTACAGGGTCAGTAAAGGTCTACGCAGGCTGTTCTGGCATTGAGTCGATGACTTATTTGTTAGGGCTATCGGTGATTTTTCTGATCATGATGCCTGTGCGCCGTTTCTGGCGAGCCACGTTACCCCTGATTGCTATTTGTATTGGCTTTTTTGTGAATAGCATTCGTGTTTGTTTGATGGCGTATCTGGTTGCAAACTCTACGAAAGAAGCCTTCGACTATTGGCATGAAGGGGATGGTTCAAAGATTTTTGCGATCGCCGCTGTCTGCGTTTTCGGAGTGGTGTGTTTCCTCATTTCCCAACAACCCAAAACCCCCAAGAAATCCGGTACTCAACGGCTAGAAGAAAGCCTTTATTTTACGGAGGATGCGTAACACCATGAGTTATCCCGAAGAAATGCAAGATGGCAAAGTCATCAAAGCAGTGCAACAATTTAGCGCTCGCCTTGCCACTTCGATTTTCCCCTTTCGCTATGTTGGCTATGGCATGATGGCTCTGGTGTTGATTGATTGGCTCACCATCCTCATTCCACCTTCTCTGTTTAACCCCGTCTGGGAATTTCAAACCTTTGGTTCCCTCGTCGATCGCGCTCCATTGTTACTCATCGCCATTCTGTTTGTTTTTTACGGAGGCGCTCAAGCCCGCCGCAAAGGAGAAGAGTTATTCCTCAAAGCTCTTTCCTGGGGATGCCTTTTGTTGAGTGTGTTATTTCTACTCTCTGTGCCATTGGGCATTGTCAATACATTACGGATTAATACCGAAAATACCCAGGTTCTTACGGCTCAATACAACCAAGAATTGGCACAGGCAGAACAGTTTGAAAACGAGCTACGCAACACCTCTCCTGCTGATTTAATCGACCTGGTGGAGCAGGAAGGAATTGCGGTTGAAACAGATAATCCTGGCAATTTGAAAGAGGCGTTGCTGGCTCAAGTGAGTGAGAGAAAAACGGAGCTGGAGCAGAATTTTCAAAGGACTCAAGTGGGCGATCGCCGCATCCTGATCAAAAACTCTGTGAAGTGGAATCTGGGCGCACTAATCATCGCCGCCTTACTGTTTACCCTTTGGCGCACAACCGATTGGGCACGGCAATAGTCTGGTTATGGGTTAAATACACATAAAAAGTGGTGTGGCGCAAAGCGCCACACCACTTTTTATATGTATTTAACCCGACATGATATTAGGGATGCGAAGAGCAGACCCAATGCCGTGCATTCTCAAGAATTCGGTATGATTAGGTGAGCTTTTTAGATTCCCTGCTATGTCTGCTGCATCTCGCCACGATCGCTTCATCGAGGCATACCGCAATTTTGAGTTATTTCCCTTGCTGGAGCCGGAGCAGATTGAGCGGTTTCAGGTGAAGTATGGCGATCGCACGTTGCTGAAGCTGAAGCAGGAAATGCTGGCTTCACCACCGGATGGCAAGGTGATTTTTTCGGGACATCGGGGCTGTGGCAAGTCTACGCTGCTCAATCGCTTTGCTGGGGTGATGCGGGAGCAGGGCAAGTTTGTAGTATTCTTCTCGATTGCCGAGATGGTGGAGTTGTCTGATGTCAACCACATCAATATCCTCTATGCCATTGCCTTACAACTCTTGAGCCAAGCTACCCGGCAGCAAGTCCCCATTTCAGACACGACCAAAACTACGTTACAAAACTGGTTTATTGAGACTCGCTCTCGCACCTACACGGATCAGTTGAAGCAGGAATTTTCTCTGGGTGTTGACCTCTTCCAGTGGCTAACCGGGAAGCTCCAAAAGGAAGGTAGCTTTCGGGACGAAATCAAAATCACCTACGAGCGCAAGGTTTCGGAACTTTCTGCAACGATTGACCGGATAGCGGCAGCGATTCAGGTGGCGACCCGAAAGGAAGTGCTGGTCATTATCGACGACCTGGATAAGCTGGATCTGTCCCTAGTGCAATCGATTTATCGGGACAACATCAATGCGTTGGTGTCGCCCAAGGTGCAGGTGGTGTTCACGGTTCCCATTGCGGTGGTGCGCGACCTGGAACTGGTGGCAATGATGGAGTCCCATTGCAAGCTGCTGTTGCTAGCGGTGCCCAAGTTTTATGACCAGACTCAGGCACATCGGGAGGATGGGGAGGCGATCGAAGCCAATGTGGAGATACTACTGGGGATTTTGCAGAAGCGGATCGCCGCTGACCTGATTGACCCGGAGATTCAGCGGCGGCTGGTGTTGCACAGCGGCGGCGTGTTGCGAGAGTTGATTCGGCTGGGGCAAGAATGTTGCCGCGAATGCTTGCTCGAACTCGACCTGGAGCCAGAGAAGTCTGACCTCACCATCAATGCCGAGATTTTGACAACTGCCGAGAAAAACCTCCGCAACCAGTTTGCCCGCAGCCTTGGCAGCGACCTCTATGACCTGCTGGTGGAGGTTTATACCAACTTTGCGCCCCCGGATGCCCGCGACCCACAGTTTTTGGCGTTGCTACATGGGCTGTATGTGCTGGAATATGAAAACGATGACCTCTGGTATGATTTGCACCCTCTGGTGACCGATTTGTTGCGGCGACGCAAGCGGTTGCCCCCAGCGGGGTGAGTTGGAACGTACAATGCGGTAAAGCTGTAGCCCTACAGCGACGGACAATTTTGGAACCCTAGTCCAATGCCCGACCTCAGCCCTGCCAATGAACGGGAACTGCGCCGCCTGCTGGTGTCGTTGCGGGCAAACTCGCAGCGGTTGGGGCTGTATCTGGCAGTGTGCGATGACCGCAACACCGAGGCGGCATTGATTGAGCGCTATGAGGCGGCGTTGCAGGACGAGGGCGTGGCGGTGTATCGGGTACGGCTGAGCACCCGTCAGCCGAGCCTACGGGACAGCCTGGAAAACCTGATAGCCGCGCACCCCAACCTGTTGCAGCAGGAAAAAGCGGTGGTGACGGTGCTGGGCGGGGCTGACCTGCTGGCAGTACGAATGGGCGAGGAAAAATCGGAGCAGGAGCGGTTTTTCTTTTCGCTGCAATGGACGCGGGAGGCGCTGCGGACGTTCCATTTTCCTGTGGTGGTGTGGCTCTCGGATGCCATCACCACTGGGATTGCTCGCCAGGCACAGGACTTTTGGGGCTGGCGCAGCGGCGTTTTCGAGTTTGAAAGCCAACCCAAAGCCCGCCCCCTGCCCCCCAGCGAACCCTCCACCCCCCACCAACCCACCCCCGACCCAACAGCCCTGACCGCCCCCGCCATCACCGAACTCCAACAACAGATCGACGCCCTGCAACAGCAAAACCCCCAATCGCCGCTTCTGGTAACGCTCTACACCGACCTGGGGGATGCCTACCGCGAAAAAGCCTATGCCATTGAACCCGCCCTACAAGCCTACGAACAAGCCATCCAACTGGCAGACAAGGTAAAAGACCAAGCCGGAAAAGCGAAAGCCTTAAACAATTCAGGTTTGGCATTTGATGATTCGGGGCGGTATGACCAAGCCATCCAATGTCATGAGCAATCGTTAGAAATTGCGCAGGAGATTGGCGATCGCCAGGGCGAAGCCACCTCCTTAGGCAATCTGGGGAATGTCTACAATTCCTTGGGGCAATACCAGCGGGCGATCGACTTTCACCAGCAATCCTTGGAAATTGCGCGGGAGATGGGCAATCGCCAGGGCGAAGCCAACGTCTTAGGCAATCTGGGGCTGGCGTACCATGACTTGGGGCAATACCAGCGGGCGATCGATTTTCACCAGCAATCCTTGGAGATCGAGTGGGAGATTGGCGATCGCCAGGGCGAAGCCAAATCCTTAGGCAATCTGGGGCTGGCGTACCGGAACTTAGGGCAATATCAGCGGGCGATCGACTTTCACCAGCAAGCCCTGGAAATTGCACGGGAGATTGGCGATCGACAATGGGAAGCCGGATGCTTAGGCAATCTGGGGAATGCGTACGGTTCTTTGGGGCAATACCAGCGGGCGATCGACTTTCTCCAACAACAGTTGGAAATTGCGCGGGAAATTGGCGATCGCCAGGGCGAAGCCAACTCTTTAGGTGGTCTGGGGATTGCGTACAAAAACTTGGGACAATACCAGCGGGCGATCGACTTTCAGCTGCAATCGTTAGAAATTAAGCGGGAGACTGGCAATCGCCAGGGCGAAGCCAACTCCTTAGGTAATCTGGGGATTACATACAAAAACTTGGGGCAATACCAGCGGGCGATCGACTCTCTTCAGCAAGTCCTAGAGATTATGCGGGAGATTGGCAATCGCCAAGGCGAAGCCAACTCCTTAGGTAATTTGGGGACTGCGTACGATTCTTTGAGGCAATACCAGCGGGCAATCGACTTCTACCAGCAACAGTTGGAGATTGCGCGGGAGATTGGCGATCGCCGGGGGGAAGCCAATGCTCTATTCAATCTAGGGTTAGCACTGGAAAAAGTGGAGCAGACTTCTACAGCGATCGAGCATTTTCGCTCAGCCGCCGCTGTTTTTGAAGCCCTGCAACTCGACGATTGGGTAGAGCGGTGTGAAAAGGAAATTGCGCGGCTCCGTTCGCCGATCGCCCAAGACTCCGCTCCTGCTCCAGTGCGGCGACGGCGGCAGTGGTGGTTGTGGTTGCTGGTGGGGTTGGCGGTGGTGCTGCTGGTGGGGTTGGTCGTCGGATAACGCTGGCAGTGGGGGCGATCGCCCCATCGGTTGGAGGACGAATAATCGTGTCGGATGCGCCGCACCAGTTCTGGCACACCCGACACAAGTTTTGGCAGGACGGAATAGGAGTTAAGGCGCTTTCCAGAAAAGAACATACCTCCGTCATTCCCGCGTATGCGGGAATCCAGCAAGGCTGAGTGGCTATGACCAATAAGCTTGCAATGGATGCCCATTTGCATGGGCATGACGGAGCGCCCCTGTTAGCGGGATATTCTTTTGCAGAAATTACCTAAGTGATAACCGTTGGTTCGTTCATGCCTGTGTAGGACTTGATTTGTGCGACCTCTTCGGCAATGTCGATCAGCGGTTTCAGTGCGGTTTGTGGGTCGGCGTCGTGCTTGGCGGGGTTGGGTTCGTAGCTTTCCAGGTAGACCCGCAGGGTTGCGCCCTTGGTGCCCGTGCCAGAGAGCCGGAAGACGATGCGGGAGCCATCGGTGAAGCCAATGCGAACGCCCTGGTTTTCGCTGACGCTGCCATCGACGGGATCGGTGTAGCTGAAGTCGTCGGCGTAGTCTACGGTGTAGCCGCCGAGTTGCTTGCCCTTCATGGTGGGCAGAGCGTTCCGCAGGTTGGTCATGAGGGTGTTGGCGCGATCGCTCTCCACTTCCTCATAGTCGTGGCGGGAGTAGTAGTTGCGTCCGTAGGTTTTCCAGTGTTCCTGCACAATCTCCTCAACGGATTGCTGCTTCACCGCCAGGATGTTGAGCCAGAACAGCACCGCCCAGAGTCCATCTTTCTCGCGCACATGGTCGGAGCCAGTGCCAAAGCTCTCTTCCCCGCACAGAGTGGCTTTGCCAGCATCCAGCAAATTGCCGAAAAACTTCCAGCCCGTCGGGGTTTCGTAGCAGTCGATGCCAAGTTGCTCAGCAACGCGATCGACTGCGGCGCTGGTGGGCATGGAGCGGGCAACCCCTGCCAGCCCGTCTTTGTAGCCGGGGACGAGGGTGGCGTTTGCCGCGAGGACGGCGAGGCTATCGCTGGGGGTAACAAAGAAGTGACGACCCAGAACCATGTTGCGATCGCCATCGCCATCCGATGCCGCCCCAAAGTCCGGCGCATCTTCACCAAACATGATGTCCACCAGATCATGGGCATACACCAGGTTGGGGTCGGGGTGCCCGCCGCCAAAGTCTTCCAGAGGCTCGCCGTTTTGCACGGTGCCAGCGGGCGCACCCAGGCGTTTCTCGAAGATGGCGTGGGCATAGGGTCCGGTCACGGCGTGGAGCGAGTCCATGCACAGGCGGAAGTTGCCGCTGGTGATGAGTTGTTGGATGCGATCGAAGTCAAACAGGCTCTCCAGCAATTCCTGGTAGTCCTGCACGGCATCAATCACTTCCACGGTCATCTCGCCCAGCTTTGACTCACCCAGGCGATCGAGGTCAATGTCTTCGGCTTCCAGGATCTTGTATTCAGAAATCTGCTTACTGCGATCGAAGATGTCGCTGGTCACTTTTTCGGGAGCCGGACCCCCGTTGCCGATGTTGTACTTCACCCCAAAGTCGCCCTTGGGACCACCGGGGTTGTGGCTGGCAGACAGGATGATGCCGCCAAAGGCATCGTACTTGCGAATCACTGCCGAGGTTGCCGGGGTAGAGAGGATGCCGCTCTGCCCCACCTTGACGCACCCCCAGCCATTCGCCGCCGCCATCTTCAGGATGATCTGAATCGCCTCACGGTTGTAGTAGCGTCCATCGCCCCCCAGCACCAGGGTTTGTCCCTGATACCCGTCCAGACTGTCGAAAATTGACTGGATGAAGTTCTCCAAATAATGCGGCTCCTGGAAGCGAGGAACCGCTTTGCGAAGCCCGGAGGTGCCGGGTTTCTGGTCTGAGAAGGGCGTTGTAGAGACGGTTTTAATGGTCATTAGAAGTCCTGCAACTGAACAGCTAGCAAAGCAACGGTTGAGAGTACGCCATCCATTATTAAGGCAGATTGGCTACAGAGAATAATCTATCTACAAGTGGGATCTGCGTGCATTCGGCTGTGTCAACTTTATAAAGTCTTGTTTCTAGCGTCCAGTCAAGCTCAATACGCACCGCTCAATCTAACGCTCAACTTAAGTTTTCAAGAAAGATTGCCTACACTGTGAATATCGCTTCAGTTAGTGGTTATGACCTCATCGCCTCCCAAACCCAAACAGTCTTATCCTCGCTTGCGACAGTGGCACGCTGCTACATGGGATGACTACTGCGCTTTGCGTGACGACCCAAGCTTGAAGCATGGCAAAGTTCACTTTAATCAAGGTTGGCTTTGGGTTGATATGGGCGGCGAAGGCATTAACCATTCGAGGGTCAACGATTTATTAACGAGTCTGCTGTTTCTATGGGCAATTCAGCATCCAGATTCCACCCTTGACTCATTAGGGCGTTGCCTTCTACAAAAACCTCAAACCCAAGCCTGTTCTCCAGATTTGGTGTTGTATGTTGGTGAGGGTTGTCCAAAGTGGCGACCCGGCGATCGCCGCCTCATCGACCTCACCCTATGGCGTGTCCCCGATCTGGTTGGCGAAATCTCCGACACGACTCTGGCATCCGATCTGGATCAGCAGAAGCACCTCTACGAAAGCCTCGGCATCCCGGAATATTGGGTGATTGATGTGCTGGGTGAACGGGTCTTTGCCTTCCAACTCAATGAGAAGGGCGAGTATGAAGAGTGCGATCGCTCCCGCATTCTCCCGGATCTCCCCATCTCCCTCCTCACCGAAACCATTCGCCGCCTCCAGTCCGAGCCGAATACCCAGGCTGCTGCCTGGTTTGCAAGGGCGATCGCCGATCCCTCCACCTCTTAGAATCTTAAGAATCATGGGATTAATTCCGTGGATTGATTCTGTTGTACGGGCGGGTTTGGCTCCTGTACGGGCGGGTTTGGCTCCTGTACGGGCGGGTTTGGCTCCTGTACGGGCGGGTTTGGCAATAAACCCTTGCGGCAGCGGATAACCTGGCTAAACCCGCCCCTACGCGCCCTCGTTCCTTCGCATTTCCCTAACCCGTACGGGTGGATTTGTAGGGGCGGGTTTGTACGGGCGGGTTTGGATAATAAACTCCTGAAATAGCGGATACCCTGGTGTACGGGCGGGTTTGGTAACAGACCTTTGCGGCAGCGGATACCCTGGATAAACCCGCCCCTACCGCCCCTACCCCCTGCGTTCGTTGGCATTTCCCTTCCGCACACACCCCGCCAAACGATAGAATTGAGGCTTGTGTGTAGATTTTTTGCTATGAACCGCCGCTATCACATCACCACCTTTGGTTGCCAGATGAACAAAGCTGATTCAGAGAGGATGGCAGGCATCCTCGAAGAGATGGGCTTTGAGTGGGTAGACACCCCCGATGGGGCAGACCTCATCCTCTACAACACCTGCACTATCCGCGACAACGCTGAGCAAAAGGTGTATTCCTACCTGGGCAAGCAAGCCAAGCGCAAGCAAGAGCAACCCAACCTGACGCTGGTGGTGGCGGGATGTGTGGCGCAGCAGGAAGGCGAAGCGCTTCTGCGGCGCGTCCCCGAACTGGATTTGGTGATGGGACCGCAGCACGCCAACCGCCTGCGGGATCTGATTGAGCAGGTGGAACAGGGCAACCAGGTCGTGGCGACGGAACCTGTGCATATTTTTGAAGACATCACCCGTCCCCGTCGGGACAGCGAAGTGACGGCATGGGTGAACGTGATCTACGGCTGCAACGAGCGCTGCACCTACTGCGTTGTGCCCAGCGTGCGCGGGGTCGAGCAGTCCCGGATGCCAGAGGCGATTCGGGCGGAGATGGAAGAATTGGGGCAGCAGGGCTTCAAAGAAGTGACCTTGCTGGGGCAAAACATCGACGCCTATGGGCGCGACATCCCTGGCAGCAAGCCCGATGGCAGCCACCTCCACACCTTCACCGACCTGCTCCACCATGTCCACGATGTGCCAGGGGTTGAGCGGATTCGCTTTGCCACCAGCCACCCCCGCTACTTTACCGAGCGGTTGATTCGCGCCTGCGCCGAACTGCCGAAGGTGTGCGAACATTTCCACATCCCCTTCCAGTCGGGCGATAACGAGGTGCTGAAGCAGATGGCACGGGGCTATACCCGCGAGAAATATCTGCGGATTATCGACACCATTCGTCGCTATATGCCCGATGCCGCCATTAGTGCGGATGCGATCGTTGGCTTCCCCGGTGAAACTGAAGAACAGTTTGAAAACACCCTGCGCCTGGTCGAAACCGTCGGCTTTGACCAGCTCAACACCGCCGCCTACTCCCCCCGCCCCGGCACCCCCGCCGCCCTCTGGGAGAATCAGCTTTCCGACGAAGTGAAGAGCGATCGCCTCCAACGGCTCAATCACCTGGTTGCGACCAAAGCCGCCGAGCGATCGCAGCGCTACCAGAATCGCATCGAAGACGTGCTCGTTGAAGACCAGAACCCCAAAAATCCTGCTCAGGTCATGGGGCGCACCCGCACTAACCGCCTCACCTTTTTCCCCGGCGACATCACCACCCTCAAAGGGCAAATCGTCTCCGTTAAAATTACCGATGTTCGCGCCTTCAGCCTCACCGGAGAAATGCTAGAACCTGCCTTGGTCTAAGAGCTAAAGCGTTTTCTGGGAAAGAATATACCCCCGTCATTCCCGCGTAGGCGGGAATCCAGGGAAGCTGAATGGTGATGGCCGATAGGCTTGCGATGGATGCCCATTTTCATGGGCATGACGGAGCGCTTCTGTTAGCGGGATATTCTTTTGCAGAAATCACTACAGCGCTTTTCAAGCGCTGTAAGCGAGAAAAGTTACCCTCCCGCATTGCGTCAACTTCCATGCTTTCATCCGATGCGAAGCGGCTAAACGCCGCCTGTGCAAAGCACCTTGCCGGAGGGGGTCTGGGGGAACCCTGCGGGATTCCCCCAGTCAGGGGGTTTGGGGGGCGACGCGCCCCCAAGCCAGATCCATAACGCGCATCCACACCTTCAACCAACAGAAGCTTGAGCCACCCCAAGCAGCTAGGCAATCTGCTCCTGCACAAACGCTACCGTCACACCCTTAAAGAAAGCCAGGCGATCGCCATCTGCAAACATCAACACATTTCTGCCCTGCTGTCTCAACGTCAGATCTTCAATGCTGAGACTGCCCAGCAGTTGAATGCGATCGGTCATATCGAGATCTAAAACCCGGCTAAACCCGCCAGCACCATCCAATTCCACAACATCGTTGCCGGGTCCCATACGAATGATATTGCGGTTCCCCAATCCACCGTTGATTACATCGTCACCGCCGCCGCCAAGCAAGCGATCGTTCCCCGCTTCCCCAAACAGGGAGTCATTGCCTGAGCCACCAAAAATGCGATCGTCCTCCGAACCTCCGAGAATGCGATCATTACCACCCTGCCCACGCAAAATATCCGTTGTGTCACCGCCAGATAGAAAATCATCTTCTGAACCACCAAGCAACACATCGCGCCCGGCATCACCATAAAGGCTATCGTTGCCACTACCGCCTATCAGCCGATCATTGCCCGCATTTCCGCGCAACATATCATTACCTTCAAGGGCATTCACCACATCCCGTTGAAGTGTTCCCTCAAAAACGTCATCCCCAGAAGTAGGCTGAAATTCTGGCTCAATCGGATCACTCGGGCTATCGGAAGTATTAGACGCATCAACGATCGCATCGACCTTCAGGTTGTCTGAGCCGATCGTAACCGTGCGAGAAAAGGGTTCATCCAGGGCACTTCCCGAAAAACTCAGCGTGTATTGCCCGGCAGGTATCTGCAACTGATAGCCACCTGCCGAAAGAGTATTGGTTGTGAAGTTTTGTCCTGCTCCGACAATTGTGATGGTTACGCCACCCAGCCCTTCTCCCGCATCATAGGTGTTGTCGTTATCAAGGTCATCGAAAACTACACCCAGGACCCAGGGGTTACCAAAATTGAAGCGATTACCAAAATTTTGCGTGATCACCAGGGGTCCTACGTTGGTGCCAGGATCAGTGTCTATCACGATACCAATGCCGATTTCCCGAACATTACTGCTCATAATGTTTTCGCGATGTCCGGGAGGGCTTTGTATTCCATCTGGTTCACTCCCCCAATCAATCGCAAAACCTGCATGGGCATGAAACGGACTTTTACCAAAGGCAAAAATATTTTCTGCTACCCAGGAATACTCGTACCCTGCATTTCGCACCCGTTCGCCTAAGGATGGTTCGCCTGGTAACTGGTGGGATTGTGTGTCGGCATTTGCCATCAACTGGCTGTGGTTACGCGCGGCATTAGAGAGGTTGGCATTCCATGCCAAAGGGGGTGCAGGCGTGAGTTGTGACCATTGATTTACCAGAGTTGTACTATTTACGTTAAAAAATTTGACTGCAGAATCCACATCCGGATCCGCTGAGCCGATAGGATTCAGGCTGTTGAGAAGAAGATTCAACTCGGCGGATGGGTTCATTCGCATCCGGTTGATCAACTCCAACATTTCTTGTTCGGCGGGAGTTGGATTAAAAGCCATAGGAAATCTCCGAATCGGTTAAGGAGGAAAGTGGGGCGATCGCCATCTCTAATTCATTTACATGGGTCATTTGCATGGGAAATGAGAAGAGATGACGCGTCACTGGCGGGGAGGAACGAGATAAGCTATCCCCAAACGCCATTCAAATGTGGTGATGCCTGAATATGTTTTGCCTGTTTTACCTGGAGAACAGGTGTCCTAACTATCTAACAAGCCTCAGCAAGTACTGACTTAAGTACAAATACGGAGGCTGTCAAAACGAAGTATTATCCAGTACCATCGGGGCTGTATTGGATAATACTTTTTCTACATCTTTTCAAAAGCAGAGGGACATAACTTTAGTGTGCCCGGAAAAAAACGATACCTATCAGTCATCTTCAGCTTTGACAAACGATCAGCAACGCGAATAGATTAAAGTCCAAAACTTATTTTTTGAAAGCGCGGCTGTGCCACGCTTTCAAAAAACAAGTTTTGGATTTCATTTAATCCTCAGCCCTAAGGATTGAAAATAAAATAAAACCCGGAATTTTTGATGAGCAGCGCGGCAGTGCCGCGCTGCTCATCAAAAATTCCGGGTTTTATTTTGTACGTGATCCTAAGGGAGAGTAGGGAGATAATGACTTTTGGGTGTGTGGGCAGCGCCTACCCACCTGAAAATCATCACCCTTTTAGGACGAATCAATAGGAGATTCAGCTCATGGTTCTGGTGGTGCAGGTTGTGCTTATTCGTCCTAAACAGGCGTTAATTTCCGAGAAGACCAGCAAGCTAACCACCGAAATTCAACCGTTTTCGATAGATTAAGCACAGGAAAATCGAACTCATGCTTGCCAAATACAACGGAAATGCTGCGTTCTCAAGGTTCCAAATGGGGATGGCAGGTAGCACTAGCAAGGAACTGAGGCAGCTTGACACGTAAAACAAGCCAGTTTCGGTTTCGGGAAATTTCCAGGTTTTGGAAAGAGTCGGAATAGCTGCGAAGGCATCTCCGGCGATCGCCAGCACAATTGCCGCTTTAGGCGCATCAACCGCTTGCCAGACAATTAAGGCGGCTAGCGACAAAGAGCCACAACCCAGATCAAATTTCGTGATTTTCCAATAGCTCTGGGAGTTGGCAAACGATGTCAGAAGCACTAGCAATGGCAAAAAGCCAGCCAGGAATACCCGCACCAGTGCCCACAAATCGGCTCCAGAGGCAACGGCAGCAGAAAAACCCACCAGTGGCGCAAATGCCCACATCGCCCAGGTCACCCGATTTGGCTTCGTCCTCCCACCGAGGGTATCGCGAATGTAGACAACCGCTCCGACTGAACCAATCAGTGCGCTCAGGATAACAAGCCAGTGAACAAAAGAAATTTCAAGCATTTGGGGATACTAACATTTGGGCGTTGCTTGATCCAGGGATGATTTTTTTGTTTGAAGCCGCGCAGAGCGCGGCTTCAAACAAAAAAATCATCCCTGGATCAAGCACTATCCTATTTTTTTGATACTGATTTATCCCAAATACTGGTTTGGCGCGAATTTTACGAGGGTTTTACTCGTTGGAGGCGGAGGCGATCGCCTGCTGCACAACGTCCAACGGCAAATCCAAAGCCTCGGCAATGACCTCAGCATTCAGCCCCAGTCTCATCAGTCGTTGCAGAGCTTCGAGTTTTGCCGCTTGCTGTCCTTCCTGCCGTCCTTCTTGTCGCCCTTCTGCGAAGGCTTCTTGGTAGAAGCGGGTTTGTTTGGGGTCTCCAAGTTCAAGCATTTGAGCAATTTCCTCCCGACTAAGTTGAGGAAGTTTGTAAATCACGATGGTTTCGATTAAATCGATCATAGCGTCTTGGATGGAGGTATCCAGGTTTTCCTGCTGTAACTGGCGAAGCAGTCGCTTGGCACGGTCGATGGCGGTGGGTACTGGTTCGACGACGAGTTGGATAACGCTAACCCCAACAGAGTCCAGGTTGGGATTCAATTCATCCAGATAAATGCGGGTGACGCGGCGAGAGTCGAGCAAGTCCTGAAACTGATGGGGGTGTTCGCGTTCGGTGTCGCGGGTGGGGTAAATGACCACGACCTGCCAGGGATGGGTGGGGCGATACTGGCGGAGATAGAGGAAAAGTTCGGCGAAAAGACGGTAATAAAGGGTAGTGTCGGGTTGGAACTGGACTTCTACCAAATAGAAGGGAAGTGGGTTGGCTGATGTGTCAGGCGCATCCGCTTCATTGCTGGAGATGGGCAGAAAAATGCCGTCGATGCGAAAGGACAGTTGCTTTACCTCGACAGCGGTGAACTGATAGCGGCTGGTATCCTGGCGGGGGCGATCGATCAGCTCGAAGAAGCTGCGGGGAAATTGCTGGAAGATGCGGTAGAAGATGCTGTCGGTTTTCATGGGTCGTTAAAGAAGACGGATGCCAAGCTGCTTTTGGAAAAAGGGGAGGCGATCGCCCAAATGGGTCTTTAGGATTGTATTTGGACGGAGCAGAATCATTAAGTCGTACAGACAAAAAAGGCTTTGCTTCGTTATGGTTATGTCTGATGCCTTCTTTTCCTGTACTACTTCCACCAATAGAGCTATAGCGCTACGCGCCCAGAACCAGGAAGATGATTTTTGGAAAGCGGCGCGGTGCGCCGCTTTCCAAAAATTACCTGTTTTGACCTGAATTTATACGTGTTATGGAAGAACCCGCCATGTTGAGCCAATTTTGGGAATCCCTGAGTGGGGTGTTCACGCTGAATGGCGACACATTTGCGGAGGTTATGGCGCTGCCCAATGGCTCGTTCTTTGCGCTGTTTGTAGTCCTGATGGCGGGGCTATCGCTGGAGGTGGGGCAGGCGGTTATTCTGTTCATCAACCAGGTCAAGCCCATCCGGTTTGTGTTCAGCCTGCTGATTAATGCGGTGCTGTTCACCTTTGGCTTTTTGTTTTTGGTGTTGAGTACCTGGCTGTTTACGCTGTTGCCCTGGACGACAAATGTCGCCTTCATTCCCCTGCTGCGGGTTTTGGGGATTAGCTATGCGCCGCTGTTGTTTGGCTTTCTGGGAGCGTTGCCTTATCTGGGAAGTCCGTTGCTGACGGTGTTGTCGATCTGGCATTTGCTGGCAATGGTGGTGGGGTTTGGGGCGATCGCCCAGACCTCCCTCTCCACCTCCGTCTGGTACGTCCTCATTGGCTGGGTTGTCTTGCAAATCTCGCAGCGGGTGATTGGACAACCGATCGCTAATCTTGGGCGCTTCATTGCGAATCAAGTCGCTGGAGTGGAGTTAGTGCGCAATCGGCAGGAGTTGCTGGAGTTGGTGCGATCGCGCATGTCCCTCCCCGCTTCGCCGCGGATTCAGACATCTGAAGACCGCATGATGCCCGATGCCCAGCAGTTTCTCCGCAACGCTCGGCAACGGGTGGGAGATGCCATGCAGGGGTTGGAACGGCAGGGGGAGGCGATCGCCACTGATTTTTCCCTGCGCACCATTGCCCCCAATGCCGACGCTACAGTGGTGTTTCGCAATGAAGAGCAGCGCTGGCGTTGGGTGGGTGTGGCATTGGCGCTGGGTGGGATGGTGGTGTTGGCGTATCTGGTAGTAGTGTTGCTGGAACCTGTGCGCGGGGCACTGTTGGATCAGTATGTCGGGATGCCCAAACTACTGCGATATCTGTTCGACCTGCTATGGATTGGGGTGGTGGCGATCGCCTTTGCGGGCTTGCTGGCTCCCCTGGAAACCCTGGGCTGGTGGGCAGGCTGGTACAACGACGAAGTAGACACCACGATTAACGTGGGCAAGCTTGCCACCCCCAACGTCGATCCTTCCACTGTCTCCCGCTACATCATTTATCTCGATGGCATTAGCCAGTCTACCAACAAGTATTTGCCGGATGTAGAGGCGTTTCTGGATCGGCTCGTCCCGGAGTTGCCCAAAGACATGGCGCTGATTCGGGGATTGGTGGGCTACTCCGTCCTCAACAACCCCCTGGATGAAGACCGTCCTCTGGCATTCCTATGGCAGCTTGCCGACAAATTGCGGCTGAATCGTCCCTCCAGTCTGCTGGGCAAGCTGATCAATTTGCGCAACGTCCTGATTGTGGGTGTCTCCTCTGACAAGCGCTATGGTCCCATCTATAACCGGGGCATTGCTCAGGTCATGCACAATGCCCTGGTTCGCAACGGCTACCAACCGGGAAGCAGTGTGCCCGTGACGCTGATCGGCTTCAGTGGTGGTGGGCAGATGGCTTGTGCGTCGGCTCCCTTTTTGCGACGGGCGATCGGCGCACCCATCGATGTGATTTCCCTGGGTGGCGTCATCAGTGCCAACAACAACTTTTTGAAGCTAGAGCACCTTTACCATCTATCGGGGGGTGAGGATTCTGTTGAGCGCCTGGGCGCGATCATGTTCCCCGGTCGCTGGAAGTTGTTTCCGCTGTCTTTCTGGAATCGGGCGAAGCGGCTGGGCAAAATCAGCTTCGTCCCCCTCGGTCCTACGGTGGGGCACCAACTCCCCGGCGGCATTATGGACCCCGATGCCTGCCTAGAGGATGGGCGCAGCCACTTGCAGCAAACCCTGGATCTGGTGGAGAAGATTGTCAAAGGCAAATTGCTTAAGGAATCGGAGCGATTGCCAAAGCAAGAGAGCAACTACGATCGGTTCAAGAAACTACCGTTCAATCAACCCGATTACTATCCCGTTGACCAGACCATCGATCGCCAGTGGTATTGCCCGATCGCCCCCTGGATGGGACGGCTGATTTTGCCGCAGAAGGAGGAGCGATCGCACCTCAACGGCATTTGGATGGAAGTCCACCACGCCCCTGAGGGCTATGAATCACTGGTGGGCACGCGCGTGATTCTGCGCTGGATTAATGACCCGTTCGTGCAGCGCCTTGTTGCCGCCGTCACCCGCGATGTCCACTTCAGTGCCGAAGCCGAATACACCAGTACCTACGGTGGGTTGGTGCATCCTACCCGCCTCGACCACTGGCAACAGGTGGGACCGCTGGAGTCCCTGGCAGGCTCCCATCCCGTCGATGATGTGATTGTGAAGCTGGAAGGGGATGTGGAGGTAGAAGCAGGCGACCCTGCCGTATTGCGGATCTACAGCACCCCCGTCCAAATCACCGGGCGCTATTACGGGCTGGTGCAGTTCATCGCTCCAGAGGGAGCTGAAGCCTATCGCGTGCGCCACTTCAACCGGGAAACCCGCCAGTTTGACGGATGGGAGGAAACGGTACAACTGCCCGCCGTTCAGCCCGCTCCGGAAGGCGGCTATGCGCCCTCAACCACCGCGAATATTGAGCATTCGCCGCCCAATGAAAAGGGTTGGTACATTTACGGTGCAAAGGATGCGGAGGGTCGCTTTACGGTACAGGCGTTGGCTCCGCGATCGCTCTTCCAACTCAACCCCGACCAGGTACTCGTCGGCTGCAAAGCAGGCTACCGCTACATCCGCCAGGAAGCCTGGACAAACCTGGCGGAGAAGAAGGGCGATGTTCGATCGGTCTACATCAAGCCAGAAGCTGCTTCCGACGAGCAAATGCCGCCTGAGATGGATGCCGATTGGCAGGAGGGCGATCGCGCCCTGGTGCTCCACACCTATGGCGGCATCGGCGGCAACCACCAAGAACCCGCCGCCAAGTCTCCCATCTTCTTTGGGCACTTTGCCTACGGCTCCGCAATGGTGGTGCGCGAACCCCTCGCCGATGAGCTGCACTTCGACATTCAGTATTACCAGGTCTACACCCATAACACCGATGGGCTGATTGCGGGAACACTGCACTGGTCGCGGTATATGGGCGATCGCCAGTTTGGCTGGGCGGGCAGTCGTCCCGTCTGCGACATTTTGGTGAAGCTGGACGCCTTCACCGAAGACTACAACACCACAAATATCGTCAGCTCTCCCCTATTGCTGATGATGGGACAACTGCAAGCCATGACAGCCCGCTACCGCATTGGCGACGGCACAGGCGGCACCTACGTAGGACCCGCCAACAACTGCTCCCAGGATTCCAATCAGGCATTGTTCAATAGCCTCCGCCGCATCCAGAATCGCATTGAAACGGTGGATAATGAAAAACTGCGGCAGTGGGATGCCGATCGCCCCGACAAAGCAGAACGCTATCGCCAACTGGCAAGCCTGCGCAATGCCCTGGAAAGCGAACTGGAAACCTTTGGCAGACTCCGCACCGACTGGGAAAACAACGAATACAACCTGGGCAGCACCCTGGAAGATGCCCCCCTCCGCAACCTCCTCGTCGGCATCGGCAGTTGGCGCACCCTCCTCCCTCGCAAAGCCAGCGATACCATCGTCCGGGTGTTCCTGCAATACGACGCTGCCGCCTGGGTGCTTTGCACCAATCAGCTTGGTGGCGATGATCCCGATATTGAGGCGATCGCCCCTATGACCCTATAGCCACCCCGGTAAAATCACTCGTTGCATGCTGAATGTAGAAAAGAACAATGACCTGGGCAACCTGTTCAGGTTTACGCTTTGACCCATAACTTTGACCCATAGGGGATCTGCGGCTTAATAAAATCCCCATTTTTGAGAGAGAAGGCTGGCAAAGCCAGCCTTCTCTCTCAAAAATGGGGATTTTATTTTCTTGCAAGTCCCTAACAATGAATACCCTGAAAACGCAACACCAGGTCAACCCTTGAATCGCTAAAAGTGCTCCAACAAATACTCCTCATCTGGTGAAAGAAGGTGCAGCGTCGCCGCACCTTCTTTCGCCAAATGAGGAGTATTTGCGTCCCATCTTTATTCATCATTGGATGGGCTAAACAACTCGTACACCTGACGGCAAAAATCTTTGAGCTGCTCTTGGATGGGGGAACGGGGTTGAGCGTTCCCGCGAAACTGCCACTGATCGATGGTGGACAAGCGCCACTGTTCGCCGTTGTGGGAAAAGCCAACGGCTTCGACGCCAATGACGTAGCGGGTTTGAGCCGTGGGGTCTTCGAAGAAGCGAATTTGGACGAGAATGGAGCGGCTCTGGAATTTAGGACTCCAGCCAGGGAAGTGGAAGCCGATGTCGATGGAGTCGGGATCTACCAGTTCCTGGGTGTCGGGGTCGTTTGCCCAGGGCTTGAGGTCTGCCCGCGCATCGGGAAACTGCGTTTTGAAAAGGTTGACAATCGCCGCGATCTTGGTCGCATTTTCCAGTCCATTTGCCTTTTCTGCCGCATTCACTCCGCGTTACTCCCAAACATTACAGCGTCAGGTGGGTACCGTTTTATGTCCCCGTGAGAAAACTGTGAGCCAACTCAATCGTCATGAATGAGGGCTCACATTTCTTTACCTACTAGATTAATCAATCAGTTTACGGTGTGTTTTGGTGAAACGGTGTAATTTATGAACGAAGTTGTTGGAAAAAGGCAGGAATTTTCCCAAATCAAGAAGGGTTGGCAGCAGGCACAGCAGGATTAGCAGCAGGCTTGAGTCGCTGGATAGCCTGACTAACCAGGGTTTGCAAGAATGCCGATCGCTGGTTTGCCTGGAAGACCGATTGCAACTTCTGCATCAGGCGATCGCGCTGCACTCCAGACTCCGTAAGTCCAAGAGCTTCCTGCTCCTCGAAGTAATCCACCAGGCTCAGCCCAGCCATACGGGTGAGGTAGGCAGCACTGGCTCCCTGCACCATGCCGCCCGCAACAAAGGTAGCAGCGTGGCTCTTGAGCATGGGTGTAATCGCCTGGCTGGTAAGTTCGACGACGCCCAGTTTGAGCATCAGTTCAGCAAGGGCAGAGGCGATCGCTTTTGCTTGCTCCAAACTCAGCTTTTGTTGATAAATGTTGCCCAGATCCATTACCAGTTGAGCGTTTGCGGAGGCGGTTGCCAACAGGTCGAGGCTGGGAACGGGGGTGGCAAAGGCAACTCCGGCAGCAACCCACTGTGCCTGCTCGATTTGGGGCAGGGCGCGATCGCGACGCAGGCGATTCACTTCAACTTTAATAGCTGCTTTCAGGGCAACGGTTTGGCGGTAGGTGGTTGCCAACACCCGCTCAGCGGCAGAGGCTTTCAAGACGCCTTCCAACCGTTGTGTAAGAGTAGCCAGCTCGGCTTCAGGCTGTTCCATGCGCTCTTGCATAGTGCCATCGGCTTGGTATTGGCGCACTTTGATAGAGGCAGGGGCAGCGGCGATCGCCACTACATCCTGCACAGGGACAACACCCAGCACCCGCTCCCGAATCTGCTGCAACACCATTGGTCGCTCGTCAGGCAAGTACTGATCCTTTTTGTTGAAGGCGAGAATGAGGTGATGGCGATCGCCCTGCAACCACTTGATGGTAGCAAGCTCAGAATCAGTCAGATCCCCATTCACCAGAAAAACAACCAGATCGGTCTGGGTCAGGGAGTTGGAGGATTCCAGTGCTTCCGTAGACAGGTCAAAAACTTCAGTAATCTGGGCAGAGTCAGCAGGTTTTAGAGCAGAAGCGTGAGCCAAATGTTTTGCCAGAACGGTTTTGCCAGAGGCTTTGCCACCCACGATCGCTAATTTCAGTTGGGTGCGATCGCCCTCCTGCTTCAAAGCTTCCAGCCGCTTTTTGAAGGTATCTAGAAGCTCAGTGTTGCTCTGGGAGTGGTGAGATTGCTCTGTGGTCAACTGTTGGAGCCAGCGTTCGACGGAGGCAAATTCTTTTTCTAGCGCTGCTCGATCCAGCACAGGTACTTCAATGCTGAGATCCAGGGGCTTTTTCTGGTTTTGGCGGAACCACCACATGCCGCTGCTGAGGGCGATCGCCCCCCACATTATGGTTTCGCCCATGTGCGCAGCAGAGGGATTCACCCAACTGATCAGCCACGCACCCGCTGTCAGCCCCAAACCACCCAACAAAATCGGTCGCTGTGTCCACTGACCCATTGTTCCTGCCCTTCCAAGTTGCTCAGTACTTTCCATTGTACTAAGGCGATCGCTGGATGTAGAGTCTTGAGATCCGAACCCATTGCACTAAATATATTTTCCGAACCCGTTGCACTAAATATATTTGAAGATCTGCGAATTAATAAGATCCGCAGATCTTTTGGTTCTTCAACGGACTTCGTATCATGTTTTGAATTGTCGAAGCGCAGATTTGGTACACAGAAGCTACCAGAGGCTTGGTCGTCCAACCTCTGGTAGAAACTTACAGATCCTGAATGTAATAACACTCCAGATTTTCAGAAATGCTGGGTTCTATTTTGTACACGATCCCTGGTGTAGTTCTTAGGATTGAAAATAAAATAAAACCCGAAATTTTTGATGAGAAGCGCGGCACTGCCGCGCTTCTCATCAAAATTTCGGGTTTTATTTCGTACGTGATCCTTATGACTGGTAAGACTGCACCATTGGTTCGCCTTTGGTTTGATTTACGGCTAGTGCATCGGCACTAAATTCCTGGCGCAGCTTCTCACCAAACTGTTCCCCAGAGCCCGAGGCAACTTCTACGCCACGGCGTAGACCCCATTCTAATAACGACTTCAAGCAAGCAATCTTTTCACTAAGAGGCATTGGATAACGTTGGATAGCTGACAAATATCCTTTTAGCTTAATCAAACCAATCTGCTTGCTAGACGCCTTTCGTTTTGGGTTATAAAAATATTGGCGTTGCTGCTCATCAGTAATGTTGCAAAAGCAGCTAGCATGATCACGGCGGAAGAACTGGTAGTCTTCCACATATCCTACATCTGTTTGTAACAACATTTCTGCCAAAAAGCTGCGATCGTCTCCGGCAAAACCTTGATATAGCTTGGTCTTTTTAATCAAGTCAGAGCGCATAACGCCATGGACTTCGGGTAAGTAGCCAGCCCATAACAAACGCCAAAAACGCTGGCTAGGGCGCAAGCTATTCAACCTAACTTCATGATCCAGGGTGCCAAAGATCTTACCGTCTCCATCAATTCGATAAGAACGGGTATGTGCAACCCCAAAGGCAGGATTTTGGTCCAGCAGTTCTACACATTGGCGTAAGTAATTTGGACCTAACGGGTCATCATGAGAAGCCCACTTGAAGTAGGGAGACTCTCCAGGTTGAAACAAAAAGTTGTGGTTCCCAGAAGCACCAATATTTTCAGCATGGCGATGATATACGACGCGTGAGTCTTGGTTAACATATTCTCGGCAAATTTGCTCAGTACGATCGGTTGAGGCATTATCTGCGATCAGCAAACGAAAATCCTCAAATGTTTGGCTGAGAATAGATTCAACGGTTTCTGCAAGATAATTTTCGCCATTGTAAACAAGCAGCCCAACAATCACTTTGGGATGATTAGCTAAACTCATTTCCATATATCCTATTGATGAAATTCTGGTGATTAACAGCTTGTAGAGCACCACAAAAAAGGTAGAAGAATCTACCTCTTCCTATTGATTACTTGCCTGAGAAACAGTAGAAAGATGTTGCAGAATAAGAGAGAATATTCCTGCTTCTAGGCAACAGGAACGATAGTTTGCCAGACGTGAAATACAGTAGAAATACCTACACAAGTTTAAGTAGCCAATTCCACTGAATTCATAGCTTTGTGAAACAAGTGATGCACAATATTACTTATTTACAGATATATTCCAACCTATGAAAAAAGAAAAGATCTGCTTTTGTTTCTTCAAGATATTTTTACAAGTAAGTGATTTTACATTGAAACCATTCATTTCATGATTGGAAATATGGGGTTTTACGGTCTCTATTGAAAACTTCATGAATTTTTTATAAAGTACCATGCATTAAAGAATGTGCTCCTTAATTGTCAGGAGAGACCCTTGTGTCCTTTCCTTAGTGGTGCAGAAAACTTTTTCAGACCATTTTTGAGCAAATGTACTACGACTTCAAACCATGAATTCTCGTTAGAAATTGAGCCATTCTCGGTAAGGCTTCTTATTGAGAAAATCGAATTTGCGAGGTTTCAGGAGTTTTCTGCACCACTAAGGTGTCCTTTCTCAAGTTTTCTATCCCTGTACTAACTTGAGATGGTATTTTTTCTGTCAGAACTCTTCTATTTCTTTTTTTGGATAGGTATCAAAACTAGAAAAGGCAGACTCAAAGATTCATGTACACGATAAAATCCCAGGTTTTTAAAGAACCTGGGATTTTATTGAATTCAAGTTTCAAAGTAAAATTTCAAATCAAATTGGGCGCTTCCCGAAAACCTTTTAACCTTCTTAAGAAAATAAGGCGATCTCCAGAAAAGAATATCCCAATTGTTTTGAAAAGGGCGCGGCTAGGTCGCGCCCTCTTCAAAATAATCGGGATATTTTTTCTCAAAAACCTCCTAAGGATCAAGTACGAAATAAAACCCGGAATTTTTGAAGAGAAGCGCGGCATTGCCGCGCTTCTCTTCAAAAATTCCGGGTTTTATTTTATTTTCGATCCTAGTCGCAAAACGTAAGAAGCCTCTCCAGCTTGGAGAGGCTTCTAATTTGGTGGCGGGAAGTGGATTTGAACCACTGACCTTCGGGTTATGAGCCCGACGAGCTACCAGACTGCTCTATCCCGCGTCGCTTTTTCGTAACTTATTTATAATAGCGAACGATCGGGATATATGGCAACTCAATTTGAAAGAAATTTTGCGAAAACGGTTTGTTTTGCTACAGCACTACAGTGTGTAAGCTCTAGTGAGAGGCACTTCTGGGCGATCGCCACCAATCTCAAAAATCTCAAAAAAACATTTGGAATGTTAAGCGATCGCTTCTTCGCACGGGCTGGGAGGATAGAGGAGCTGTAAGCCCATGTCAGGGCGATCGGTGATGATGCCCGCAATTCGGCTATCTTGCATGAGGGTATGCATAACCTGCTCATCGTTGACCGTCCAGACCCAAATGGGCAGTTGGGCAGCGAGGGTTTTGGAAAGGATGTCAGCTTCGAGCAGGCTCCAGTCGGGGGCGATGAAATCAACCTTCATTTTGTGAACCCGCTTGTGGACGGATTTGGCGCTCCAGCAAAGGGTTTTGCAAACATCGGCGGTGACGGTGCTAAACAATAAGCCTGTGGTGATTTCGGGGAAATGGCGCTTGATGCGCTTAAGGGAAAAGGGATGGAAAGAGGTAACGACGAATTCTTTGGAATCAAAGAATTGCAGGAGTAGCCGCATCACCTGAGGTTCGTAGCCCATTTCCTTGAGTTCCACATCCAGGTGAATTTTGCCCTGGCAGGTTTTGAGGACGGATTCGAGCAGGGGAACGTCGGGATCGATTTGCTGAATTTCGGCGTAGGTGAGCTTGCGGATGGGGCGCTTGTTGATTTCGGGATCGTGGTAAACGATGAGCTGGCGATCGCGCGTCCGGCGCACATCAAACTCCACCATGTTGGCTTCCAGGGCGATCGCCCGTTCAAAAGCCGCCAGCGTATTCTCCCGCACATAGGCAGACGCCCCACGGTGGGCAATGATCTTGGGTTTCATAGCATTTTCACTCCTCAACAACAGCCACTGGGTGGCAAATTATCTAGACCACTGTTGCAGAATGTAGGCATAAAACTGGTCGGTGTCTACTTTCTGCATCACCTTTACGCGACGACCACCGGCATGGGGAAAGATTCGCCCCTGCCCTGGTCCTCTTGTGAGGACGGCGGTTTCCATTTCTTCAACATAAAAAAAATGTGGGCGGGCTAAGTAAGCGGTCGCCAACACATCCCAGCAGTAGTAGTCCTGGGGAATGACGAGGGCATAGCACTGCCCTGCCAGATCACATAGGGGGAAGTGGCGCTGTCGGCTAATTCCCCGGATGAAAGCGGGCGTCACCGGAACGGTGTTGGTAATGTCGAGGGGGCACATGGTAATGGGGATCTGGGTGTTCCAGACTTGCTGGATGGCGATCGGATCCCAATAGGCATTCCACTCTGCGGTTCCATCTTGCCCTGGTTCCACATCGGTCATAACATTGCCAGGAACATTTAATGCCCCGCCCATCCAGATGATCTCGGTGATTTTGGTTTCGATGTCGGGAGCCATATCCAGGGCGACGGCAAGGGTGGTGAAGGGACCTGTCAGCATCAAGGTGACAGGTTCGGGGGCTTCGCGCAACACGCGCACCATAAAGTCTTGCCCCGTCTCTTCGAGCAAAAGGGTTTTAATGTCGTCCTGCTGATTCAGGATGGGGAAGTGGTCGATGACGAGGGAATCCCGCCGATAGAGCTGAGGAAAGGGGTTGACGCCGCGCACGGTACTTTCGGCGACGGGGATGTGCGATCGCCCCACCAGGTCAATTATTTTTCGGGTAATGCTGACAGCAGGCTGAATGTAGCAGTCGGCAGGGGTCACGATGATGCCAAGCGGCTCAACTTCATCCATCGTCAGGAGCAGCAAAGTGGCAAGGTAATCGTCTACAGCTCCATCGTGATCCATCAAAACCAGGCGCTTCTTCATGGTAGATCAAATGTCTTAAACAATGGGCAGCGTGAAGGTGCGGAATGTATTCTTACGATGGAAGCATAGTGCATCCTCTGTCTAATGGCTCCAAAAATCTAAGGATCACGTACGAAATGAAACCCGGAATTTTTGATAAGAAGTGCGGCATTGCCACGCTTCTCATCAAAAATCTGGGTTTTATTCTATCGATACCTTCGCCATTTTTCTAAAACCCTTGATTTTGCGTACGCTCCGCGCACGCAAAATCAAGGGTTTTAGAAAAATGGCGATCATGTTGTTCTATTGCTTAGCCCTTATAACTGAGCAACAAATAAGCGCAGACAACGTTGCCTGCGCCTACTCGTATGACTGGAAACAAATGGGATTCCCATCTGCATTTTCACTGTACTTTCAATGTTTAGACTCTTCCTGGTCTGCTAAAAAGCAACCCCAAGACGCTGCTTGAAACCTTCGGCGTTGGGTGGCGGCGAAGTGCGCCGCCACCCAACGAATAGAAGAGCCAATTTTGGTTAAGTATGCGTTTGCAAAAATTAGATGGAAGACCCAATTCCGGCGTATGCACCGTAAAAGAACAGACCAACAATCGCCAGCACACCCGTACCTGCAATGGTGGCGACAACCCAGAGTGGAATTCTACCGTTAGACAACATTTGAGTGTTCTCTCCTGTTTTTAATACAGCAAGGAAATGAGATTAGCAATTGTTCTCGTTGGATGAAAACAAAAGAATTGTGGCATCTGAAAGGTGGGGTGGGCGATCGCCCTTAACAATCAAACTTCCAGGAATGACCTCTAAGGATGCAAAAGCTGGAAGCGAGTCAATGAATCGCCCAATTTCTAATTGTTCTAGTTAAAGAAATAGCTAGAAAAGAGAATTCCTAGCACGAAAACCAGCAACAAACCCAGGTAGAGCGAAGTCCGGTTTAGCTCTACGGGTTGCTTATTGGGATTAGGAATACGTTCGGGCATAGGGGATCTCCTAGCGTTGGATGAACTGCATTGCGGCGATCGCGCCCAGGAAGAAAATGGTGGGCACTGCCAGGGTGTGAACGGCTAACCAGCGAACCGTAAAAATAGGATAAGAAACAGGTTCATTCGGATTGTTGGTTGTCATATGTCTCTATGTTCCAGCGTTATTTCTTCAAAAATTCATCAATTTGTTGCTTCGCCGTTGTCCGATCCTGAACAATCGGAAGTTCTTGACGCTCTTGGGAATAGTACTCATTGGGTCGTGGCGTGCCAAACACATCGTAGGCAAGCCCCGTACTCACAAACAGCCAACCTGCAATAAACAAAGCAGGAATTGTAATGCTGTGAATTACCCAGTAACGAATGCTAGTAATGATGTCTGAAAATGGTCTTTCCCCAGTGGTACCTGCCATTTTTCGGATGCCTCCGGCTTATCTAAAATGCGATCGGTTATTACTCATGATACGGGAGTAGGGGATAGTCAAACAAGGGAATTCATAGATTCGCAGTGACAATTACCATTCGTTCTTGTAACGAAATAAGCGGTATTCCATCACCCAAGAATGGGCGCTGCAACGCGGCACTTACCCGTCCGATCCCCACCTCCGTCTGGATGATCTAAGCGGCTTCAGCGGCAGGAACATAGCGCAGCATCGTACTGCCCTGTCCCAAAATAAAGCCATGCCCCTCATCGAGGAAAACAATGCGGTAGAAATTGGAAGGAACATTTTCGACGGCGCGATCCTTCACCCAGGTTTCGCCGCCATCGTTGCTCACCAACAGGTTGCCACTGCCGCCCGCAACCCAAACCTCATCCTTGGTGCGGTAGGCGAGGTCGAGCAATCCCCAACTGGTAGAGAACTCTGGCGCAAATTGCTCCTGCCATTCTTCCAGGCTGTTGGGTTCCGAAAATTGCACAAGTCCGCCCCGTGCCAGTAGCCAGAGTCTACCATCGGGGGCATAGCCCATGTTTTGCAGACGGCGAGAACTGGTGCGGTTGTGCTGTACCCAGGCATCTTGTCCGGGTTCCCAGGTGGAGTAGAAGTTGCCCCGGGCAGAAACGGCAACATAGCCACCTTCGGGCGATCGCGAAATGTTTCGCAACACCCCAACCGCTTCCTGCACCATCGCCTGCCAGGTGCGTCCACCATCCTTTGTCTGATAGATCGCACCCACATCGGTCGTCATCTCAGCAGAGTCTTTGCCAAGGGCAGTAATGGTGTCAGGAGAGCCGGGCAACTTTTCGCTCAGGGGAATGCGCGACCACGAAGTGCCACCATCGGTTGTGTGTAGCAGGATGCTAGGTTCGCCGACAATCCATCCTTCATTGCCACTAAAGCTGACGGACGTAAAGGTGTAGATCTGATCGTCGTTCAGATTGACCTCTCTCACTTCCCAGGTTGCGCCGCCATCCTTGCTCTCTAGCAAGGTGGCATTTTTGCCAACCAACCAACCATGTTGCGGATCGCCGGTAAAGGCAATATCCGATAGGGTCGTTTCGGTGGGTAAGGAAATCGGTTGCCAGGGATTGACTTCGAGGGAAGGGAGGTAGGCACGGCTGCATCCTGCGGACAGAATGGCGATCGCCACCACCAAAACCCGTACTAAATTATTTAATAGTCCACGCATGGAAGTGTTCTAAACGACGGATAACAACGGACGGTTACAAGCAATGTAATGCTGGTGCTTCTTTGACTAAAGTTCCCTGGATGGAGAACTTCGGCAATGAAAGAAAATCAGGAGAAAGCTGGATCTGGCTACAGTGCCAAAAGCAGCTTAGCGCAACCCATAGAGGCTAAGGAAGAACAAAACACCTAAACCCAAAACAGTAAAAATGAGAAGATTTTTGCGCCCGGGCGGCATCGCATTGAAGCCCAACCCATAGTTGAGGTTTTCCTTGAACCCCGATGGCGATCCTTTAGGACCAATGTTGCTGAATCGAGGTTTTCGAGCACCGCAGACCGGGCAGCGCCACCCGTCTGACAGTTCAGTAAACGGTGTATTGGCTGCAACGTCGCTAGAACTATCGCCTCGGGTTGGCTCATAAACATAGCCACAGTTGGCACACTCATAGCGATCGAGTGCATCTTGCTCAATAGTTGGCGTATTCATAAATTCAATCGCCCCGCTTGCTGAAAGGTTTCCTTAAGATTCCTTTCCTAATTATTCCATGAAGCGGACAGGGACGGTGGTCTATCCTCCGTTTCGATCGCCCTTTTTACCATTGCCCTGACCATTGCCCTGGGAGTTGCCATTACCATTGCCATTGCCATTGGTCGCTGGCGTGGGTTGAAGAAACAGGTAAACCAGAATAGAAATTAAGCCGATGTTGATAAAAATGTCGGCAAAGTTAAAAACTGGAAAGTTAATTATTACGAGATGGAAAAAATCAACAACCCTGCCGTCATTCAAAAAGCGGTCGATGCCATTACCAAAAGCGCCTGCCAGGATTAAGCCAAAACCAATTTGCTCCCAGCGGTTAAGCCGGGTGAGGAGGGCAAAGATCACTAACCCCAGGCTAGCCAGCAGCGAGAGCGATCGCAGCAAGGCCGTCCGCCCTTCCAAAACCCCAAACGCTGCACCCTCATTGAGCACGTAGGTGAGATGAAATACCCCTTCCCAAATGGGGCGGCTTTCTCCTAGCTCAAAATTGCGGACAGTCTGTAATTTGGTGTATTGGTCGATGATGATGCCCAATAACGCCACAGTCCAGAACCAAAAATTTCTCAGGCGCATGTCTTGCTTGGATTCTACAAACACATTTCTTAATCGTAGGGTTCAATGGCGTATTAGGACGGGAAAGTTAAGCGATCTCCTCTCTGGGATTCTATTTTTAAGCAAGTCCCTAAGGATCACGTACAAAATAAAACCCGAAATTTTTGATGAGAAGCGCGGCAATGCCGCGCTTCTCATCAAAAATTTCGGGTTTTATTTTATTTTCAATCCTAAGCAAGAAAATGAAGAACCCATTTTGGGAAAAGCATCGACAGACCATCAATAGAATAAGAGATTCCGCACGACGAAGGAGATGACCGTGACAGCACAGACCAGAGCGAGTTGTCCGGGCAGGGGGATGAGGGAGTAGGTGAAGATGAGTTCTTGCAGCGGGGGGATAGGCGTATTCAACCATTCTGCGGAATGGGCGATCGCCAGATAACCCAGCCCTAGGGTATGGATCACCAGCAACCCGCACAGGCTGCTAAACGCCAGCGACTCCAGGCGCACCGGAACCCGAAATGCCAGGTTGCCGCACACCCACGCCCCCGGCACAAACCCTAGCAAATATCCAAAACCGGGGCGATGCACATAATCAAGCCCGCCCCCTTCCGCAAAAATATTGAGCCAGAGCAGTCCCAGCAGCAAATATGCCATCTGTGAGATCGCCGCTGCATTTTTTCCGCCCAGACAACCCACCAGCAACACTGCACCTACCTGATAGGTCACACCGAGGGACTGGGGCTGCAAGCCATTCTGCGCCCATGCCCAGGGGGGATTGGTAATAAACGCTTCGAGGAAGGTGCCGCCGATGGTCAAAATCAGACCAATCAGCGCCCACAACAGGTCAGTGGGGGCAATCATAGACACAGCAAACTAGAACGTAGGCACAAACCCTAGCATACCGGGTGACACCCATGAAACGAGCAATTATAGCTCTATGCAAGTTGGAGCAGGATGATATTTTTTTTGGAAAAGCCAGTAGTTCTCCAAGCCCTTCGCCATTTTTCTTATGGTATTGCAAGCCTGAAAATCGACCGCCGCTAGGACGAAGCCCCTACCATCTGCTTCGTCTCCCGACGAGGAATTTCATGGGTATAAAAGTCGTGTGCCATGACGGTGTTTGGAAAAATTGCCTGTGCCTCAGTCAGCAAATCGTCCAACACAATAGAATTCCCTGGTGCATAGCGAGGGCTGAAGTGGGTCATGATCAGTTGCTTCACCCCTGCTGCCAATGCCGCCTGCGCTGCCATTGTAGAAGTGGAGTGGAGCCGCTGATATGCCATCTCCGCATCCTGATGGGCAAATGTTGCTTCATGGATCAGCACATCTGCTCCTTTCGCCAGTTCCACCGCCTCATCGCAGTAGATGGTGTCGGTGCAGTAAGCAAAGCTGCGCCCCACCTGGGGTTCACCACATAAATCCGCTCCGTTGATGATGCGACCGTCTGGTAGCTCCACCACTTCGCCCCGCTTCAGCCGACCGTAAATAGGACCGGAGGGAATGCCCAGTTTGGTGGCACGAGCCACGTCAAAGCGACCGGGCTTATCCTTCTCGGTGACCCGATAGCCGAAGGCAGGAACCCGATGCGTCAGGGGTGCACAACGAACGGTGTAGTTTTCGTCCTCAAATACCAAGCCAGGGCGCACCGTATGCACCTTGATGGGATAAGAAAAGTGCGTCTGGGAGTAGCGGCGGCACGCATTCAAATACTCCTCTAGCTTTGGGGGACCATATACATCAATGCGGCTGGGGTTGCCAGCCAGCCCACAACTCGCCAGTAGCCCCATCAAGCCATAGATATGGTCGCCATGCATGTGGGTCACGAAGATGCGAGTAATCTGGCTGATTTTTACATCGCTGCGCAGAATTTGGTGCTGCGTGCCTTCGCCGCAATCAAACAACCACACCTCTGCCCGCTGCGGCAAGCGCAGAGCAATGCTGGAGACGTTGCGCGATCGCGTTGGCACACCTGAGCTAGTTCCCAAAAAGGTAAGTTGCAAAACTTGAAAGGCTCCAATTACTTCTTCAGACCAAACACTGTGGATAGAAATGCTCAAAAGGAGAAAAGACCAAGGAAAAACCCTGGATAAAAAATTTGGTTAATCTTCCAGATTTATACTGACATACGGATTGCTTGCCTGCATACTATGGAAGCCCGTCGATGATTGACGGCGATCCGATCCCAGGGTGGTTACCCAGGCTTCGACATTTGCAGAAATAAATTTAGGAGAGGCTGCTATATTGAGGGGCAGCTTTGGGTAAACAAGCTACGTAAACTTAGCGAACTCGAAGTTGTCATTTCTGCGCAACTGCTGTCGAACCAAACAAGTCCGTCATGCGAGCCAGAGCGATTAGGTGATTGGGGCGATCGCCCTCTTATACCTCTTACAAAGGTACCTCTTACAAAGGTTCCTATCGCCCCTCAATGTTGCTTCATCCGGGCGCTTCTTTCAGGGCACTTTTTTCGGGGCACTTTTTTAGGACGGAGTGCATCTAAGAGTGAGTTCGTTTTCTTCATTTGATTTCCCATCTGGTTCTCAAGGCTTCTGCTAACCTCCAGACCAACCGTTCAGAAACCCATCAAGACCCTCAAAAACCTCTTGAAACTTCTGCCGATTCAAAAATCCAGCCAACCTAGAGTCCCAGGTTCCAGGTAGATCAATTAATCATTCAGGTGAGTAAGCTGTGAGCAGTCAAACATCCCACTCCACTTTATTTCGTGCTTTTCGTCCCCAGGCAGTGCTGGGTCTTGCCTCCGCATCGTTGTCCTTGTTGCTGGGAACGGCGATCGCCTCCCCCGCTCAGGCAAGCGATCTGGAAATGCGGGTGGCGATCGAGGAAGATGTGCAGCAAACCCAAATTGGAGGACATACTGATGCAGTTGTCACCGATAGCTCTGGGCGTGTGCTGGGAGAAATTCGCGGCGGCACCGCTCTGACCGCCACCTATGCCGGGGGGGGCGTGCGCATGGGCGAATGGCAAGCCGATGCCCTCTGGGTTGAACCCGAAAATGATGGCTTTGTTTGGATTGGCAGCAAGTGGTATCGCGGGAAAGCGCGGGTCGTTCCCACCGCTCAAGGCTTGACTGTTGTTAATTACGTAAACCTGGAAGAGTATCTCTACAGCGTTGTTGGGGCAGAAGTGCCCACGACCTGGCCCCTGGAAGCGCTCAAGGCGCAGGCGGTGGCAGCCCGCTCCTATGCCCTCTACCAGCGACAAACCAGCGCCAACACGGTATTTGATGTGGGAGATACGACCCGCTGGCAGGTTTATGCCGGGTTGGAAGAGGAAGCCGCCAGCACTCAGGCAGCCGTGAAAGCAACAGAAGGGCAGGTGTTGACCTTCAACGGACAGATCATCAATGCCGTCTTCCATTCCTCTTCGGGCGGGCATACGGAGAATGTGGAGGACATCTGGCAAAGCCCATTGCCCTACCTGCGCGGCGTTCCTGACTATGACCAGGAAGCTCCCGTGTTCCGCTGGCAAGTGCGGCTGAGCGCTGACCAGATTCGACAGGCAATCCCCAGTGTGGGGACTGTAGTTGCCTTGGAGCCGGAGCGCCTGACTCCCCGTGGGCGGGTTGTGACGATGCGAGTAATTGGCGATTCAGGGCAAACGACGGTTTCTGGCAATGAATTGCGGCGGATGTTCAACCTGCGGAGCACGCTGTTCACGGTGCAGCAGCAGTATGGTCGGGTTGCGGCTGTTGATGGCACACAGGCTCCCTCCGAATTTGTGATTGATGGGGGTGGCTTTGGTCATGGCATTGGCATGAGCCAGTATGGTGCCTATGGCATGGCGCGGCAGGGACGCGACTACCGCGAAATCCTTGCCCACTACTATAGTGGCTCCACCCTTTCCCGCATTCGGGTGGAATAGGGCATCGGTTTTACCGTCTCCTTATCTTTTGTAGGGGTTTGCTCATCAAACCCCTAAGGATTTTATTTTTTTGCTTGCCCAAAATGGGATTTCATACCAATCGCTCAGGCTAGTGACAGCACGCAACACGTGCTGTCACTAGCCTGAGCGATTGGTATAACTTAGCTAGCCGACCATTGCGGGAGCGGTTTCTGCCTGAAATACGACGTAGTGTGCTGCCGATAGCAAATCGTTATGGATGCGGGTGGGGCAAAACTGTGTCAGGTACTTATGGCTGCGAATGCCAGAGGTGAGGGCGATCGTACGAATTCGATTCGCTTGCCCTGCCAGCACATCTGCTTCCGTATCCCCAATCATCCATGCCGACTCAGAGGGGGCGATCGCATGTTCCTGCATCACCTCTGCCAGCAGTTGGATCTTGTGCTCCGACTGGTTTTTGTAAGCGGCTGTGCGATCGCGCATGCCCCGAATTGCCACAAACTTTTCTTCCAATCCATGTCGCCGCAGAATGTCGATCGCCTGGTTCTGGCAGCGTAAGGTCACCAAAAATAACCGAATGCCCTGGCTGTGCAACAGCGCCAATGCCCACCGCACCCCTGGCTGGAGGCGATCGCGATGCAGTAATGCGGGCTGATTTACCAACTGCGTCACCTGCGCCAAAAACTCTTCAAACCGCGCCTCTGGTACTCCGGAACGCAAAGCAATATCTAAATCGGGCACCCGATTTTGCTTCATTTGCCAGAATTGCTGCTTTTCGAGGGGATGCAGCAACAGCGTATTTCCTGCTTGGGAAGTAGTGACTTGGAGGGCAGACAGCGCCATGCGGTAGGTGTGATAGTAGCGGTCAGACACATCCACGATGGGACCGTCGAAGTCGCAAAATACAACTGGGGTTGAGGGCGATCGCCCCTCCCGTCCCCAGCGACTACTAAAACCTCGGTCTATGGCAACTGTATTTACCATTGATGACTATCAACTCAGGGAAACTCAATACTTGTTTACATTAACAGTAAACTCATAAGTCGTAAACAGAGGAAAGTTGAACCTTAATAAAAATAATTTATATACCCATTCCTATCATCTGTATCGGTTGTCCTCTATCGAAAGGCGTAAGACCTACAGCGCTTCGAGCTTGAATCAGCTACAGGTGTTTTTGTGGGAGTCCGCGCGGCTCTCACAAAAACACCCCGGCTTTAAGCGCTTGCGAAGCGCTGTAAGGAACTTGCAAGAAAATAAAATCCCAATTTTTGAGGGAGGAGGCTGGCAGAGCCAGCCTCCTCCCTCAAAAATTGGGATTTTATTAATCCGCAGATCCCTAAGCAAGGAATCTCCTCCCTCTTTTTGGGAAAGCAGGAGGGGATTTCTTGGAGAATTCTTGGGGGCATCCTTTGGGGCATTCTAATGTCGAAATTTAGTCTCAAAAGTTGTTACTCAGCTTAATAAGGCGTCTTCAAGATGCGGTTGCTTCCCGCTCCAAAACTATAGTTACGGGTCCATCGTTTTCGATCGCGACCTGCATCATGGCTCCAAATCGCCCCGTTTCCACAACCAGACCACTTTCCTTCAACAGCGCCACAAACTGTTCATACAACGCTTCCGCTTTAGCGGGTACGGCTGCCTGATCGAACGAAGGACGCCGACCCTTGCGGCAATCCCCATATAGCGTGAACTGGCTGATGACCAGCAACTCGCCTCCAATATCCTGCACGGAGGCATCAAAGCGATCGCGCCCCTCGCTGGGAAAGATCCGTAACTCCAGGCACTTGCGTGCCATCCACTCCAGTTCTGCCAGAGTATCGGATTCTGCAATGCCCACAAGCAAATTTAGCCCGCGCCCAATCCTGCCCACCACTTCTCCTGCTACCGACACCTGAGAAGCTTGCACGCGCTGAAGAATAACTCGCATACTGCTGTAATGCCTCGAATGTAATGCCTCGAAAAATCGCCAAAAAGCAATCAATACGAAGATTTTATGAGATTTAAACTACCGTTAAGAATACTGCCCGGTCGGGTATGTTTTGATTAGGAAGAGAGCACCCCGTTTATTGCTCTCACATCAGCCGAGCATGGCGCACGGGAATTATGGCGAAAAAAAGTGAAGCTCCAGCCCTAATTATTTCTTTGCTCGTTACTTTGGGGCTAATTGGAGCAGGAGCCTGGTTATTTCTTCGGCAGACCGATAATGGTTTAGGTGGCTTGCTGTCGGGCGGTACTTCCACTGAGCAAAACACTGGGCAAAACACCGGGCAAAACACTGGGCAAAATGGACAGGGGAGCACACCAGGCAATAGCGGCAATGCCAGTGATTCGCTCGTCTCGGTTGGAAGTTTTAACGATGTTCCCAATGTGCCATCGGGGGTATTTTCTTACGGCGGTAGCACAACCTGGGCACCTATCCGGGGAGAAGTCGATCCCCTCATTCAGTCGGCGCATTCACAGTTTCAGTTGCGCTACACCGATCCCGTTGGGCAACCACCTGGTTCCAGTATTGGCATCCGAATGCTGCTGGATGGGCAACTGGCGTTTTCCCAATCCTCCGTTCCGCTGACCGATGAAAACTACCAGCAGGCACAGCAACGGGGATTTACCCTGGCACAGGTTCCGGTGGCGATTGAGGGAATTGCGATCGCCGTCAATCCTGAGCTACAAATTTCTGGACTCACCCTCGACCAACTACGCAGCATTTATACCGGACAGGTCACAAACTGGAGTCAGGTCGGTGGTCCTAACATACCCATTACTCCCATTTCCCGGTCGGATGTAGGAGGAACGGTTGAATTCTTTATGAGTAGCGTGTTGGGTGACAATCCCCTGGGCGACAACGTCCAGCTCGCCGCCAATACCACTCAAGCTTTGCGTCAGGTTGCTTTAGCGCCTGGTGGCATTTATTATGGCTCTGCCCCCGAAGTCATTCCCCAATGCACCGTCAAACCCATTGCTATTGGCAGACAACCCAATGAACTGGTTGCGCCTTATCAGGAACCCCTGATCCCTCCCAGCCAATGCCCAGACCAGCGCAACCAGATTAACCTGGATGTCTTTCAAAGCGGCGCTTACCCCATTACCCGCACCCTATTCGTCATCGTCAAGCAAAATGGGCAAGCCGAGCAACAAGCGGGAGAAGCCTACGCTAACCTCGTACGCACTGGACAGGCAGGAGAAGTCCTGACCGAACTGGGATTTGTGCCACTACAGTAAAGCGAGTCCCAGCATTGGCTACGTTTTGACCGCAAGATTTGACCGCAAGATTTGACCGCAAGATTTGACCGCAAGAACTTGCGATTGAAAACCGCTATTGAAAATACTGTCAACAACTGTCGTCAAAAACCGCTACATCCCTTCAGACCATTGCCTGTCGGCCCTGAAGGATGGGATTGTCAGCAGGAAGTGCAATGAGATTATCGGCATAGCTACGAATTAACCCCCGCTGCCGCAATTTGCCCATCAACCGCGTTACGGTTACCCGCGTGGAGCCGATCGCACTACCAATTTGGGCATGGGTCAAGGACCAGGGCAAGTAATAGCCCTCTTCGCAGGGTTCCCCAAACTCCTCAATGAGCAGTGTGATGAAACCCAGGAGGCGATCGATGGTGCGGCGCTGTCCCAGGGTGCTGAGCCAGAGGAGCTTGCGCTGGTGCTGGTAGCGAAAGGCATCCAACACTTCTCGCCGGAAGTGGGGCCAGTGGTCGAGGTCGTGCCAGTACAGCCAGATTACGGAAGTCTGGTCAATGTGGGCATAGGCTTGGAGTGTGAATGGAGCCTGCGCCACAATTTCAAAGGGCTGACCCGAACCAACAAATCCTAAAAAAGCGTCTTCATCGGGCTGCGCTCGAGATGCTAGCGATGCATTGGAGGTGCCATTGACGATTTGCGCTTCACTGGTCAACCGGACTGCACCCCACTCTACCAGATAGAGCAAACCAGGACGTGCCGGAATTTTCTCTTCTTTCGCAAAAGAACGATAGCGGTAGTGTTCTTGTGCCCAGTCGGTGATGCGCTGCCATGTCAGAAATGGTCTTGAATTGTCGGAAGGAGTAGGGGCTGGGTACATAGATTTTTGCTCGTCGGTATCAGTAAAAATACTGCTCTATAAGGAACAGGTAGAACACCGGACTGAAACTCAGAAGCTATATCTCAGGGAATAGGGAGCCACACTACGCCAAGCTTTCTTGTCGGACTTTCTGTCGGACTTTTTGTCGGACCTGTAGCCGAACTTGTTAAAGACTATCAATTCTTATTGAGTATAAACGGCTCTTGACCTGAATATAGTAAGGGAATTTACGGAGACCGCGCTGATCAGGACACATTCGTACTTCTAAGTTTTATCTTAACTTCATATTTTTGATTTAATTTTTTCCGTAAATCTTTTTCTTTTTTTACTCGTCATATTCTGTACTTCTCAGAAACTAAACATATGTTTTTATACTTAGCAAATGTTGAATACCTGTTAGATACCTCTAATTTGTCGAAGGTGCGCAAGGCGATCGCCCCACGAAATAAGGCAAAACGGCAATAACCCTGCGATCGCTCCCAACTCTTCTTCTTGTATCTTTAATGACCTCTGTCTGGTGAGAATCAAAAGGTAGATCTCTGTATCCCAATTCATGATGGTTCCGATAATGACACCCTGTACCCAGGCAAAAGGGGTAAGGGACTTGCAAGAAAATAAAATCCCAATTTTTGATGAGAAGCGCGGCAATGCCGCGCTTCTCATCAAAAATTCCGGGTTTTATTTTATTTTCAATCCTGAGTGCGGAAGGATAAAGATGGGACATGTTGAGATGGACTTTCGGGATAGTTGATTTGCGGGCAGAACATGGGTTGAACCAGGATCAAGATAGCGGGGCAAACGAACCGTCGGTATTGCTCGTGCAGCGATCGCTCCGTCTTTGCCTGGGTCAGGCAATCGCCCACCACCTGCAAACTCAAGTCGAGCGATCGCCCCTGCTCTCCCATCCAGACTTGCAGGCTGCGCTGACTGCCGAACAAACCTTGCTGCGTAGGGGTGAAGCGTTGCGCCTGCGACGCGATGAGACAACGTTGCGCTATGACTGGGCGATCGCCCTCCGCCTCTATCCTCATCTGCCGCCCGCAGCCAATCTCTCACGGATCGATTTTGCGGCATCCCTGGCAACACAGCTGGTGCAAGCACCAATCTCTCTTCCGGTTCAGGGTCATGCTCCCTGGCAAACGTCGCCGGGCGATCGCCCTTCCGGTTTCTCCCCTGGGCTAGAAGCGGGAGCAGACTGGACTATCTCACTTTATAAAAAAGAGTTGTTGCAAATTGAGTTGGGCGATCGCGCCCTCGCCCAGTGGCTAGCGAGTGTGCTGCAATGCCCCCTGACACCAGCATCAGACTCTTCCCAACGTGGTGCCGCAAAACAAGGCGCGAACACCCCTCTTGCCCCTGCCCCAGCACAACCTGACCTGGCTCAGCAGTTTTGGATGCAAGCTGCCCATGCCCGCAGTTGTTCGTTTTTGCGCCAGGGCACTCAGTTGTCGCTTTTGCCGACAGGGTTTGTCGAAGACTTGTGCCTGGATGCTGCTCACCTGAGCGAATTCGTTGGACGGAAAGATGTTTTGCTCCTGCAATCACCGGAATGTCCGGGGTGGGCGCTGCTCAGAGCCTGCATCACTGCCCAGGATGAATGGGCAACCGCTTCGGACGCCCAACGGTGGGGCATCGCCCAAAGGTTGAGCCAAAGTATTTGGGTTTTTGATGCCAACTGCCGACTGTTGCATGAAGCGCAAATCCAACCGCAAGATCGATCCCTGGTTAGATTTTGGACGCTGGCGATCGCTGCCAAACTTCTGCGTGAAACCTTGCATAGCCTTGGTTTGAGTGCCCCTCAGGAGCTATAGCTATCTGTTGGGGTTTGATGACATTATGTTAGAAAACCTGCCAAACTTGCGAAAGTTCTGGTATTGTTTTGAGTGTGTGAGGAGCGAACCAGCGAGAGCGTCGAGACGAAACACGGTCAGTCGTCGACGCTCTTTCTGACTTTAAAGGTGATTTTATAGAAAGATGATTCTATAGATGTGCTCTAGATGTGCTCCGACAACACAAGAATCTCAATACAAGAATCTCAATTTACGGAAAATTTCAGGGAAAGGGGGTGCAGCTAAGCTGTACCCCCTTTCCCTAAGGAGATTTCTTAGAAAGAATATCCCCATTTTTTGAAGGAGGGCGGGGCTAAGCCGCGCCCTCCTTCAAAAAATGGGGATATTCTTTCCTGGAAAGCACCTAAGATGGAAGCTTTTTTGGGAGTCTTCTAAACCCCTGATTTTGCGCAGACAGAATCAGGGGTTTTAGAAAAATGGCGAGCATGTGGGTTCCAAAAATGGGGTTTTCATTTTTTTGGGCACTCTTATTTGGGACATTCTTATTTTGAGAATGGCTATTTCAAAACGATATATATCCGGGTTGAGTATTTGCCAGTCCGGACAATTTGAAAAATTTTTACCCCGGTAGGGAACATCTACGGAAACGGCAAAGTCTAGAGGAACAAATCCGAAAAAGCCCGCTAGCGCATCAAAATTTCCGTCTGGTGGCGCTAGCACCTCATTTTTTCGCAAATTTTGATAGATCCCCCAAAGAATCACTGAATTTGCTGGTTTGGGTCGGGTGCTCCTATAGCGATCGCCCCAGTTCTCGCTTTGGCAGAGCTGGGATTATTTTGAGTGCCAATTTTCTGCCTGAAAACCCCTCCAAATTGATCTGATCGCCCAGGGAAATGAACGTTCATTTCCCCCGGAACCTGCTTGTCTGCCCAGGAGTTTGAGGATTTTAAGGGCTTTTTTTGCCAATTGCCCCATTTACGCATTCATCTTTTATTTTTGAGGAGTCAACTTATGTCTCACCTGACTTGGAAGCGCTATGCTGCTCTGGGACTCGCATCTGGGCTACTGCTTGCCAATCCCCTGTTGCCCCTGAAAGCTGCCGCTGACCCATCGGCGATCGCATCGGCTCAGCAATTGGCGGTTCTTCCCCCTGCAGAAACCCTTGATGGCTGGCAGTTGGTGAGCCAGGTGGTGAAGGTCACCAATACGCAACAGGAAGTGACACACCTGGCGATTTTGGCGGATGTGTTGGAGATGCCAGAGGTGAGCTATGCCAACGCGGTGTACCAACTGTTTGCCTTCCGCAATGGGGAGTGGGAAGAAATCTACACCAGCAGTGGTTCGCGGCTGATTTCCTCCATGTCTGGTATGACGGCAGTGCCGCCAGAGCTGATCCCAATCGACTACATTCGAGACCAACTGGGGACAAATAGTCTGGATAATGTGGAGTTTCAGGCGGTGGTCAATGTTCGCCATGACCTGCGGGGTGGGGAGCGCGATCGCCAAACCCAGTTCACTCGCGAGTTTACCTACCAAAGCCTGGAAACAGCCCGCTTTAGTGAACTCACCCAGATCCGTGCGATCGAGTCGAGCCGCTTTACCCTGACAATTCGGCAGGCTCAGCCCACCCTGGATGGGGTGATTGCCCGCATCTCCCTGCGCCAGCGTTCAGGACAAAGCTTTTTGCAAGAACGGTTCCTCGGCGACTTTCGCTATCGGATCAACGAATCTGCCGAGTTTACGGATGGGCTGACACCGGGCGATCGCGTCATCGTGCGCCTGTTTGATCTGCAAAACCGTTTCATCGGCTATAGCGAATTTGAAGTCCTTACTGGGCACAGCACCGTCACGCTGGTGTTGCCTGACAATTCTAATGATGAGGGTCTGGTGCGGACGGTTTACGGCATAGATGACGATGAGAATGGGGAGTTCGATCGCACCAGCGAGTACTATGACTACTTTACTTATGTGAGCGATCGCCAGGACTATCGTGAATCCCGTGTCACCTATTTTCGGACGACCCAAAATATTCGTCGCTCTAGCTTCCAGGTGGTCAACCTTCCGGCTCCTCGCCAAACCTGTTACTATCCCACCTCCTTCCAGGCGGGTGAGTTCCGGCTAGTGAATCGCACAGTGCGAGTGTTTTCTTCTGAAGAGATTGAAGAACTGGTGGTGCTGCCCGGTGTACTAACGGAAGTTATTGTCGTCAGTTCAACTACCGCGAAAACCTACCAGGTGACGCGGCTCATCTCAACTTACTGGTATGAATACACCCGCATCGACCTGGGCAACATCATCACCACTTGCGATCTGGGCTGCATTGGCGATGACGATGATGAATGGGTGTATGACGGCGACGACGACGATGACGATAACGATGACGATGACGATGACGACGATGACGATGACGATGATGACGACGATGACGATGATGATGATGACGACGATGACGACGATGATGACGATGATGACGACGATGACGATGACGATGACGATGACGATGATGACGACGATCGAAGGGGCGATCGCCAGCGTCAGCGCAACTGTAACCAAGGCATAGGTAACGGTGCTGAGGGCTGTGACCCCGGCAATTCTAGCCCCCGTGGAGGCAGCAATGATGAAGGTGGACGCAGCCCTGGCGGTCGTCGTCGCTAGTTGCTAAATTTCTGATCGAACTTCGTTAAACCTGTTCCCTCAGTTAGAACCCAGGATTTTGTAGGAAATCCTGGGTTTTCTTTTGGAGTAATTCAAGAAATAAAAAAACAATTTTGGGGAAGCAGGCGTGGCTAATTCACACCTATCCTTTCCCAAAATTGTTTCTTCTTTATTGCTTAACTCTTAGAACTGTTCAAACGCTCTTGATATTAGTAAGGCGATCTCCAGAAAAGAATATCCCCATTTTTTGAGAGAGGGCGCGGCTGAGGCGCGCCCTCTCTCAAAAAATGGGGATATTCTTTCTCAGAAATCTCCTAAGGATTGAAAATAGAATAAAACCCAGAATTTTTGATGAGAAGCGCGGCGTTGCCGCGCTTCTCATCAAAAATTCCGGGTTTTATTTCGTACGCGATCCTAAGTATTAAGGATCGTGGACAAGGGCGATCGCTAGTTTTAACTTTTGCAAAGAGATGTGGACTATTTTTTGCGCATGGGAACTAAATTCCGACATTTTGTCAATTTGTCATATTAAGGTTTAGGTTAAGTCATATTGAGACATAGTTTTTCAAGGTGAAAATTTAAGAAGGTACGGGAATGTTCAGACTGTCCGGCTGAGTAAGTAGGGAACTGCAATGGATGTGCTTGCCGGGACTTAGATCTGCAATGGACTCATCGCTTCACCAAGGTTAAGTACCCATGAATCACTGGTTAAAACGCAAGGACAGGAAGTGGTTGAGTCACCCAGTTGCAAGACTAGGGAAGGGACATTGGGTACTGAGTCTGGTGGTAGCAAGTACTATTCTTTTCCTGAGTTTGCTGGCTTTGTTATCGCTTCCCCATCATTCGCTCGTTTTTCCCGGGTCGGCTGGCAACTCTCCAACTGCATCGGTCGATCGGCAAACAGAGGCAATTCCGCTGCCCCGACAAGAGAGCCGACAAGAGGAAAGGAGCGATCGCACTAACCCCAACAACAGGTCTGGGCAGAGCTTGCAGGCAATTTCCTCATCAATTCGCTGGGAAGTAGAGGATACGCAACGGTTTTCACAACAGCCAATTTTCTGGGCACCCGAACCTGCCATACCCTTCAGTGGAGCGGTGGAGCGATTGCCGCCCGATATGCGGCGTATTATCGAGCGGGGCACGTTGATTGTGGCGTTGCCCACTAACGATGCTTTCCCTTTTTTCTATCAAGAAGAGGGACTGCGAAATGGCGCAGGGCAGACGGTGGGTGAATTGGCGGGGCTAGATATTCAAATTGCGCGATCGCTCGCTGCCTATTTGGGCGTGGAGGTCGCATTCGATCGCAGTAGCCCTACGTTTGATGCAGTGATCAACCAGGTGTTTGAGGGCAATGCAGATCTGGCGATCGCCAAAATCAGCCTGACATTGAACCGGGCACGAAAAATCAACTATTCCCAACCCTATGTTCGCTTGCGACCGGGCTTGTTGTTCAACCGCTTAGCCCTGTCCCGCGTCATCGACTTTGACCTGCATCAAAACCCGGTGGATGCCATCCGTCAACTGGGAAGCTATGCCAGTCTGGGGGTCATTCAGGCGTCTTCCTATGCCAGCTTTGTGCGCGGAGCGTTTCCCGAAGCCAGCATTCGGGAATACTCGGATTGGGATAGCCTGGTGGATGCCATCATTCATGGCAGAGTGCTGGCAGGTTGCCGCGATGAGCTGGCAATTAAGCACGAAATTTTGGTTCGTCCCAATGCCAATGTGCAAATGCAAAGCGTAGTGATGGATGGGTGGACGGATGAAATTGCCGTAGCCCTTCCCTGGGAAAGTGTGTCTTTACGAGAATTTTTAAATCAATATTTATCAAAGGCAAATTTGCAGTTTACCGCAGACCAACTTCTGACCCAGTTCCTTACAGCAGATGCCCGTTAGCCCCTGCTACCATGAGTCGATTTAAGTTACCACTTCAGGTCAAGCTGATTGTGGGGTTTACCCTCACGTTGAGTTTGGTATCGGTCAGCACCTACCGCTGGTTTTTCAATCTGGCGTCTGGGCAACTGGTGCGTTACAACCAGGCGATCGTCAGCGATATTCTGACGGCGGCGTTGACGGGGATTGATGCGACGGATGTGCAGGGCTTAATTCAGGAAGGCGAAGTACGGACCGATGGGCACAGCAACGATACTCGCTACTGGAATCTGGTTTCCTGGCTGTCGCTGGTTGCCAGCACAAACCCCGAAAGCCGCATCTGTGTGTTTTTGCCTGTTGAGCCAGCGGCAGCGGCAACCCCGGCAGAACCCGATACCTTTCGCCCGGTGGGGTGCAGCGCCAATCAAGACGTTACATTCCTGGCGGTTAACGAAAATCCTTTGCAATTTAGCGTAGAAGGCTTGCCCGATACTCCCGTTTCCCCAGAATTGGTGCGTAGCCGACCGACCGATTCCAGCGTGTGGATGCGGGGGGTGCAGCCAATTCAAGATTCCAGGGGGAATGCGATCGCCTATTTAGGAGTCGCGCTGGAGTCATCGGATCTGATTCGCCTGCAAAACAACACCCTGCGTTATTTGCAAATTACTTTTGCTGCGACCTATTTGGGATTGTTGCTGTTGACCTGTGGGCTGGCAATGGTGATTACGCGGCGGGTGCGGATTTTGTCGCAGTGGGCAGCATCGGTGCAGCAGGGAGACTACAGCGAAAAGCAGGGAATTCCGCCAGCGCAACTGTTGGGGGATGAGTTGGATGATCTGGCGATCGCCTTCCAGAGCATGAACGAGGCGATCGAGTACCGCGAAGCTGCCCTCAAAGCTTCGGAGGAAAACCTGGAGGCGCAGGTGCGCGATCGCACCCAGCAACTCAGTAACCTGTTGCGTTCCGAATCTACGGTTCGCTCCATTCTCGCCAATATTCAAAGCAGCTTTAGCGAAACCGAAATTCTGCAAACAGCAGTGGATGAGCTGGGGGCAAAACTCCCGGTGCTATGTGTCAATACGGGCAGCTACAACTACGAAAAAGGGATTACAACAATCCTGACCTGTTACCTCAACCCCGATGCATTGGATTTTCCTGGTATTGATAATGGGCGAGTCGGCAGTGTCTTTTTGCTCGACGCGTGGAAAGTCCATCAGGTATTAATTGCTGGGGGAACGGTCGCCTTTTGTCCTCTCGATCGCGACTTTCCGGTGGCAATTTTTGCCTGTCCGATCGAGGTTCAGGCAGCATCTTCGGCAGAGGTAAGCCTTTCATCCGGTCAGGAAAATGGAAGTCATGCTGAATCTTCACCAACCCTGGCAGATATCTGGTTGTTTAAGCCTGCGGCAGAAACCTTTGACCCAAATGAAATCCAACTGGCGATGCAGGTTGCCGATGTGTGTGCGATCGCCATCCGTCAGGCACAACTCTATCGTCAAACCCAGGAACGCTTGACCGAGGTAGAAGCGATCAACCGCCTCAAAGACGACTTCCTCAGCACCGTTTCCCACGAACTCCGCACCCCCATCACCAACATGAAAATGGCATTGCAAATGCTTTCAATGGCAATGCAAGCGTCTCTGGATGATCGCCAGAGCCGTTATCTCACTATCTTGAAGGATGAAGTTGCCCGTGAAGCCGCCCTGATTAATGACCTGCTCGACTTGCAGCGGTTGGATGCGGGGGGCATGGGCTTTTCCTTCGAACCCGTTCAACTGGATGCCGCTATCTCCGATCTGCTGTCGCCCTTCGAAAGCCGGGTAGACGAGCGCCAACTGCATCTGGAAATGCAGATTACGCCAGAACTCCCCCCTGTGCTCACCGATGTTTCGGCATTCAAGCGCATCCTGTCTGAGCTAATTAATAATGCCTGTAAATACACCCCCAGCGGCGAGCGCATTGTGATTGCTGCCCACAACAGTATCCAGGCGAATCATTATGTGACGGTTTCTGTGACAAATTTTGGGGCAGTTTTGCCTGTGGGTGAGTGCGATCGCATTTTCGACAAGTTCTACCGCGTTCCCAAAAGCGACATCTGGAAGCAGGGTGGTACAGGGCTGGGGCTGGCGCTGGTCAAGGGGTTGATGGAGCATTTGAATGGGGCGATCGCCGTCGAAAGTAACCTGGCTGACCATCAGCCCAAGTATGTCCGCTTCTCCCTGGAATTTCCCCAGTTCCTACCCAACTAAGGGACTTGCAAGAAAATAAAATCCCAAGTTTTGAGAGAGAAGGCTGGCTCTGCCAGCCTTCTCTCTCAAAACTTGGGATTTTATTAATCCGCAGATCCCTAAGGAGCACGTACGAAATAAAACCCGGAATTTTTGATGAGAAGCGCGGCAATGCCGCGCTTCTCATCAAAAATTCCGGGTTTTATTTTATTTTCAGTCCGAAGGCGATCTCCAGAAAAGAATATCCCCATTTTTTGAGAGAGGGCGCGGCTCAGCCGCGCCCTCTTTCGAAAATGGGGATATTCCTTTTTCAGATCACGAAAATAACCACCACCTGAACCATCGGGTGAGTTGTGGCATCACCACATAGGTTAGCAGGGCAACGGTAATGGCAACGCTCACGCTCGTTTGAAGCAGGAAAGGTAACGACGCCAGAATGGGCGTGACCAGAGGCGTCACAAACAAGGCAATCACCATGACCCCAACCCACACCAGCACTGCCTGCTTATGGCGCTTGAAAGTGGATGGGGCAGTGTGCCTGGGCAGTTGAAACCAGGCTTCTAGCCCGGTCAAAACTTGAATCGTTTCCTGATCTTGAATCAGGGGTTTGGCCCGTTCCCCCCATGCTTGACGAGTTTCTGAGTTGAGCCAGCAATCTAGATGCTCGCAGGTGTCGAACTGCATCACAATCACATAATCGGGGGGGATTTCATCGGGTTGGGGTTGAAGGATGTTGACCCCCAGATGCCCGTCAAACTGACGGACATCTGCTGCAATACCCTTAATCCATGCCCTATACCCCTGTTCTCGTCCAGAGCGTACCCGATGAGTAATCACAGCAGTGACATGGTGACTGGAGCTAACCATGAAGACAATAACCTGATTGAACCTGATTGGTGCATTAGTTGGCAGACGATAGTTGTCTAGGTGTTAATTCGTGGAAAAAGAAATCTGAAAGCCAGGAATGGCAAGACTATCAAGAAATAGCCGTTTTTCCTTTCCCGGTTTTTAATCCAGATTTACAGGAGAAATGGATTTTGCTTCTCGCAGAGGAATTCGCCGCTGAAGATTGCAATACATGCTGGAACGAGGTTCTGATATTTCTACAGCCGTAAAATAACACCTAGACAACTATCGTTGGCAGACCATTGCACAATGACGTTTTGCAGGGCAGCTTTGGCCGCAGCCAGGGATTGCTCACGGGCATCATCCCCACCCATTAAGTTGTCTGCCGCCACGACGGTCACATCCATAATGCCCATAAAGCCAAAAATAAGCTTCAGGTAAGGAACTTGCATATCGTAAGATTGTGCCGGACTGCCTTCGGCATAGATTCCGCCTTGGGAGACGATCGCCAGCAACTTCTTCCCATGCACCAGTCCTTTATAGCCCTGTTCATCAATGGCAAAGGTGCGTCCTACTCTCACAATCTGGTCAATATAGGCTTTGAAGACCGCAGGCACGCCGAAGTTGTACATGGGCACACCGATCACGTAGTAATCCGCTGCCAAAAACTCATCGACCAGTTCATTGGATGGGCGAATGGCTTCAGCCTGTTCGGGGGTATGGCTACTCGGATCGCTGAAGGATGCAGCGATATAGTTTTCGGTGACAAAGGGCGGCGGATTGTGTCCAATATCGCGATAGGTCACGGTGTCGTCTGAATACTTGGACTGCCACTCGCCCACAAAGTATTGGGTGAGGCTGCGAGACACGGAGCGATCGCCCCGGGGGCTAGAGTCAATGCGTAAAAGATGAGCCATTGTTGTTCCTTTGATGAATTTAAGGGATAAACCAAGTGAGCAAACCTTGGCTGGGCAAACCTGGCTAGACAAAAATTGCCACAGCCACAGCCATAAACTATTTCCCCACAAGGGAAAAGCTTATGCTCCTGCCCATGCTTTTGTAGCATAGAAAACTTTGAGGGGCTGTTCAGGTATCTCAAACCACAATTTCCCCAAGGAGATTTCTGAGAAAGAATATCCCGATTTTTTTGCAAGAGGGCGCGGCTAAGCTGCGCCCTCTTGCAAAAAAATCGGGATATTCTTTTCTGGAAGTCGCCCAAGTTGCCCAACCCCCTTCCCCCGTCGAGAGTCCTCCATGATTTGCGGATAGAAGCGCCAATTTCGCTCGTTACTTTCCCTCGCTCGACCCGCTACACTAGCCACAGGTCATGAAGGAGAGCAGACGTGGCAGCGTCCGAATTGCAGCAGCGTGCCGCCCAGTTGCGGCAAAAACTGAACGAGGCGAGTTACGAGTATTACGTGCTGGATGCGCCGACGTTGCCAGATGCGGTGTACGACCAGTTGTACCGGGAACTGCAAGACCTGGAAGCGCAGCATCCCGAACTCGTCACCCCCGACAGCCCCACCCAGCGGGTTGGGGAAAAGCCAGCCTCCCAGTTCACCTCGGTGCGCCACAACATTCCCCTCTACAGCCTGGAGAATGCCTTCAACCTGGAGGAGTTGCAGGCGTGGCAGGGGCGCTGGCAGCGGGTCGCGCCCGATGTGACGGAGTTTGAGTATGTGTGTGAGTTGAAGATCGATGGCTCTGCCCTGGCGCTGACCTATGAGAATGGTGTGCTGGTGCGGGGGGCGACGCGGGGCGACGGGGTGACAGGGGAAGAGATTACCCAGAATGTGCGGACGATTCGCACCATTCCCCTGCGGTTGCACATGAAGCATCCGCCGCCACGGGTGGAGGTGCGGGGGGAGGCATTTTTGCCGCTGGATGTGTTTGAGCAGATTAATCGCGATCGCGACGAAGCGGGAGAGCAGCTTTTTGCCAACCCCCGCAATGCCGCCGCAGGAACCTTGCGGCAGTTGGACTCGCGCATTGTGGCGCAGCGGCGGCTCGACTTCTTTGCCTACACCCTGCATCTGCCGGAGGGCGGTCTGGAAAGTATCGAGAGCCAGTGGAAAGCTCTGGCAACGCTGGAAAACATGGGCTTTCGGGTAAATCCCAATCGCCAGCGCTGCGAATCCCTGGAAGAAGTTGCTGCTTACGCCAACGAGTGGGAGCAGAAGCGGTTTGACCTGCCCTACCTGACCGATGGACTGGTGATCAAGCTGAATCGCTGGCGCTTGCAGGAGGAGTTGGGCTTTACTCAGAAGTTTCCCCGCTGGGCGATCGCCCTCAAGTATCCCGCTGAGGAAGCCCCGACGGTGGTGAAGCAGATTGGGGTGAATGTGGGGCGCACCGGAGCCGTTACCCCCGTTGCCGAGTTGCAACCCGTGCAGTTGGCGGGAACCACGGTGCAGCGGGCGACCTTGCATAACGCCGACTTCATCGCCGAGTTGGATGTCCGGGTGGGAGATACCGCCATTGTCCGAAAAGCTGGGGAAATCATCCCCGAAGTGGTGCGGGTGTTGACGGAGTTTCGCCCAGAAGGGACGCAACCGTTCCAGATGCCGACCCATTGCCCAGAATGCAGTCATACCCTGGTCAAGCCAGAAGATGAAGCAGTGACGCGCTGTGTCAATCCCGTCTGTCCAGCGATCGTGCGGGGCTCGGTCATCCACTGGGCTTCGCGGGATGCGCTGGACATCAACGGTTTGGGGGAAAAGTGGGTACGCAAGTTTGTTGATGACGGGTTGGTGAAAAATATTGCAGACCTATACAACCTGACAGCGGAGGAACTGCAAAAGCTGGAGCGAATGGGCAAGAAATCCGCCGAGAACCTGGTGGGGGCGATCGCTCAATCCAAAACCCAGTCCTGGTCACGGGTGCTCTATGGCTTGGGCATCCGCCATGTGGGGGCGGTGAATGCCCAGGTGATTACCCAGCATTTTCCTTCAGTAGAACAGTTGGCGAATGCGGAGCAGGAGGCGATCGCCGCCATCCACGGCATTGGTCCCGAAATTGCCCAGTCCGTCTACCAGTGGTTCCGCATCCCCGAAAACCAGCAGTTGATTGAACGGCTCCAATCCGCTGGGGTACAGTTCCAGTCCACCGAAGATGAGATCACTCCCCGGTCTACCGCCCTCGCGGGCAAAACCTTCGTCCTCACCGGAACCCTCCCCACCCTCAAACGCGACGAAGCCAAGACCCTGATCCAGAATGCAGGCGGCAAAGTCACCGGATCGATTAGTAAAAAAACGAATTATGTAGTGGTGGGGGAAGACGCCGGATCGAAGCTAGAAAAAGCTAAAGAGCTAGGAATCACCCAGCTGACGGAAGCGGAATTGCTCACTCTTCTGAAAGAATTTGAAGAATAATTTTCTCTCTTCATTGTTTTACCTTCAGCCTGGCTTCCTCCCTGGAGGAAAGAGCCTTCTCCGCCAAACCCTACTTAAGGCATCACCATTCCACCGCAATCCTTTACCTCCGCATCCAATCGCCCGCCCACCCATTCACCCCCCTACCCCATGCACCTCTTCCCCCCTTCCCGCCACACCCGCCGCCCCTGGGCTTGGGCAAAGCGACTGGGCTGGGTGCTGCCGTTGTTGCTGGGGGCAAGTCCAGTGGAAGCGGCAGAACGCATTTCGCTGTCCTATGGTTTGATCGAGCGCACAATCGCGATCGAATCGCTGGAGGAATTCGCCGAAAGCGACGGCATTCCCCGCGAACTTCGCCCCTATACCCGCTATTTCAATGACGACCAGGTGGAGCAATTCCGCCAGGTTTTGCAGACGCGCCTTGACCTGTCTCCCGTTGCGGTGTCGCAGTTTCTCCATACCCAGCAGGGCGATTCCTTGTTGGTGCAACTGGGCGAGGTGGTGCGGACAGAGGCAGGCTTGGAGGGAACCCAGGCGTTGCGGGCGGCGCTGGTGCTGGCAGCCTTCGACCCAGAAGAAGGGCTGACCCCGCTAACGGTGTTGCGCTACTTTCCGCTGGATGGCATTCGCATCGACCTGGAGCGTACTTCGCGCATTTTGGCTCAGGTGCAACAGCAAGTGAACCTGACCCAGCAAACCATCGCACTATTGAATCAGCAGGCAAACGGAACGACCATTCCCTACCCCATCATCAACTTTGATGCCGAGCTGGATTTGGGACGACGCGGCAGATTTGCTTACGATGTCCAGAGTTTTGAGCTGGTAGATGAGGAGCGCGATCGCCAGTTCCCCGTCGATCTCTACCTGCCCATCCCTGCCAACGCCTCTGCCCCTCCGCCCCTGGTGGTCATTTCCCACGGGCTGGGGTCAAACCGGGGAACCTTCGCCTACCTGGCGCGGCACCTGGCATCCCACGGGTTTGCGGTCGCCGTTCCCGAACACCCCGGCAGCAACACGACCCAACTGGAAGACCTGATTGCCGGGCGGGCAGATCAGGTCACAGAACCCGACGAGTTTATTAACCGCCCCCTCGACATCACCCTGCTGTTGGATGCGTTGGAGGAGCGATCGCAGGAACCCGCCCTCCAGGGGCGCTACGATACCCAGCAAGTCGGCATCATTGGGCAATCCTTGGGCGGCTACACCGCCTTTGCCCTGGCAGGTGCGCCCCTCAACCGCACCCAACTGGAGCAGGACTGCGCCACCATTGACCCCGTCGCCCTTTCCCTGAACCTCTCGCTGCTGTTGCAGTGCGATGTGTTAACCCTCGACACTGCCGATCAGTTAAACTTTCGGGACGATCGGATCCAGGCAATCCTCGCCATCAACAGCGTGGGCAGTCGCCTGCTCGATCGCAATGCTCTGTCTAAGGTGACTGTGCCCGTCATGCTCATTGCTGGCGGTGCCGATACCGTCACCCCTGCCCTGCCCGAACAGGTGGAACCCTTCGCCCGCCTCACCACGCCCCATCGCTACCTGTTGATGATGGAAAACGCCACCCACTTTTCCGCCATTGATATTCCTGATGGCGATGCCCCGTCGGTGCAGTTGCCCACCGGGTTGGTGGGACCCGATCCGGCGATCGCCCACGACTACATCAACGCCCTCAGCCTCGCCTTCATGGGCTACCACCTGAACAACGAAGCCATCTTCGAGTCTTACCTCAATTCCACCTACGCCCGCCACCTCAGCCAACCCGATCTGCCGATTTCCCTCGTCCGCTCCGTTTCCCTCAGCCAGTTGTCCTATCTGCAAAAGTAATAAGGGATCTGCGGATTAATAAAATCCCAATTTTTGAGAGAGAAGGCTGGCAGTGCCAGCCTTCTCTCTCAAAAATTGGGATTTTATTTTCTTGCAAGTCCCTAAGTAGGAGATCACAATTAAACCTCAAACCCAAAATGCTGTACCGCCTGCGAAGCGGGCGGTACAGCATTTTGGGTTTGAAGTTTAATTAGACCCAGGTACTTGTCAATCGTTGATATAGCCGTAATCAATGACTATCCTCATCGCAAATATGTTGAATGGTTCGTCGCAACCAGCGATTGGGGGGTGCTTGCTCAGAGAGTTGGCTCCACATCATCGAAATAGACCAGGGTTTTAGACTGAGCGGCAAATCGAACTGTGCGACCTTCCCCTGTTCTACAAATTGTCGGGCAAGCCGCGCAGGGATGGCGGCTACGATGTCGTTTTCTGCAATCAGGGCAGGCAAGGTGAGCAAATAGGGTGTGGTAAGGGCAATCCGCCGCTTCAAGTTTTGCGCTGCCAGGGCGCGATCGATCGCCCCCACCTCATCACGCCGCAGGGTGAACAGAGCATGGGGCAGAGTGGCAAAGTCCTCCAGGGAAAGCACAGGTTGCGCCAACAGTGGATGACCAGGGCGACAGATGCCGACAAAGTGTTCTTGCATCAGTGGGACCTGCTGAGTTAATCGAGGTGGTATTTCAAACGTACCCAGGACAACGGCGATCGCCTGCTGCTCAAACAATTCCCCCAATTGGTCTTTGTCAAAGCTAATCAGGCGAATGTCGATGCCCGGTGCGAACTGCTGGCAATAGCGCAACAGCTTTGGTAGGACAACCGCCCCCACATAGTCGGAACCACCAATAGCAAAGGTGTATTGGGTCGTGGCGGGGTCGAAGACCTGGCTATCTTCCAGGGTTTGGCGAATCTGGTGCAATGCCGCTGAGATGCTGGGCGCAAGGCTGAGGGCTTTGGTAGTGGGTTTCATATCCCGCCCCACCCGCACAAATAGATCGTCTTTGAACAATGTCCGCAACCGACCCAATGCGGCACTCATTGCGGGCTGCCCCAAATGGAGTCGTTGCGCTGCCCCAGTCACGCTCTGCTCCTGAAAGATGGCTTCAAAGGCAACCAGGAGATTAAGATCGACAGATGCCAGGTCAATCGATTTCATTGATTTTATATATTCCGATAATCGATTTGATTAATTAATTATTTCCAACTATTTTGGATATAGAGATAAGTCGTAACAATTCAATACAAGGCTGGAGAATGTCAGTCATGAATTTTCGTTGAATGTTTTGATTTGTCTTTTCTGTTTTGATTGCGATTCAGTCTATCGTTTGCTACATGCTTCTGATGAGTTCTTTGAATTAAGGAAAAACCGCTATGACGACAGAGATTGAAACGCAGAATTTGGCGATCGCTCGTACCTTTGTCATGGATCTTCTAGGACAAGCGAACACTAGCCTAGCCGATGAAATGTTTGCAGAGAACACTCAGGGTGTTACTGGTTTAAAGCCCGATGCTCCCATTAATGGACGGGAGGAATATAAGCAAATTCTCAGTGCTTTCTTTGATGCCTTCCCCATGTTTCTCCCATTGTGATTGAGGACATTTTTGGTACGGAAGATCGGGTTTTGGTGCGGTTTCGTTCAACTCAAAAGCATACAAAAGCCTTCTTTGGCATACCTGCTACCGATCGCATCATCACATTTCTCGAAACACATGTCATGTGTTTGCAAGATGGAAAAATTATCGAGAACGTTGTGAGTGCTACGAATCTGGAGTTTGAAATGTTGATGGCTCCTGTTCTCACGCCGATGATTTTGAAGTAATTTTCAGTTTTTTCAAATCGCTCTGTCCACTAACAAGGAATATCATGACAAAGCTTATTGCAATTGTAGGAATGGGTGAAGGAAACGGTATGGCGATCGCCCGTCGTTTTGCGAAGGAAGGATTTGCGATCGCTATGATTGCCCGCAATGAAAGCAAGCTCCAATCCTACCAATCGAAGCTAAACGATGAAGGCATTACCTCCTACTATTTCCTGGCAGATGCCGGAGATAAGGTGGCTATGGAAGCGGCATTTGAAGCCATGAAAATTCAGGTCGGTAGTCCCGATGTTTTGGTTTATAACGCCGCCGTTCCCCGCATGGAAAATGTGCTGGAAACTACTTTCGACAGCCTGGTCAGTGATTTTCAGGCAAACGTCGCAGGGGCGCTGGTTGCGGTGAATGCGGTATTACCGGGGATGCAGACAGCCCCGACGAAAGGCACCATTCTGTTCACAGGTGGCGGGTTTGCGCTGTATCCGCACCCTGATTTTGCTTCCCTTGCTATCGGCAAAGCTGGGATTCGCAGTCTTGCCAATACGTTGGGAGCTGCGCTTCAACCCCAGGAGATCAAGGTGGGGACGATCACGATTTGCGGCACGGTGGACGAGTCGGATCCCAAATATAATCCCACGGCGATCGCCGAAGAATATTGGAAATTCCACGCCAATCCTCAATCTGAAGTCGAAGTCATCTACTAAACAGGAGCCACAAAGATATGAGCGAAACTACGGGACTTCCCCCGATTTATGCCGATACGCCCGTCGAATTGGCTTCCCATCAAGTAATTGCGTCGTTCCCGGTCAACACGTTTTTGGAGAATTTGGCGATCGCCCCCGATGGCACAATTTTCGTCACCAACCACGAAGTCGGTCAGATTCTTAAAGTGATGCCGGACGGGGATTCTACCGTTTTTGCCAGCATTGAAGGCAAAGTAACGGGAATTGCTTTAACCCCAGATGGTGGGCTGCTTCTGACGGGATGGAATGCGGAGGGCGTTTCTATCTTGCTGACGGTGACACCGGACGGAATGGTAGAAACCGTTGCAACCCTCGCTGAGGCGATGTTTCTCAATGGCATTACGCCGCTGACGCCGGAACGGTATGTCACTGCTGACTCCTATCGAGGCTGCATCTGGCAGTTTGACTGGAAAACCCGCCAGGTTTCGGTTTGGTTGGACCATCCCTTGCTGGCTCGGAGTGCCCCCGACAATCCGTTCCCGGCAGCGAATGGTATTAAGCGATTTGGCGATACCCTCTATGTCTCCAACACCGAAAAGATGCTGCTCCTCAAAATCCCCATCACGGCTGAACATCAAGCCGGGGAACCGGAGGTTTTTGTGACGCCCACGAACATTGATGACTTTGCCTTTGATGTGGACGGCAACCTCTATGCGGCAACCCATATCTATAACAGTGTTCTGCGGATTGCGCCGGATGGGACGACAGTGGCGATCGCCCAAGCAGACCAGGGGGTTATCGGTAGCACGGCGATCGCTTTCGGGCGCTCCCCCGAAGATTCAAACTGTCTCTACGTCACCACCAATGGAGGAATGTTCCTACCGCCACCTGGTGGCGTGGTTCCGGCGAATGTGGTGCGGCTGGAGGTTGGCAAACTGGGTTATTCCTTCAATGTGGTGTGAGCGATGAAAGATTCTGCTGAACCCGTTACCGTCGTCGTTGCCCAGCAGGTCAGGCCGGGACGAGAGGCGGAGTATGAAGCCTGGATTAGCGACATCACACAGGTTTCCAGCACCTATCCCGGACATATGGGAACCCATGTCATTCGTCCACAATCAGGAATTCGCTCGGAATATGTGGTGGTGTTCCGCTTTGACCACTATGAGCATCTAAAAACCTAGATGACCTCGCGCGATCGCCACTACTGGGTTGAACAGGCTAAGCCCCTGGTCGCCTCCGACCCAATGATTCAGCAAATCAGCGGCATTGAAGCCTGGTTTTCCATCCCCGGTCAGCCGCTGAAAACTCCGCTCCGGTATAAAATGGCACTCCTTACCTGGGGTGTAGTCTACATTCTCATCAATTTTCTGAGCCTCATTCTGGCTCCGATCTTCCAGGGACTTCCCGCGTTGCTGGCTTCGTTGATTTTGTCGGGCATCATGGTTGTCTTCCTGACATATATTGTGATGCCGCGAGTTACGCAAATATTTAGAAGCTGGTTATTTAGCTAAACACTTTCACCCTTTGCACCATTGGTTGGCTCGCTTGTTTTCGGCGGCGAGCCGCGCCGTTTCTTCGATGCGCTTGGCGCGAGTTTCGGGGCGTTTGGCGCTGGCGATCCACTCCAGGATGCCGCGCTTAGCGGATTTGGGAAATGCCTCAAAGTTTTGCTGGGCAGTGGGGTTGGCATGGAGGGCGGTTTGCAAGTCGGGGGGAATTTCTAAGGCGGCGATCGCATCCAGCAAACTCCAGGAGCCATCCTGCTTTGCCGCCTCAATTTTTGCCAACCCAGCCACCGTCATACGACCCGCTTCTATCATCTTTTCAATACGCTCTTTGTTGAGCTTTGACCAACCGCTTCCCGGCTTTCGGGGAGCCATCCAGAGCATCGTCCGTTCTTCATCCAGCTTGCGGGGCAGGCTATCAATCCAGCCAAAACACAGCGCTTCTTCGACGACGGCATCGTAGGAAACATACTTCTCTTTGCAATGTTTTTTGAAGGTAACAAGCCAGATGCCATAGCTCTGCTCGTGATTTTCGGCTAACCATTCCCGCCATTCTTCACAGCGTTCGACCTGCACTTGTTCACCTTTGTCCGACATATGCTTTCTACCCTATTACCTGACAAAATTAGAGCTTACAGCGCTTTTCAAGCGCTTCAAACCAGGTTGTTTTTGTGAAAGCCACGCAGAGCGAAGCTTTCACAAAAACAACCTGTGGCTGATTCAAGCGCAAAGCGCTGTAGGATCGCAGATCAAGCAATCTGTAGAAGATTGAGTGCATGATCCTTACTCAGTTCAGGGGTTCAAGGCTCCATTGAGCCTATCTGTACTTTTCCAAATCTCCAATGTATTGCCGTAATCATCCTAGTTAGGACAAGAGGGGTGGGTGGAGGTGCGGGGGGGCCACCCCTGTAACCCGTCCTAAGCCTTACGAATATAGCTATATTCCTGCTGCCAACAAAAAACGGCACACTCGGAAGTGTGCCGTAGACTCATTGAACTAACGTCTTAAAAGCCGGAGCGTTTTTCACGCTTACTTGCTGCTGCCAACCACATCGGCGTCAATCACATCGGCATCATCTGAGCTGCTGGAACCGTTGCTTGCACTATCGGTGTAGCCTGCACCTGCATTGGCATAACCTGTATCACCGCCTGCCTGACCACCGCCTGCCTGACCATAAATGGCGCTGCCCACTTGCATCAGGGCTTGTTGCAGGTCATTGGTGAGGGTCTTGATGCGATCGGTGTTGTCGCTGTCGATCGCCTCCCGCAGTTCGCGGATCATGCCTTCGAGACGAGTGCGATCGCCCTCGGGTACTTTCTCGCCCAGGTCATTGAGTTGCTTCTCTGCCTGGTAAGCGAGGGAATCTGCCATGTTCTTGGCATCGATGCTCTCACGGCGCTGGCGATCGGTATCAGCGTTGCGCTCGGCTTCTTGCACCATCCGCTCAACTTCACCCTGGTTGAGGGTCGAGGCTCCAGTGATGGTGATGGACTGCTTGCGACCGCTGGCTTTGTCCTGTGCGGATACCGAGAGGATACCGTTTGCGTCGATGTCGAAGGTGACTTCAATTTGCGGGACACCACGGGGTGCAGCGGGGATGCCATCCAACCGGAAGGTTCCCAGGCTCTTGTTGTCGCCTGCCATTTCCCGCTCCCCTTGCAGGACGTGGATTTCCACGTTGGTCTGCCCATCAGCGGCGGTGGAGAAGACCTCGGACTTCTTCACGGGAACGGTGGTATTGCGATCGATCAGGCGAGTCATCACGCCACCCAGGGTTTCGACTCCCAGAGACAGGGGCGTTACGTCCAGCAGCAGAATGTCTTTCACATCGCCTGCCAGCACACCTGCCTGAATCGCGGCACCAACAGCCACCACTTCATCGGGATTCACACCCTGGCAGGGGTCTTTGCCGATAATCTTGCGAACCAGCTCTTGTACCGCCGGAATCCGGGTTGAACCACCGACCAGCACCACTTCCTGAATATCGCTTGCGGAAAGCTTGGCATCTTTCATCGCTTGCTCAACGGGCTTGCGACAGCAATCGAGCAGGTCGGAAACCATTGCCTCAAACTGGGCACGGGTCAGCGTCAGATCCAGATGCTTGGGACCCTCTGCCGTTGCGGTAATGAAAGGCAGGTTGATTTCGGTTTGGGTAACGCTTGACAGCTCGATCTTGGCTTTTTCTGCCGCTTCAGTCAGCCGTTGCAGGGCTTGCTTGTCTTTGCGGAGATCCATGCCTTCGAGCTTCTTAAACTCTTCTGCCATCCAGTCCACAATTTTCTTGTCGAAGTCGTCGCCACCCAGGTGGGTATCCCCAGAGGTAGACAGCACTTCAAACACACCATCGCCGACTTCCAGAATGGACACGTCGAAGGTTCCACCCCCCAGGTCAAAGACCAGAATGGTTTCGTTGCTCTTCTTGTCCAAACCGTAGGCGAGGGCGGCGGCAGTCGGTTCGTTGATGATTCGAACGATGTCGAGTCCGGCAATCTTCCCGGCATCTTTCGTCGCTTGCCGCTGGGAGTCGTTGAAGTAGGCAGGAACGGTGACCACAGCCTGGGTCACGGTTTCGCCCAGATACTTGGAGGCGTCGTCTGCCAGTTTGCGCAGCACTTGCGCAGAGATTTCTTCAGGGGCAAACTGCTTGCCTTGCTGAGGACTGTCAATCTTCACATTGCCGCTGTTGCCCTGAACAACGGAGTAAGCCACTTCCTTGGCTTCGTTCGTAATCTCGTTATATTTGCGTCCGATGAATCGCTTAGTGGAATAGAAGGTGTTCTCAGGATTCATTACCGCTTGACGCTTAGCGATTTGACCAACGAGGCGATCGCCACTTTTTCCATAAGCAACCACAGAAGGGGTTGTACGCCCACCTTCCGCGTTTGCGATGACCGTTGGCTTACCACCTTCCATCACAGCAATGCAGGAGTTTGTGGTTCCCAGGTCAATTCCAACAATCTTAGCCATTTTAAATCTTTCCTCTTTATCTACCAGAGCAACAGGGATGGATGGAAAGGGGCAGCTTTTGATCTGCCCCTTTTTTTGAACTTCAGAAGATAGTTAGAACAGCAACTTTTGACTAATTCCTATCAACTGAAGCGTCAAGTGATTAGCCGATGATTAGCCAATAATTAGCCAATGATTAGCCAATATTGACTTTCACAACTTTGTTTTTTTCTGCTTCCACTTTGGGCAGGTTCAGGTGCAGCACACCATCTTTGTATTCGGCTTGCACGTTTTGGTTATCAACCCGAGCAGGCATAGGGATAATGCGCTGGAACTTGCCATAGCGGAACTCGCTGCGATACACACCTTTCTCTTCGGTCTTGGTTTCCGACTTGCGTTCGCCAGAGACAGCAACAGCTTCAGCGGTCACTTCAACATTCAGATCTTTGGCTTCCATGCCAGGAATTTCAAGGCGCAGATGCACCGCATCATCAGTTTCTTCAATCTCCGCCGCAGGGGCAAAAGCATGACCGTTTGTGCGCGGCGCAGTCGGAGTAAAAATGTCATCGAACAGTCGATTCATTTCCCGTTGCAGTGTGTCAATTTCGCGGAACGGTTCTAACCGAACGAGTGCCATAACGTTATACCTCCAGATGTTTGAAATTATGTTGGGAAGAATTTGGGTGAGCCAGAAAATCACAATTCAATCGAGTCGAGTGGGTTGTTGAATCAGATTTGAGTTGATTCTTTGCTCACCGCCATGTTTATACAATAGAAGACCTATCAAAAGGTGTGGGTACGGTTCTATGAACGGATGGACTTGGGATAACCGCACACGCCAAAAAGTGGTTCGGCTCCGTTTCGGAAAACCGAATCAGTGAAGATACAATACCCTCGCCATTTTTCTAAAACCCTTGATTTGCGTGCGTAGAGCGCAGACAAATCAAGGGTTTTGAAAAAATGGCGATTATGTTGGTATTAGGCGATCTCCAAGAAAGAATATCCCGATTTTTTGAAAGAGGGCGCGGTTAAGCCGTGCCCTCTTTCAAAAAATCGGGACATTCTTTCTCAGAAATGTCCTTACTTTCACACTTCAACGAAAGTGGATTCAGCAAGGTGAAGATCGGTGTGATATGCCATTAGAATTTGGCGATCGCCCCCCTCTCCAACCCTTGCCCACTGGTCAAACAAAGCATCTAATTCTTGGCGCATCGCATCATAGGCTTCCCCCGATTTTGGGAGGTAGGAGGCACTGAGGGTTAGCCCAACTATCTCCTCATAGGTCATGGGTCGTTTCCACTGAAAGACCTGGAGGCGATAGTTTTTGAATTGAGGGGAATGGGAAACGCGATCGGCAGCCTGAAACTCAGTGAGAACTTTGACCTGGCGATCGGACGCACGACGAATGATATCCTCATACTTTTCGGTAAAGGGGTCTTCGGTGGTGCGCTTGTTCCAAAGCAACCCGAGGCGACCACGGGGTTTGAGAATGCGCTGAAACTCAGCCAGGGCAAGGGGCGTGTTGAACCAGTGAAACGCCTGACAGCAGGTGATCAAGTCAAAGGAGTGGTCGGGCAGTTGGGTATCTTCGGCAGGAGCCGCGTGGAAGGTGACATTGGGATGGGGTAGTGCCATGTCGCGCATGGCGGCATTGGGTTCAACGGCAGTGACGGTGATCTGGCGATCGCCCAGCAGTCTTGCGCCAATCCCGGTGCCTGCACCGATGTCAGCGACGGTGAGGGTTGCCGGGTCGCCCAAGCCATCAAGGAGAGCGGCGATCGCCTCTGCAGGATAGCTGGGGCGATAGCGGGCATAGTCCTGAGCGCGGTTAGAAAAGCGATCGAGGGGATTTTGTTGGTGGAGGGGGGGTAGATTTTCCATGAACCAGGGAGAACCATTGAACAGTGCAAGGGATTTTTCTATGCAAAATATCCTAATGCAGTGTGGGTTCACGAAAACGGCACTTTTTGTTTGTGTTACTCAGCTCTTAGGATCACGTACGAAATAAAACCCGGAATTTTGATGAGAAGCGCGGCAATGCCGCGCTTCTCATCAAAATTCCGGGTTTTATTTTATTTTCGATCCTTAGTACTGCAACGAGACTTTCAAATCTCGCTGATCAGTAAGCCCCAATTGGCACGATTTCCAGGATCGCACATTTGCAAAAGGCTGTCCTGAAAGCTGCATTGCTCCGTCGAACTCTCGTTGTAGTGTTAGATACTCCAAGAAAACAAAGATCCCCTTTTGGGAAAGCGGGTGCGGCGACGCCACACCCGCTTTCCCAAAAGGGGATCCTTAAATGCCTTGCTCTGGAGTTTTTTTCAGTGCTTTCAGAAGTGCTGTGTTCTTCCCCCTTGCCTGCGTACTCGGGGTTCGCTAGCAACATCGTCAATCAAAACAGTCGAGCAGTCATCCCAGGCGCATTGTTGGGTGATGCTGGAGTCAATTTCGATCAGCCGGAGAGGGATGGGACGACTTGGCTGGCGAGAGTTTTGGCTGAGATAAAGGCTGAGCGCCCGGGCAACGTCTCCACGGGTCAGCGGTTCCTGGGGGGCGATGCGCTGATCATCTCGGAGATTGATCCAGCCTTTGCTGACGATGGATGCCATTGAAGGACGTGCCCACTCTGGCACATTGTCGCCATCGGGAAACCGTTCGAGGATGGTGTCGGATATCTCAGTAGGCGGAAGGGCGCTGCCATAGGCTTGGGCGATCGCCGCAAAGCCCTCGGCGCGGGTAACGGTCTGGTCGGGCATGAAGCGATCGCCCGGATAGGTCGTCATAACCCCCGTTTGGATGACGCTTTGGATCTCGAGATATGCCCAGTGAAACGGTGAGACATCTTTGAGATCATTAGAACGCCAGCTTTGTTGGGTATGCCAGACACGCCGCTGTTCAATGTCAAAGGTTTTTACCAAAATAGAGGCAAGCTCAGCACGGGTAAGAGACTCCTCTGAACGAAAGTTACCGTCAGGCGCACGGGACATGATGCCAGCCTCAACGACCTGTTGCTCAGGATTTATTAATGGGTGAATTTGACTGATGGCAGATACCGTAGCCAGCATCAAAGTTAGCACAACTGCTTCTCTGAAGCGTCCCATCCCCACAACCCTCTTCTGCTTTCGTTCAGATTACCTTAGTTGGTCAGAATTGCCTTGCAGATTTCTACGAGATTCCCATGCTCATGACGGGACTGCAACACGCAAGTTCCTGAAGGATGAAAAAAGAAATTTCCTCCGATTCTCAAAAAATGTCTTCATTTCCAAAACAACACAGGAAGCGGTCTGCTTTCAAGTCTCAGAGGTATAGTTTTTGAGTCAAATTTATGGGGATTAGGACGGGATGCAGGGGTGGAACCCCTACGTGGGGGCACCGCCCCCACACCCCCTCTTGTCCTAAAGGATCTGCGGGTTAATAAAACCCCATTTTTTGAGAGAGAAGGCTGGCAGAGCCAGGTATTTGTTTAGCGACCCTCGGGACACCCCCTCTAACTCCCCCTTGGTAAGGGGAGAACCAGGCTTCCCCCCTTACCAAGGGGGGATTGAGGGGGGTAAAAACATCGGCTACTAACAATAAACGCTAAACAAATACGAGCCAGCCTTCTCTCTCAAAAAATAGGGATATTCTTTTCTGGAGATCGCCTAAGCCTCAGAGCCTTCGGCAAGAACGCCATTCAGGAAAATATCTGCCATATCTTCTGCCATCTGTTGCATTTCTTTGGGGGAGGCGTCGGCAGGCATGATGGTATCGCGGCTAAAGCCAGCAATGGTAAACATGCCGAGGAAAACCTGCGCAACCGTGCGGGGGTTGATCGGGCGGTAGATGCCCCGTTCCATGGCAGTCTGGAAAAAGGCTTCTGCCACATCTGTCATCTTGGAAATAACTTCGGTTTGGATGCGATCGCGCAAATCAGGATGAAACTGGGCTTCCAGGAAACAGACCCGCAGCATGTCAGAATTTTTGTGGAGATTGAGCATACGCTTGCGCATCACCTGGGCGATCGCCTTATAGCTACCCATTTCGCTGAGTTCCGTGAGCAAGTCGGTGAGCAGTTCCACCCAGCCCTCGGTGACCACCTCTACCAAAATGGCTTTTTTATTCTCAAAATGGCGAAAGAGCGTACCCTCCGCAACGCCTGCCTTTTCTGCCAAATCGTGGGTTGTCGTTCCATCAAACCCGCGACGAGCAAACAACTGTTGGGCAGCCTTGAGAATGCGCGTGCGCGTCTCTTGCTCGGTTTGGGCAGGGCGGTGATGTGTACGCATAACTAAACTCCCCTTACCGTTACTCGGTCGTATTCTTTGACAGGCTTTTCTTTAGCAAGCTTTCTATTTGGCAAGCTTTCTATTTGACGAGCTTTCTATTTAGCAAGCTTTCTATCTGGCGAGCTTTGTGAAGTCGCCAATTTGGAGCATTGACTCCTTGCTTGATTTCGCAAAATTTGGTCAATTTTGCGGAACATTGACCAACATTGTCCTCTAACGGATTGCCTAATCGCTAAAACCGTTACAGTTCCTTACGTTCACCCAGCGATTCTGAGACAGGAGATGGAGGAAAGGACACCGTGGGATGGGGGGCAAAGTGGGCGATGCCACGGCCTAGCAAGGCTTCGATTTGTGCAACCCCCAGGGGACGAGAAAAGTAGAAGCCTTGAGCATAGTCGCATTTGAGGGCATTCAGCTGTGCCAGTTGCTTGATACTTTCGACCCCTTCGGCAATCACTTCAATCCCCAGGTTCCATGCCAGGGTCATGATGGTGCGGACGATCGCCACCTGTTCCGGATCTGTATCCAGCTTATTCACAAAGGATTGGTCCACCTTGAGGGTGTCAATCGGCAGGCGGTGCAAATAACTGAGGGAGGAGTAGCCCGTCCCAAAGTCGTCGATGGAGAGCCGCAGGTTGAGATCCTTGAGTTGGTTAAGCAACACCACGGCAGTATCAGCGCTTTGCATCAGCATCGACTCGGTGATCTCCAGGTTGATGGCAGTGGCTGAGATAGTAATTTCGGAGAGGAGCGATCGCATCTCCCTCACCAAACTTTCGTCAAAATGCCGCCCCGACAGGTTGACATGAATCACCAGAGAGCGGGCACTGGCATAGGTCCGTTGCCAGTGCTCCAGTTGCCGACAGGCTTCGCGAATAGCCCAACGCTCCAGCGGATTGATTAACTCTGTTTCTTCGGCAACGGGAATAAACTCCCCAGGGGGAACAACGCCTCGGGTTTGATGATTCCAGCGCATTAACGCTTCAAACCCAACCAGCCGAAAGTCTCGCAGAGAAATGATGGGCTGATATTCCAGAAAAAACTCCTCACGGGCAATGGCACGGCGCAGATCATTTTCCAACTGCAACAGCGCCACCGCTTGCTGATGCATGCCGGGGTTGAAGATTTCGTAGCGGGCACGCCCTTTCGACTTGGCACGATACATGGCGGTGTCGGCATCCCGCAACAGGTCTTCTGCCGCGTGATACTGCTTGCCCCCCAGCGCCAGCCCAATGCTAGAGGTAATAAACACCTCCTGATCACTCAGATAAATGGGTTCTTCGAGTGCCGTTTGGATGCGCTCGGCAACCACGAGGGCAGCGCTAATGTCGCGGATGCTTTCCAACAACACCACAAATTCATCGCCCCCTAGCCGGGCAACGGTGTCGCCTGGACGGATGCAGGTAGCGAGGCGTTGGGCGATCGCAATCAACAACTTATCTCCCTGCATGTGCCCCAGGCTATCGTTGATCACCTTAAAGCGATCGATATCCATAAAGAGGACGGCGTAGAGGTAATCCGCATTGCGACGGGCAACTTCAATCGTGTGGTGCAGCCGATCCATCAACAGTGCCCGGTTGGGTAAGCCTGTCAGGGCATCATGCAGCGCATCGTGAAGCAACCGTTCCTCAATTTGCTTACGCTCAGTAATATCCGTCAGCGACCCCGCAAGGCGATTGGCGTGCCCATGGGTATCCTGCACCGCCAGTCCCCGTGTCAGCACCCAGCGATAGTCTCCGGTTTTTGTTCGCATTCGGTGCTCATGCTCCAGGTTCTTTGTTGCTCCGCTGAGATGCTGGTTAATGGCTTTTTTGAAGGCGTCCAGGTCACTGGCATGAACGCAGTTAAACCACATTTCCAGGGTATTGGGCAGATCCGTGTCGGCATAGCCCAAAATCGCCTTCCAGCGAGGGGAGAAGTAAATTTCCCCTGTTCTCAAATTCCAGTCCCAAATGCCATCGTTTGCCCCCTGCACCGCCAGGGCATAGCGCTCCTCGCTTTCCCGCAATGCCGCCTCGCTGGTGCATCGCTCGGTGATGTCCTGAAACACCACGACAGTTCCCACGATTCTGTCATCTTTGTGAATGGGAGTGCAGGTGTACTCAACCGGAAAAGTACTGCCATCCTTGCGGCGGTAGGTATCCGTTTGGCTGGGGGAAACGGAAAAGGACGTCGGGAAGGCAGCAGAGACAGAATTGGCTGGCAGTTCTTCAATGGCATGGGGAATCGGAGAACCATCGGGAAGAAGACGCTGGATAGGTTTACCGATCAGTTTTGTGACATCCCACCCCAACATACGGGCAGCGGCAGGGTTGATGAAGGTGATGGTGTTCTCCAAATCTAGCCCGTAGATGCCTTCCCCAGCGGAATTGAGGATGAGTTCGTTCTGCTGGCGCAGTTGTTCCAGGGTCAGGTGTGCCTGGCGATGAATCGTAATATCTCGCTGCAACCCAATGAAGTGGCTAATTTGGCGGGCTTGGTTATGGATGGGATAGATCCCCAGATCACTCCAGAAGGTTTCGCCCTGTTTGCGATAGTTGAGCAGGGTGCAGGAAGTGGTTTCTCCGGCGGCGATCGCCCACTCCAAATGCGCGATCGTGTCAGGATCGGTCTCCTCCCCATAGAGCAGGCTATGGGATTGCCCATACAGTTCCTCGGCGGTGTAGCCCGTCAACTGCTGAAACGCGGCGTTGGCAAAGATAATGGGGGTATTGGCTTGACTGGGATCGAGGATGAAAACCCCCGTATGCAGATAGGCGATCGCCGTTTCCATCAATGCCTGTTTTTGTTGGCACTGGTGCAGCTCACGTTGCAGGTGCGATCGCTCCGACACCCAACGGGCAATATGCTGTAGCAAAAAGCCATCTAACTGTCGTTGGGGCAGACAGTCCAGTGCCCCCAGTTCCAGTGCCAGCCGTGCCAGCACCACATCATCTTCCAGCGGCAGCAGCACAATCGGTTTCTCGCACCCACACTGCAAGGCTTCTCGCAATAGCCCCAACCCATCCTGCCCTGCCGGATCATGGGCAACTAAATACAGATCGCAATCGTTAGCACAAAACCGCTGGCGCACATTATTGAGATCGGAGTCTAGCTCTAGCTCGAAAGTTGCAGGATCAAGGGTTGCCAAACTCTGAAAGCACTCAGCAAGAGGACTGCCCAGGCGATCGACCACCAAAATTCGAAGCTTAGGTTGACGGCTGCTATCGGCTTCGAGATCCCCACTCACCTGATTCGTCTCCTTGATTTGCAGTGCTTGAGATGCATTGGGTCTAATTAATGAACGGGCGATCGGGCAGTAGCCTGCCCGGTCTTACTCATTTCGTGATTGTATTTCGTCACTGTAGTTTAAAGCCTGAGACAGGGTTGAAACAATGGTTCCCACGGCACAGGGATCAGGCAGATAAAGCGTCAGTAAGCGCGGTACAAAAAGCGGTTGTCTGCGCGTCCACTCCAGTAATGGCAGTTCCGACGACAACGCAATGCGCTCCCAGGTCAAGGGCTTTTCTTGCCATTGCAGGGGTGGCAATGCCACCTTCACAGATCACAGGACACCGGAGCGTCTGGGTTAACTCCTTCAGCACCTCAAAACCAGGAGGAATCTGGTTTTGAGTGGCTGAAGTGTAGCCATAGAGCGTTGTGCCAATAAAGTCAGCTCCAGCCGCTGCCGCAGCGATCGCACTCTCTACCGTATCAATATCTGCCATCACAGGCTTTTGGAGGTCCGTATGAATGCGGGAAATTAATTCCGCTAGAGTAATACCGCCAGGACGGGGACGTAGGGTGGCATCGATCGCAATAATGTCTGCACCTGCATCAGCGACCGCTTGCGCCTGCCGAAACTGCGGGGTAATATACACCTCTGAATCCGGGAACTGACGCTTCCACAAACCAATGATTGGCACCGACAGATGGTGACGCACGGCTTGGATGTGGGGCGGACTGTCAATCCGCACGGCAACTGCTCCCCGGTCTACAGCTGCCTGGGCGATCGCGGCAATGATATGAGGGTCATGGAGTGGAGAATCTGCCGGAGCCTGACAGGACACCACCAGCCCATTCCGTAGAATTTCGACTAAACTTGCGATCGCTTTTTCCATATATTAGCCAGTCCTTCGGTTATTACGGATACCTTACTTTACATAACTTCAACAAGCCCGCATCTCTCCGCCACTTCCCTAAAGCTCATGAAATAATGTAAGTCAGTCAACTCGCGACAGCGTGCCAGAGCAGCACAACTGTTGCTGGCTGTTTTGCATTTTGCCGCAGATCACAGCATGGAACCGTGGCATTTGTCTGCTGTCCTCTGCTGTCCAGCGCCTTCGGGCTGCCTCTGGGCAAGGGGCAAACAAACCGGATGGTGCAACCGGAAGGGCAATTCTCCCTGAGGAAAAGCACCACTGGCGTTGCTCTTGGATCTTGCTCTAGCGTCCATCCATCGCTAGAGTAGTCAGCTACACCCGTCACCCTTCCTGTTTCACCCACCCTTGCCATTTTTCATTGTTTCTCATCGTTTTCATAGACGGCTTTTAATAGGAGACTATCTTGACTACCATCACTTCTCTCAAGACCACCCGTTCTGACGATATTTTTGCGGCAGCACAAAAGCTGATGCCCGGTGGCGTTAGCTCGCCCGTGCGTGCCTTTCGCTCTGTTGGTGGGCAACCTATCGTTTTCGACCGGGTGAAGGGAGCCTATGCCTGGGATGTCGATGGCAACCAATACATTGACTACATCGGCACCTGGGGACCTGCCATCTGCGGTCATGCTCACCCCGATGTGATTCAGGCATTGCACGATGCCCTTGAAAAAGGGACGAGCTTTGGCGCACCCTGCCAGCAGGAAAATGTTCTGGCAGAAATGGTGATCGATGCTGTTCCCAGCATTGAAATGGTTCGCTTTGTTAACTCGGGGACAGAAGCCTGCATGGCAGTGCTGCGCCTGATGCGGGCATACACCCAACGGGACAAGGTGATTAAGTTTGAAGGCTGCTACCACGGTCATGCGGATATGTTCCTGGTGAAAGCGGGTTCTGGGGTGGCAACTCTGGGCTTGCCCGATTCTCCGGGGGTTCCCAAGTCCACCACGGCAAATACGCTGACGGCTCCTTACAATGACCTGGAAGCGGTGAAGGCGCTGTTTGCCGAAAATCCTGGGGAAATCGCCGGGGTAATTTTGGAGCCTGTGGTAGGCAATTCTGGCTTCATTCAGCCGGATGCGGGGTTCCTGGCAGGTTTGCGCGAAATCACCAGCGAGAATGGCGCATTACTCGTTTTTGATGAAGTGATGACGGGGTTCCGCATTTCCTATGGCGGTGCGCAGGCTAGGTTTGGCATTACCCCTGACCTGACGACGCTGGGCAAAATCATTGGCGGCGGTTTGCCCGTTGGTGCCTATGGCGGTCGCAAGGAAATCATGGAGATGGTGGCTCCGGCGGGTCCGATGTACCAGGCAGGAACGCTGTCGGGCAATCCTTTGGCGATGACGGCGGGGATTAAGACGCTGGAGATTTTGCAGCGCCCTGGCACCTATGAGTATCTGGAGCAGATCACCAGCCGTCTGGCGCAGGGCATGCTGGATGTGGCGAAGGAAACGGGACATGCCGCCTCGGGTGGAGTGCTCAGTGCGATGTTTGGCTTCTTCTTTAATGAGGGTCCGGTTCACAATTATGAGGATGCGAAGAAGTCGGACTTGCAAAAGTTTGCTCGGTTCCACCGGGGAATGCTGGAGCAGGGGGTTTATCTGGCTCCTTCGCAGTTTGAAGCTGGCTTTACCTCGCTAGCGCATACGGATGCGGATATCGATCGCACGCTGGAAGCGGCACGCACGGTTCTGTCGAAGATCTAGTCCGGTTCAAGCTCTCATCTGTATGGCGTGGACTGGGCTTGGGGGAGTGCGCCCCCCAGACCCCCTCAGCAAACAGGAAGTAAAGATTTTTGGGGCGCGGTGCGCCCCAAAAATCGCTTTTTATTACGCTAATGCCCACTCTACGGCGGCTTCGGCGTGGATGCGGCTGGTGGGGAAGAGGGGGATGTCGCAGGCGTTGGGGGGTATCAGGAGTTCGATTTCTGTGCAGCCGAGGATGATGCCTTCTGCGCCTGCTTGCACCAGTTTGTCGATGATGGTGAGGTAGGTGGCTTTGGCTTCGGGTGTGATGATGCCCCGGCAAAGTTCTTCGTAGATGATGCGGTGGATGGTGGCGCGATCGCCCGCTTCCGGCACGCTAACCTTCAGCCCATGCTTTGCTTCCAGCCTGCCCCGATAAAAATCTTCCTCCATAGTGAAGCGAGTGCCCAGTAAGCCGATATGCTGCAATCCGGTTTGTTGGATGCGGGCAGCGGTAGCGTCAGCGATGTGGAGGAAGGGGATGGAGATGTGGGCGGCGATCGCCTCCGCAGATTTGTGCATGGTGTTGGTGCAGAGCAGGACAACCTCTGCCCCTGCCCGTTCCAGTTGTTGGGCAGCGGCAACCATCTCCGTTGTAGCTTCGTCCCATCGTCCCTGGTGTTGCAGCATTTCAATTTCCGCAAAGTCCACAGACACCATCACGCTTTTGGCAGAATGCAGCCCACCCAGGTTTGCCTTGGTGGTTTCGTTGATGATGCGATAGTATTCCAGCGACGACTCCCAACTCATGCCGCCAATCAAGCCAATGGTTTTCATGGGCGCAACTTTATTCCTGTAAAGTCTGTAAAGTTTGTAAAGTCTGTAAAGTCTGTAAAGTCTGTAAAGTCTGTGAAATGGTGGTTAGGCGATCGCCGCTCCCTTCCATCTCCTTGCTGAAAACCAAAATCAGATAGTTGTTTGAAATGCCTACTTCGCAGGCGTTTCAAACAAATACTGGTTCTGATTTTCGAGAACCTAAAATGGCAAGGCGGGGCAGTCGAAGCGGTACAATCACTCTGAATAATAGTCTGATAAGTACATGGTCATAAATAAAGCCAGTGGGGTGCGCCCCCCACCATAGCTTCGTTTATTTATGGCTACCCACTTATTAAGTTGTAGGCTGATATTAATTGTAGGCTGAGGTCAAATCGGTGAACGGAAAACAATGGCAATCTCAGTGGCTATCCATTGCGCTCGGCAGCAGTGTGATGGGCATGGTGTGGGGAATAACGACACCTCCAGCAATAGCAGAGCAGATTTCCCTCCAGGTCACTCAAGCCAACCCATTGGAAGAACGGGCAACTCAATTTGTCGATCTGGTCTTTTCCCAACAGTATGAAGACGCACTCAGCTATCTTCACCCGGATTTTCGGCAGGAAGTCGAAAGTAGCTTTGCCGAAAGGGCAGAAGCCTTCCTGGGCACGACGGGTGCATTCCAGGAGCGCCAGGACTCTCAGGTCGTCGAAAATGTCGTCTTCATTAACGCCCAGTTTGAGAAGGTAACCGACACGATTGTCATCATTTTTGACGAAACCGGACTCATTACCGGACTCGATTTTCCTGTCGCACCTTTGCAAACGATTGAATAAGAACTGAGGCACTTGCAAGAAAATAAAATCTCAATTTTTGAGAGAGAAGGCTGGCTCTGCCAGCCTTCTCTCTCAAAAATTGGGATTTTATTAATCCGCAGATCCCTAAGCACGAAAATAAAAAACATTGAGGGAAAGCGGGTGCGGCGTTGCCGCACCCGCTTTCCCTCAATGGGAGTACTCTAAGGCGAGTCTGTTGTTCAGGACTCATTAGGCGATTGGATGCGATCGCGATAGTGCTGCCAAAAGCGCTCCCACCAGTTTTCGGGTTCCGTTTGTTCCCCATCATGCTCGGTGGGGCGTCCGGTAGAGCCATCGACGACCAGACTGCCGACATAATCGGCGTCTTCGTAGACCCGTGCAATTTGCTGGCGAATGTCTTGAATATCTTCTTCGGACACAACACCGTTGCTGGTGGCTTTGTAGAACTGCACCGTCACCCGAATGGGAAAGCGGGGGTCGCGCTCAATGGGCAGTCCATCAATTTCGGTGAAGGGTCCCTCGATGTCGCCATGTCCGATGACCGCTGCTTCCACGTCACTTGCGCGATCGCTCATACTGGCAGAAGGTGCTTCAAACGACTCCAGTGATACCCCACTCATCGGTTCTTCAAAGCGCATCGGTTCCCGCTGGCGCAGGGGCACTTGGATCAACATCACCATATTTAGCCCCTCTTCCCCAGCCGCACTTGCCTGGGGTTCGCCAAGACGAGCGGGATCGGCTTGAAAGTCGCTGAGCCGTTGGCCGGTAAAACTGGCGCGATCGCCGTTCTGGTTGAAGTAGAGCCGCTGCCCCCACATCCAACCCGACTCGACGCGATCGCGGGTGTTGTCGATGACCGTCACGCTGGTGCCCTCGCGGGTCGCCAGAATCGTCAGCACCGCCGGGTCGCCCTCATAGGACTGGTAGTTGAACAACACCGGGTTAAACTGCGCCATGCCCTCCTGGGGAATGGGCAGAAAGCAAGCCTGGGCACTCACCAGCACATGGGTGTCGCGCTCTGCCAACAACGAGGTTTCCTCCCTTTCCCAGGAATCTGGCTCCGTCAGGTAGTTGCGCAAATTCTCCAACACATCGCGCAGCGGCACCGCTTCCAGATCGTCCCCCCGCTGATTGCCCACCAGCAGCCGAAACTGGTCGATGGGCAAATCCGCCGTCTGGTCGGTGAAGTTGGGGTAGCGAATCACGGGCATCAAGTAGGTTGACAGATCCCCCGTGATGGGGTCTTCCTGCTGTACCTGAATGGTCATGTCGCTGATGTTGGGACCAACGCTGGAGTTTTGATAGCGCCCCGTGTCTTCCCAGGTCACGTTCATAATATTGAGACCATACTGCTGGGCAAGGGCATGGGCTTCCCTGTCTCCCACCATCTGGGCGGTGTCTTGAATGACGCGCTGGTAGTCGTCATGTGCCCATACCTGCCGCAGCATGGGACGATCCTCAACGGTGTCTGCAACGGGGGCATCGGTGGCGATCGCCTCCGAAAAAGGGGCAACGAATCCCCCCGCCAAAACACCCAGCATCCCCGTCACACCCAGGATGAAGGGCGATCGCACTAGAGAAAAAATAGCGTTTCGCATAGGTAAAATGGGCTGCAATCAGCTTCAAGACAACAGCGCCTCGCAGAATGCCGGGGCAGAACGACAGAATCCCTGACGACATCAATGAGGTGAATGTGCCTTGAATGTAAGCGATAGGGGGGCGATCGTCACCTCAGTTGCGTTTTTTGATACATCCAGGAAAAATGGTAGGTCATCGCTTTCAATAGAAAATGCGGTCTACCCCGCATCCGTCAGCGTTAAAGTATTGAGCTGAGAAGGCGGAACAAAAACCAACCTCAAATCTCCAAATGAAATTTCATCCCTTTTCCCTGGTTTTAGTTGGCATGGTGATGGCGATCGCCCCAATAGCCTGCACATCCGAGATCTCCTCCGACACCGCCCCAACCTCCGAAGCCCCAACCGAAACCGTCCCCGAACCGCCCGTCGTGGTCGAGTCCGGCGTTGACGCTCCCGCAGAGGCAACCCTGCAAACCTACGATGGCGCTGCCTACAACTATCCAATCAACGCGCAATATCCCGACACCATGCAGGCGGAAGGTGGATGTTCTGGGGAAGGCTGCGGCTTCACCTTCACCTTCGCGCCCCAGGGCAATGCAATGGATGATGCCGAAGTCCACATTTTCCTGCCAGCGGGCACTGCCACCGCTGCCGAGCAAGAGCCGTTTGTCACCGGACCCAACGGACTCATCGAAAACGCAGGCTGGACCGTCGATAGCACCCAGGACGAATCCGAGCAGTTTCCCTATCCCTGGGTGGAAACAGTGATTAACTTCAGCACCGACCAGGAAGAGACAGGTCACATCTTGCTGGGAGAAACCAATGGGCAAGCCGTCCAGGTGCTCCTGAAATACCCCGCAGAAATGGCAGACACCTACTGGGCAGACGCCAAAACCGTGCTGGATACCCTCGAATTTAACGCCGATTTTCTACCCATCGCCGCCTCTTCCGAAGGACCCGCCGAATAAAGGATCACGTACGAAATAAAACCCGAAATTTTTACTGAGAAGCGCGGTAATGCCGCGCTTCTCAGCAAAAATTTCGGGTTTTATTTCATTTTCTTTTATTAATCCGCAGATCCCATACCACTACCGATATTGCTACATCAGGTGACATTAAATCACGGAGAGTAGCGTGCGTCGCCTTGGCTTAGAAGCGCGGGAAGACTTGTAGCGATCGCTAGAAGGCGATGCTGACGGTCGTGGGGAGCCCTCTGACGCCGCAGACGCATCGGACAGTGGAGCAGGTGTCAGTGGGGCATGGTCTGTCGTTGCCGCCCAGGTATAGGCATCCTCCAGATTGGTATCCTCCAGATTGGCACGACTCAAATCAGCGGCATTCAGATTCGTTTCATTCAGCAGCGCGGCTTGCAGATTGGTGTTTGTCAGATCCGAACCACTCAGGTCTGCCCGTGTCAGGTCTGCCTGGGACAGATCTGCCCATGCCAAATTAGCCGCATGAAGCCGCGTATTGTGGAGAATGGCTAAGCGCATGTGGGCGTGGTTCAGGTTCGCAACCGTGAGATTAGCGTAGGAAAAATCGGCTCCACTCAATTTGGCTTCGCAGAGGTTAACGCCTTCCAGATCCGCATACCGCAGGTTTGTGCCATTGAGATAGGCATGGGAAAGCTTCACGCCCACCATTTGCGTGCGGATGAAGATTGCCCCGCTGAGCCGTGCGCCACACAAATTTGCCCAGTTCAAGTTGGCATCCGTCAGGTTTGCCGATCGCAAGTTAATATTGTGCAGGTTTGCGCCGCACAGGTTCACCCCCGTCAGGTCTGCCTGGCGCAGGTTCACCCCCTGCAACACCGCGCCACTAATCTTGGCATGGGTGAGATTCGCGTTAACCAGGTACACCCCCGTTAGTGTGGCTTTGGTCAGGGTGGCATGACTCAGGTTGGCATGGCTTAACCGGGCGTAGCTGAGGTCGGCTCCATACAGAAATGCGCCTTCCAGGTTCACCCCTGTCAGGTTTGCTCGACTAAGATCTGCACCATCAAGAATGGCATAGGCGAGATTCGCTCCGCGCAGGTCAATGCTGTTGAGGTTTTCCCCCGTCAGGTTTACGCCCGTGAAGTTGCGTTCTCCCCTCCGATAGCAGGACATCAGTTCCTGAATATTCATTACAAGCCCTCCCAGTTGGGTGGTGTTGGGCATGGATCCGTCAAAGGCATCCATCGGTAGTTGGGGCATAGAAAAGCGAAGATGAGGGGTTCTACTTTTAGAGTGCCCGACCCTTGGGATTTAGTGGGATGACTGCAATATTTCTATACCGGAAATTTCGGACGGGGTGCAGAGGTGGAACCCCTGCGTGGGGGTACCGCCCCCACACCCCAACCTGTCCGAACCAAGCTGATTACGGCTATACAAGATTGCCAACCAGGATATTTCCTGGTTGGCAACGGGTTCAGCCAAATTTTTTAGGCAAAGTTTGAGCCGCTAAATCACAGCAGGACGGTCAAATTTTAGACCTTAATACCCTTCCAGGCGTCGCTGCCATTCCTCGTCGATTTTGTCCTTCTGCTCGATCTCCTGCTCCGTGAGGTCGCGCTCGGTGGTGTATGCCAGGTCGCGATCGCTCACCAACGTGCGGGAAGCAAACTGGCTGGCAAAGGTGAGCTTCTGCTGCAACTCATCATCTGCCTGGTTGAGGGCAACCGCCCGTTCCTGCCGCTGTTCGTTGCGGGCTTCCACCTTCTGGTTGCGCCACTGCACCCAGAAGTAGCGGGCTAGGGGCACACCGAGGAAGGCAATAGCATACGCCAGCAAGAAGCCAAAGATGCCGCTGGTAAAGCCAATCAGCCCACCCAGTTCGGCGATCGCCGCATTTTGCAGGAAAGACCCCAGCGCCAGCGCCCCCACAAAGTTTGCCGCCCCCAAGCCAATCGCCGCCATGATCTGCCCAGAGCTTGCCTCACTGAACTTCCAGGGCAGCTCCTTTAGATAAGCCGGAACATTGCGGGGGCTGTGCTCCCGTGCCATCACCTGCAACTCCGGGAAGCGGTAGATCAACTGCCCTTCGGGGCTAACTTCCGGACGTCCATTAAAGCGGGTAAGCACAGGCAGCATGTAATCTTCCAGGTCTTGGCTGGTCGTGCCACCCAAATTATCCAGATAAGGCGCAACCTGTTCAGCAACCACCGTGCCGCCATTGTTACGGATAACCGTCGCAATGGTTTGCCAGCGCCGCTCATCCAGATCCATATTCGGGTTTCCATCCCCAAACAGGAAGGAAAAGATGGATTCCAGAAAACTCATCTTCGGTTCTTCCCCAAAGCGAGTTTGCGCCTGACGTTGGTAACGTCGCTGGGTGGGCGGCATAAACACGTAGTACCAGTTGGGTCCAACCCAGAAGGTTGGCATGAAGATGGGACCGCCCCCTGAGCGACCGCCAAAACCACCGCCGCGATCGCCATCGCGACTCTGGGAGTTAATGGCGATGAAGATTGCCACCAGCGTCAGCAGGATCAGCACAATTGAAGCGATGAGGACGATCCCAAAGGAAATTCGAATGATGTAGAACAACACCTGCCAGGTCTTGTTCCACCATTCCTGGAGGCGCAACCGAAAATACTTGCTCTGCAAGATCCCCTGCATTCCACGGGGGAAAACATAGGCAAGCTCCCCTTGATCAGATACCTGCATGTGCCCGCCTACATCGGATGCCAGCGCCAGCAAGCCCTGTTCGGCGGTCTGCAACTCCATCCCCGTTTTCGCGGCAACATCCCCTGCCGTGACACGATAGTCGAGTTGAGCGATCGCCCGCATAATATCGGGATTTGGAGCCATAGCTGCCTCATTACCTTATGTAACACTGACTCTACTCTAGAAACTTTTATAGAGTCTCAGCAACGTATAGTGAGCAGAAATCCCCGAACAACGAAAGGACGTGCTGGCTCAAATCCGGTTGAAGCCACCCATTCTCATGCCCCCGCCATCGCGTCATATCGGCGCAGCACCGCCAGATCCGCCTCATCCAACTCCACTGGAGTGCCGCTGCGAATCAGTTCAGCAAAATCTTCGTTGGGAACCATGATGCAGAGGGCGTAGAGCCTTCCCGGTCCCGTGTTCTCGATTTCGTGGGTTCCCGTTGCCGGGACAAGCAAACTGTCGCCTGCCTGAATTCTGACCCTGCGCCCATCGCAGGTAGCAATTCCTTCCCCTTTCAGCACAAAAAACATTTCCACTGCCAGTTGGTGGCGATTGGGTGGCGTTTTGCCCCCAACATCGAAGATTTCCACACAATAGGTCAGCGACATGTTGGCGGAGGTGGGATCAAAAACGATCGCCAACCGATTAGAATCCTGGGGGCTGATGCGGTATGCCTGGTAATCCTTCGGCGTTTTTAGCACCGGGATCACGCATTGGGATGGAGCGACCGGATCGGGCGCAGACTGTTCCGCAGAATGGGCAGTCGCGTGAGACATGTCGGTAGCGGGCATAGGGCAAAATCTCCCAATGATGAGTTCTAGAAAATGGGGCGGCGATCGCCAGCTAGCCTCTTAAATAGCCTCTGAACGAGCCTTTTAACTAATCTCTCTCAACTAATCTCTCTCAACTAACTCTTAACGGCATCCAGCAAAGCATGGGAATCGCTGACAAAACCAAAGCACTGCTTCACGTTGTAAAGGGTGGCTTGCCAGCAAAAGTCGGGGGAGGTTGTAGCGGTACAATCCGACAATAAAATGCAATCGTAGCCGAGGAAGTTGGCATCTTGCAGCGTCGCCATCACACACTGGTCAGCATTGACGCCACCAAAGAATAGGGTGGTGCGTCCCAGGGTTTTCAAAATACTGTCGAGGGGGGTGTCCCAGAAGCCGCTCATGCGGTACTTATCCACCCGAATATCCTCTGGCTCAGGAGCCAGTTCATCCACCACTGCTGCCGCCCAGCTATCCTTTTGCAACACCGGAGCCTGATTCTTGGGCAGTGGGTCGCCCAAGCCCACCCCCGTTCCGGTGGGATCGTAGACATGGCGCGTCGCGGCGCTGATGTTGAGCAGGTCAGGACGATTTCCCCAGTTCACCCAGATGACGGGAACTTGCAGCGATCGCACCATCGGCAACATCCCCTGCAACGGCATGATGGGCGATCGCGCGGGCGTCACGTCCACCCCGATATGCGCCAGCCACCCATCGGGATGGCAAAAGTCATTCTGCATATCAATCACAATCACCGCCGCCTTTGCCAGATCAATCCGCAAGGACTTGGTTTCCGTTGCCAAAGTCACGATGCGCGATTCTAGCGGCGGACGGGTGAGATCGGCGATCGCCTCATCCACATACCAGGCGGTAGGCGGAATACCGAGAGTTCGCAGGGGTGCGTTCATAGGGTCAACGGGTGCCTTTCAAAAACAACACAGCTAAAACAACACAGCGTGAAATAACACAGCGTGAAATAAAACAGCGTGAAATAAACAGCTACAAGTCGAGTACTAAGCCAAAAACGGCATCGGTTCAGTATGGAACGACACAGTGAGGCGTGCAGCAGGGGAATGAACAAGGAAACGCCCTGGGACCTGGGGCTTATTCTTCGCCGCAGTAAGCGATCAGGTCAATCTCGACATCCCCAAACTCCGCCAGGGCGGTGACGCCGACGGTGGTGCGTCCGGGGAGGCGATCGCTCGAAAAATAGGACTTGTAGATGTCATTGACGGGTTGGTAAAAGCGGAAGTCGGTCACAAAAATGCGCGCCATCACTACCTTGTTGAAGCTGCTCCCGCTATGCTCCAGCACCAGTTTCAGGTTCTCCATCACACGGGTCGTTTGGGCTTCGATCGTGCCTCGTTCAACCTTGCCCGTTTCAGGGTTTTCTGCCAGTTGCCCGGTGACAAACAAAAAGTCTCCGGCACGCACCGCATGACAATAGGGTGCTACAGAGGGAAGAACATTGTCGGGAAGATTGATATATTGCAACACAGGCTATTTTTCCTTTTAATTTCTCTGTCCACATTCTCAGGACACACAACCCTGTTGAGTATGGGGCAAGAAACCAAAACAGGACAATTCAGCGTTAACGAAGGTTCACAAACGTGGCATTGCTGGATGCAAGGACGGTTGAGGGAGTGGGTGAGGTAGATGCGATCGCCCTACAAACTAGGCTAAAAGTAAGGAAGAAACCAATTTTTGGGGTGTGACGCTCGAATGTCGCCATTTGCTGGGTTTTCTCTTGCCAATCAGGACGGGCGGGAACGGAAAAATCCGTCGATGTTCTGGTTGGTGCTACTGCTTAGCTCAGTTGGGTTGCATGTGGGGTCACTGTTGCTGGTGCCTGCGTTATGGCGATCGCGCCAAACCCAGGCTCCTGCATCAAATCCGCTTCCCATCGAAGTGGTGGAACTGGCAGAGCAACCCGGTGATGGAGCGGTTGCCCCGCCGACTGCACCAGAGGGTGCAACCGCAGAGGCGATCGCCCCATCGGCTCCCGTCGCTCCCGTTGCACCACCAACTCCCGACGCTCAGCCGCAACCCAGCCAACCGGAAGCATCAACGACTCGACCGCCAGATCCAGTTCGTCGGTTTCCCTTTCCCTCCGCCCAACCTGCCCCGGCACCCATCCCTACCCCTGCACCTGCACCGTCGCCTCAACCGCCCCCCGACCCTGCCCCCCAGCCAACAAACGAGGTCTTCCCCCCGCAAAACCCCGCACCTCAACCGCCTGCGCCAGCCGATCCTCCACCCCAGCCCGTGGTAGGAACGCCATTGCCTGAACCAGTTGCCCCCCCGCCAACAGCCCCACCTGATCCCTTATCACCTGGCAATCCCCCATTACCCGATTCCGCCATTAATCCGGGTGTCCCCGACCCGCGCACCGGAACACTGCCAGGGGCAGGGGGCGATAGCGGCGATCAAAGCAGCGACATTATGGGCAATGGCGAATCGTTGGAAGCGATTGGGGTGCCTGGAGAGGCACCACCGAGAGAAGTGACGGCTGATTTGGTCGAAGTTTCACCCCTTCCTCCAGAGCAACTGCAAGACATTCCCGATACACATCCAGAACCACTTGCCCGGTCGCAAACAGCTACGGCAGATCCTTTTGATCAGCGGTACTGTCAAATTTTTCCAGGAAGCGTAACCCCTCCGGGTCAACCTGTAACTTTACGGTTGATTATTGGAGAAGATGGGAATGTACAGGAGGCAATTGTGCGATCGTCCTCTGGAAACCCAGCCTATGATGATTTGGCTAGCTGCATTCTCGAAAATTACTGGACATTTCAGCCTGCCACGGTTGAAGGAATTCCTACCTCCAGCGACAGTCTGGAAGTAACGATTACTCTGCGATAACGTTTCCCTATGAGCAAGGGCAAGCATGTTGAAAGAAGCCAGAAACGAATTTTCATCTGACTGAACGCTTGATTCTAGCTAGAATCCACAATTGATAGGTTTTCCAGAAAGGAGAACGAATTTTGGATATTTACCAGAAGGGTGTGCGTCCACTGTTGTTTTCGGGGCTGAAAGCCGACCCGGAGATGCTGCATCACCAGATGATGCGGGGTATGCGCTGGTTGCAAGAGACGGGCGATCGCCCCCCCGCCTTATGGGTGCAGAATAACTTGCGGCGATCGCTCGGCATCCACCATCCCGCCCTGCGGCAAACCCTCTGGGGCATCACCTTTCCCAACCCCGTTGGGTTGGCGGCGGGGTTCGACAAAAACGGCGAAGCGGCAGAAGCCTGGGAATGCTGCGGCTTTGGCTATGCCGAACTGGGCACCGTAACCCATCACGCCCAACCCGGCAACCCCAAGCCCCGAATGTTTCGGTTAGTGGAAGATGATGCGGCACTTAACCGGATGGGGTTCAACAATGAAGGGGCAGCGGCAATGGCAGAGCGTCTTGCATACCGTGCCAAAGCGAGAGCGGCGGCGGATGCTTCCCCTTTCCCCATCGGAATCAATCTGGGCAAATCCAAAGTTACCCCGCTAGAAGATGCGGCTTCCGATTATCTCGCCAGTTTTCAGCTACTCAAAGAGTTGGGAGATTACTTTGTGGTGAACGTCTCTTCCCCCAACACACCGGGATTGCGATCGCTCCAATCCACCGAAAACCTCGATCGCATCCTCAGCACGCTGCAACAGGAGAATGCAGGGCAAAAGCCCCTGCTGGTCAAGATTGCGCCAGATCTGGAGTGGGAGGCGATCGCCGACATCCTCACCCTCGCCCAGACCCATAACCTATCGGGCATCATCGCCACCAACACCACCATTCGCCGCGACCACCTCAAAACCCAGGTTCTCCCTGCCACAGGGAAACCCATCACCGACGAAGCCGGAGGCATCAGCGGCGCACCTTTGCGCCAGCGCTCCACCGAAATTATCCGCTTTATCTACCAAAAAACGAATGGAACCCTTCCTATTATTGGAGTAGGTGGCATTTTCACCGCCGCCGATGCCTGGGAAAAAATTACCGCCGGAGCCAGCCTCCTCCAACTCTACACCGGTTGGATTTATGAAGGACCCTGGATATTCCGCCGCCTACTCACCGGGCTCCTCACCGAACTCGAAACCCACGGCTTCAGCCACATTCAGGATGCTGTGGGCATCAACGCCAAAACTCTATAATTCCCTCGCTCCTGTCCTAATTTGCTTCTTCCCTCTGTGTCTCTGTGCTTTGTGGTACATCCCATCCCGCACAATAGAACCAGGAAGAAGAACCAGGAAGAACCAGGAAGAAACCTGAGTGTTGATCCCCAGAGTTGATCCCCAGAGTTAATCCCCAGAGTTGATATAAACCAGAAAGAAGGATATCCGATGCAAGTTGAATTTCGTGAGTGCGACTTTTTTGATTTATGGATTTGGCTCGAATTCGACACCGCTTTATCGGAACTGGAGCGCCAGTACATTGAGGAAATTTTGAACTCCTGGTTCTTTTTAGGCAAGCTGGGAGGGTTTAATGCTGAGAACTTGCAGGTCCAGGATACAGGGCTAGAAATTAGCTACATGCAGTATGACGACAGCACCGCTGAAGACAGCATGATGGCGCTGATGCATAATATGGGCGAAGTGGAATATGAGGGCAACTGGGCACGGTGCTGGTTTGATATCGGTACCAGTGATGCGATCGCCCTGGATGTTTTGCTTAACAGTCTGCGGCAATTTAGTAAAGACTACATTGCTGTCCAACGTGTCATTGTTGGTGGAGAAAACGAAGACTGGCGGATTCCTCAAAGCAGGCGATCGCGCCTCTTTGAAGAGGGCGGTGAAATTAACAATTGAAACGCAACAAACCCGCTATGCTATCTATGCTATATAAGCAGATAGAAAACTCTGGATTAAGAAGTGGGTAGCCATAAATAAACAAAGCTATGGTGGGGTGCGCCCCCCGGCGGGGGGCGCACCCCACCATAGCTTTGTTTATGATCATGTACTGACAACTCTGGCATGAGTATAAACCTGTTTTTCATGCACACCTAATGGTTTCATTTCTGCATTAGAATCTGATTCTAATGATTTGTTTGTCACTCATTCACCGCGCTTATCCCGCTAGCATTCTCAGCCCAATCTAATTTTTCATTAAATTCTGTTAAATTCCAATGGAAACACCCGCTATGAACACATTGATGAACATTTTGAAGCCATTGCTGACCCTCGCCGGACGGGGTGGGGCGATCGCCGTGCTCCTGCTAGTTGCAGCTTGCCAGAGCGCTCCTGAAACCGAAGCCGAAGTTGCCCCCGAAGGTGCAGAAGATACAACAGAAACAGCGGCGGCTGGTGGTCCCTTCAAGCTGGGAACCTTGCTGCCCCTAACAGGTGACCTGGCACAATATGGGCAAACCATGCAAGACACCGCAACCCTGCTCGTCGATACCGTTAATGCCTGCGGTGGGGTCATGGGGCAAGACATTACACTGATTTCTGAAGATGACCAGACCGACCCGGCTGCCGGATCGGCGGGTATGACCAAGTTGGCAGAAGTCGATGAAGTAGGTGCTGTCGTTGGCGCAGCGGGCAGTGCAGTTTCCAGTGCTGCCGTAGATATCGCTGTACGCAACGAAGTGGTACAAATTTCCCCCTCCAGCACCAGCCCCACCTTTACGGAGCGGGCAGCAGCGGGCGACTTCAGCGGTTTCTGGGCACGGACGGCTCCTCCAGACACCTTCCAGGGCAACGCACTGGCACAGTTGGCACAGGAACGAGGATTTGATACCGTTGCGGTTCTCTCCATCAGCAACGACTATGGCAATGGCTTGATCGACACATTTATTCCCGCATTTGAAGAACTTGGCGGAACGGTTGTCAATAAAGACAACCCAGCGAAGTATGCAGAAAACGCTACGACCTTTGATTCCGAGCTGCAATCTGCCTTTGCCGAGAATCCCGATGCCGTGCTGATTGTAGGGTACTTGGAAACTGGCAGCCTGATTCTGAAGTCTGCCTATGAATTGGGTTTGACGGGTGGCGATACCCAGATCATCCTCACAGATGGGATGAAGAGTGACGAGTTGGCTAGTAACGTTGGAGAAACCCCCGATGGCAACTTTATCGCCACGGGTGTCATTGGTACGGCTCCCAGTGCAGGTGGTCCAGCAATTGATGACTTCACTGCTCTCTACACCGAGCGCTTCGATCGCGACCCCAACGTTTTTGACCCCAACACCTGGGATGCTGCAGCCGTTTTGACGCTAGCCGCCGAGGCTGCCCAGTCTACCGATGGTGCTGCTATCCGCGATGCTCTAAATGAAGTAGCGAACGCTCCTGGCGAACCCGTCAGCGATGTTTGCCAAGCTCTCGAACTGGTGCGTCAGGGCGAAGAGATTGACTACCAGGGCGCAAGCGGAACGGTAGATTTCAATGCTGAGGGCGATGTCGTTGGTAGCTATGATGTGTGGACAATCAACGAAGAAGGAGCTGTTGACGTACTATCCGTTGTAAACGTTGACGGCTAAGCTCATCTAGCCCCTTACGTCTTCGTACTGAACTAAAGTCCCCCTATTTAAGGGGGATTTTTTATGACCAAAACCTGGAAAGTTGCTTTGAAGGCGTTGCGCCACAGCACCCTCAAAGTAACTCACTGTTCTCTTGAAGAGGATTAGCGCTTGGGTGTGCAGGTATTGCCCACACTCCCAAAATCATTACCTCCATCCTTTTTGAACTATTCTGTCTAACACATATCTGCCGTTAGCACTTGTGGAAGAAAAATTTTATGGAGTGGATAGAAGCTATTGAAACAAGTCTTAGTTATGTTGTCGCGATCGCCCAACTTTGTCTCGAATCCACCTCGGTACTGTGTGTAATTTTGGGCTTATTACGCTCTCTTAGACTTGCCGTTAGATTAGTTCGTCAACACCAGACGAGTGGTATTTTCCCTTTCAACTACATTCGTCTCCGTTTTGGTATGTGGCTTGCCCTGGCGCTAGAATTTCAATTAGGGGCAGACATTCTTGGGACAACCCTGAATCCCAGTGTAGAAGAACTTATTAAACTGGCAGTCATTGCTATTATCCGAAGCTTTCTCAATTATTTTCTTGGAAAGGAGTTGGAAAAGGAATTAGACATCGATAACAGGCGCGAAAAATTAGAGGAAGAGGTGCGATATTAAAGAAGCTTAAAAAGGGCTTAAAAAAGACAGAGTGACAAATATTTACAAATACTGATAAATACTGACAAATATATTTACCTTTCCAGTTCCTTCACTATTCTTCTGAATCCTTGATTTTGCGATCGTGAAGCATATGCAAAATTAAAGGGCTTACTTTCATTTCTTGGTTAGCCCTTAAAAAAATAATGAGAATGTCATTGTTTTCAGAAATTCAGAAATCAAATTCTGGAAAATCATTCATTAGTTAGATTGAATTTCATCTTCTTGAGAGTAAGCTTCAAAGCATATAGGTAGACAAAGTAAACAAAAAATGTTGTAAAAGCAAATAATGTTGTAAGCAAAGACTTTTGATCAAAGACTTTTGATCTGAAACTTGACTTGAAGAGTTAGAAATAGGGAAGAGAAAGTTATGACTAGTGATACTCCTCTAACAGGTGTTGTACTGGTAGATTGTGCCAGGGCAAATGCTAAGGGAGGTTTGGCGATCGCCGCTAAGCAATGTGGGTATGGAAATAGCACCGCATCTTTTCAGTCTGCACTACAGGCAGCTTGTTCTGAAATGGGAGTAGAGATTAATAGTCTCTCCGATTTGCTGAGCGATGAGGCACAGCCAGAAGGTAAGCGGAAAGGGATTGAAGTTGCGCCTGAAAGCAAAAACGATTTGTAGTACGAGGTTCAAGAGGCTAGGCTTGAAAACAGCATAAGACCCAGAATTTTTGATGAGCAGCGCGGCATGGCTGCGCTGCTCATCAAAAATTCTGGGTCTTATTTCATACGTGATCCTTAGTGGGATTTTCTGATAGCGGTTATCTCATGTTGTACAGAGTTGCCGTATAGAGTGAGAATGTAAACAAGCCTAATCTCTCTCCAGACTTTCTCTAATTCTCTACCCGAAGAGATAGTCGACAAGCATTAGAATTCATCCCTTTGAAGCATAGAGAAATACTGAGAACCTGTCATATTAGGTATCCTCAGCTGTTTTGCTGATGGTTAACTCTATAGCTTACGCGCAAAGGATACTTGCATGAAAATCAAATATTTAATCTTCCCAATGTTGCTGGGATCTCTTATGTTTCTCGGCGCTTGTGCGACAGGAGAAGCGGACCTCGAAGACCCCGCAAATGCACCTGTAGATGGTGAAACAGACGTTATAGAAGAATCTGATGAAGCAGAGGTAGAAGGTGAAGCTGCTGAATAGCCCAAGATACGTTCCAGGCTTTTTCAGAATAGACCTGCTTAGATGGTCGAATTGAGTCAGTAATAGCAAAGCTATCCCTTTTTTAGGGATAGCTTTTCGTCTTACATGACATATTTCATGTTTTCAAATCGAGGAAATTGGTGGGATGGCTATTGTTCTAAAGGCAGTTGGTTTAGCCATTTTATGGTTAGTTTCTGCTTTGCTTTTTTGCCTGTATCTAAACGGTCATTTTCGGAAAACTGAGCGGTACAAATTGGTTGGCATTTCGGCGATCGCTCCACACTTTGCTGAAACCGTTGCTAGCATGTCTGACTCCCTTGTGACTCGTGGCATCGCTACCCATTTCTGGTCAGCTATTGACCAAGTTCAGACAGCACGTTTAACCCTTTTAGAAAAAGCAGAACGTCTTATCCAATTTGAAACCTTTATTATGACGCCGGGAGCGCGAGCAGAAGCGTTTGCGGCAGTGCTACAGCGCAAAGCAGCGGAAGGGGTAACTGTGCAGTTATTAGTGGATAGCTATGGCGCGCGTTCGCTCCCCCAAACTTACTGGCAACAACTTCGAGGGGCTGGGGTAGAAGTTCGTTTTTTCAATCCCTTTTCGGTGCGATCGCCCCTAGACTATCTGCGACGGAACCACCGCAAGTTGCTGATTGTGGACCAGCAGGTAGCTATGGTGGGTGGTGCGGGCATAGCCGATCGCTGGGATGGGAAGGATCAATATGAAGAAGACGAGGTTCCCTGGTATGACTTTGAGGTGCAGTGGCAGGGAGCCGTAGTCGGCTTGCTGGCAGGCTTTTTTTGGCAACATTGGCTGAGTGCCGGGGGGGAGGTCAACTTGGAGGAACATCAACCCTCTCTGCCCAGTGTGGTTGAGCCATTCCCCGTTTTAATTACCCCTGGTGAGGATCCGTCCGTTGGCGATTCTCCTATCCGTAGCTTGTTTCAGCTTTGCATCACATCGGCTCGCAGCCGTTTGTGGATTGCCAGCCCCTACCTACTCCCCGATGAAATGACCTGCGAGATGTTGGGAGCAGTGCGGCAACGTGGAGTCGATGTTCGCATTCTGACAATGGGACCGAGAAGTGATAAACGCTATGTTTATTTTGTGGCACGAGAACGATATGGTTCCTTACTCCAACGGGGCATAAAAGTTCATGAGTATCAGCCCAGTATGATGCACGCAAAAATTGTTTTGGTGGATGATCAATGGGTTAGTTTAGGCAGTGCAAATTTAGATCCCCGCAGCTATTTTCTTAATGATGAGTTGAACCTTTGCACCTCTTCCAGGGAACTTGTTCAGTCGGTCGAACAGTTTTTTGAGGACGGCTTTTCTCGCAGCCAACTCATTCAATACGAGCACTGGAAACGGCGATCGCCAAAAGAGAAAATCCTGGGTCGGCTATGGAATATTGCCTATTGGCAACTCTAAGGATCGAAAATAAAATAAAACCCGGAATTTTTGATGAGAAGCGCGGCAATGCCGCGCTTCTCATCAAAAATTCCGGGTTTTATTTCGTACGTGATCCTAAGGAAATTTCTGAGAGCTTAGCGAAAAATAAAAAAGCGCAAGTCATAAACCTGCGCTAAAAAAATTCTGTAATGCTTCCATAACAATGAAACGAAATCAGGAAGCGAGAGCAACCTCTACCATTTCCTGTAACTCACCTTTTTGATACAGCTCAATCAGGATGTCAGACCCACCAAGAAATTCCCCATTTAAATAGACTTGGGGGATGGTGGGCCAGCTGGAATATTCTTTAATACCCTGACGAACTTCTTCATCGTCTAAAACATTAAAGGTTTCATAGGGAACACCCAACACATTCATGATTTGCACGACATTGTTGGAGAAACCACACATTGGCATCAACTTTGTGCCCTTCATGAAAATCACAATCTTGCTTCTGTTGACAATGTCGTCAATCCGCTGCTTCAGTTCTGGGGTCATAACGGCTCCGTTCGGTTTGTCTACAATTTCAGTTTGTCTGCAAATGATTAGATAACAAAGGTTACAAAATGGTTGGAGGATTTGCAGGGATGGATGGATAAAGCCTCAACGCGATTGATAGCTCCGATCTCAATCTATCTCTTCTCCATCTCTACTCTAGCGTTTGCGTTAGGCAGACTGACTGGTTTTTGCCCAAGACTCAGGGGTATAAGTTTTGAGAGCGAGTGCGTGAATTTCCTCTGTAGACATTGCCTGCCCTACCGCACGGTAGACCATTTGATGCTGTTGCACAAGGGTTTTTCCTTCAAAAGCAGAAGAAACAACGATCGCTTGATAATGATCGCCACCGCCTGTGAGATCCTGAATTTGCACCTCTGCATCGGGCAGAGCCGCTTTGATCATGCTTTCTACCTGACTCGAACTGACCATGACTCGGCGCTCCTAAACATTGGGATAGACGACTTTGGGAATGGGCGATCGCCCATGTTTTCCTTAGTTCCGTCTTTTATCTTAATTGCTGGGTGTCGTCGAAGGCAGGTTGGATGTAGGTTCAGTGGGTTGGGTGCGAGGGTAAGGAGAATCAACAAAGCCCAGCTCGAATAGCTGGCGATAAGCCCGTTGTCCCAGATCACGGGTGGGCTGCTGGCTTTGCACAATCTGGATGAGCAGGGGAACAGAGAGGTCGGGCTGGTTTTGTGCCCGGTGGACAAGTGCGAGTTGGTAGCTGGCTTCATCCCGCAGTTGAGTCGTTTCAAAGGCTTGCTGACGGAGGCTATCAGCAACACGAGAATCCACGCCAGTGAAGCTGTTCAGCAAGTCCTGATACAGGTTAGAAAGCTGGTTAAAAACCTGGCGAGCCTCTTGGAGCTTTTGAGCAGCCAGGACGTAGTTTTCGTTGGAAACAGCAGTTTGAGCCTCCTCCATGAGCCGTTGCCCATGAGCGATGCTGAGAATGCGATCGCCTTGAGCCAGGGGTCGGAAATCTTCGGTTTCCTCTGCCTCGGGCAAAGATGAATCGGGAACGATGGGTTCGATCTCAGGGGTTTGTGCGAATGCTGCGCCTGTGCCCAGGCTTAGTCCCGGTGCAGCTAAGCAACCAACGATAGCGAGAAGGCGAATTGCTCTGAAAATCAACATGGCTGAAAAACGTAAGGTTGACGAAAGTTGCAAGTTAAACCCGCTGATACAAGCAAGGATTTTACCACTAAATTGGGATCACGTTCGGCAGACGAAAGTCTGGAAAAATTTGTCCCCATTCTTTGAAGCAAAGTGAAAACCGAAATACGCGAGAAGGTGTGTGAGGAAAGACCCTTGCAAGCCCATTTTTGGGAAAAGCCAGGGATGAATAATAGGAAATTTCAGGGTAAATGTATCAGCGAAATTCTCCTCAATTGCCGAAGGAATTGCCGAAGGAATTGACGAAGGACTGTCAAAAAAGTTCGAAAACCAGGTGAAGATTTCTACCCAAGCCTGAGCGTGCTCCAACAAATTAATACTTTCTCCATTTTTCTAAAACCCTTGATTTCGTGCGGAGCACACACAAAATCAAGGGTTTTAAGTGGGTAGCCATAAATAAGGCGTTTTCTGGAAAAGAACATACCCCCGTCATTCCCGCGTGCGCGGGAATCCAAAGAGGCTGAATGACTATGACCGATAGGCTTGCAATGGACGCCCATTTTCATGGGCATGACAGAGCGCTCCTGTTCGCGGGATATTCTTTCTCAGAAATCTCCTAAACGAAGCTATCTATACCTTGCCAGGGTATAGATTTTACCCTTTAGGTGAGGTAGAAATGAGGCAGACCGTTGAGTGTTAAGCGTGGTGCCTCCGATGATTCAATTGAGTTTTAGTGCCGAAGAGATTGAACAAC